>Ga0206867_1086_pt1 | contig 20751 bp, 21 predicted proteins | sample Alteio_BWOrgCont_37_FD_152905 | JGI IMG/M metagenome (GOLD analysis project Ga0206867, IMG submission 152905) | Enriched cells from forest soil in Barre Woods Harvard Forest LTER site, Petersham, Massachusetts, United States -... | ecosystem: Environmental > Terrestrial > Soil > Temperate forest >...
TGGAGCAAAATCATATAATACAGCGTCTAATCGTAAACGCGAAACTAAGGTCACTTTTTGTTTAATACAAGCATGTCCCAATCGAATACAAGCGAAACCGCCATCTCCAATGAGAACCCACGTTCGATTTAGCCAGCGTGAGATCACGCGTATAGCAATAATTGTCCAATCAATGCTGGTTTTGTGTTCTCTACCCCGTTCCTTATTTGCCTTTTTAGAAGGAGCGAGTACGGTCATAAAGGGCAGTGCCCAGGGACGCTGACACCAGGGCAACGGAACAATTAACATCAAGCAAACCCATTTCAACCCAAAACATTTAACAACGAGCTTTTCGGTGGAACGGCAGGCATCGCGATAGCAACCCTTAGCCTTGATCTTCATTCCGTGCCGACGTTCAATAGTATCATCAACAACGATTAATATAGGAAAAGAAGTCGGGAGCAATGAAATCAATAATCCAAGCAGAATTTTAGCCCCAGTAACCCCATTCCATTTCGCTCGATTAAGGACGCGATGATATTTTTCAAAGCGCTTCTCCTGTGAGAGTCCCATAACTCGTAAAATTGAACTGACACGCAGAGAAATTCGGTTATGATAGTGGCCAGGAATCCATAGCGAAGGAATGTGATGAAACGCTGGCATCTCCCCTCCATGCTTGAGCTAGGACAGAAACTGTTTGCGAAGATGCATAGACGTAAACGGCATGCTAATCACAATCATGAAATTCACTTTTTGGCACGAGAGCTTAATCTGTGGTTGCCTGAGGGTATTCAATCATTAATAGCAGGAACTTATACACCACGCCCTCTAAAACGCTTATATTTTACGGACGAAACGGTTGACCAATTATATCCTCCTGATCGCGTTTTACAGCATATCCTTCTTCAGCAATTGAAACCAACTTTCTCGCGGGTTATCAACAAAAATTGCTACCATATTTTCGGACCTCATGGAGTCAAGTTGGCCACACAACGCATACGTCAAATCTTACAAGAGAAAAAACCGAAATTTTTCATTCGCGTTGACGTAAAATCTTTTTATCGGTCGATCCCTGGTTTTAAACTGATTCAAGACCTAAAGCAGTATTATGAGGACCCTAAAGTCATTAAGATGCTTGAAAATGTTATTAAAAACCCCATTGATACCCCACGAGGATATAAAAATCCTGATTGTGGAATAGCTTTGCGCGGACCGCTATCGCAGTTTTTTTCGGGGATTTATCTCAAAAAACTAGATGATGCATTTGACCATGCTTCTGTAGATTATCTGCGTTTTAATGATGACATCCTCATTCTTTGTCAGACGAAACGGCAGTTTAGCCGCAGTCGTCGCCGTTTAATGGAAGTCATGAAAGAAAGACATTTAACTTTGTCCAGAAAAAAATCTTGTATGGGTTCCATCAATACAGGATTCCATTTTCTGGGCATACATTATCTTGGGCCGCAATCCCAAGATATAGCCAACGTGACACCTTCGAATGATATTCAGTTCAATTCAGTTGTAAATTCTTTAACCTTTATGGGGGGGGGAGACAAGAACTGAACATCAAAAGAAGGAGGTTATGCGCATAGTTCCACACTTAAGGACTTTACGCAAAGCAAGAATGCAAATTCTGTCTATGGTTCGCGCAGGATTGTCTATCCACAGCATCAGGGCCTATTTGCATCAATGGTCGAGTTGGTGGCAAAACACAGCAGGTTTTTGGACACTTGAAGAGCTATTAAACTGGTTTATTACCAAGTGCTGGGACATTCCATTAGCCGCAGTAGCGGCCGGTCTATTGAGGGCAAATAAAGCTACATTATGGAGCAGCCCCTCTTTGATGGATTGTCCGGGCGCCGTCTAAGCGCTCGAAATGCTGATGTTTTTGCTTGACATAGTCTATCCAACAACGACGACGCACCGAGCTCGCCCAGGCCACGCTGCAACCCGCCCATACGCGCCCGTGTCGCCACCGACCCCGACGCGTATTTATATCCCAAACCGATACCCGGAACCAACGGAAACAAAAAGACTCCGCGATCATAACGAAACTCTAAGGACCGGCTCTGCGGTTTATTTTCTTTAAGCTCCTCAAGCCGATCATACAAGCTTTGGCCCAAGGCCTGCGCATAACAGGTCGTAAATGAGCTCTGAATAGTTCCAATACCGCAGACCCACAAGGAATCGTTTTTAGGACTCGTATTGTAATCTCTGCCTCCGAGTGCCTGGTATTCGTCATCATAAAGCGCAGAAGCTTGATCTAAGAGCTTCGTATTGCAATGTTTGCCTTTTCGAATAATAACGCCTGTTTGGGACTTAAGGTGGGTTCTAAACTCATCCTCTGCTAACTTAAGGGCTTCAGGAGTCTCTGCTTTCTTAAGGGCCTCAACTAAATTAATGAGTGCTACTTTATCCTTTGTTTCCCTTTGGGGGTCTTCAAATCCTCCTGTACTTTCAATCCACCTTTCTAAGGCCTCTAATTTCTCTTTAATCTCTCGGCTATTCTCTAGCTGATCAATATAAGGTTCCTGCATCTCCGCCATTTCTTCGTCTTCTATACACCGAGGTAATTCATAAGCCGGTTGTTTAATATGCCGCCCAAAATAATCGATGACCTCTTCTTCTGCAAGAAGCAAATTTGGATTGGCCGCAACCATTTCTTTTGCTTCAAGCGGTTCTCCTAAAACAAGATGTTGTGAATATTTGTGCCCTTCATAGCGTTTTATGAAAGCTTCATCAATTTGCGGGGCTTGAAATAAGGAAGGCTGGGCATTTGAGCGTTGGCCCAACTGTTCGTGCAGCACTTGAACAGCCGCTAAAGAGGGTAAGTTTCTTTCCCATTCCCAGAGGTCCTCAGCATTGCGGATAACCGATCTAAGATAAAGAGGTCCAAGCGCTGTGAGATAAACCGTGGCTTTTTCTTTGAATAGGAGTCTCCGAAATTCCCAACGACCTAAAAAATGCTGATTTTCTGGCGCTAAGAGTAACTCTCTTAAGGTTGGGAGAACTAAATTGAGCTCTCTTTCATCGAGCAAGCCTAGAAATTGATTAAATGCCCAGTTGTCTTGGATAAGCCCTGCTTGGTTGCCCTTGGAAAGGAGTCTGTCTTTTAAAATATCGAGAATCAAGAGACGTTGTTCTGAATTTGCGTTTTTTAAAACATCCACACTATTTTTAATAGAAAAGAAGAGTTTAAGATTTTGAGCAGCATAGCGACAGAAAGCTTTTTGTTTTAAGGGATCTAAATGAAATAAGACGTATTGAAGTTCCTCCGCATCCCTAATAAAAGGATTGACTTCATCTGGCGGCAATTTTTTTAAATAGTCAACATCCAGATTTTGTAAAAAAACAATCAAATGAGTGGCATCTTGGATTTTAATATTCTTCAATAAAGGATCGGTCAGTTCAGTCGGTATTTTAAAACTCTTTTTGGCTGGGTAAAGATATTCTCCCTTTTCATTGCCCTTGAAAGGTTTGATAGCTTCCTTAAAAGATTTTCGCAGTTCTTCCGGGCTGGGTTGCGGGGGCCTAGCATCTAAAGTCGGAGTATTTTCTACGTTTTCTAAAATTCCACTAAGATTTCCAGCAGCTGTTTCAACACAGTCTCCTTCTTTAACAAGATCAGTTTTAATAATTGTCTCGAGAGACTTCGATCCAGCACCGCTACAGGTTAATTGGTATACCTGTTTTTGTAGGTTAGATTCTAAAGAATTCAGGTATTTCCTAAAGCCGGCTAACTCATATTCCGCAAGAGGTGCAGCTTTTGCTTCCCCCGAAAATCGCGAGCGACTGTATTTTAAGGCATTCATCAAGCGGGTGATAGCCTCTCGTGGACTTGGCCTCTCTTGCTTTAGTACCTCAAATACGCGACCGATGTCATCACGTTTTTCAATCAGTTCCGCATAGATCTCAGGATATTTCTGTTCGAGCTCCCGTCGCATTTTTTTAGTAAAATCGAATTTGTTAAAGCAAGCAAAAAGGCTGGATGCAGAGAACAAAGTATCATTTACAACAATACAATCATCAGGGGGTATTTCTTCCAAGGTTTCTGGATGGATTGCTTCTGTCTTCAATTCAAAATCCATTTTGCCCTGTGCTGGATTGACGTAGACAGCTTGCGTGATTTTTTTAATGCCAGGAGCTAATTTGAGAAGCAGCCCCTCCTCCGTCAAACCAGGGTAAATAAGCTTAGCAATTTCCTTAAGACAGCTATTGGCCACATTGTCAGGGTTGTTAAAAATATCCAGTGCACTGCCCTGGGTAAGCCGCCATTGTGCTTCCAAAATCGGATTAAAAGCAACTTCAAGCGCATTGCCTTCTAACTTCCCCAGTTCAGCTAATCTTGCTAACAGAGTCTGTAAATAATGGTGAATGGCTAAATTTAATAAAGAAGGGTAATCTCGAATTTCACCCGGATGTTCGAGGTTAATCGCTTGTGTTAGCTCGGTATAGCGCTTAAGCACTTCTGAAAATGCTGCTGGGCTCGAATTATTAGCAACAGCTAAATGAGTGTGAGTGCTTTTCTCTTCAAGAGTATTATTTCTCGCGCCAAACATTGGAATCCTCGTTGACTGTAATTACAAGTAGTTGTACAAAATATTACAAATATGATGCTTTAGGGTCAACTTAAAAATACTTATTAAACTCAGTAAGCTAGGAAGGGATTGTGCTGGCTAGCCAGTTTTTTGATGAAATTGGCCAAAGTCGAGTTCAATAAACCCCTCTTCCGCCATCTAAATCAACCCCTCTCCCGCTTGCGGGAGAGGGCAGGGTGAGGGTCTCGATGTGGCAAATGCTCGCTTCGATTAAGCACATGACCGGTCGAAACCCTCACCCTGCCCTCTCCCACAAGTGGGAGAGGGGTTCGTTGGTGGGGTTTAGGTTAAATTAGAGATCCAGGTGCCGTAGCATTTTAGTTGGGTCTATGCTAATTTTTCCTCAGGTTTTTCGGTTTCAGGGATATAAAAATAACCATGAAAGGCATCATTCTAGCAGGCGGCACGGGATCGCGGCTTTTTCCTATTACGCAGGCGGTAAGTAAGCAATTGATACCGGTTTACGATAAACCGATGATCTATTACCCACTTTCCACGCTGATGCTTAGCGGTATTCAAGATATTCTCATCATCACCACTCCACAGGACCAAAGGCAGTTTAAAGCCCTCCTGGGCGATGGCAGCCGCTGGGGCATCAAGCTCTCCTATGCGATTCAACCACAACCCCAGGGCTTGGCGCAGGCTTTTATTCTGGGGGAAGAGTTTATAGGTCAAGATTCAGTCTGCCTCGTTCTGGGAGACAACATTTTTTATGGTCACGGTCTAGGCCGCATGCTTCAAAAGCAAGTACAAAATCTTACAGGCGCGACTATTTTTGCTTACTATGTGGATAATCCACAGGATTATGGCGTGGTGGAGTTTGACCGACAGGGCAAGGTCATTTCCATCATCGAAAAACCCCGTCGCCCCAAATCCAACTTCGCCATCCCAGGCCTCTACTTTTACGATAACTCGGTTGTCGGCTATGCCAAAACGCTGAAGCCCTCCGCCAGGGGTGAGTTAGAAATCACCGATTTGCACCTCTGCTACCTTAAAGAAAATAACATCCGCGTTGAAACCTTAAGCCGCGGGGTCGCTTGGCTTGATACTGGGACACCTCAGGCCATGCTCAAGGCCGGTATTTTTGTGGAAGTGCTAGAATCGCGTCAGGGAATGAAAGTAGCCTGCCCAGAGGAAATTGCCTGGGTCATGGGCTACATCGACACGGCACAGTTGCAGGAACTAGCCCAACCGCTGCTTAAAAGCGGTTATGGCGAATATCTGCTAAAAATTATCCGTCAACAAGAAGTTAGCTATGAAAATAATCAAGACAAAATTGCCGCAAGTGTTAATTATTGAACCGCAGGTGCATAAAGATAGCCGCGGTTTTTTTATGGAAATGTATCGTGAAGACCCCTATCGGGAAGCGGGGGTGACTTTGCCTTTTGTGCAGGATAATGTTTCCGCCTCGGGGAATCAGGTGTTGCGGGGGTTACATTATCAACTCAAACGGCCGCAGGGTAAGTTGCTCAGCGTGCTGCGAGGCAAGATGCGGGATGTGATTGTGGATCTTCGTCGGAACTCGCCGCAGTTTGGGGAATGGATGTCGGTGGAGTTGAGTGCCGACAACAACCGTCAGGTTTATATCCCACCGGGCATGGCGCATGGCTATTGCACCTTGAGCGATGAGGTTTTGGTGCACTACAAATGCACGGCTTATTACGATCCGCAGGATGAATATGCCGTCTTATGGTCTGACCCTGAGATCGGGGTGGATTGGTCTTTGACTGGGGAGCCGCTGGTATCGGCTAAAGATGCCGCAGCGCCTCTGTTGAAGGATATTCCCCGGGAAAAACTACCTCAATGAAAATCCTTCTTAGCGGTGCCCAGGGGCAGATAGGTAGCGAGTTGAAAGAGCAGGGTGGCGACTTGATCCACGCCTGTTCGCGCGCTGAATTGGACATTTGCGATTTACGACAAGTAGAGCAGGTCGTGGCGGCGGTGCAACCCAGCCTTATTATCAACACCGCTGCCTACACCGCCGTCGATCAAGCAGAGTCTGAGCCGGACAAGGTTTTTGCCACTAATCGCGATGGGGTAAGGAACCTGGCTATCGTGGCTAAAAAATACGATCTCCCTCTGCTGCATCTTTCCACCGATTACGTCTTTGACGGCAGCAAGCCGGGGGCTTATTTAGAAACAGACCCCATTACCCCCTTAAATATTTACGGCGCCTCTAAAGCAGCCGGGGAAGCCGTCTTGCAGGCAGAGTGGGAAAAACATTTGATCATTCGCGTCTCCTGGGTCTTTGGCCTGCAGGGGAAAAATTTTGTGAAAACGATTTTTAATCTAGCCGCCCAAAAACCCGAATTAAAAATCGTCGCTGACCAGAAAGGCTGCCCCACGGCGGCGGAGGATGTGGCTAGATTATTATTGCACTTGGCGGAGAGGGTTCAGCAGGGGCAAGGTCCTTGGGGGATTTTTCACTATTGCGGGGACAAGGCAGTGACTTGGTTTGAGTTCGCGATGCTGATTGTGGATTTAAGCAAGGATTACCGCCAAGCCCAACCTCTGCTAAAGCCCGTCTCCACAACGGAATACCCCACTCCCGCGCAACGTCCCAAGAATTCGGTGTTGAATACGCAAAAAATAGCGCAGGCTTACGGCATTAAGGCGCCCTCTTGGCAGAAAGCCTTGCCTAGGGTCCTAAAACACTTAGCAGGCCAATCATGAACCTATTTAAACCTAAAAATATGCTAGTCACCGGTGGGGCGGGTTTCATCGGCAGTCATTTTATCGAATATTTGCTGGGGTCTGACCCTGAGGTTTTCATCGTCAACCTGGATAAACTCACCTATGCTGGATCAGTGGCCAATCTCAGCCATTTACCTGATCCTAGCCGACATCACTTCATCCAAGGCGACATCATCAATGCTGAGCTGGTTAGCGATATTTTAAATAAATATCAGATCGACACTCTGGTTCATTTCGCCGCTGAAAGTCATGTTGATCGCTCTATTCAAAATCCGGATGCTTTTATCCAAACCAATGTCAATGGCACTTTTACCCTGCTCGAAGCCACACGCCGCTATTGGCTAGCTGAAAAGTTGCTTTCGCCTAAACGTTGCCGTTTTCACCATATTTCAACGGACGAGGTCTTTGGCAGCCTGGGTCCAGCGGATCCTGGTTTTTCTGAAAGTTCTCCCTACCAACCCAATTCACCTTACTCGGCCTCCAAAGCAGCCAGCGATCATTTAGTTCGCGCCTATTTCCACACCTATGGCCTGCCGGTGACCCTTTCCAATTGCTCTAACAACTTCGGCCCCAACCAGCATGATGAAAAATTAATCCCCACCATTATTCGCGCCTGTCTAAACCAAAAACCGATTCCTATTTATGGCAATGGCAGCAATGTCCGTGATTGGCTCTATGTCGAAGACCACTGTCGCGCCGTGGACTTGGTGCTGAGAAAGGGAAAACCCGGTCGTGCTTACAACATCGGCACCCATAATGAATGGTCGAATCTGGCCTTAGCCAACTATTTAGCGGATTGCATGGATATCCTCTGCCCCGAGTATGAGCCGCATAGCCGCTTAATCGAATATGTGCGCGACAGACCCGGCCACGATTGGCGTTATGCGATAGATTCCAGGAGAATTCACAGTGAATTAGGCTGGGCGCCGGTTTACCAATTTGAGGAAGCCATCCAAAAAACGATTGAGGCTATCCGCCGTAGATGCGCAAACCCTCTTCCACAGACCCAAAATATTTAATTTGACCGCCTTCCATCAAAATGACCTTATTGCAAAACTCGCGAATCAATTCATTCGAATGGGTAGCCATCACCACCACGGAAGATTGGGCGAGCAGGGAGACCATCTTTTGGCGCGCTTTCAGAATGAAGCCGCTATCGCCGGCCGCAAAAACCTCGTCTATCAGCAAAATATCCGGCTGAATGCTGGCTGAAATCGCAAAAGCCAAACGGACTTGCATGCCGGAGGAATAGGTTCGGATAGGCATCTTGAGAAAATCACCCAGCTCGGTGAAGGCGGCAATGTCATGCATCTTGGCGTTAATCTCTTCCTTCGATAAGCCGAGCAAGGTGCCGCGAATGGCGATGTTTTCATAACCCGTGAATTCGGCTTCGATGCCATTGCTGATATCTAAGATGGTAGAAACTTGGCCAGAGACCTCTAGACTTCCTTGGGTAGGTTCGTAGATGCCAGCCAGCAAGCGCAGCAAGGTGCTCTTGCCCGAACCATTATGGCCAATCAAACCAACCAGATCGCCATGGTCCAAAGCAAGGGAAACGTGGTTCAAGCCTCGCACCACGATATGTTCATTGGCATCGCTGGATACGGTGCCGCCGGTGGCTAGGCGCAGAAATTGCTTTTTAAAGGAGCGTGCATTCACATTGTAAATGGGGAACTCGACGCTAACGGAATCTAAGCTAATTTTAGACATGGCAGGACCCCAAGTTATAACCAGTACACAATGCGGGAGCGGTATTTGCTAAACATCAGCAGCGAAATCAGGATACCCAGCAGGGTGACGCCAAGGGCGATGGCATATTCAATCAGAGGCACTGGCTGCCCAATCATGGGTGCGCGCAGCAGCTCGACGAAGGCATAAAAGGGATTCACTGCAATCCAGAGTTGATAGCGCTCGGGCAAGAGGCTAGGGTTCCACAAAACGGGCGTCAAGAAGAAAACCACTTGAACCAAGGATTTGACCATTTGCGATAAATCCCGATAGCGCGCGCCAATCATGGCTAGGATTAGGCCGTAGAAGAAAGCGTTGACGTAGACCAAGGCCAGGTTGGGCAGCAAGGCCAAGCTATAAAAATTAACCTTGGCAGACTGATGAAAAATAACAAGGATGGGAAGGATAACGATGAGGTTGTGGAGGAAAATGAGGATATTTTTCCAGACCATGCGATGAATATATAAACTGTAAGGTAACTTGATTTGTTTGATGAGGTTGTCGCAGTTAGTGAAGCCTTCGGTTAATTCCATGATGGCGGTGGAAATCAAAGCCCAGGCCAACATGCCGGCCGTGAGGAAAGGGAAATAGGAAGAGACATCGTTATGAAAGAGATGGCTATATAAAAAGCCCATGGAGTAAACGGTGATCGCCATGCTCAGCGTGATCCAAAAGGGGCCGAGGATAGAGCGGCGATAGCGCAGCTTGATATCTTGGTAACCCAGCATTAACCAGATCGGCCATTTTTGCATACCCAGGCTTAAATCCTGACAGGCTAACTCAAATTTGGTTTTTTTGTTGCTAATCTGGGCAACGGCTGCTTGAATGCTACTTTCTGATGCGCTACTGATCATGTCTCTTTTTGCCTCTCTGGAGGGGTTAGAGTGAGGTTGAAAGACGGGTAAAATAACATAGGCAGGTTTGAGAGAAAAGAATATAATCTTTTGTCATGCAGGAGTGAAGGCAACCTTATACTATGTTTCCACAGGGACTTTTAAAAGAATACTCGCGACAGCTGGCTTTCGCGCTTCGTGGGTTGGATTTTTTCGCGTTGATCGTCGCGGGCAATTTTGCTTATTACCTGAAGTTTGGGGAATGGCAGTCGCTGCCTTCTCCCTACGCCACGGCCTTGGTTCTGGGTGCTTTGTCTGCCTTGGCGGTTTTTCCTTTTTTCAGCATTTATTCCTCGGTACGGGGGCGTGGCTTTGGTGGCTACGTTGTGGATTTGATCCAAGCCTTCTTGCTATTAGCACTACTTCTCTCCTGCGCCGCCTTCTTCACCAAAACCGGCGAATATTTTTCACGGGCCTGGTTTTTCATCTGGATGTTGACTTCCATGGGCGTCCTGATTTTATTCCGCCTCAGCCTGCTTTCTATCTTGCGCCTGATGCGCAGCAAAGGCTTAAATGAACGTCGAGTGGTGATCATTGGCGCCGGCGACTTAGGCTTGCGGATTGCCGAAACGATGCGACAGGCTCTATGGACAGGTTTCCGAGTGGTCACTTTTCTCGACGATAAGGCCAGCACCAAATCCAGCACTGTTCACAACATTCCTCTGCGGCAAACGCCGGCTAATCTTAGCGATTATCTTAGCGAATATCAGATCGACGAGGTTTGGCTGGCCTTACCTTTGCGCGCGGAAGCCCGAGTGCGCGAAATTCTGCACGAGCTGCGTCATCACACCGTCAACACGCGTTTTATTCTAGATACCTTTGGCTTAGATTTATTAAATCATTCGCTCAGCGATCTGGCGGGTTTTTCTGTGCTGAATATTCGTTCCACGCCTATGATGGGACTGAAGCGTATCAGCAAGGCTATCGAAGACCGCTTCTTGGCGGCGCTGATTTTGCTGCTCATTAGCCCGCTATTTTTATTGATAGCGCTAGCTATCAAAGTGGATTCTCGCGGTCCTATTTTCTATCGCCAAAAGCGCATTGGTTGGAATGGCAAGGAATTCGAAATGCTAAAATTTCGCAGCATGCCGGTGAATGCGGAAGCGCCCACCGGTCCCGTGTGGGCGAAGGCAGGGGAAGAGCGCGCCACCAGTTTGGGCTCCTTCCTGCGCCGGACTAGTCTTGATGAGTTGCCTCAATTCCTCAACGTGTTTTTCGGGCAAATGTCCATTGTGGGCCCACGTCCCGAGCGTCCCTTTTTTGTCGAACAATTCAAAGAAAAGATTCCCCGCTATATGCAAAAGCACTACATGAAAGCCGGCATCACGGGCTGGGCCCAGGTCAATGGTTGGCGAGGCGACACCAGCTTGGAAAAACGAATTGAATATGATCTCTATTACATCGAAAATTGGTCGCTTTCCTTTGATTTGAAAATTATTTTCTTGACCTTTTTCAGGGGGTTTGTGAATCCTAATGCCTATTGAGCTTAAGAAAACGATTTTAGTCGTCGGCGGCGCCGGCTACATTGGTTCTCAGATGGTGCTCAAGCTGAAAGAGCAGGGTTATCAACCGCTGGTCTTAGATAATTTCTCCACGGGTCATCGTCAGGTTTTAAATGAGGTAGAAGTGATAGAAGGCGAGCTGGCGGATAGGCCACTCTTAGATCACATTTTTTCTTCCCGACCCATCTCAGCCGTCATGCACTTTGCTTCCTGCATTGAGGTGGCTGAGTCGGTGCGTAACCCGGCTAAGTATTATCAAAACAACGTCGCGAATACCCTCTGCCTCTTGCGGGCGCTCTGCCAATGGGAGATCAAGCATTTCATCTTCTCCTCTTCAGCCGCTGTTTATGGCCAGCCGCAATATACGCCGATTGACGAGGCTCATCCCTTAGCGCCCATTAATCCCTACGGCCGCAGCAAATGGATGGTCGAGCAAATGCTCGAAGATTTTGCGCATGCGGAGGATTTGACCTATGTCTCACTGCGCTATTTCAATGCGGCTGGGGCTGATGCTCGGGGCAGGACGGGTGAGATGCATCCGAATGAAACGCATTTGATCCCATTGATCTTGCAGGTGGCCAGCAAACAGCGCCAAGCGGTGTCGGTCTATGGGCGTGATTATCCTACCTTGGATGGCACCTGTATTCGGGATTACATTCACGTTGATGATTTATGCAGCGCGCACTTGCTGGCTTTGGAGGCTTTGCTAGCAGGGGGTGGGTCCAAGATTTACAACCTGGGCACGGGAAGTGGTTACTCGGTGAAAGAGGTCATCGAGGTAGCGCAGGAGGTGACGGGTCAGTATATCAAGATCGAAGAAGCCCCACGCCGCCCAGGTGATCCTGCTATTTTACTCGCCGATCCTAGCCTAGCTAGAAAGGAACTAGGCTGGCAGCCACAATCCTCGGATCTAGCCAAGATTATCGAAGATGCTTGGCGTTTTACGATTTACCAGCTGGGGAAGACGCGGGTTTTACCCATTTAGAAAAACAAAATGCCAGCATTTCTTCTTTCGAAGGACTAAGCTAAGATGAAATATGCCTAACACTTCTAAGCTTGCTGAAGGATCCCTAGGGATTGGGGAATCCATTGTCATGGGGGTGGCGGGAGCGGCTCCAGCCTTTAGCCTGGCCGCTGCCACTGCCACCCTGGTCGCCACGGTCGGCGTGCTCACACCGGCCAGCATTTTATATTGTGGCCTCATCATGTTCGGCATCACCCTGGCCTTTATTCACCTAAACAAAGTCACTGTCAACGCCGGCACCTCCTATGCTTGGGTCACCCAAGAATTCGGGAAAACCTGGGGATTCTTCGCGGGCTGGGCCTTGTTAGTGGCAGCTGCCGTATTCATGGTATCAGGATCCATTCCCGCAGCCACCGCGACGCTGCTGTTGATTGATCCCTCACTGGCCGCTAACCCGCCTTGGGTCACCTTTGTCGCAGCGCTCTGGCTCAGTGTTATTTCCGCCATTGTCCTGAAAGGTATAAAACAGGCCAGTTACACCCAAGTGCTTTTAACCGGTGTAGAGATATTAATCTTAATCGCGATTATTATCGGCGGCTTTATTCAGTTTGCTGCTCAGCCTGCGCATGCCTTTTCACTGAGCTGGTTCTCCTTAGGTGAATTCACCCCAGAGTCCTTTGCCACCGGCGCTTTAATAGCTGTATTTCTATACTGGGGCTGGGATGTCACCTTGAATCTCAACGAAGAAACCAAGGATGCGGTTGCCGTCCCCGGGAAAGGCGCCTTTTGGTCAATTCTGATTATCATCTTACTTTTTATCAGCTTTTCCATTTCAGCCTTGCTAGTATTAAGTGATCAAGAAATTCAGAATTCAGGCACGAATATCCTCTTTGCCATCGCAGACAAAATCTTCCCGCATCCTTGGAGTTATCTAGCCATACTCGCTGTTCTTCTGAGCACGGCCGGAACCCTTGAAACTACTATTTTACAATTCACCCGTACCATGTTTGCCAAGGGAAGAGATAGAGTCTTACATCCCCGCTACGCAAGCCTACACAAATCCTGGAAAACCCCCTGGGTCGCCACCACTTTTATTTGGGCCTTCGGCATCATTTTATTATTCCTTTCCTCCTATTTCCCCAACGTAAATACCATTCTCAAGGATTCGGTGAACGCCATCGGTTTACAAGTAGCCTTTTACTACAGCCTAACAGGCCTAGCCTGCGCCTGGTATTACCGCCGCATGTGGAAAGGAATCCGCGAACTCCTCACCTACATCGTCTGGCCCATCCTAAGCGCCTTGTTCCTCATCTTCATCGCCCTCTACAGCATTCCCACCTTCGACTATGTCACCACCGCCGTCGGAATAGGCGGCCTTTTAATCGGCATTTTCCCTTATTGGCTGAATCGTGGGCGGAAAAAATAAATGGTAAATTTAGAATGTGATTGTTTCTAAACTTCTCTAGCATTAGAGTTTGACCTTCTGTATCCTCGGAAAATTCTTCAATCAAATCAGATAAGTTAAGAGGTGAAGCAATGACACTCGCACAGCGATTTGAGGAAAAAGGGAAGAGGAAAGGGAAGAAGGAAGAAAAAATGAGAATTGCTTGTCGTTTATTAGCGGAAGGCGTAGAACCTGTTTTTATTGCTAGGATTACAGAGCTATCCTTGTCTCAGATTGAAGAGTTAAGAGAGAAAGAAACTGTTTTCGATTAAACCCGCACGGTAGGTTATCTTGAAATGGAAATTGACCCAGCAGATTTGTTTATCCAAAAGGTAAAACAGCATTTGACAGGAAAATTACGAGAGGAAGCAATGACATTAGCAGAGAGATTTGAAGAAAGAGGGGCTCAACGAGAAAAAATGATAATCGCTAGCCGTTTATTAGCGAAAAATTTCAAACCCATTTTTGTCGCTAAGGTTACTGAGTTGTCATTGTCGCTGATTGAGGAGTTAGAAGAAGGAGTTCAGCTAGGAATTAAAGAAGAAAGAACAGCAATAGCGCTTCGTTTATTAGCGACAGGTAAGGACTCTGTTTTTATTGCCAAGATTACTGGGCTGTCGTTGCCTCAGATTGAAGAGTTAAAGAAGGAGGATGTCATCCTCACTTAATATTTAAGGTGTACCGCGTGCTTTTGCGTTCTCCCGTTCGATTCAAAACATCCTTGTCAACTAAGTCTTGTAGGTCGCGTGTTGCTGTGGCGCGAGAGGTTTTAGTGATTCTGATGTAATTTTCCGCGCTTAAGCCGCCTTTAAATCCTTCTATACCCTCTTGGAACAGGCGAGCAATAACCCTTTCTTGACGCGCATTTATTTGTCCCCTAATTCGATCATAGAGTTTGGTTTTCTCGATTAGGAATTCGATCATCTTTTGTGTGTAGTCCTGCGCGGCCAAAATGGTTTTGGCGAAATAAACTAGCCAGTCTGAAATCTCGTTGGATTTGTTGGCGCTTTCTAGCGCGGAGTAATAGGCTTTTCTGCGGCTTTGGATAGTATGCGACAAAGCGATTAAGACGGGACGACCAAGTGCTTGCGATAGTGCTTTTTCGGCGAGGGCTCGGGCGATTCTTCCGTTGCCATCTTCGAAGGGATGTATGCAGACAAAATATAAGTGGGCTATCCCTGCGCGAATCAGCGGAGGTAGTGGCTCTTTTCCGCCTGGCGCGGTTCTATTAAACCAATTGATAAACTGATCCATTTCATAAGGTACTTCTTTGGAAGCAGGTGCTTCAAAATGAATTTTTGGTTTATGGAAAGAACCTGAAACGACTTGCATGGGTTCTTCGTGAGTGCGGTAGCGACCGATCTCATGCAAATCTCGTCTGCCCCTTGTTATCATGAGCTGCCATTCGAACAAGGTTTCATGCTTTAACTTAGCAGCGTAGTTTTGATACAAGCTCACCCTCATTTCGGCGATACCTTGCTCCGCGGGAGGGCTTTTCTTCCGATCGGTACTAAAACCAAAATAACGACGAATGGAGGATCGTAGACTATCACGATTAAGGTATTCACCCTCGATTTCTGAGGTTTTATAAGCCTCATCACTCAAGAGATCGACAGTCAGCGCCTCCTTGTCGGCTTTAGCAATGTGCTGATAACTACCTAATAAAAAACCAGATTTATGCAAAAAAAGCTTTTCTAGCTCCTCCAAGGGCGCTTTTTCATAACTAAATCGAGGCCAATCTTTCTGCTGCCAATTCCAGCGCATGAGTTATAACCTCTGCTTTTATAACTCAAATTTTAGAGGAATTTGAGGCATAAATCCAGTTTTTATGCCTCAGGGCAGCGGGACTCAAGTATTAAAGGTTCCAGTTACATTACCACCTACAGAAAAACTATTTCCTGGAAGAAAACTTATCTCATGCACATTTAAATCTCCTAGTAGACCTAGAGGATAATAATATCCTTGCTAATATAAAATAATCTGTTAAATTTCGCTGCTATAAATTTTACATTATTAATAGTATTTTAAATGCACAAGCAAAAATATTTTTCTCAAATAAATATCCCAGCACACGATGCAACAGGAGAAGGGGTAGTTGTTGAGTTGTACTTAAAAGTTATTATGAATAGAAAACTATCTTTTAATTCGAAAGGTAATATTGCATCAGCTCTGAAAAATAATTTTCAACATGTTATTAAAGTAATGTCAGATATAAGAGATGAATGGAAAATTTTAGATTGCTCTAACTATATATTAGAGTGCAGTAATGAAAAATTTATTGTAAGAGACTCTAAAAGCTCGAGTTTGGCATTAAGTATCCTTATATTGAATATATATAGGGAAATGAATGGGAAAAAACAAATTGATGGACTCACAGGTTCTGGAATTTTAAGAATTGATGGGTCATTTCAGAGTGCAAATCATGAAGCAAAGAAACATTTAGCCGTGATAAAGAAAATGGGGCCGAATGGAAATTTTATTATGCCATCCGAATGTGGACATCTTCATGAATTGGAATCACTAATGAATCTAAATTAATAACTAGGGGTTAAAAATGAATTCTTTATTAAAGAAAATAGTCACAACTATTTTTATATCTGGGTGCATCACTGCCGCTCATGCTGATGATGTTTGTAAAATGACACCCGGCACGACTACTTGTGGTAGTGGGGTTGTTAATAGCTTATCTGGAAATGGAATGGTCGAGGTAAATGGTACTGCAGTTATAGGCGCAACAACGATTAATGGTCTTTTAAATGCTTCTGATGCAAAGTTTTCTTCTCTTGACGTCAATGGTAGCGTGAATTTAATGCAATGCACTATCACCGGTAGTTCAGAGATTAAAGGTTCATTAGTTGCATCATCAACCAAGTTTGAAAATAAATTAGATGTATATTCAGAAATAACGAGATTTGTTAATAGTAAAATAAATGGTGATTTACATTTAAGACATACGGATTCATTTAAACAAGTAGTATATTTAGATAATTTTTCAGAAGTCTCTGGAAATATCATATTTGATGATGGCGATGGTGAAGTTATTGTTAGAGGCAGTTCAAAGATTAGTGGTAAGGTCGTTGGTGGGCATGCAGTAAATAAATAACATAAAACGGGTAATAAAAATGATGACTTCTGGCTCAGAAAAAACTGAAATCTTCTTTGGATACTATAGTGACGGAAAAGAAGGGGGAAGTGATGGCAAGGAGGGATGTAAGGATGGCAAAGAAGGTAGTAAGGACGTTGCAGAAACAGGAACTCCTAGATTGATTGCAAATACTACAGACCAAGTAGATTATCAGTTTTAATCTAATGGACAAAAATAATATAGTGATCACTTCCCATTCTTTAGATGAAGCGATCACAGATTTCATAAATAGAAATAAAAATTTATATAAAAATAAAATCACAATAATTCTATTAGAAAATCTAATCAAGGATTATGAAATATTTGATGAGCTGAGCGATTCAGCGAATGTTATAAGATGGTATGATAAAGAGGGAAGAATAATATCGAACAAGTCACATACCTTGTTAAACAGAGTTTTATATTATCCATCGGATATATATTCGAGCTATAATGACAATGATAAAGATTACGCTCAGCGTGAATTTGAATCTTACCTAGGTTTTGCTTTTAATTCATTTTACGGTGTCGGAAATAAGGATTCGAGAGGAATTTGTGTGAAAATCATCTCTCTCCCTATGCAATGGAGAGAAGTAAGACAAAATTTCAATATAAAAACTCCTAAATATTATTGGGGGCCAACTGAATTAAATATTTTAAATGAAAGTGATTTACTTATAACTTCCGATATACATAATTTCATAAATTGGTCGCCAGGGAATAATACAACTAAAAAAGATAATATCTTTTGCTTCCATAAACCAGTCGGCCAACCCGTTTTTACTTTGACGATCGGAAGCAAACAAATGATCACTACAGATATAGTGATATCTAATCCATTAAAAATGAAAATTTGCAGACTGTCTGCCAAAATTAATTTATATTTTAATTACTTTATTTCGGAAATATTGTTTTTTGTGGATGGGAATAATCTGACATTTGCATGTATAAACCCACAAGTTATTAAATCAAAATACAGCCAAGTATTTGATACCTTTATGGGCGATAACTTAATTTCCGAGTTTCAAAAATGTATAAATTAGAAACATTTATAAGTAAAAAGTTTCGCCCAGAAATTCTCAGCAGTAAGCTTGATAAAGAGCATTTTACAAGGTTAAACTTATCTTTAGAGAAAAATTTAGAGAAATTTCCAGTTAAGTTTGTTAATTCTATTTGTTTTGGCCCAAAAAAAGATAATGTCCTTATTACACTTGAGCATGCTGCAAACAAGATCGATTCTATATTAGTATTCTATTATGAAGATATCCACTCCAGATGGTCATATATTAACTATAATGAGGAATGTCTTTTTATTTATAGAAAAAATGACCAGGAGCAATTTTTAATAAAACCAAAATTATTATACATTAGAGGATGTTCAATCGGCATAGACGACGAAAATTGGACTGTATTAGGAAATTTCTTTAGCTATATTGAGCTATGGGATGATAAGGTTCTTTGCTCACCTCAAAAACAAACCTCGAATGAATCAAAGCTTTTTCAACTAAATAACAGTATTAAAAAGGTTTCTAAAGATTTTACTTCGATTTCTATAGGTAAAAGTTATGTAGTTAAAGGTGTTAATCGATACAAGCAATTAGACAAGGATATTTCATATATTGTTAAATCCCTTTCAGGAATAAGATCTTTGGTAGTGGATAATGCCAGCTATGAAAAGTGGAATTTAAATAATTTAGATTCTCTTCCAACTCTGTTCCAAGAAAAGGTCAATGGCAGTGATTTAAGAATTCATACTTTATATGATAAACTTTTTGCAAAGTTGTCCATAGAAAAAGATAATGTTGATTATAGATATGACAAAGCATTTTTTAATTTAAAAGAAATTAAAATTCGAGATACAGAATTAGTTGCATTTTGCCGTGAGGTTTCCAAAGAAGAAAGTAACCCATTTTTAGGAATAGACTTTATAAAAACAAAATCTAGGTATGTGGTTTTGGAAGCAAATCCATCCCCTGGATGGTCAGCTTATTACCCATACAATGGGATCGATTTGGGTCCTTTCATACCGGAATTATTGTCGGTACTTAAAAATGGTTAAATTCAGAAAATTGAAAGAATTAAATGTTATTTCAAGCATTCTTGTTGTAGCTAAATACTCATTTTGCTTTATTTTCTTTATATACCAAGGAGAAGCAATCAGCCTATCACTTGATAAAGTAACGGTATTTCAAAAATTACTTTATGCTTTACTAATTCTCATTTCAACAAAAATTATTGTTATGTTTAGTGATATATTCAATAAATATATATCTGAACGATACAAGAATTATGAACTGTACATTCAATGGTCTGCGCTTTTCCCTAAAAAGATATTTAGAGATGTGCAAAACAGTCATAACAAGATAAATGTTTTATTTTTTGAATATTTACCAAGACTTTTTGAGCTTGAAAATTCTATATTCACTAATTTTGTAACCATATTTTATGTTTTAATTCTTGCGACGATTGCCTTTATTTATACTAAATTTTACATTGGTATTTTTGCTTTACTACTCATCTTTTTGTTTAACTATTTTACAAAAAACCTTTTTGTAAATAAAATTGATGAATATCAAAAAATCGTCAATAACTTTAAAATAAAGTTATTAGCATGGGTGAATGATTACTTTGACTCCTACAGGGAGGTATCTAAAAATTGGTGTAATATTGGTGAATGGGGTGAAATTTCTTATAACGATTTTTATTATGCTAAAAAAAAGCAGATCAATTCATATTTATTTAAAGACATATTAAATCAAGTCTCTGTTGAAATTCCCTTTCTAATAAACACGTCTATAGTGATATTAGCTATATACAATGATTATATTTCATTAGTTCAAATGTTTGTGTGGGTTGGTTTTTCTCAATTCATGATTAATGCCTCTAATTCTGCGCTTGGTAATCGTATGGATATTAAGCATCGAAATTCATTGTTGCAGAAAACTAATGAAATATTAAAATTATTTGCTTACAACTCTGATGTTGCCATTATAAACAGAAAGATAGGATCTCATTATGCAGAGATAACTATGCGAGACGGAACAATAAATACTTTAACTTTAAATCCTGGCATTTATCATATAAAGGGAGGAAATGGTTCAGGCAAGTCAAGTTTATTCAATTATATTTTAGGTTATGAGAGGTTATTTGATTTTGATTCCTTTTCTAAGGTTTCTCAACTAGCAGCTAGTTTATCTGACTCAGATATTAGGGTTGTAGAGAGAGATGTTGTGATTTTTGATTGTTTTGACAAGTTTAATGAACAAGTCTGTGGCCCATTTACAAATGGTAAAACGCTTTGGAATGAGAAAGTAAGATATTCATTGTATAAATTACTTAGCAATAATTTAGCCTGCAAGTGGTTCAAGATATTTAGTACCCTAGAATCTGAGTTTATTAAAAGAAATAATAATTCTTTTTCTTCTGGCGAAAAAGTTGTTCTATCTTTCATGCGTTTTTTATTTTCCTGGAATGCTCATGTAAAATTACTGATTGTAGATGAGTGTGATTCATTCTTGGATGACGAAAATAAAGAATTATTTCTACAGTCTTTAATGTCAATTTCTTTAAGTATGGCAGTATATATTGGTAGCCATGATCCTATCGTTGAAAAAGTTATTAAACAAGACCACTAAACAACCTCCTTTATCAAACCAGCCACCGTCTCCACCGCGCTTCGCCAGTTCAGGCGGGTCTGGTATTCGTGATAGGAGGACAAGGCCAGCGCTTCGTATCGCGGCCGGTCTTGCATCAGTTCGATGATGTAGTTGCAATAGTCAGCCGGAGAAGCGTCGAAAGGGAAGGTCATGCCGTTGACGCCATCCT
>Ga0206867_1090_pt1 | contig 20489 bp, 13 predicted proteins | sample Alteio_BWOrgCont_37_FD_152905 | JGI IMG/M metagenome (GOLD analysis project Ga0206867, IMG submission 152905) | Enriched cells from forest soil in Barre Woods Harvard Forest LTER site, Petersham, Massachusetts, United States -... | ecosystem: Environmental > Terrestrial > Soil > Temperate forest >...
TGCCACCCATGATCCCAAACTCATTGAGCGCGCTGAACGCGTCACTGCCGAGGAAGTGGCCGGGACCGGCATTCGCTGGGCATTTGCGCCATGTATCGCCGTGGCGCAGGATGAACATTGGGGGCGTACTTATGAAAGTTACGGTGAAGATCCCGAACTGGTGTCAACACTCGGCGCGGCGTCGGTGAAAGGATTTCAAGGAGAAAAACTTTCGGCCGCTTCCACTTCCGTGCTGGCCTGCGCAAAACATTTCATCGGCGATGGCGGAACCCAGGCTGGTGTTGACCAAGGCAACGCGGTTTGCGACGAGGCCACGTTGCGCAAGCTTTACTTGCCGCCCTACCAGGCCGTGATCAAGGCCGGGGTTGGGTCGATCATGGTTTCTTACAGCAGTTGGAATGGCCAGAAGATGCACGGCAATAAATATCTTTTGACCGATCTGCTAAAAGGTGAACTGGGCTTTCAAGGATTTCTGGTGTCGGACTGGGCGGCGATTGACCAGATTTCGCCGGATTACAAAACCGACGTTGAACAGTCCATCAATGCGGGAGTGGATATGGTGATGATTCCCTATGGTCCCGGCCATACGAACAATTATGTCGAGTTCATTCAGGATCTGAAAGAACTGGTCGCCGAAGGCAAGGTGCCGCAATCACGGATTGACGATGCCGTATCACGCATCTTGGGGATTAAATTTCAGATGGGACTGTTCACCAGCACTGATACCGACCCAAAATTGACGGCGAGCATTGGTTCACCGGAACACCGTTCGGTTGCGCGCGAATGCGTCCGTGAATCGCTGGTGTTGCTCAAGAATGAAGATCATGTTTTGCCCCTGTCCAAGCAGCTCAAGCGCCTGTTGGTAGTGGGCGAAGCGGCGGATGACCTGGGTATGCAATGTGGTGGCTGGACGATTGACTGGCAGGGGCACAAAGGCGACCTGACGCATGGCGGCACGACTCTTCTGGCAGCGATCAAACAGGCGGTTTCAGTCGGCACGCAAGTGATCTATTCATCAGCCGGCAGTGATCTTCAAGACGCTGATGCCATCATCGTAGTGGTGGGCGAATCGCCGTATGCGGAGATGAAAGGCGACCGCCAAAGCCTGGACTTGCCGGCAGCGGATAAAGCATTGGTCGCCAAAGCCAAAGCCATGGGCAAGCCGGTGGTGACGATTTTATATTCCGGCCGGCCGCTGATCTTAAATTCCGCCTTGACCGACAGCGATGCGTTTGTCGCCGCGTGGCTGCCCGGCACGGAAGGCATGGGCATCACCGACGTGTTGTTCGGCGATTATCCCTTCACCGGTAAACTTCCCCGCTTTTGGCCTTTGAACAACACACAACATTCAGTCGTGTCCACGGCAACACACAAACCGCTGTTTCCTTACGGATTTGCTCTGACCGATTAAGCGGGAGAAATTTAACATGCACCGCAGGAACTTTCTAAAAACCACCGTAGGTGGTGTGGTCGCGCTGGCGGCGGCAAAAATGGCCGGCCTGACATATGCCCAGGATTTGTCCAGCCCGCTGGTTCCGGACAAGCGGGCTGGCCGTGTCGGCCAGACCTTTTCAGAATTACGCGGCGTGAATTTGGGAGGCTGGCTTGTCCTTGAAAAATGGATGGTGCCGGATGTTTATCGCGGGTCAGATGCGCCCGACGAATACAGCCTTTGCCTTGACTTGGGCAGCCGGGCCAAGGATCGGCTGGACCGGCATCGTGAAACTTTTATCACCGCCGATGATTTTCGCTGGATCAAGCAGTGCGGCCTGAATGCCGTACGCCTGCCGGTGGGTTATTGGGCATTGGAAGCGCCGAAGCCATTTGTGGAATCTTCAAGGTTCATGGATTTTGCGCTGGAGCAGTGCCAACAGAACGGATTAAAGTTGATTTTGGATCTGCATGGCGCGCCCGGCAGCCAGAATGGCTGGGATCATAGTGGACGGAGCGGGCCGATCAACTGGCCGAAAGACCCGCAAAACATTCAAGAGACGTTGCGTATTCTTGAAAGCTTCGCGCAAAAATATGGAAAGCATCCTGCGCTCTACGGCATTGAATTGTTGAACGAACCGAACGACAAGATCCCGTTGGAAATCCTTCAGAAATTCTACCAGGATGCCTATGTGCGCCTGCGCAAGCATGTTGATCCGGGGGTTGCGATTGTTTTTCACGACTCGTTTCGTGCGCTGGCCTGGCAAAAATTCATGCAGGTGCCGGCATTTTCCAATGTGATTCTGGACACGCACCTTTATCAATGCTTTGACGCAAAAGACGAATCCCGCACGGCCCTCGAACAACTGGCCTTTGCTCTTAATCGCAAGGAAACATTGGACGAGATGCAAGAGAAAGAGTTGCCCACCATTGTCGGCGAATGGTCGCTGTCACTGCCCGATAAGGCGATGTCCGGCCTCTCGGCGCTCCAGGCAGAATCGGTCACGCGCGGCTATGCCGACGCGCAACTTTTGAACTATGAAGGTACGCGCGGCTGGTTTTTCTGGAGTTACAAGCTGGAGTATCCATCCGAGTGGAACTTCCGTCATTGCGTGGAACGCGGCTGGCTGCCCGGAAGTTTTGGGGTTTGAAAATCCGGCGGGTTCGGCGATGAATTTCAGCGCGAGTGGCGCAAGCTTTTCACCAGGCTGTCAGAGGTGGATCAATCCGCGTTGGATCGCCACTGTCACCGCTTCGGTCCGGTCGGCCACATGAAGTTTGGTCAGGATGCTTTTTAAATATCCTTTGGCCGTGTGCTGTGAGATGTTCATGACATCGGCAATTTGTTTATTGGCCAGCCCCTTGGCCAGTTCATGCAACACTTCCAATTCACGCGGAGTCAGCGGTTCAAATTCTTTGCGCTTGGCGAGTCGATCCGCTACTTCTGCGGGAAGCCAGTTTTTGCCTGCCGCCACCGCGCGCAGGGCTGGCACGAGTTGTTCACCCGTGGAATTTTTTAAAATATATCCCTGCGCTCCGGCGGCCAGGGCCTTGTGAATGTCCTCATCACCGTCAAAGGCTGTCAACATCAGGATGCGGGCCGTGTCATGTTGGTTCCGAATTTCCTTCGCGGCTTGAACTCCGCTTTTGAGTGGCATCCGCGAATCCAGCAGAACAAGATCCGGCCGGTGTTTGTTGAACAGTTCGATGGCCAGCGTTCCATTGGCGGCTTCGCCCACAACTTCCATGTCGGGCTCGTTATTGATGATCGCGATCACGCCCATGCGGACGACATAGTGGTCGTCGGCGACGAGGATTCGGATTTTAGACTCTTTCTTCATGTTCTTCGACCGCCGGTTGCAAAGGTTGATGGCCGTTTGACGGGGGAATGGGAATTTCCACCTGAATCGAGGTGCCGCCGCCCGGCGAACTGGTGATCGTCACCTGGCCGCCCAGCCGTTCGGTTCTTTCCCGGATGCCCAACAATCCAAAATGCCCGTCTTTTGGGCCGACACAGGCTTCCGGATTAAAACCTTTGCCATCGTCCCTGATTTGCAAGACAACTCTCTGCGGGCTGAAGTGCAATTCCACCTTCACCAGCGTCGCGCCGGAATGTTTGACGACATTGGTGGTGGCTTCCTGGCCGATGCGCAAGAGATTTTCCTCGATGATTTCGGACAGGGGATTGGTTTCGCCAACCGTTTCAAATTCGATGTGTATGCCGGTGTCGCCGGTGATCTGCCGGCCACTGGTGAGCAGCGCATTGGTCAGGTTGAACTGTTCCTCGGCCCGGCTGCGCAAACCCCAGACCGAACGGCGCAAATCCACCTGGCTTTGCCGCATCAACCCCCGCGCCAATTTAAGGTGGTGGGACGCATTGCCGGGATTTTTTTCAAACTGATTGGCCACCACATCCAGTTGCAAGGCGATGCCGGTCATGGTCTGTTCCAAAGTGTCGTGCAATTCCTGGGCGAGCCGTGTTCGTTCCGTCAGGCCGGCGCGGAATTGAAGCTCGGATTCTTTGCGGGCGGTCATTTCGACTTTCAATTGCGTCGTCCGTTCCTTGACCCGTTCTTCAAGCTGGTCGTGCGCCTTTTGCAACTCCGTCTGGGCCTCCTCTTTTTCACACACCAATGATTTCAACATGGAATTTTTCTTCGCGACCATGACGGTCCAGCCGATCGCCACCAGCAGGACCACAAAGACCGCCGCCAGACTCGCCAGCAGATGTTGCGGGGTCAGCCAGCTTGGTTCTTCGATGACGTGGACATCATGGGAAGTGGGCAGCAGCAGGCGGAACGATTTTATTTTCCCGTCGTCGCCGCTTTCCAGGAGGCAGATGCCGCTGGCCTCAACCAGGCTCCCAATGGGTATCGCGGTCAAAAAGCTGTTCTGCTCGGACGTGTCTTTCTCGGCGACAAAAATAAAATTAGTGGCCTGGAGTACCAGTGTGGTTTGGATGCCTGACCCGTCGTCGCTTTGTCCGATGCCTCTGACCAGGCGGTCAATGAGTCGGCCGCGGAGGGTGATAAAATCCGCGTGATGCTTCCCTTTCTGGATATTAGCCACGGTCGTTGTTTTCGGCTCTAAATTGGTTCGCGGCTCGGTCGTTTTGCGGAAAACTGCATCTTCCAAAACTGGCAGAAAGTTTTCGACCGCCGGAAAACCCACGGCTTCAATTACTTCACCTGGAACAACGGGTATGGTCAGCTGGCTTTTTACCTCCAGGCCGCCGGTGTCATCCTTAAGGAACAAGTCCTGTCCTTTTCTTTGATAAGTGACGACCCCTTTGACATGAACCTGATCGCCGGGTAACCAATCTTTGCGGTATTGAGCGATGCCATCAAGGGACGTCAAAGGTTCTTTGAAAGGATCCGCCGGCGCCGGCGCCTTGATGATAAAATCGGTCAGTTGCGGGACAAACATGGTGACCGTCACAATATGTCTTAAGGGAGCATTGAAGGCGGCGGCGGCAGTGCCTCTTACCAGGACTTTTGCGCCCACCAGTGACTGCGGGTCAATCTTCGGCGGAATCGGGAAAAAGGCGCGCAAACGATATCCGCCGGACACCAGTTCAATGCCGATCTGGTCGTCAATCACTTGCGCGGTCCGCACGATGCCCGAAATTTCAACGCGTTGACTGTCTTCGGTTCCAGACATCAATCGCTCGATGGAAACCGGCTTGGCCTTCGGTAATGGTGCTGTCCCTATTTTTTCCCAGTGCGGTTTTGAGATCACCGGCGCATATCCGCCCGGCTGGCTTACGCCGGTTACTTTCACCAGATCGCCAAGCAAAGGCGGCGGATGATTGCCATTATTCACAAAAATGCCGCCGCTGGCATCCTGCACAAAAAATTTTCCATTCCAATTCGTCTCCACGGCGGTGACGATTCCATTCACGGAAATGGGGAGGTTGTTCGCCGCCGCTTTGGCTGAAAGCGCCAGGACATCGGCGGCATTGGTCAATGTGCCATCCGCCGGTGCTGCCATCAGCCAGGGCTTATGAACCTGCCAGATAAAAAGAGCAAACAACCACAAAGTGGAATGCTTTTTTCTTTGCCCGATCATTTTGTGGGTCATGGCGCAGCGTTATTGGTGACGATTAAAATTTAACTGACTTCACCGGCATAACCCACCCCTCTAAAGAGGGGTGGGCGAAAAATGGTTAAAGGTGTAGAGTCTCTACACATCAGCCCATTTCCTATGAACGAACAATACGATCATATCAATCTTTTTCCAACCGAAACAGGTTTTTTTGATTTGGCAATTCGGCCTTGTGGCTCTTGGGAAACCGGGTTTGCCGGGGCAGGTTTGCCCTCCGCCAAAATTTAGTGATAGAGCAAAACCTTTTACTTTCTTTGATCGAAACCCAATTGAAACCCGAACATATGAGATTAGCAACCGTTTCCAGTCTCGCTGCGTTAAACTCCATGAAATCTATGAAAACAACCGGTCAATCACCCAACCCCATCGCCATGAACATCATTCGCAACAGGTCATATTTACGGATCACGGCAGTTTTGGCTTTTGCCGCCGTCTGGCTGTCAATCCAGTCAAGCCATGCCGCAACCGTATGGACTAATAGCATTGGTGGCGACTGGTCCATCTCCGGCAATTGGTTCCCCGCCGGCGCACCTGGAACCACTTCCGATGTGCAGTTTGGAGACGTCGGCTCAGGCTCGCCGAACACGAATGACATATCTTCGGAAACAATTGATTCGTTGACTTATAATCAGGACAATGGGTTGCAACAAACAACGGTCATCCCGCCCGGACAAACTCTGACGATTGCCAGCAGCGTCGCTGCCGGAAATGCTGAGCTTTATGTTGGCAGCACGACCGCTGCGACCACCTCAGGCACGTTGGTGGACGCTGCGATTCAAGGCGCTACCAGCGGGATTACTTTGACCGGCTCCGGCGACATTTGGGTGTCTCAAGGCAACACCACCGCCGGCGCACATAATGCCAAACTGGATTTGTCCGGACTGGGTACGTTAACCGCCAACATCGGACGTCTCTTGGTGGGAACTCCGGTAAACGGGATCAACCGGGTGTCAGGCACATTGCTTCTGGCCCAAACAAATAATCTCACTTTTACCGGAGCTTCACCGCAAGTCGAGGTTGGGGAAGCCGTCTCGAACGGCAATAGCGGACAACCTAATATGGTGTTTAGTTTTGGTCAGACCAACACGCTTTTCGCGGATACCATGCGGTTGGGCGGAGACAAGTGCGAAGTGACCATGAATTTTGCCGCCGCGCAAAATGCCGCTCCGTCGCTCTTAATCCGGAATAATGACGGAGTCAGCCCCTGCACCGTGATTGACTTTGGTTACGCCGCCGGCGATGGCGGCACTGGCACGACCGAGAGCATGGCGGCGGATTTCTCCATCGGCACAATTGATTTATTGGCGAACACGGTTCACATCCCGCAAGGCCAACCCGGTTCGGGCACCGGCGGCGCGAGTGGAACCGTCACGCTTGGAGCTGGTAAATTCACGGTTGCCGACTTGGAAATCGGCTATGGGAACGCGACAGCCGCAAACTCTGGCGGTTGCACGGGAACGCTTATTGTCAATAACAACGGGCTTTTCAGCACGGGCGCGGTAGTCACATGCAGCACCGTTTTGGACTTGGCGCATACCAACACCGCCAGCACCAGTATCGCCCCGGTCACCGCCACGCTTACCATCGGCAGCGATAACAGTGCTGGCACGGTCATCGCCAACACGATCACTTCCGGCGGCGGCAACAGCACCATCAATCTTAACGCGGGCACGCTGATTGTTTCCAACACCATCGGCACGCTCGCTCTCCCGATCCGTAATTTCAGCATAGACGCCTCGGGTGCTCCGACGCCCCCGACGTTGAGTGTTCCGCTGTCATTTTCAGGCGCTGCAGTGACGGTGAGCAATCTGACCACTGGCGGGTCAGGAAACCTGATCAACATCACTGCGTTGCCGGGCATTGCCACGTATCCGGTTACTTTCACGATCATTCAATATCAGGGCACAGAAAACGGGAGCGGTTCCGGAACTTTCACGCTTGGTTCGCTGCCGGCCGGCAGTCCGAGTTATGCTGGTACGATTCTGGATACCGGCAACGGCACGGTTCAATTGAAATTGACCACCGGTCCGACCGCTGTTTTGGCGACGACTTGGACTGGCGCAACGGATAACAACTGGGATTATACCACGGAGAATTGGTTGTATCAGTCGGTGGCGGCGGCTTTTGTTAACGGCCGGGCCACGCTCTTCAATGATACCACCACGCAGACCAACATTTTGCTCGACGCCTCGCCGCTGTCACCCAGCAGCATCACGGTCAGCAACAATGTCAAGCAATACACCTTTGCCGGCAGCGGTTATCTTAACGCCGGCACGCTGACCAAGAGCGGCACGGCGAGTCTGACGCTGGACAATACCGGCGGCAATAATGACATCTCCACAGTGGTTATCAACGGCGGCACATTGCAGCTTGGGGTGGGCGACGCCGGCAATGGCGGCCTGGCTGGTGTTATCATCACCAATAACGGCGCACTGATCGTTGATCGCACCGACAACGTGACCTTGAGTGCTGCCATTTCCGGCAGCGGCACAGTGTCGCAGATTGGCGGCGGCAAGCTGACTCTTTCCGGCGCGAACGCCTATAATGGAGCAACTGTGGTTACTAATGGCACACTGGAGATTGACCAGACATCGTCGGGCACAGGCCCGGTGACTGCTTCCGCCGGAACAGTTCTATCCGGCCTCGGGGTGGTGAACGGTCCGGTCACGGTGGGTGGAGAATTGAGTCCCGGATCCTCAACGCTCCCGGGTAATTTCCAGGCGGGAGACGGATTGACCTTGTCTACCGGCAGCACGCTCAACTTTGGTTTGAGCGCCACGGATACGTCGACCAGTGACAACGCCAATGATTCAGTTGTCGTGACCGGCAATCTTGCGGTGAACAATACCGCCATCAACGTCAACTTTGAGGGCACCCCCCAGGCAAGCACCTACACTCTCTTCACCTACAGCGGCACTTTGTCTGGCAGCTTCAATCCCGTGATCACCGGGACGCATTTCCCGGTGGCGTTGGATACTAATTCCACTCCCGGCTCCGTATTATTGGACATCACCGGCAACTCGGGTTATGCCCTTGACTGGAGTTCCACTTCCAGCACCGCATGGGATACTGTGAGCACCAACTGGAATAATCTGGCCAACAGCACACCCAGCACGTTCCTGGCCGGGGACAGTGTGCAGTTTGACGATACGCCCGGCGTATCGACCTTGGTCGAGATCGCTGCCGGTGTCACCGTATATCCGTCGGGCATATTAGACAATGCAACCAACAACTATTTCACCATCGGTGGCGCCGGCAGTATCGGCGGTACCGGCGGCATTGTGATGTCCGGACCTTCCACCCTGGCCATCAACACCGCGAATACATTCAGCGGACCAGTTGACATACAGGCCGGCACATTGCAAACGCAAAATGGTGCGGCTTTGGGGTCGGCCAGTCCGACCATCGAAAACGGCGCCACGCTGGACATGGACGGACAAAACCTTGGCAGCGCGACTATCACCGCTTCCGGTTCCGGGGTGGGTGGTGAGGGCGCCATCATCAACAGTGGTGGGACTCAAATCCAATCGTTTAGGAATCTGGTTTTGGCGGGCGATACCACCATTGGCGGTTCGGGGAATTGGGAAATGAATAACAGCGGTGGCACGGCCAGTTTGAGCACCGGCAACAATCCTTATAACCTCACCAAGGTTGGCGGAAACACGATCGACTTGCAAAATCTGGCAACCTTTGATACGTCCCTGGCTAACATTGACATTCAAGGGGGTACGCTGCTGTTTAACGGCATCACTGCGGGCATGGGTGATCCTACTTACACCCTTACCGTCGAACTCGGGGCGCAGCTCGCGTTTGGTTCCGACCAGATCGTCTATGATAAAATAATCGTCATTAATGGCGATGGCACAACCCAGAACATCAACAATGAGGGCGGCGCCAACGACGTATTGGCCGGTCCGATCACTTTGAACGGCAATTGCGTCTTCAACATAGGCGGCACACAGTTGATAGTCTCCAACATCGTCAGCGGTGCCGGCGGCATCATCAAGTCTGGCGCTTCCGCGTTGATTCTTGACGGAACCACCGGTCCCAACACTTACACCGGCAGTACGCTGGTAAATTCCGGGATACTACAGTTGGTCAATGGCGCCACCATTTCCACCAGTCCCAGTATAACGCTTGCCGCTGGAACCACGTTGGAAGTGTCGGGGGCCCCGTTGGATTTGGTCAGTGGCCAGTCTCTTAATGGTGACGGCACGGTGGTCAGCAGCTCGCTGGTGGCGGGCTCCGGTTCCACGGTCTCGCCCGGTGTGGGTGGCGCGACGGGCGTGTTGACGGTGAACAGTGCGACCACCTTGTCGGCCGGCAGCACCAGCCTTATGTATCTGGATCCGAACAACAGCACCAACAGCGTGCTCAGCAGTTCTTCCAGCATCACTTACGGCGGGACATTGAGCCTGACGAATCTTAGCAGCCCGGTGAGCGGCAACAGTTTCAAACTGTTCAGCGCCTCGAGCTATTCGGGTTCATTTGCAAGTATCATTCCGGCGACGCCGGGTCCGGGGCTGACTTGGGTCACGTCCGCGTTGGGAACGTCGGGAACACTGAGCGTGGCCAGCGCCGCACAGCCGCGCATCAGCAGCATCGTGCATCAGGGTGCGTCCCTCGTGATCAGCGGTACGAACGGGATCGCGAGCGGCAGCTACTATGTCTTGGGCAGTACGAACCTGACTTTGCCACTGGCGAACTGGACGAGCATTGCCACCAATTCATTCACGGCGGGCGGGGCCTTCAGCTTTACCAACAGCTTGAACCCGTCCGTGCCGCGGTATTTTTACCTGATTGAATTGCCGTAAGATAGTCACCGCTTCCGCCCGGCTTTAAGACGAACGATTGTAAAGTTCGCGCAAAGCCGGGCGGCGCGGGTTGCGGTTGGGCGGTTGAATGTCTGCCAGGGGGAAACAGTTTTGAGTGTTGAAAAAGTGAAAATGGAACGAATAAAACCGATGAATGTATTTGGAAAACGGATCGGGAAATGTTCAGCGGGATTTACGTTGATTGAGTTGCTGGTAGTCATCGCGATCATCGCGATTCTGGCCGCGATGTTATTGCCCGCCTTGACCAAGGCCAAGCAAAAGGCGCAGGGCATCCAGTGCATGAGCAATGAGAAACAATTATCGCTCGGCTGGTTGATGTATTCAAATGATAACCAGGGCCATCTTGCGCAGAATGGCGATGAAAACGATCAGCCATCCAGCATCACCGATACGAGTGCGAAAGATGCCCAATGGTGTCCAGGGGAGCAATATGAGATAACCGCAGCCAATGGGGCACAGTTAAGTCCGGTGAATACTGCTCCAGCAAGCAATGTGGGTTATCAGTGGATAAAGTTGGGCGTAATTTATCCCTATGTTAACAATGTTTCGGTCTATCACTGCCCGGCGGACAATGCCGTTGCACAACCGAATTATCCTCATGTTCGCAGCATGTCAATGAACGCGTGGATCAATCCGATCGCACTCTGGCAGGGTGACTCACTTGATACGGATCTTATCATCTATCGCAAGGAATCAGATATGGTTCGGCCCGGTCCTGTCAACTTGTGGGTTTTTATCGATGAAAATCCTTACAGTATCAATGACGGTTCTTTTATCTCTGATCCAAACTTGAGTTCCTGGGTTGATTATCCCGCTACTTATCATAATAAGGCTGGCGGAATGGCTTTTGCAGACGGGCATGCGCAAATACACCAGTGGCGGGACCCGAATGTCGTGAATTTTGGCCCATCGGGTTCGAGTGGTGGGCAGAATTCAAGTACCGCTGAATCAACTAAATCCCTCGATTTGATCTTCCTGCAAAGCGCCAGCAGTGTGATCAGATAACCGTCTGTTTGAAACTGTCTTTTCCAAGTGCAAACCGCCGGTAACGAGCGACTCATTGAGCTAAAGAATTGCCGGCAAGGTTCGCTTAAAGCCTTTGTAAAAGTGCTGTAGCGGCGGTCTGTGACCGCCGTTGGACGAGAAAATCACGGCGGTCACAGACCGCCGCTACAAATAAAGACGGTTTTGCAGGGGTTTCGATTTATTTGAACGGAGTGATACCTCCAATTGGCGGTCAATTTACCAACCACACATTATGAAAACATTTGCCGGGATTTATAGAACAGCTGTGCTGAAGATGGCGCTGGGCTGCATGTCATGCGTTTGCATTTTTAGTATGGCAGCCGAAAGTCACGCCGCTAAATTCAAAGTGATCGCCTTTTATACCGGCCAGCAGGATCTGGCACATATCAGTTTTGTGCACGAGGCCAATCGCTGGTTTCCTAAAATGGCTGAAAAATATGATTTCACCTATGAAGCCACCACTAATTGGAGCGATCTGAATGCGGAATTCCTTGCTCACTATCAGGTGGTGCTTTTTTTGGATACCCGGCCGGAAGACCCGGCCCAGCGGCTGGCGTTCCAAAAGTATATGGAGAACGGCGGCGCGTGGATGGGATTCCACTTTGCCGGCTTTGCCTTGACGCCCTCGGCCTATCCCCAGAATTGGGACTGGTATCATAATCAGTTTTTGGGATCGGGCGAATATGTCAGCAATACCTGGCGGCCAACCTCGGCCATTTTACGGGTCGAAGATAAAAACCATCCGGCCACCCGGAATTTACCGGCAACTTTTAAGTCGGCGCCCAACGAATGGTATCGGTGGTCAAACGATTTGCGGACTAATGCCGATATAAAGATACTTTTGTCGATTGATCCGGCCAGTTTTCCGCTGGGAACGGGGCCAAAACTTTCTGAGATCTGGCACAGTGGTTATTATCCGGTGGTCTGGACGAATAAAAAATATAAGATGATGTATGTCAACATGGGCCATAATGACATGGACTATGAGCATAAATATGACAACACCAACCGCACCTTGTCATACACCTTCTCAAGTGAGATTCAAGACCGGATGATCATTGATGGCCTGCTCTGGCTGGGCGATGGCAAAAAACCATGACGGGCCGTGTTCGGGTCGTGTTTGAGAGTCAGCCAGTCTTTCGTGACAGTCAAAGGAACGCGCGACCGAACGATCCTTGATTCGGTTGTTGGTTTAAGGTTGGAAACCATTGAAAACAAAGGATGGTGCGCGCTGCAGGTTTCGAACCTGCGACCCCTACCGTGTGAAGGTAATGCTCTACCACTGAGCTAAGCGCGCTTTACCGAGTTTGCAGACTAAAAAAATTTCGCCGGCGCAGCAAGATTTTTTGGTGATAAAATCAAGGAGCGCGGCCAGGGCCGGCCGTATCCGCATGGGCGGTTTGTCGGCGGGCATATTTTAGCATTGGTTCGCGGCCGGATTATGCAATTCTTTCAAGCAAGTTGCATGAGCATCCTCGAAGTCAAAAATCTGAAAGTGCATTTTCCGGTGAAGCCCGGGCTTTTCAGCCGCGAACGTGAATTCGTGAAGGCGGTGGACGGCGTGAGTTTCAACATCGTGCCGGGTGAAACGCTCGGTTTGGTCGGCGAGAGCGGTTGCGGCAAGTCCACGCTGGGTCGCGCGATCATGCGGCTGGTCGATCCGACGGCCGGCGAAATTTTTCTGGGCGGCGAAGACATCACGCGGATGAACGGCTCGGCCTTGCGCTCGCGCCGGCGCAAATTTCAGATGATTTTCCAGGATCCGTTCGGTTCGCTTAATCCGCGCATGACGGTCGAGCAGATCATCGGTGAAGCGCTGGACATCCATCAACTGACCGACAGCAAATCGGCGCGACAAAAAAGAATTTCAGAATTGCTCAAGGATGTCGGTCTCGACCCGGTCTATGCGCAGCGTTATCCGCACGAATTTTCCGGCGGGCAACGTCAGCGCATCGGTATCGCGCGCGCGCTGGCGGTGGAACCGGAACTGATCATTTGCGATGAGCCGGTGAGCGCGCTGGATGTTTCGGTGCAGGCGCAGATCATCAACCTGCTCGGTGATCTGCAGCAACAGCGGGGCATCGCGTATCTTTTTATCGCGCACGATCTGGCGGTGGTCGAACACATCAGCCGGCGCGTGATGGTGATGTACCTCGGGAAAATCGTGGAAACGGCGGACGCCAAAGCCATCATCCGCGATCCGCAGCATCCTTACACGCAGGCGCTGATCTCCGCCGTGCCGGAGGTGGCTCCCGATTCAAAACGGCAGCGGATTGTCTTGCCGGGTGATGTGCCTTCGCCGATCCATCCTGCCCGTTTCATCCGCGCTGTCCGATGGCGGAGGCAGAATGCAAAACGGAAATCCCGGCTTTCCGCGACATGGGAGACAGCCATTTCGCCGCGTGCCATTTTGCCGGGAAAAAAATCGCGGCGACCGTTTGATTTTGACCGGCGGAAGCTTGTCCCGCCAAAACGACGTCAAGGATTGGCGGCGGTTGTGTTTTGCGTCGGTTCGCCGCCAAGTTGGAAATCATGCTGGCCTTTGACTCTGCCGGCGGTCACCAGGATGCGATACATCACATTGGTTTCGAGCAGGCCGGCTTTTGTTCCAGGAACGGCGGGTTTCATGCCGCGGATCCTGATGCCATAGGCAAAATCCATGACCGGCACGGAATTTGAATCTGAAATGAGGTGCCAGACCGGCTGGACTTTGGGATTGGCCTGAAATCCGGCGAGCGGGACGACTTTGATTTCAGTCAGTTTGAGTTGTTGACCGAGGCCGAATAACAGAACCGGTTCCATGTTGGCGGACTGACGGCGAAAGTGCATTTCGCGGACGGTGTGAAAAACCCGGACGGTCTTGGGCTTGAACCAGTCGGTGAAGTAAATCACATAGACCGTCATCAGGACGGCCAGCAAAATAACGGACAACCAGTTCTTTTTTGTCATAAATTGTTGTAACGTGCGACCCGTGGTGGGCGTCGAATTGCTTGTCCAGACGCGGCAGGGGGACCAATGGTTAAAAAAATAGACCAACACAGCTTTTCCGGCAAACGTGAACGTAAAAAAAACGTTCGCGCGACAGGGGCGTTTACCTTGATTGAACTGCTCGTGGTCATTGCCATCATCGCCATTCTGGCGGCAATGCTGTTGCCGGCGTTGAGCCGCGCGAAAGAAGCAGGCAAACGCATCGCCTGCCTGAACAATGTCGTGCAATTGAGCCTCGCTGCGCACATGTATGTGGATGACAGCCAGGGTTATTATCCGCCGCGTTCCTCGACCAACCGCTGGCCGGATGTGCTCTACGCCTATTATGGCCAGAACATCAAACTGCTCCTGTGCCCGAGCGAAACGACCAATACGCCCGATACCAGCAGCGACTCGACCGTGGCCGACTCCGCTCCACGCAGTTATTTCATAAACGGCTGGAATGACTATTTTGCAAATTCGACGACTGACCCGCTGGGCATGAATGTTGGCGACAGCATGAAGGAAAATGCCATCATCTATCAAAGTGACACGGCGGTGTTCGGCGAAAAAACGGCGGGGCATGGCGATTTTTATATGGATCTCAACGAAGGCGCCGCCGGTAATGACTTTGAGGGCATTTTGGATCAAAGCAGCCATGACGCAAGTGCGCTGGATCGCATTTCCGGCGAAGGTTCGGGCGGTTCCAATTACGCCATGGCCGATGGCAGCGCCCGCTACATCAAATTTCCCCAAGTGCTTGAACCGCTTAATTTGTGGGCCATTAGTGATGCCAATCGTTTGCTCTACCAGGCTAATTATTAAAATTTTCGCGTGGAAACCAGCGGCGCAAGGTGGATCGCTTTAAAAAAATCCAATCGCAATAAATCCCATCGTGATGAAATTTCCGATTGCAATTCCGTTTCCGCATGGCATCATCTTCAAACCTAAACGTCGGGGCGTAGCGTAGGCTGGCTAGCGCGCTTGGTTCGGGTCCAAGAGGTCGTGAGTTCGAATCTCACCGCCCCGACCATTCTTCACTTCCACTGTTTCCCAAGGGTTCTTCCTATAGCCGTTCATGTTTACATTGGCGCAGTTGGGGCACGATGACTTGCCCGGCAACCGCAGCGCGGGTCTGTGACCCGCAGCCGTTTCGCCAATCAGCCTGCCTTCAGATTAATTGATGGGTCTGGAAAATCCGGACGTTGCTGCGGCTCACAGGCCGCGCTCCGAGAAGTGTCTCATTCTGGAAACAATCAGTTCAACTGCGGCGGGCGGGGGGTGAAAACTTTCAGGTTAATCCCATCGTCAGTCGCGTTGCCGCCATAGACGGAGAGGTAAAAATACTTTGCCACCTGATCGAAGTCCGGCAACAGCGTGAAGTCCATCCAGTCGCGGAAGGTGGGCGGAAACATTTGCATCGTGGGATCGGAACCACCGGCATTTTTCAGCAGTTTGAAGGAAACGCGCATGGTGTCGCGCTGGTTTTGGTAGCCGAATAATCCACCGCTGGCGCCGCCAATGTGTTGTTCAGCGTCGGCAAGTCCGGGGAGCTGGCTCAAGGGCTTGGTCTTGCCATCGGCACTGCGGAGATATTCTTCCAAAATGCCTGGATCAAGGCTGAAGGCCAAATAACCGCCGCTGGAACTGACGAGCAGCTGGGTCGATGGAATCGCCGTACCGTCGGCGTTGCGTTGCGGGCGCAGCGCGATGGAATAAATCTTGTGGCCAAGAAAATCGCGCGGTGGTTGCGCGGTTTCCTGCGATGCCATCATCGAAACAACGGTCTTGATGGCTTGAATAACCTGGTCGGGATTGGCGACGGCGAGCAGGGTCAAGGTCGGCGGACTGGCAAAGGCCGTGAGCGAATCGCCCACGGGAGATTTTTGATAACTGACCAGGTCATCGCCGAGATTGCCGAAGAGATCATTGCGCAAATCAAAACCGGGGTTCTTCTGTTGCGCGGAAGAATTGGCGAGGTCAATGACCGAGTTCACGCTGGCGAGACCGCCGGGCGCGATGGCGGCGATGATCTTTTGCAGTTCAGCCCAGGTCTGTTTGCCGTCGAGGCGGATGCGGGAAAATTTGATGGCGTCGTCCGGCACGAACGCGGGCGGATTTGCGTCCCTGGCGGGCAGCGCGAGAATTTTCAGGATGCCGTTGCGCGCGCTGTCCGGCGCGTTGAGATGCACCGTCAACATCGAGCCGTCATGCGATTCGCGCAGTGCGAGGCTGGCGGATTTCAGGCCGTCGAGGCCGGTTGCACCGAGGACTTTGGCGGCGGAAAATTTTGGCGCGAACGATGAGGCATTCGGATCACTGCTGTCATCCGTCGCCTGCGAAAGGAGGTTAAAAAACGCTTTTGCATTAAACCAGCCGTAATACGTCGGGGCATCGCGGAATTGCGAGAGTTTGTCCGCCGCGAACATGGCGTCGTCCGCGAGCGCCGGCACGCTGCCGCCGGTCAAATGCGCCGCAATCGGCTCGACGACTTTGTCGGAATTACCGACGATGAGCAGCGACTGAAACTGTGTAAAATAAATGTCCACCGGCTTGGCGGGCTTCGCCGGGTCTTTGCCGATGTCAGAAACCGGCGTCCGTTGCGGCAGAAAACCCGCGAGGTCGTTGCTCGACAGCGTCACGACCGTGAACGTCAGGCCGTGGATGGTTTCCGTGCGCAATGCGCGTCCGGCATCCGACCATTTTTTCGTGAGCGCGGCCAGGGTCGTCTTGAGTGAATCACTTTTATCCTTCGCATCGAGCAACACCACGAAGCCGGGCGGCGTGTCATCATGGCCGTTCTCGCCGTTGATCGTGACGCCGACCGTGACCTGGCCCTGTGGCAAATCCGTGAAGTCGGCGACTTTCACGCCAAGGTCTTGTTCGAGCGGAGTGATGTATTTTTCCGTCAGCTTGGCCATGAACTTGTCGTGGAACGGCTTCATCGCCGGATCGTTCCAGAACATGAGTTGCGGCGAAACAGCGCTCGCGGCGCGCAAGGCGTTGCAGTCCGGAATGGTGAAAAACACGAACGTGTCCGCTGGTAAAAGGTTTTCGGCGGGTGGAATCGCGGCGTGGATGGAATCGGCAAACGTCAGCGACACGGAGAACGCGACGAGAAAAAGCGGGCGGAGGATTTTGATGGTCATAAATTTTTTAATTTGTCTTTTTGCTGGAAATCTTTTCGGTGACGGTGCTGGCCAGATAGAAAGCGCTGTTTTTTTCTCCGTAGGGAATCAAGGTGCTCCAGCTGGAATATGTTCCGTTAGCTGCAACGCTTAATTGTGCTCCCATCTCTCCAACCAGGTGAACATTGGGTTGGTCGCGGAAACCATTAATTACTGGTTCGTCAGCATAGGGAATCAGAGGAAGCAGTTTGACGGAAATTTGCACAACATTGGTTTGGTGCTTGAGATAGAATTCGAATACGTCAGCAAACCATATTCCGGTTTCATTTGTTTTCATGTTGTCGGAGACACCTTGCCAATTATAGAGCGCAACGATTGAGTTGGTGTCTCTCGCTTTCAAGGCAGTTTCTAATTCGCTCCGCAACTGTTCTGCCGAAGTTGGCGGCTGATTGGTTGGCGCGCAAAAAGAATTGAAAACGGCAGCACAACTCAAAAACAGAAACGCCAGCAAATGTTTCATGCCTTGTTTATTTATCCGTCGGCTTGCTTTTCGTCCGGCTTGGCGGTTCGAGGTAGCGATAAGGATTGTTCGGATTGTCGGTCGAGTAGGCGAACGCATCGCGGTGATCCAGAAAGCTTTTCACGAGTTCAACGGGGATCGCAAAGCCCAGGCCTTCGCCGAAGGTGATCTTCATGTTCGTCACGCCCACGACTTCGCCGGCGAGATTGAACAGCGGGCCGCCGCTGTTGCCGGGGTTGATCTGTGTGCTGGTCTGCAAATAAAGTTCACCCTCCAGTTCGCGGGTTTTGGTGCTCAAAATGCCCTGCGTGACGGTGCGTTCGAGTCCCAGCGGACTGCCGATGGCGAACACGGCGTCGCCCACGCTCAAAGCGTCCGAACTGCCGAGCGTGACGGGCTTGAATTTCGGCGCGTCCTTGTCCTGGATCTGCAGCAGTGCGAGATCGTGGAATTTGTTGATGGCGATGATCTTGACCTGCTTGTAAATCTCGCGGTCCAGATTGCCGTCGGTCTGGCGATAGACTTCCACGGAAATTTCCGTTTCGCCTTCGATGACATGAAAATTCGTGATGAGAAAACCGTCGGCGTTGATGAAAAAGCCCGAACCCAGGCCTTCCGGCGTGCGGACTTGCACGACGGATTCGCCGATCTGTTTGACGAGCGAGCTCACGTCGCGCGCGACGAACGAATGTGAACTGGCGTAATAAAATTGTCCGCTGTCGGCCAGCGGCGCGACGACCGGCGGGTTGGTTTCATTCGCCTTGATGATGTGCGTGATGACATTGCGCGGAATGATGAGCACGGTGTAGCCGACATCCACGACGACGGAATCGGATTTCTCGGCAAGAATCCTGCCGCTGACGGCGCTTTGGTCCTTGAGCTGGATGGTATCGGCAAAATTGAACTGCGCGCCGCCAACGAGCAGCGAGGCGATGACGAGATGTTTCTTCAACGACATTAAGCGAAAATAAACCACAGCCTTTGATTTGACAAGCGGCCAGCCGTTCAATGTTGACGGTAAAACTTTTCAAACGACCGCTTTTCCGCCAGAATCCGCCGCCGTGATTGACACCAACGAACAGCTCGCCGCGTTCCTGCCCATCGTGAAATCTGCCGCGTGGGTCGCGCTGGACACCGAAGCCGACAGCCTGCACGCCTATCCTGAAAAAGTCTGCCTCATCCAGATCAGCACCGTGGCCGGCGACTGGCTGGTTGACCCGCTCGCCGACCTTGACCTCGACCCGCTGCTTGACGCGCTCGACGCGCACGAACTGATTTTTCACGCCGCCGATTACGACCTGCGCCTGCTGCTCAAACATCATCAGTTCACGCCGTCCGCGATTTTCGACACCATGCTGGCCGCCCGGCTGCTCGGCGAACGGCAGTTCGGCTTGAGCAATCTCGTTGAAAAATTTCTCGGCGTGAAATTGGACAAGGGTTCGCAAAAAGCCGATTGGGCGCGCCGTCCGCTCACGGAAAAAATGGAAGTTTACGCCCGCAACGACACGCATTATCTGAAACCGCTCGCGGATAAATTGAAGGCTGAACTTGTCGCCAAAAACCGGCTTGCCTGGCATCAGGAAAGTTGCGCGCGGCTCATCGCCGACTGTTCGCAGCCGGTGCCGGTGGATGCCGATGCCATCTGGCGCATCAAAGGCAGCACATTTTTGGAACGCGGCGCGCTAGCTGTTTTGCGCGAACTTTGGCAGTGGCGCGAACGCGAAGCCATCGCCGCGAACCGCCCGCCGTTTTTCGTGCTGGCGCATGAAACGATGATCGCGACCGCCGTCGCCGTCGCGGAACATAAACCTGTCGAACCTTTGCTGCCACCGCGAATGCACCCGCGGCGCAAAGAAAGCCTGAGCGAAGCCATCCGCGTCGCGCAAACGCTGCCGCCAGAGAAATTTCCGCAGGTCATCCGGCACTTTTCCCAGCGTCCGACGGAGGCGGAGTTCCGCCGCTTCCGCGAAATCGAAAAGCACCGCGACCGGCACGCGCATGAACTCGCCATCGACCCGACGCTCATCGCCAGCAAAGCCACAATGGGCGACCTCGCGCGTGATTGGGAGAAATTTTCGACCGACCTGATGAACTGGCAGCGGGAATTGTTGCAGGTTAAAAGTTGAAAGTTGCGCTGTTCTCGGCGACGACTTTGGCCGCAGCGCGGCCAAAGCCACCAGTCTTGATTTAACGTCTTACTTGATGGGCGGCATCTTGGTAGCCAAGTTGAAAAACTCCCTTTGGATTCCAGCGGATGTTTTTTGCGGAAAATTCCGGCTGCTGCGCTGCAAGCGCATCCAAAATGCCGAGTGCCAGCAACGCGGCGCCGCGTGGCGTGGGGTGGAGTTGATCGGCCTGCAGCAGGACGCGTGTTTTTCCCGCCGGCAAAGTCAGGTCGTGGACGGTGACTGCTTCGTTCGCCGAAATTTTGCGCATGAAATCCGCGAGCGGCACGATGGTGACTTGCGGACGGCCCGC
>Ga0206867_1091_pt1 | contig 20452 bp, 15 predicted proteins | sample Alteio_BWOrgCont_37_FD_152905 | JGI IMG/M metagenome (GOLD analysis project Ga0206867, IMG submission 152905) | Enriched cells from forest soil in Barre Woods Harvard Forest LTER site, Petersham, Massachusetts, United States -... | ecosystem: Environmental > Terrestrial > Soil > Temperate forest >...
TGGTTGACCGAGTTCGTGCTGCCTCTACATATCTGACCTGGCTGTTGCATGGGTGCTGTGAACAGTGCAGAGCCGATTCGCGGCACCGCAGAACCCGCGGCAGCCTGGCCATGCGATCAGTTTGAGCCGCTGCTGCTGATCGATATTGCTTTGGGTGGTTGAAGCAAACGGGTCCGCTCCGGCAGGTCAAACTGCGCGGACTTGGGAAGGTGGGCTGGTTGCTCGTGTTCCCTTGCGCTTGTGTAAACCTCCGAAAAACACTTCGCCATGGTACGCGATCCCAGCGAAACATCGGATGCCTTCAGGAGTTTCTATGAGTTCATTTCGGGTGCAGGGGCATTCAGATCTGACGGTAGCCATCGAAAGAAATCTCGCCAGCGGAGTCGGGATCGAGGTGGAGCGTGCACTGGGGATGAAGCCGGAGCGCGGTGGCTGGCCAAAACGTAGCTCGAGCATATTGCGAATGGCATGATTCTTTTGCGGTCCGGGCACGGTGCAGAAGATCGTGCGAGCGGCGAGGAGCGCAGGGATGGTCACCGTGACAGCATGAGTGGGAACGTCCTGAATGAAGGCGAAACATTTGTCATCGACCTGCTGTTGGCGGCTTCGCTCATCGAGCGTGACGATTTTCACTGTGAGTGGGTCGTTGAAGTCGGCGGGGATTCGTTGAAGGCAAGATGTCCATTGACGCCAATACCGCAGCACACGATGTCGATGGCCGCGGCGTTGAGTTCGACCGCATAGTCGGCGGCGGTTCGGTTTGGGTCGTCGGCCGGTTCGATCAGCTGCACTGCGCCAAACGGCAGGTGGTCAAAGATGGTTTGGCGCTGCCGGATTCCCAACTGCTGCGGCGCGTTGGCAGCGAGACCAAGGTATTCATCCATGTGGAATCCCGATACACGCGACAGTCAACGCCGATGCTTGGGTGAGTAAGAGCAGCATCTCGGATTTACTCGGTGCAGCGGCAAACATGATGCGGACGCCCTCTTGAATTGCAAGGAGTGCACGGATTTCGGATGCGATGTGGGCTGCGGCGCGCGCGCCCATTGCGGATCGCGAGAAGGCGACGTGAACGGCAAGCGGATTGGAAGGAGAGTTCGTCACGCTGACCCAGTGGGCTGAGCGATTGAAGCAATCGAACCAAGGCCAGACGATTCCAAGAGCTGAAAGAAGCGATCCGGATTCTGCGAAAGGGAAGCCGAATACGTCGCGGCTCGGGTGAATTGGAAGACCAGTTGGTCTTTGGGTCGCATTCCAAAGAGTGGTTTCGTCTTTGCCGAAGAATCCGGGAACCGGCCATCGTCCCAATCCTTTGCGAGAGCAGCAGCAATTTGATGATCGCGTACTGCAATTTCCTGTATAAGGGCAGCGGCGTCCGCTCGATCGATCTTGCCTGCTTGTTCCTGGATCATCGATTCGCGCCAGAAGACACTCGCGAGATAGTCAACGCAGAGTGCGAAGGCCTGGAAGTCGGAGTGATTGGCGTGAACGGACAATCGCAGAGATGCCAGTAAACCTTGGAGGCGTGTGAAGGGATTTGAGCCTGGCGTGCGCTTCTTGAGCGACGCTTGAAGTTCTGCGTCCGTGCTCCACGGAACCTGCATATGGAGGCCCAGCCCGGTGGATGGCGTATGCTCGCCGAATCCAGGAGCGGCATCATAGATCAGTTGGAATGCTTTACTCCAGTCTTCATTCCATTTGGTCTGATAGTGCCGCTCGACGAAACGGCGGAACGCGGATTTCTGCGCTGCTGCAGTACCTTCATTGAACGCTACGGCTGCGTAGGCAAATCCGTCCCATATCGAGCTCTGCACGTAGCGGCTTGGGACCCAGTTCGTGAGAATCACGCCCAGGGATCCAGGGTCGTCCTTTTCCAAATAGGCCCGAGCGAAGGCATCGATGTTACGTAACTGGTCAGTGCCAGCCCGCGCACCCCACCGATAGCTGATCAGGCCGGGCGCGCCAATGGCCCGCGAGCCGTGGGTTTTCACTTGCTCGAGTGCATCCTGAAAATTGTCTGCGCTCGTATCCCAGTAGTTCCAATCCATTACGATGATGCTTTTGTTGAGGCCGTTAAGGATTTGCGGTTCCTTGTGTAGAACGAAATCGCCCCAGACAATGAACTGCTTTCCCAGATCTTCGGCGATGTGGCTCAGGGCATTCAGGTATTCTGCCCAGATTTGCGGGCGAGACTTTGAACGCAACACCTGCTGCGAGAGGGCGGACCCGCCCCAATTGACTTCGTCGCATCCGCCGTGAAGGTAAGCAGAGGGGAAGATCTCAGCGATTTCATGGTAGAGCTTTGCAAAGAGCTGCAATGTCTCAGGGTGGACGGGGATGATGCCTGTGAAATCGGAGGAACTGTCGGGACTGGCATCGAGCAGATGCGCATAGGTCGTGGAGCGAGTAATGAAACCTGTGTGCCCGAAGGATTCGAGCTCCGGAATCAGGTCAACACCACGGCTGGAAGCAAAGCGTACCAGATCATCGAGCTGATCATGCGTAAAGGCATGGTCGTGGATGAACAGACCGGGAACCGAGTTAGAACGCAGGGCGGTTCCCTGATCATCGGCAAGGCGGATGTGAACCGTATTTAGCTGCCAGTCAGCGCAAAACTCGATCACCCGGCGGTAGTAGTCCAGGGTCTCTGGAACGCGTGCAGCGTCGACCATGACGCCTCGGATTTTTTTCGAATTCGGCGAAGGTTTGGACGTAGAGCCCGGGTTAAGATCGGAGGCCGTACCTGGTGAAGAAGTCCCGGCTGCGGCTATGCCAGCGGAATTCTCGAAAAAAGGAAAGCCAACAGCACCGGCAAGCGCGCTGCCTGCTCCCAGCAAAAACTCCCGTCGATTGCGTTTAGTCATAGGGTGAATCCGGACGTAGCTAGTGTCACATATGGGGCAGCTTCGTTTCAGCGCAGGAACGCGATCATCGCGGGGCTACCGACCGCGGTGCATTCTCCCGTGGTCGTATAGCCAATACCAATGCCGCCGGATCTTTGTCAGCCGCTTTTGAAGAAAACGTCACGCGCATTGCTTACGCTGCAGCGCGGGCAGTATCCGTATTCGCCGAGGATGTCCGTCTGGCATTTGCAGCCCTTCGTTTGACAGACGAAATGAAACTGCCGCTTAACTTCCGAAGAATGCCACGCCACCTTTTCATCTGTGATGTCGGCCATATCCACCGAGGTGTTTTTCTTTTGAAGGTATGCTAGCGCGAATGCGTCGTGGCAGGCTGTGTATTCGCACCAGCGGAAACTGTCATTCTCCGGCGTAATTTAAGGGAAATAGAAGGAAGTTCTAACCCCTCTTCCCTCCGCCATTGCTCATTCCAGACTCAGCCAAATCTGAGAGTAAGAGCCGAAGCAAGCCACCTGGTCCAGGCTCTTGATCCGTGCGCCCGCGTTCAAAGTTGAGACAGAGCTTTCCTCGCCACAATCAGGTCATCGACAAAGTTTTGCCTTTGTTTCTCCCTGTCTTCAGAGGTCCGTGCGCGGAGGATAGACAGATGGGCTGTAGATAAAACAGGCGGATAGCCCGCTACGGTCTGAATCTGTCCCCGACTCCGGGTCACTCGAAAATGCGGTCCGAGCAATGCCTGTGCCGCGGTTGCGCCGAGGCAGACGATCAGTTGCGGATGTGCTGCCTCAATCTCGGAGTCGACCCACGGACGGCAAGCGCTCACTTCACGGAGAGTTGGCTTCTTATGGAGCCTCCGCATGCCGCGAGGTTCCCACTTGAAGTGCTTGACCGCATTGGTGACGTAGACCGCGTCGCGATCTATTCCTGCCTCTTCCATGCATTCAGTGAGAAGCCTTCCTGCCGGTCCGACAAACGGTTCTCCCGCCTTGTCTTCCTGGTCTCCCGGCTGTTCGCCGACGAACATGATCGCCGCGTATGCGGGTCCTTTGCCGAATACGGTTTGCGTGGCTCTACGGAAAAGGTCGCATCCGCGACATTCCATTGCGGCTCGTTCGAGAGAAGATCGCGCTGCTTGGGAAGGAATGGCGAGGCGGTGGGGGGCGACGCCTTGAGGGCCATGCCAGGTTCGATGCACTTCTTTCGATTTCGACTTGCAATCGGCAAGGAATGATGCGCCGGCCAGCCGGCGCAAGGCTGCAGCGGTGGACGACTAACTTTCGAGCAACCGCTTCACTTCCGCTTGCAGTCGCTCCGTGATCGACGATTCGGTTGCGTCGAGCGCGAAGCGGATCGGCTGGCCCACATGCAACTCGATGGCCCCAGAGCGGAACCAACTGCGCCGGTGCTTCTTCAACACCCCCAGCCCCCGGATCGCGACGGGCAGAACCGAGGTATCGGACTGCTTGACCAGCAGACCGATGCCGGGACGGAAGCGCGCCAGTTCTCCGGTGGCCGAGCGGGCGCCCTCGGGAAACAGCAGCACGTGATAGCCGCGGTCGAGAGCTTCACCGGCATGCCCAAAGCTGCGCTGGAAATCGCGGAGACGCGGTAGCGGAAATACGTTGAAAAGTGCGGTAACCAGAAAATGAGCGACCGGCCCGAAGGGAAAGAAGCGCCCGTACCTCGGGCCTGGTTCAGGGTTTCGGAAGTGGCGAAAGTCGTCCAGCATCTCGCCGGACATAGCAATCGCCATGCGCCGGCGCAACTGGCCCGGCAATGCGTACTGCACCAATGGCCCGTCGTATGCGGTGATGTGGTTGGCAACGATCAGAATCGGTTCGGAGACGTCGGCGCTGAGAGCGGACGAGGACACGACGTAAGGGCTGGCGAGAAACCTTACCAAAGGGCGCATGACGAGTTCGATTAACGCCGAACGGATCCATTGGATGGGCTTGAGCCACGGCCAATGGGGATAAATGTAGTGGCGCGATGGGGACTCGGGAATCTCAGGGGCTAAAGCGCGGACCGATTGCGCAGCATTGTCGGCACGACTGAAGTTCCGCCCTGTTACAGTGCTGTATTCGGGCACTCGTACAGTGCTTTGTTCGCTCCCTGTGACAACTGTCTGTTCGCGTCCTAATTGAGTGCGGTCTTCGTGCCCGGTGAGCAGGCGCCGCAGTTGTCCCAGCGTCTGCACTTGTTCGAGCACTCCGCTTTCCGGAGGCATCCCCATTTTCTGTTCGATGGCGGCGGCCAACTGCACCCGTCCCAGGCTGTCGAGATGCAGATCTTCAGCCAGGCGCAGTTTGTCGCCGCTGCCCGGCGGAGTTTCGCGCGTGATCTCGACAATCATCGCCAGTAGCCAGTCCGCCGAGTCTATCGATGGGGAGCCGAGGCGCGATCCATTTGCGCCTCTCTGCGTCTCGGCAAGCCATTCTGCTACTTTCTTGCGCCGAACCTTGCCCGTCGAAGTACGAGGCAGATCGGGCTCCGGCCACAACATCCAGCGGCGCACACGCTGAAATTCTGCGAGTTGCGCATTGGCGTTCTCGATGGCAGCGCCGGCCAGATCGGCAGTGCCGCGCATGGCCAGCACCGCGCAGGGTTCAGGGCCGGAAGGCGTGTCCATCGGCACCACCGTGCACGCAGTTACGCCGGGCTGCGCTTCGATCTCCGCTTCCAGGTCCTCGGGATGAATGTTGACGCCGCTGCCAGTTACGATCACTTCGCTCTTGCGGCCGAGAAAACGTAATTCGCCGGTCGGCTCTCTCTCCGCTAGATCGCCAGTGGCGAGCCAATCGTCTTCATGCTTACGCAACTCTCCCCCCGACCAGGTGGCGGTGGAAATCATCGGACCCCGGACGAGCACTTCGCCGTCCGGCCCGATCTTGACCTCGCGCCCCGGAAGCGGCTTGCCGATGGTGCCGCGCGCCACGTGAAACGGATGATTGAGAGTGATGAGCGCGGTGGTCTCGGTCATGCCGTAGCCCTGGACTACCACAAAGCCGAGTCCGTTCCAGAACTGTTCGACCGACGGAGGAAGAGCCCCACCTCCTGAAATGAGCGCCCAGAATTTGAAGCCGAAGGCGTGATGCACGCTGCGGAACCGCCACCATCGCTTCAATGCGGAGATACCTTTCGATGCTTCCAACTGTTTAGCCAATTGCGGGCGGCTGGTTTCGAGATGCGACTTGAGCAAGGCGAACACGCGCGGCACCGCGGCAAGAACCGAGATGCGCTCCCGGTTGATGGTTTCGATCAGGCGCGGAGCGACCAGGCGGCCTTCGAAGTGCACTTCGGCTCGAAAGATGGGTGGAATCCACAGCCCCATTGTCTGACCGAAAACGTGGCTCAACGGCAGCGTGTGCAGAAATCGCAGAGGGTGGACGAATTTCTCGTAGCGCAAGTAACGTTGAGCTGCGCTCTCAATAGGACCGACGCTGGCAAGCACGTTCCCATGCGTGTGCACAATGCCCTTGGGATCGCCGGTGGTGCCGGACGTAAACAGAATTTGGAGCGGAGTGTCTGCCCCGAGACCCGCGACAGGGCCGGCCTCTTCTGCGGGCAGGACCGTATGCCATTCTTCAAATGCAAGGCGCTCAAAGCCATGGCGCGAATCATCGAAGCGCAATTGACGAAGCAGCAGCGCATCGCCAACAGCGAGCTTCGGCTTGACATCGGAGGCTACACGGAAAGCGAAGTCGGCGCTGCCATAGGCATCGAGCGGTACAGCCAGGACGCCGCGCAGAATGCAGCCATGGAATGCGGCGATCCACTCGGCACTGTTCTCGGCCCACAAAACTACGCGATCGCCGGGGACAATGCCCTTGTGCGCGAGCAGTGCGGCGAAACGTCCGGCCAGGCGGGCAATTTCTCCGTAGGTTGAAACCCGTCGGCGGTTCCCCCGGTAGCGAATTACCGCAATCTCGCGATTGTAACGGCGGAAATCGTCAACGAGTGTGGTCAGATGATCGCGCATGAGTGTCCGGCAGTTTTATGGTACCTGAATTATGCAGAGATTGAGCTCATGGCGGGTGCGCGGCCTGTTGATCGGCGGTGTTGTGCCAGTAACGTGAGACTCTGAATTTCCCCTTGTTTCCGATTTCCCAAGACCAGTGCGATAAGTGTTTGAGACGGTTGACCTGCGTATGCATAAAAAGCTATGCGCAATTCTCGATCTCGCATCAGGCGCGTAGCGGCGGGGAAAGGACGGGAGCAAACCCATCCGGTCCGCAAGCGACTTTGCGCAGACGGCCCATGAGCGTTTGAAACGCGCCTTTCTCCTGATAATGGTCGCTGTAGCTGACGCCCACCCTCCCGGCGTGGCGCCAGATTCGGGCGGCCAGGAACAGGAAGCGCAGCCGTGCCGTGGCCAGCGTGGTGTGTTTTATGGTTTCCACGGTGACGTTCTCCTCGCGGCTGAACAGTTGCAGCCAGCAGTTCAGGTTGTAGGCCAGCATCGCGATCTGGAACCAGTTGGCGTTCATGATCCAGCGGTTGGAGGGATGCGCCGCCAGGCCCGCATCGTTGTTGGCCTCTTTAATGAGGTTCTCGGCCCCGGCACGCTGGTTATAGAACCACACCAGCGTGTCCAGCGGCCCACCCATGTCGGTCACGAAGACCCTGTAGGTGTACTCGGGCGTGTCGAACAGTTGATATTGCTCCGGCTGCGCTGCGTCTTTGGATTCCGCGGGCTTCTCGTAACGCAACGCCAGGAACCGGCAGGCTTTGCCCCATCCCTCGGGCTGATAGAGGAACTCGCATTGGCCGTCGGCATCGGTAAGTGGAGAGCGCTTCCACTTCCCCGCCTGCAACTGGTCTACAAGACGTGAGGTCTTACGCGCCACCACGATGAATCGCCACTTCAACTTCTCGTAGGCTTCGACAGCCTGCCAGCAGTAGAAGCCCGAATCGGCCCGCGCGTACACCATCTTCACCGTGGCGGGCAGGCCCTTGGCAACACTCTCCAGATGATCGGCGATCTGCTGGCCGCTGGGACGGTCGCCCGTGCGCAGCGCGCCCGCCGCGTATTCTCGCGTCTCGGCGATAAAGCTCAGGATCGGCTGGTAGCTCTTCTTGCCCTTGTTCTTCGGGTTATAACTCTTGCGCCCGCCCATCTGATTTCCGAACAGCGTATGCACCGTGGTGTCGGTGTCCACCGTGATTTCGTCCAGGTGCACGTTGGCCGCAGTCCAGACCCGTTCCCGCATGCGCCACTGGACAGTCAGCAGTTGCCGCGCCACGCCCAGATGCAGCGAAGCCAGAAATCGCCAGAAGGTGCTCTGCGGCGGAAGTTCGGCCACGCGGAGAATGCCGGTCAGCATCGGTTCACGCTTCAGAAAGCGCAGATGGTGCAGACGCGAGAACCCCACATAGCAGGCCAGAATCATTCCCAGGATGAACCTGAACATCGGCATCGAGCGCGTCTGCCGATTCACCGTCACGGTTTCCTCAACCAATTGCTGGAATCCAAGTTTCTCCAGCATCGTGGCCACCGGGAGCAGTCCTCCGTAGGCGGTCAGATTCCGCGCTTCGAAGTCATAGGGCGTGGAAGCCCCGATTTTATTAGGCCCCGGAGTATCTGCGTGGACCCCTTGATTCACGGCCTTGCCACGTTTAATCTGAACTGCATTGCTCACCATTTGGGTGACCTCTGAGAATCGGTTCGCGAAGCTGCTAACTTCGCGCCCCTACTGTTCTAAAACAGGATTCTCAGAGGTTCCAAATGGCCCTGTGCATTATTCAGGTGGTAGCAGCGCGGACATCGGCGATATGAGACTCACGCGTGGCCGATCACCGTCGAGTTATCCGGTCCGTGCAACGAGTCCGGACTTGCGGACGAGCCGAAAGCCTCGCCTGCTTCATTGATCGCAGCCTGCGCTTCTTCGAGCATCTGCGCATCGGCAAAGCGGTACCCGACGTAGATGTCCGTCAACAAGTACACAGGCCGGGCCGGGTCGTCCTCGATCTTTTTGCGCAATTGGCGAACAAAGGTGCGCAGGTACTCAACTTCTTCTCGACAGTCGGCTCCCCAAACAGCCGTGAGCAGGCGGGCGTAAGTGACAACCCGCCCGGCGCGGCTCATCAGGCAATGGAGAATATCGAATTCCTTGCGCGTAAGATGGAGCGCTTGGCCGCGCTTGGTGACGGTGCGCCGCGCAGGAATAAGGCGAATCTCCCCAATTTCGATGGGAGCTTCTTCGGTGCGTACCGGCGCATGGGTGCGCCGCACCGCCGCGCGCATGCGCGCCACTAGTTCCCGAACACTGAAGGGCTTGGTCACGTAATCGTCGGCGCCCATCTCAAGGGCCCGCACCTTCTCATCTTCTCCATCGCGCACCGTCAACATGATGACGGGCAGGCGCGGCGCAAATACGCGGATGCGGCGCAGGGTCTCGATTCCGCCAATCCCGGGCATATTCACGTCGAGCAGGACGCAATCGAAGCTTTCAGTGCGCAGAACCTGCAAAGCTTTCTCTCCGCGCGAGACCTCGGTGACATCGAATCCCAACGTGACCAGGGGCGGACGCAGCGCCCGGCGGATAGCGGGCTCGTCGTCGACAACCAGCACGCGGATAACCGGCAACGTCATGACATGCTCCTTTCGAGGGCCGGGGTCCCAGCGGACAGGTCTTCGTCCGTAGGGAGGTGAGCGGAGTCCCGATGCGAGATGGCAATAGAGTCGAAGTCCAAGCGGCTACGCGTACCGCCTCCGGAGATCGAATCTGTAACAGACGCGGAACCGGCGGCGAGTTGGGGGGAACCTGCCGGAAGAGCCGCAAAGAAGGTCGTACCTTTGGCTTCGTCGCTCGAAACCCAGACGGAGCCGCCATGCGCAAGCGCGGCGCGTTTAGCAATGGAAAGACCAATGCCTGTCCCGGGAGCATGACTCGACGAAGTCGACGACCGGTAGTAGCGGTCGAAGATCCGGTCGCGATCGGCCATCGGAATTACCGGCCCGAAGCTGTGCACGGAGAGCAGCACCTCGCCCGCTGCCGTTTCGGCACCGACAGTGATCGTGCTGTCGAACTCCGCGTATTTGCACGCGTTGTCGAGATATTGCGCCAGCAACATGCCGACCAGGCGCCGATCGCAGTCGAGAACCAGCGAATCGTCCGAGATTTTGATCTGGATCCGAGTCTCCGCGGAGCGATCGGCGAGGCTTGCCACTGCTTCCTGGATCAGCAGACCAACGTCCTCAGGAGCGGTTCGCAACACCAAACCAGCCGCGCCATCCTCAGCATCGCTTGCCTCGGGCCGCGCGGTGGTCAGCAGCCGCGTCGTCAGCTCGGCAAGCAGCGCAGCCTGTTCATCGATCAGGGCGACAAGGTCGGACTGCGCCGCCGTGAGGCCGCCCATCTCCCACAACCCGCTGCTGGCCGCCCGGATGGCTGTCAGCGGTGTTTTGTAGTCGTGCGCCAGATTGTCGAGGACTGTGGCGCGCAATTGCTCGGTCTGCCGCTCGGTCTCGATCCGAGTCTCATTGGCCAAGGCGCGGTACCGGTCGAACGTAATGGCGATGAGCGCGGCGATGCCGCTGTTGATGAGCGGGCTTGTCTCTCCCCGAATCACGATGCTGCCAACCGGCACCGAGCCCAGGCGCACAACCCTGCGGCTGATGCCAGTGGTGCGATCGTCGTCCGAGGTTCCGAAATGGTAGACGTTCTGCGCCAGTTCCGAGGGATCGATGCTCCAATAACCCGCCTTGTATACCTCCTGCAAATCCGCATCGAATACCGCCACTCCGTCCAAGTCGAAGATTTCATGCACCAGCGCGGCAAGACGCGCGCCTGGCTCCTCATGCAGATCCATATCCAGGGTCCGATAGGTAAGTTCGTACAGGCGGCGCATGCGCACGGCGGCGGATTCGGCTTCGTGCGCAGAACGGGTTGCGCGTGTCGACAACCGGTACAGGGCTACGCCCAAGGTCGGAATGAGCAGTCCGATGAAGGCTGCGGGCACCCACGGCCATCGCAGGCCGTAAGCAGCGAGCGCGGTCAAGGGAACTGCGGCAGCGGCAGCGGACCACTTCGGCAGATAGCGATGAAAACCGGGCACCACCGACCGCGGGCGCTTCGGCCCGATCGCCGCTCGCGAAGAAATTGGGAATCCGGTCAAGAAGTCTAAGCCCTTCCATTTGTGCAGATGTGCGGCGACTGTGCACGCACCGGACGAACTCAAGTTGCGCTTTATTCAACCCATCGGTTGCGTTGACTTGTACGGCGACGACACTCGGCTGCGGCTGGCTAATCAAATGAACAACGCGGGAAGTTGCTGTGCAGAACCCGCTCAATTTCAGGCTCGTTCGCTCTCTCGCGATTGAAATTGAACCACGCCCGTCCAGGTCAGAGTGCGAAAGCCTTGTCAGGATTTTAACAGGTTCTTTATGGCGTCCTTATGCAATTCGCGCCGGAAGAACGAATACAGATGCGCGACAAGAGCCTCACGAGTCCTTTCCATGGGAGAATCTTGTGGAAATCCGAGGGCAAAACTGATTTTGTCCGCGATCTTTATTGCGTCTTTATGTTGCCATTGTTCAACTCTAACCAAGCCACCATTCGGTGCTGGCCCGCCGGGGTGCGGTAAAACGCTCGCCCTCAATCTTGGTTCCTGCTTCCGGACAGCCGCAAGGGGTCGCAGCCAGCGGAAGCGATTGAAGTCCGCACGAGTTCTGCAAGTCGTGCGGTCAGGTCACGTCTTATTACCAATTTCGCCCGTCACCAACATGCCGTTCAGGCAAACGGGAGGCGTTTGCCTGTAATTGGACTCTTGTAACTCAACGACCACCATCAAAAAAATCGGTGGAGAAAGCTGGTGAGACGGAATGCCTTCTCGTTCATCATCCATTTTGCAAATGAGTCTAGCTGGGGTACTCGCAATCACTATTTCCGCTGCCGCGGCAGCGCAGACTGCGGCGCCCGCTCCTGCAGTTACAACAGCGCAGACAACCACACCAACCGGTCCTGCCACAACTGCAGTTACTGCTACTGCCACTACGCCCGATCAGCCCGCCGCACTCGCTCCGCTCACGACTCCATCCGTAACCGGCCCGCTGCAATGGCTACCCCCGGCTATGTTCGACGCCGGTCCCCTGGGCAAGATCGCAGCCAACGGCATAGTCACTGGCTTTGGCATGGTTCAAAGCAATCACGTCCCTGGTGACGATGATGGGCAAGCCTCGCTGAGCAACGGCCAGATATTTATCCAGAAGGCCGACGGAAAGTTTCAATATTTCATCCAGGCGGGAGCCTACACTCTCCCATCCCTCGGGACCCCGTTCCTCGCCGCCGACAAAACCGTGAGCAACTTCTACGGGCCCTTACCCGTCGCATTTGCGAAAGTGCCGGTGGGAAAGACCACGCAATTTTTGATTGGCTCGCTGCCGACGCTGATTGGCGCCGAGTACACCTTTACGTTTCAAAACATGAACATCGAGCGAGGCCTTCTGTGGAACCAGGAACCCGCCGTGAGCCGTGGAATCCAAGTGAATCAGACGCTGGGGAAATACCTTTCCGCCTCATTCAGTTGGAACGACGGCTATTATTCCAACCGGTACTCGTGGCTGAGCGGCTCGCTCACCTATACCAAGGGACCTCATGCCCTGGCCTTTGTCGCCGGCGGCAACCTCGGTCAGACCGGTTATCAAACGGCGGCCACGCCGGTGCAGAATAACAGCAGCATTTACAACGTGATCTACACCTTCACGAAGGGAGCCTGGATCGTCCAGCCCTACTACCAGTACAGCAACGTCCCAACCAACCTGGCGGTTGGCGTTGTAAAGGGTGCATCAACAAACGGGGGAGCGGTGTTGATAAGCCGCGCATTCAAACATGGCTTCTCACTTCCAGCCCGCGTTGAGTACATCGCGACATCGGGGAGCAGCGCCGACGGAGCCGTCAACCTGTTGTTCGGCCCCGGCAGTGCGGGGACTTCGATCACCGGGACGCCGACCTTCCAGTACGGCGGTTTCTTTTTCCGCGGCGACATTTCCTATACGCACGCCAGCAGCTATGCGCCGGGCAGTGTCTTTGGCGGCTCTGGTAGCGATTCCGATCAGGTTCGCGGCATTGCCGAAGTCGGCTTCATCTTTGGTCACAACATCACGGAAAAATGACCGCATCAACCCGGGCGATTGAACGTTCGTTTAAGTGTAACGAGAGTTCTTTTCCAGCGTGCCGGGCAGGTCCAGCGAGAGTTCGCTGGATCTGCCTCGAATGGCCCACAGAATTGCGAACTTCTAGCCGTTCTGCAGTTACCGCCTCCGGAAGTCATTGCGCCGAGTTTCTTCTTGGCAAAGAGACCGACGTTGTCACGGATGCCAGATGCGGTTTTAGCAACCTGTCTGAGTAAGACTCAGAGAGTTTGGTTTCTTCATTTCATCCTTATTTCCTGAAAACTAAGATTTGCGCATTCAGGAAATATGACCAGACGGGTCCGGCCGCAGACTGACAGGCCGACGATGAAAACAACACGCCGGGGACTCACCGCCGGAAAAGCCATATCAACTCACCTCAGGAGAATGCTTCAATGGCAGATCAAAAAGCACCGCAGATGCAGGCCACGCTCGGGCTCACCGGCCTCACCAGCAACGCAATGGCGCTGATTGCCCCCGGCGCGTTCCTATGGCTCACGTTCTTTATCCAGGCGACGACTGGCGTTGCCGGGCAACCGTCAACGGCACCGGCGATGTGGATAGGCATCTTTGCGGCCTTGCTGCTTTGCCTGGCCACGGCCGTGGCCTACGCTGAGATTTCGAAGCTCTATCCCGGCACCGGATCGAGCTACTACTACGCGGAGCAGGCGATGCTGTCGAAAGACACGTCGTTCAAATATGCGCGTATTGCAAAGTTCATCGTCGGATGGGGCTCGCATCTCTACTACTGGGTATATCCGGGCGTGATGGTGGCGACTACCGGCATCTTCGTGGGTTATATCGTGGGATTCCTGTTCCCCTCGTTCCTCAGCGGCTCGAATCCGGGACCGTTGTTCATGGCGATTGTGGCAGTGTTGTTCTCCTTCTTCGTAGCATGGATCGCATCGAAGGGCGCGGGGGCTTCGACGGCCGTGAACCTCGCCATCAACGTGGTACAGATTTCAGCCCTGATCGTATTCAGCGTCTTGGCGCTGGGCTACCGCGCCAGCCATCCGGCGGGAACGTCGGGGCCGACCACGTTTCAATACGATTCGCAGTCGCTTTCGACCTACACCTACCAGTTCGCGACCAATCCCAAGGATGGCTCGATCATCCGCGACGCGAGCGGCACGCCTCAACCGTTGCTCGACAAGGCGGGCAAGCCGCTTCCGTTCGTGATGGACTATCCCGCCACGGACGCGACCGGCAACATGCTGACGCACCCGAACGCCGCGTCGGTGGTGGGCGTTCATAAGTTCAGCTGGATGTTTATCCAGGCCACGGTGGCGATTCTGATCCTGGTCGGCTTTGAATCGGTGACGGCGATGGGCGGGGAGGCAAAGAATCCAACCAAGCATATACCCATTGCGGTCATAGCGTCGCTGCTCATCCAGGGGCTCGTCTGTTACTTATTTGAGTATTTTGCCGCGAACTACTTCCTGAACTCCGGGTATACGATGCAAAGCGCGACAGGCTCAGCGGCTCCGATCGGCGACATGATGATCATCGTTGGCGATGCGCTGCTGGGCCAGGGGCATGGCAAGTATTTCATGCTGGTCGAGGCATTCACGGTATTCTTAGCGCTGATCGGGACCACCCTTAGCTGCATGAACACCGGCGCTCGCGTAACCTATGCCATGGGCAAGGACGAAGAGGCCCCGGAGCATTTCGGGATTCTGCATGCCGGGTCGCTCTCTCCGCGTCGCGCCATCTGGACACTCGCGGTGATCTCCGCGGTCATCGGCGTAGTGGCTGTCTCCCTGGTGTTCGCCGATGCCTCTGCTCCGACCGATGCAACCATTGCCGCGTTGCCGCACGACGTCTTCTCCAATTGGGGTTATATGCCGCATGACACGCTGGCCAAGATGCCCAACTCGCTACTGACTATCACCCTTACTTCCAACTTCGGCACGTTCATCCTGTATGCCTTGAGTTGCTTCCTGTGCATGGTGGCATATCACAAGCGGCCGGACCACAACTTCCTCATGCACACCCTGATTCCCGGATTTGGACTGCTGGCCAACCTGACAATGATGGCGTTCTATGTTGCCGGGCCGTTCTTCAATCTAGGCACCAAGATGGAGCCACTGTCAGCGCTGGGGATCTCGGCTATATGGGGCCTGTATGGCGCGTACTACTTCGTGAAGTCTTCGAAGAAGAAGGGCAAGGCGATCCTCCTTGACAGTAAACGGACGTCCTCTGTGACGTCGTAGTTAATCGCGAAAAAACAGTGGGTGGGCTCTGGGCAATATTTTGACGGAACGAGTCCACCCGGCCCTCGCGTCTCGCGATGATCCAGTTGCTTTTGCACGTCGCTCCAGCGGCGGCCAGAAAAATTCAGGCGGCGGCGCCTTATGTTGGATGTCCAGTACAGCCAGGCAACCGATCCCGGCAAAATACGAAAGAACAATGAAGACGCCATGGGATCGTTCATCCCTATTTCGCGCCAACAGACACGCTCCCATGGTTTTCTCTTCGCGGTCGCCGATGGTGTGGGAGGCATGGACCTGGGAGAAGTGGCATCGGCCACGGCGATCTCGGTGGTGACACAGGGATTCGAACAGGCGCAGGCCGATACCATGTTGATGGGCCTGCTCCCGCGGCTGGTTCAGCACGCCAACGCGGCAGTACACGATTGCCGGCTCGCACCCGCATATCGCGGGAAAAACATGGCCACCACGTTGGTGACCTGTGCCTTGCGTGCCGACCAGGCGATAGTGTCGCATGTAGGCGACTCGCGCTGCTATCACGTGCGCAACGGCCGCGCGCGGCAGGTCACCGAAGACCACACCTGGGTCGCTCAACAGCGCAAGCTGGGTCTGATTTCAAACGCCGAAGTCGCCGAGTCGGAGTCACGCCACGTCCTGATCCGTTCGCTCGGGCCGGAGATGTTTGTATCGCCGGATACGACAGCGGTCACGCTGCAGCCGGGCGATGTCCTGGTGCTGTGCACCGACGGCCTGCACGACGAAATGAGCGAAAAGGAGATTGCCGCAATCGTGTCCCAGACCAAACCGATTGACGACATTGCCCGCGAACTGGTGGAGCGAGCCGTCGAAATCGACGGAAACGATAATACGAGCGCGCAGGTGATACGCATACGTGCCGTGGAGCAGGTGGGCATGTATCGGGGTCGTCCCTACAGATTGCCGTCGTGATCGAGCAATAGCCTTACTGAAAGTAGAAACGAAATCGAAAGTGCCTTCGTAATCACAAATGCGCAAACGGGCAGCCAGAGAAAAAGTCGTTCCGCTCTCCCGAGCCGCCCGCGCATGCCGGGTGCGTTGGCACGGTTGTGAACCTGCTACTTAAAGGGTCACGTTGACGTTGTAGGTGGCGGTACCCGTAGGGATGCCGGCAAGTGAGAAGTCGACAAAGCTGCTGCCGGAGGATCGCAAGACCTTGGGGGCGGTTCCTTCCACCAACTGGCGACTAATGGTCGCGGTACAGTTACCGGACCCAGTATCGAGCCTGGGTTGCGGGGGTAATAGCCAAGAATAGGGGACCGTCAGCACGCAGGTTGCGGTTGAACCGCTAACTGATGCGTCGGCTGAAGCTTCCTCGTTGTAGGTGGCGCTTTGCCCTCCACCGCCACCAAAGGGATTTGGGTTACCGGTGCCGACTATCGAGGCCGAGCAGCCAACCTTATCTCCCCTCCCGAGGGGCGTCTTGAGCGTGATGTTCAGGGTCACCGTGAACGTGCCCGCGTTGGTGACATTTGATTGTGCCCAGGCTGTAAATGGAAGGCTGAGGGCCAGGCCGAGAGATAAGGTGGCAGATGCCACGATGGCCTTCGGAGACTTTCGCATGCGGTTTCCTTTCTCCGGACGATTGTCGGAACGAGATGTGGCTTGGTTACCCGATTGAAATCAATAATTTGGGACAGTCAATTCGACGGTTGGCAAACGAACATTTAATTTGTATAGCGTAAAACGAGACGATCTGGGGACAAGTTCAAGATTTTGAAGCGCGCGACAAGAATTCAGCTTAATGCGAGTCTGGCGCGAAAGCCCGGCTCGACCGGTATCTGGATTGGCTGCGGGGCAATTGGACAAGTTGAGATCGGGATCAGAGATTGCGGTTAGTTTTCCCGGTAGAGTATAAAGAGGTACCTTGGAGCACGTCGCATGTCGGCTTTTTTCGATAAGTTGGATACCGGCTCGCAACTCGACTCATATCGTATCGAGGCCCCCGTGGCGCGCAGCGGCATGGCTTCGATCTATCGTGCCGTTGATACTCGCGACAACCGAACCGTAGCGCTCAAGATTCCCCATCCCGACCTGGAGGCCGACCCCATCCTCTTCGATCGCTTTCAGCGTGAAGGTGGGATTGGCGAAAAGCTTTGCCACCCACGCATCATGCGGGTCTTCGGAGGGGAAAAGCGGTCTCGCATTTACATGGTCATGGAGTGGTGCGAGGGGCGGCTACTGCGCCAGATTCTCGACGAAGGGCAGATCCCCCAGGATCGCGCCATTCGAATCACAACCGAGATACTCGACGCCCTTCAATATGCACACGACAATGGCGTGGTCCACCGCGACATGAAACCCGAAAACGTGATGGTGGACCTCCTCGACAATGTCAAGCTAATCGATTTTGGAATCGCTGGCGATGCGGCCGCACGCAGACTGACCTATGCCAACATCACCGCGACCCTCGGCACGCCCAACTACATTTCTCCCGAACAGGTCAAAGGCAAGCGCGGCGATGGCCGCTCGGATATTTTTGCGGTGGGGGTCATGCTGTATGAAATCCTAACCGGCAAGCTACCCTTTACGGGCTCAAACCCCATGCAGGCGATGAATGATCGTTTGCTGAATTATCCCACTCCACCCGCGGTTCTCGATCCATCCATTTCGCCTCAGCTTCAAGAGGTCATCTATCGGGCGCTGGAAAGGGATCCTAAGAACCGGTATGCGAAGGCAAGCGAGTTTGCCTATGACCTCCGCCATTTGGACGAAGTTGGCGTAGAAGACCGCCCGGAGCTCCACCGATGGCGTGAACGCAAGGCGCACTGGCCGCGCAGGTTTCTCTATTACGCTGCCCTGGCCCTGATACCGGTCGCTATCCTGGCCTTCATGGTCCTGCTTTCCCGCCGCCATTAAGCCCTTTCCGCTCTAATACGGAGCTTAGCCAGGCTTCTTGAGATTCTTCACGCGGTCTTTATGCCTGGAATCCTAAAATTTTATGGAATGCCCAATTCCTTTTCGGTCGACACGTAACTTCATGTAGACCGAACACCGGGTCGGCACGCTTTTCCGTGAATCGCGGGAGGCACGCAGCTCCGTTGTCGACCAGGCGGCCGACCTGGACGTGGCGAACGAAAGGGAACCGCAGGCGCTCAGATGGACCAGTCTTGCAGCGCCGGGTCGTCGCCTGATCCGTAGACACCCGGGACTTTCATGAAGATGCGCGCCGTGGCGAGCGTAGTCATTTTTGCTGTGCACACAGTGTTTCTCAACCTCAAAGGAGATCCATGGCAAAGTACAAACTCGAGTACATCTGGCTTGATGGCAAGAAGCCCATCCCGGAACTTCGCGGCAAAACTCAAATCAAGTCGTTTGACGAACCTCCCACACTTGCCGATCTGCCCCTTTGGGGATTCGACGGCAGTTCGACAATGCAGGCGGAGGGCAGTAAGTCCGACTGCATTCTGAAGCCGGTGGCTCTCTATCCCGATGCCAGCCGCAAGGACGCATACATCGTTCTAAGCGAAGTCATGCATCCCGACGGCACGCCCCACTCGACCAACATGCGCGCCACCGCCGAAGATGATCCGGATCTCTGGTTCGGATTCGAGCAGGAATACTTCCTGTACAAGGATGGCCGTCCGCTCGGATTCCCGGAAGAAGGCTTCCCTGCGCCCCAGGGTCCCTACTATTGCGGCGTCGGCTACAAGTACATGGGAAGCCTCGCGCGTCACATTGTCGAGGAACACCTCGACCTTTGCCTGACCGCCGGCATCAATCACGAAGGCATCAACGCCGAGGTGGCCAAGGGCCAGTGGGAGTTCCAGATCTTCGGCAAGGGCTCGCACAAGGCCGCCGATGACCTCTGGGTTGCCCGCTACCTGATGATGCGGCTCTGCGAGAGATACGAGGTCGATCTCCAGTTGCACTGCAAGCCGGTCAAGGGCGACTGGAACGGTTCTGGCATGCACACCAACTTCTCCACCAAGCATCTGCGCGAAGTAGGCGGCAAGGAGTACTTCGAGGGGCTCATGAAGGCCTTCGAAAACAACATTTCCGCGCACATCAATGTCTACGGTCCCGACAACCATCTGCGGCTGACGGGACACCACGAAACGCAGGCGATTGACAAGTTCAGCTTCGGACTTTCAGACCGCGGCGCCTCCATCCGCCTGCCTGTAAACTTTATCAAGAACGGGTACAGGGGCTATCTCGAAGATCGCCGGCCCAACTCCGAGGCCGATCCCTACCAGATCGTCTCGCGAATTCTGAAGACCGTGAACACCGCGTCGGTGGGTGAACTGACGACTGCCTAAAAGGTTAAATTGCGCGAATGCCAACCTTAAAACGAATCAGCGTGAGCAGGAACGATGCGGCATGCGTGCTGCCGATTCTGCTCGCGCCTGTTTCGGTTGCGGCGCTCTGGTACCGGGTGTTAGATTCTCGGGTTACTGCCCATATAGCCAAAGAAGGAGAACCATGTCGACTGAGTACCGCAACTTTCTGGCACTATCGTATGGCGAACTGGAAGAATTGAACCTGCAGGCGAAGGCTGACCGTGTCAATCGCGTGTCGCCTGATGAGATCCGAGAGAAGCGGCTGAAATACCTGACCGACGAGAAGCGGATCAAGGCAGTCAGCGTACTTTTTTCCGATCTCGAAGGTCGACTGCACCTGCTCGACTATGACAAGAAATTTCTGCTCGGCGCCTATGAGAACCTGACCTTTGATGGCTCGTCCATTCGCGGCTTCACCGCTCAAAAGGAGAGCGACCTGCGCCTGGGCATCGATTGGAGCGCGTTCTACTGGGTGCCCGCCGACGTGTTCGGCAACGGCAAAGTCGTCGTCTTCGGTATTGTGATCGACAAGGATGGAACCCTGTACTCCGGCGATATCCGCGGGGTGCTGAAGAACTACTCCGATTCGCTTTTCAAGGAGAAGGGTTACACGCTGAATGCGGCCAACGAGATTGAAGGCTTCCTCTTCGCCGGCAAAGATGCGGAGAGGCGCTTCCACGAGACCAGCCGGTTCGACTTCATCAACACCGGCGGGTACTATCACGTTCTGCCGCTCGATCCGCTGCGCCAGTTCATCGATACTTCGGCTGAAGTGCAGCGCGCGATGGGCTTCCAGAACGAGAAGGATCATCCGGAAGTCGCGCCCAGTCAGTTCGAAATCAATTACGGCTATTCCGAAGTGGTAGCCGCGGCCGACCAGATCCAACTCTACAAGCTGTTGACCCGGCAGATCGCCAACAACATGGGCTACAC
>Ga0206867_1092_pt1 | contig 20438 bp, 18 predicted proteins | sample Alteio_BWOrgCont_37_FD_152905 | JGI IMG/M metagenome (GOLD analysis project Ga0206867, IMG submission 152905) | Enriched cells from forest soil in Barre Woods Harvard Forest LTER site, Petersham, Massachusetts, United States -... | ecosystem: Environmental > Terrestrial > Soil > Temperate forest >...
CAAAAGGAGCGAAAAAGGAAGTGGGGAAATTACACGGTGATAGCTGGGAATAAAGCACTGAGGTAGGGGCGTTGCTGTGTCGCCGCTGATGACGGGCGCGGGCCGTTTTGGGGTCGCATTCTGTAGCCGGCCTCTGCGAGGCCGGTGCGGGGGCTGGCTTCCAAGATGGATGGTGGGTCGCGCGCATGGCAGGGGAGAGATGGACGAAGTAGAACTTCGCGGGACAAGTGCTTTCCCAAGTTGAACTTCTCCTCTTTTCCAAAGTGAGGCTTTGGAAATGCCCTGCTAGGGGAAACTCCGTTTCATGGCGGGGTGGAAAAAAACAAGGATCATGATATTGGATGGTATAACCGCACAATCGTTTGGTATAACCGCACAATGACCGCGCTCGCCGATATCCTTTCCTCCCGCGTTAAAGCGGAGGTCTTTCGGCTGCTCTTCGGCCTCGAGGGGCAGTCGCTGCACCTGCGCGAGATCGAGCGGCAGTCAGGTCTCGCCGTCGGCACCGTCCGGCAGGAACTCCAGCGCCTCATCAGCCTGGGTCTCGTCGAAAAGAGCGTGGATGGCAATCGCCGCCTTTACGCTGCAAACCGGCGCCACCCGATTTACCCTGACATTAGGAGCATTGTCTTCAAAACCAGCGGGTTTGCGGAAATCCTGCGCGCGGCGCTCCTGCCTGAACCGTCCATCCGGCTCGCGTTTGTCTTTGGCTCGCTCGCGCGCGGCGAAGAGAAACCCGGCAGCGATCTCGACCTTATGGTCCTCGGCTCGATCACGCTGCGTCAACTCACCCGGCGTCTCTCTGGCGTGGCCGAGAAGATCGGGCGCGAAATCAACCCGCACGTCTTCACGCTCGACGAATTTGCCCGCCGCAAACAAGATGGCGACCATTTCCTTGCCACCGTCCTCGCCGCGCCGCGCATCTTCATTATTGGAAACGATCATGAGCTTGAAACAATGGGCTGACAACGGCTGGCTTCGGACTCACCAATCCAGCGCGCGAGAAATCGCCGACCTTCTCGGAATCGTGGAGCGAGACCTCGCAGACGCCGAGGGCCAGATCTCGGCCGACTGGCGTTTTGGCATCGCCTATAATGCCGCCTTGAAGCTCTGCGCTATTCTGCTTCACGCCTCCGGCTATCGCCCGGAGAAAAACCTTGCGCACTATCGGACCCTGGCGTCGCTTCCGATCATCCTTGGGGCGGAGCGGCAGGATGATGCCAACTATCTCGACGCCTGCCGCGGCAAGCGCAACACCGCCGAGTACGACATGGCTGGCGCCGTCACTCTGGCGGACGCCACGGAACTCGTCGCCTTTGCCAAAGAATTGAAACAGGAAGTGCTCGCGTGGCTTCAGCGCGAACATCCCGAATTGCTTCCGAGCCAGCGCCCTGGCCGTCCTCGATAACCCCGCTAAAAGGGATTGCGGACGGCCGCTCGGACGCCACTCGCTCGGCTAATGGCGTTCGCAATAGACCAGGCCCACGCGATCCACGTCGTCGCCGCTGGCACCGGCGATGCCGATCACCGGGTTTCCGTTGGAGGACAAGGGATGCAGCGCTTTGCCTCCGCCTTTTCCGCCGATCCAATCGCTCTTATAGGAACCTTCGGCTTCCAGGCTGACATCGGAGGCGCGGATTTTCCAGAATAACACCTGGATGCCGTCGAGCCGATCTCCGCCCCGCGCCTCGATGGCGGCCACCGCGTAGCCCTCTTTGGCTTCCACTTTGGTGGACGCGCCGTCTGCGTGGCCATGGAGGCCGCCAGGCACACGACCGGACGCCGTCTGGAAGATCGGCCGGATTCCACGGATGATCCGGTGGCCGGAATAGTCGCCCTGCCAGATCTCGAAACCCACGAGGATGGCGCCATCTTCCAGAGTGTCGATGAAGTTGCCGCCGCCGTGGCCGCCCACGCGTTTGGTCTTTTCAGGAACGGCCGATTTGGCCGCGGCGGCGAGGGCCGCGTAGAAGCGCTGATGGATGGCGTCGCCGGGCGCGGGTTGCTGGGCAAAGGCGGCGCTGAAAGTGCCGGCGAGGGAAACCGCGGTCAGAATGGATCGGAATGACGAAAGCGGATGAGGATTCATTGTTGGGGAGAAGTGAGCTCGCGTTTCGGGTGTTGCGCCGGTGCTGCGAGGGTATTGGGAGGGGGCAAATGACGAAATCAGATTTCCATGACCTGTAGTCAGCGCGCAGCATGAAAATGAAAGGGGCGAACCACGGATGCGGGCGGGTGGTAGTTTTGGAGGGCATCGCTCCGTCGATGCCAGGGCCGGGGGCCCCCGCCACGGAAGCGACAGAGCGGTTGAGGCTCCAGCCTCAATGTGGCATGCGCTCCGCGACAGTCCGAAGTAGGCGCTGCCGCGCTGTGCATTCCCTCCAGGCCCTCGATTCCAAAGCACGCCTGAATTTTCGGGCCAGAATGGCGAAATGACGATCCAGAGTGTTAGCCGATATGTTGACCAGAATTCTCGCTATTCCAGGGTCCAGAGGTTGTTGACCGGGCTATTCCCGTGCTGAGGATTGTGAGTGACTTGGATCCTGACGGTCTGGCCGTTCCTGACCTTGACGCGTTCGCAGGCCCATTGATGCACGTAGGCGTCGGAGGAACCGGTTTCGGCCCAGGAGGCTTCGCCGGCGACGAAGTATTCGCCCGCGGGGATCTGGTGGAACGCGAAATTGCCTTGATGGTCCGCGGTCGTAATCCGGACATACTTTTTAAAGCGGGAATCGGATGGAGTGAGAGTTACGCCTTCGCCGAGTTCTCTTTCTACCATCTCGCGAGTATAGGCGGTCACGGGGACCAAGGTGATGGGGACGCCCTCTCCGGGATAGGAGTTTCCTTCGTCGGTGGCGATCAACTGGCCCACCACGGAACCGGAGCCTGGACGGGCATACGCCGCGAACGCGGATTCATCGAAGGGGATTTGTCGCGGGGATCTGGCGAAGACGGCGAAGGCGCAGGCTGAGAGGAATAGCGGCAGGAGGAGAAGGGTCTGCCGGGCGCGCGATGGAGGGAGTTTCATGGCGGGATTTTCAGGCGATGCGGGTGGGGCAAGTCGATGGATTTAACGAGGGAACGGGCAAATGACGAAGCCCGAATGACAAATGACGACGGAGAGGGTGTTCGGGAATCTTCGGCTTTATCGTCATTTGTCGAGCGCGGCCTCGCGGACGCCGAAGGCCTGATTTAATGGCCGCGTGCTGTAGCCGGCCTCTGCGAGGCCGGTCGGTGTTGGGTTCGCCCACACGCGCGGCGCCAGAGGAGCCGAGAGCCGGCCTCAGCGAGGCCAGCTACAGCGGGGGGCGTCCGTCCGAAATCCAAATCGGGGGCGCTCTTTGAAGGCATTGGGCGGGCAAGGCTTGGCAACTGACTCGGGGCATGGCACTTTGAAGCAATGTCCACGATTACTATTCCGCTGCCGGATGAGGACCTGAGTTTCCTGCGCGCATATTCGGAGGCGCATGGAACGTCAGCGGAAGCCTTCCTCGCCCAGCAGGCGCGTAATTTGCGGGAACGTCTCCAACGACCTCTACAACCCGACGTGGCCGCTGCGAGTGACATCATTTCGACGGAGGTCGCCGCGAAGGAAGCGCACCGAGGGCATCTCGAATCGAAGCACGTGTGACTGTTAGTGGCTGTCATGCGCTTCGAGGCAAAGTCAAGGAGCCGTGCCGTTTAGGGATGCCGCCGAATGGCTGCCACCCCTTCTGGGTGAGCGATCTGTTTTGATCGTAACCGGTGGTAGCTCCCGCGATGGCGGGATCAACACACCGGCTTTCAAGCTGTGATGCCTTCGGCATCCGGGCGGCGAGATCTCGCGAGGGGCTCAGACCGGCACGGCCGCGGGCTCGGCGGTCGCGGCGGTTTGCTCGGTGAAGAGCTGGCGGATGACTTCCTCGACGGGCAACTCCTGGACGCTGATGTCGGTGACTTTGCAGGTGGTGAGGATGGCGCGGCAGGCTTCGGTGACGTGGCTCCGGGGGATGCGCAGGCGGACGCTGGCGGGGCCGCGCTCGACGACTTCGCCGAACGCGCTGAAATCGCAGGCGGCGCCATCTTCAAAGGTGAGGTCGAGGATTTTGTGCGTGGCGAAGCGGTCGATGATGGTGTTCAGCGGGCCGTCGAAGAAGATGCGGCCTTTGTCGATGATGATGACGCGTTTGCAGAGCTCCTGAATGTCCTGCATGTAGTGGCTGGTCAGCATGGTGACGATGCGGTTCCCGCAATTGTATTCGCGGAGGAATTCGCGGACTTTTTTCTGGCTCGTGACGTCGAGGCCGATGGTGGGCTCGTCGAGAAAGAGCACGCGCGGGGAGTGGAGGAGGGCGGCGATGAGCTCCATTTTCATGCGTTCGCCGAGGGAGAGCTCGCGGACCATGACGTCCAGGTGGCTGCGCACATCGAGCAGCGCGGTCAATTCGTCCACGATCCGGGTGTAGCGCGTTTTCTCGATGCTATAGATGGCGCGGTTCAGCTCCAGGGATTCGCGCGCGGGGAGGTCCCACCAGAGGGCGTTCTTTTGGCCCATGAGCAGGGAGAATTGGCGCTTCATTTCGTCGCGGCGCTCCCAGGGGACGAAACCGAGCACCTTCGCGGTGCCGGACGTGGGATTGAGCAGGCCGGAGAGCATTTTCAGGACGGTGGTCTTGCCGGCCCCGTTCGGACCGAGAAAGCCGACGAATTCGCCTTCCTCGATGGAAAACGTGACGTCGTCCGCGGCGCGCACCTCTTCGTATTCGCGTTTTCCGAGGCCCTTGATGGCGCCCAGGATGCCGGGCGCTTTTTTGTAGGTGCGGTATACTTTGGTCAGTCCTTGGGTTTCGATGGCGCTCATGCGGAAGGGAGACTTTGCCTCACCACTGGCCGGAGGCGAAGGGAAAATGACGAAACGCAGAAGAGGGAGGAAAATGGCCGCCGTTTCGACAGGCTCAAGGCCCTGAGCCCGTCGAAGGGCAAAAAGGCTCAAGAGGAGCAAAGAAAGAGGATCTGGAGCTGAATACCGAACGAAGACGGGGGCCGTATCGAAAGCGTAGCGCGGGTTTAATGGCAACTTTACGTGGCGGAGGAGGAACGATGAGGAACGGTCGCGAAAAGGCACCGGAGCCCGCCGAGGTGCTCAAGGCCCTGAGTCTATCGAAGGGCAAGAGGAGCAAAGAAAGATGAGGAGCTGGGTATCCCATTTTTTTGCGCCTTTTGAGCCTTTTTGCGGCTAAATTCCTTTCCATCCGCAAGCGGCGGCCGGGATTCTTTGGGCAAGGGTGTTCACCAAATATTTGCGAAATCCGCGGAAAGTTGTGCAACAATCCAAAAGAACCGAGCGTAAGGAACGACCACAAACCCCGCCGCACTCACTTTATGAACGCCACCATCGCGCTGCCCACTGCAGCATCCGCCCGTAAATTCCCTCCCTTCAGCCTCACCCGGCTGCTGCGGACTGTTTTCGATCCCAAACCCGGCGAACGCGTATGCATCCTCATCGATTTGGAGAATCCGCGTGAAGTGGAAGGCTTCCACTTCCTGGAGAACCCGGATCTTTCGATCCAACGCCATGCGTATGATGTCTTTTATCAGGGGCTTCGCGATGGCGTGCTCCATGAGCTGGGGCTGGTGGGCGGGGAGCTGTTTGCCTACGAGATCACGGGAGGCAGCAACCTGGATCTGCCGGAGAAGGGCTATTCCACGGATGGCCGCGAGATCGATCTGGCCGAGGACATTTACCAAAAATACGACCTCGTGCTCTGCATCTCGACCTATTCCGCGACGGCGCCGCTGACGGCGTTTGCGAAGCGCTACGGATTCCGGGGCGCGACCATGCACGGCATGAACCAGATCATCCTCAGCTCGGGGCTGGCGGTGGATTACTTCGAAGTGAGCCGGCAGGCGGAAAAGCTGCGGTTGGGCATGACGCGCGCGGATTGGGTGGAGATCGATTTCACGTATGAAGACCGCCAGTTTACGCTTCACATCGAGCTGGCGGGTCAGGAGGCGCAGAAGAGCCACGGGTTGTGTCGCGGCGGCCCGGATATCGCGAACCTGCCGGCGGGCGAGATCTACTACGTGCCCTCTACGGTTTCCGGGGAATTTCCTCACAAGTATGAGGATGGCACGATCGGCTTGATGAAGGTCGAGGCGGGCCGGATTCACGAGGCGATCCTTTTGAACGGGAACGAATCCACCGTGGAGGAGCATAATGCGAAGCTTCAAAGTGATCCGGTGACGGGCGAGCTCGGCGAACTCGGCTTTGGCACGCAGGAGCTGCCCGTTTCCGGGCGCGACATCCAGGACGAAAAGATCCTGGGCACGATGCATGTGGCCACGGGCCGAAGCGATCATCTGGGCGGCTCGCTCACGCCGGACCGGTTTGCGAACAAGAAAAACGCCACGCACGATGACATCCTCTTTTCGCCGTCGAAGACGCCGGAGATCGGTGTGCCGCAGGTGCGGATGCATCGGAACGGGAAGACCGAGGTTTTGATCGAGAATTATGCGCCCGCCGCTTACATGCGGGCATTGCTGGACGGGGGAAAATGACGAAACTCGAATGACTAAGGCCCTGAGCCCGTCGGAGGGCGAAAAGGCGCAGGAGGCGCAAAGCAGGATAAGGGGCGGAGAATTCCACCCTCTTGCGTCTTTTGTGCCTTTTTGCGGCTAAATGCCTCTGCTGCGGCGCGCTATGACGAATATTTACGAGACGGATAAGCTGCTCGCGGAGTATCTGCTCTTTCATTATGGCGCGCCGGAAGAGGTGATGCCGTATGGATTCGGGCCGAGGGAGGCGCTCGGGTATCCGCAGCGGTGCGTGTCGGAGTGCCTGGATGGGAAGGCCCTTCCCCAAAATGCGCGCGCGTTGGATCTCGGATGTGCGGTGGGGCGCTCGACGTTTGAACTGGCGCGGTTTTGCGAAGAGGTGGTGGGCATCGATTACTCGGCGCGGTTTATCGAGGCGGCACAGGCGCTGCAGGCGGATGGCGCGCTGGCGTATCGCCGGGCGGATGAAGGCAGGCTGGGAACGGAATGCCGCGCCGTGGCGCCGCCGGGAATCGAGCGGGCGCGCGTGCGGTTTGAGACGGGTGATGCGATGGACCTGCGCGGCGATTTGGGGAGCTTCGACGCGGTGCTGATGGCGAATCTGATTGATCGCCTTTGGACGCCGCGGCTCTGTCTGGCGCGACTGCCGAGTCTGGTGAAGACGGGCGGCCAGCTTATTCTCACTTCGCCCTACACGTGGCTGGAGGAATTCACGCCGCTGGCGCACTGGCTCGGGGGTTTCGAGCGCGATGGGAAAGCCGTTGCGACGCTGGATGGCTTGCGCGCGGCGCTGGAGCCGCACTTTGAGTTCGTCGCCGCCAAAGATTTGCCGTTTCTGATCCGGGAACATGCGCGCAAGTTTCAGTGGAGCGTCGCGCAGGCGAGCATTTGGCGGCGCAAATCGACGTAAAGTTGTATGGGTGTCCGGCGCTTCTGCCGCTCTTTCAGAGCCGGGGTTGGGGGGCGTTTTTCCCAGCCCGTTGGGCTGGGCTATCGACTTTTGCGCCTTTGGCGCACCGGAAAGGTTTTGCGACTTTGGCGTGCGGCCTAGATGGAATTCGCTTAGAGCATCTGGTCTGCTGAGTTTGCCATTTTATGCCTACCGATTGGGAAGATCACTATCAACGCCGCGAGACGCCTTGGGAAAAGGGGGAAGCCAGTCCCGGTCTCATCGATTATCTGCGTCAGGAGCCCGTGCGGGGGCGGGTGCTCGTGCCGGGCTGTGGCTTTGGCCACGATGTCAGAGCGCTCGCGGCCACGGCGGACGAGGTGGTGGGGATCGATCTGGCACCATCGGCGGTGGCTGGGGCGCGCCGGTTTCCGCTGGTCGGTGGAGAGCGCTACGAGGTGGCCAATCTGTTCGCTTTGCCGAAAGCGTTGAGGGGAAATTTCGATTGGGTGTGGGAGCACACGTGTTTCTGCGCGATCGATCGCGATATGCGGCCGGCGTATGTCGAGGCGGTCGCGGGAGCCCTCAAGCCGGGGGGTCATTTGTTGGCGATTTTCTATCTCGATCCCGGTGATGACGGCCCCGATGACCATCCGCCATACGGCGTGTCTCTTGCCGAACTCGACGCGCTGTTTGGCGGGCGCTTTGCGTTGCTGCGGGAATGGCTCCCGGCGCGGGCGTATCCTGGCCGCGAAGGGCGGGAGTGGATGCGGGTGCTTCAGTTGCGTGCCGAGGGAAAATGAGAGCCGAGGCATTCCAGGATAGCGACCGCTGACGATGGGAAAGCGTCTCAATCGGGGCCGCCGGTCCGGCCTCGGAGAGGCCGGCTACAGGGAAGTACGGCGGCTGCGAGCCGCACGGGATGCGGGGTTTGCGTTCAAATCCGCTTGATTTGGGCGGCGGCATTCCTAGCCTCCGACGATGCACGACACGCTTTCGCATCCGCATGACGCCATTCCGGGGGAGCCCTCGATCTTTGCTCCCGGTGATACCTTTCCACGCCGGCACATCGGCTCGAATGCGAGTGAAGTCTTGCAGATGCTGGCGGCGTTGGGATTCCAGTCGCTGGATGCCTTGATCGATAAGACGGTGCCGGCAAAGCTGCGGCTTTCTGAGCCGCTGGATCTGCCCACGGGCTTGGGAGAATACGAGACGCTGGTGGAGTTGCGGGAGATCGCGGCGAAAAATCGGGTCTTTAAGAATTACATCGGCCAGGGATACAGCGATTGCATTGTGCCCCCGGTGATTCAGCGAAACATCCTTGAGAACCCGGGCTGGTACACGGCCTACACGCCCTATCAGGCGGAGATTTCGCAGGGACGCATGGAGGCGTTGATCAATTTCCAGCAGATGGTAATCGATCTCACGGGGCTCGATGTCTCGAATGCTTCGCTCCTGGACGAATCGACCGCCGCGGCCGAGGCGATGAACATGGCGTTTGCGCTGAGCAAGAACAATGACGCGAGGGCGATCTTCGTGTCCGAACGCTGTCATCCGCAGACGATTGCGGTGGTACGGACGCGCGCGGAGCCGCTCGGGATCGAGGTGGTGGTTGGCGACGAGGCGAAGTTTGATTTCAGCGAAAAGAAGGCGTTTGCCGTGCTGCTGCAGTATCCGGACACGACGGGCGCGATCATCGATTACGCGCCCCTGGTCGAGCAGGCGCATGCGGCGGGCGCCTTGGCGATCGTGGCCGCGGACTTGCTGGCGCTGACGCTGTTGCGCGCTCCCGGGGATTTTGGCGCCGATATCGCGGTGGGGTCCACGCAGCGTTTTGGCGTGCCGCTGGGTTTTGGCGGGCCGCACGCGGCTTATATGGCGGTGAAGGATCCCTTTAAGCGGCTCATGCCGGGGCGCCTCGTGGGCGTCAGCAAGGATGCCCATGGGCAGCCTGCCTATCGGCTTTCGTTGCAGACCCGCGAGCAGCACATTCGGCGGGACAAGGCGACGAGCAATATTTGCACGGCGCAGGTGCTTCTCGCGGTGATGGCTTCCATGTACGCGGTTTATCATGGGCCGGAAGGATTGAAGGCGATCGCCCGGCGCGTTCACGGCTTGGCGAAGGCGTTTGCGGCAGGGGTGCAGGCGAAAGGCTTCTCGGTGCTCACTGGCGAGTTCTTCGATACCGTGGGGGTGCGATGCGGCTCGGGCGCGACGCGGGACGCGATCTTTAAACGCGGCCTGGAACGGGGGATCAATCTGCGGCCATATGGCGCTGACGCGCTTCTCGTGGCCTTCGATGAGACGGTCACCGCGGCGGATTTTTCCGCGCTGGCGGGGGTCTTCACGACCGGGGAGCCGATGGACGGCGAGACCAGCGGATCGAAGGAAGCGATCGGGTTTCGCGAATTGCACACGCGCACGTCGGCATTCCTGACGCACCAGGTTTTTAACAGGCATCACACCGAGCACGAGATGCTCCGCTATATTCGCCGCCTGGAGGCCAGGGATCTTTCGCTGACGACTTCCATGATCCCGCTCGGCTCCTGCACGATGAAGCTCAATGCGACGAGCGAGATGCTGCCGGTGAGCTGGCCCGAATTTGGAAAGCTCCACCCGTTCGCTCCCGCGGAGCAGACGGCAGGTTACGCGGAGCTTTGCGAACAGCTTTCGGCATGGCTGGCCGCCATCACAGGTTTCGCGGCGGTGTCGCTGGAGCCAAATGCCGGATCGCAGGGCGAATACGCCGGCCTCCTCGTGATTCGCAAATACCATCTCTCCCGAGGAGAAGGGCATCGCGATATCTGCCTGATTCCGACCAGCGCGCACGGCACGAATCCCGCGAGCGCCGTCATGGCCGGGATGAAAGTCGTGACGGTGGGGTGTCTCGAAGACGGCGATATCGATCTCACGGATCTGCGGGCGAAGGCCGACGCGCACAAGGAACGTCTGGCTGCGCTGATGATCACTTACCCGAGCACGCATGGCGTCTTCGAGGAGACGATCGGCGAGATTTGCGAGATGATTCACGAGCTCGGCGGCCAAGTGTATATGGACGGCGCGAACATGAATGCGCAGGTGGGCCTGATGTCGCCGGGGCGGATCGGCGCGGACGTTTGCCATCTGAATCTCCACAAGACCTTTTGCATCCCGCACGGCGGAGGCGGCCCTGGCATGGGGCCCATCGGCGTGGCTGCTCATTTGACGCCGTTCCTTTCACGCGATGAGTCGAACCCCGCCGCGATCGGAGCGGTAAGCGCCGCGCCGTTTGGCAGCGCGTCCATTCTCACCATTCCCTGGGTTTACATCCGGATGATGGGCGGCGAGGGACTCACCGAGGCCACGAAAATTGCGATCCTCAATGCGAACTACGTCGCGCGCCGGCTCGATGCGTATTTCCCGGTGCTTTATCGGGGCCGGGATGGACTCGTGGCGCACGAATGCATCATCGACATTCGCGGGTTTCACAAGACGACCGCCGAGGACGTGGCCAAGCGGCTCATGGACTACGGTTTCCACGCGCCCACGCTGAGCTGGCCGGTGCCCGGCACGCTCATGATCGAGCCCACGGAAAGCGAATCCAAGGAGGAGCTGGATCGCTTTTGCGAAGCGCTCATTTCGATTCATGCCGAGATGACCGCCGTGGAAAGCGGCGTCGCGGACGCGAAGGATAATCCGCTGAAGAATGCGCCCCATACCGCACTCTCCGTGATTGCGGGCGATTGGAAGCGGCCTTACTCGCGGGAGACTGCGGCGTTCCCGGCGGCGTGGCTGCGCGAGCATAAGTTCTGGCCCAGCGTGGGGCGCATCGATAACGTGTGGGGAGATCGGAATCTGTTCTGCTCGTGCGTGCCGGTGGGGGAGAAATGACGAAACCAGAATGACGAATGACGAGGGCGGAAGCCCAGGGAGGGAGCGCGGTTTGGGTTGCGGGGGGCTCCGGGTTGAGCTGATGTCACGGTCGGAGATTGAAGGGAGTCTGCGGGGCAAATTGCGACATATGACGGTGGCGATTTGACTGAACTGGTCACTCTGATTTTCGTCGTTTTTACGGCGTGCGATTATCGCAAGCGGTTCATTTCATTCACGATGAAGAGAAAATAGCGAAGTTCTCTCTTTTGTGCGGCGCGGCGCGGGAAATGCACTAAATTGGGATCAGTTCCAATCGGGCCGTGAAATCGCTCATTTTTCTCACTTTGTTATTGGGTCTGCATGCGCTTGCCGAAGACCAGCGGGTCACGGCGCTGGTGATGCAAGGCGATCTCGAAGAGCGCCAGGGGCATCCGCAGGCGGCGCTGGAAGATTTTCTCGATGCTGAGAAAATCGATGCAAAAAACGTGGGGGTGCTGCTTCGCGTTTCGAAGCAGTATTCGGACCAGATCGATGAAGCCAAATCGGTGGCTGCCGCGGAAAAGGTGGCGCAGAAATCGATCGAGTATGCGCAACGGGCGCTGGCGATGGATCCGAGGAATGCGAAGGCCCATCTCAGCCTGGCCGTCGCCTACGGCAGGCTTTCAGGGTTCGTCGGGGATAAAACGAAGTTGGAGTATTCGCGGATCGTGAAAGACGAGACGGGACGCTCCATCCAACTCGATCCCAATGACGACTTCGCCTGGTATGTGCTCGGGCGCTGGAATGCCGCGGTGGCGAAGGTGGGGGGGATGGTCAAGATCATGGCCAATATGGTCTATGGAGGGCTGCCACCCGCGAGCAACGAGGAGGCGGCCAAGTGCTTGAAAAAGGCCGTGGAACTCGCGCCGCAACGCGTGATGCACCATGCCGAACTGGCCCGCGTTTATAAGGCGATGGGGAAAACAGGACTCGCGACCAAGGAATGGCAGACGGTGCTCGCGGCGCCGGCCAGCGACAAAGAAGAGGAGAAAGAGCAACGCGATGCCCGTACCGCGCTGGGGATGCTGTCCACGTCGCTTGGGCGTTGACGCGGGGAATGGCGCCGAGGCGCGTTTTAGATCGAGGTGGGCGTGGGCTTAATTGCGAGGGCGAGCCATCCTCCGAGGAGACATAGCCCTCCGAAAGGGGTGACGATGCCCAGCTTTTCCACATTGGTCGCGGCGAGAGCGTAGAGGCTGCCGCTGAAAAGGATGATTCCGATGCCAAACAGCGCAAAAGGCAGTCGCGCCACGTTGGCGCGCTGGGAGAGCGTGAAGAGCACTACCGAATGGACCAGATGATACAACGCGCCCGTTTGCCAGACGGCCAGCATCCCGTGTTTTTCCAGGACTGTTTTCAAACCGTGAGCTCCGAAAGCGCCAAACGCCACTGCAAGGAAGCCGGAGATCGCAGCAAGGCGGGTGGCGAGGGAAGTGTTCATGCGGTCTCAATCAATGCCGAAAAACTGAAATCGAAAATCGAAAACCGCGAATCCTCCGATAGCCTCTTGCCGCATGGATTGGGAAAACTGGCAGCCGCGCGAGCGGGCCAACCTCTGTTTTATCGTCAAAGACGGGCGCATTTTGCTCATTCACAAAAAGCGCGGCCTCGGTGCGGGCAAAATCAATGGACCGGGCGGGAAGATCGAACCGGGAGAAACCGCACTGGAATCCGCGATCCGCGAGACGCAGGAGGAAATCGGCGTCACTCCGCTCGAAATCGAAGAACGCGGGGTCCTGCACTTTCAATTCGTTGACGGCTATAGCCTCCATTGCACCGTCTTTCTCGCGAGGGACTTTGAGGGCGAACTCATCGAGACGGATGAAGCCGTGCCGATCTGGTTTTTCACCGACGCCATTCCATTTGGCGATATGTGGGAGGACGACCGGCATTGGCTTCCGCAGGTGTTGGCTGGCCAGCAGTTTCAGGCGTGGTTCTTGTTCGATGGCGACCGCATGCTGGAGAGGGAAACGAAATTCTACTAATTGCGGATTGCTGATTGTCGAGCGGCTGTTCTGGTCCGGAGATTGGAACTGATTGCGAAAATGGAACGGATGCCGGGATGGGCGTTTCAATCCCGGTCCGCAGTTATGGATTGAGTTAGTATTCCGAGGCGCAAATTGCCGTTTTTGCTCGGTTCCCAAGGACGCGGCTGACTGACTCGAGAAGCTCGCCTTTGGAAAATGGCTTCGCGAGCACTGCATCGAAAAACTCGGCGCTGGTTCCAGGGCGGGCGAAGCCGGTAATCAGGATCACTGGTGTCGCGGGCGCCACGCGTTTGATTCGCTCAGCCAGTTGCTCGCCATTCATTTCGGGCATCGCTCGATCCGTAATCACGAGATCCCAGGGGCCTTGCTCGAATACACGCAATGCTTCGGCGCCACTATGGGCGGAGGCGACGAAAAACCCGGATCCTCGGAGGAGGCGCTCGAGCACGATGACCACGGAGGGTTCGTCGTCCACCACAAGGATTCGATGGGCCTCTCGGCGGTTTGAATTTACGAAATCCATAATTATTATGGAAAATACGTATCTTGATCGCGGCGCGGTTCTATCAAAATCGCTCGTCATGCCGCGATTTTTCCCACGGCACAGCCATTCCCATGAACCAAACGAATGTATAGCGGATGGAGAAAGCACTCTATTCATTCCCCCATGACCACTTTTCTCGATTGGCGCGAGATCAGCCTCCGCCTTCTGCTGACCATAGTCGCCGGAGCGCTCATCGGCTTTAACCGGGGCGAGCATGGACACCCGGCGGGCCTAAGGACCACGACGCTGGTGTGTCTGGCCGCCTCGCTTTCCATGATTCAGGTGAATCTCCTATTGGATTTGCAGGGGAGATCGCCGACCTCTTTCGTGATGCTCGATCTTATGCGGCTGCCCCTGGGAATCTTGTCGGGCATGGGATTTATCGGCGCTGGCGCCATCCTGCGAAAGGGTGACATGATTCGAGGCGTGACCACCGCGGCGACGCTTTGGTTCGTAACGATGATGGGATTGTGCTTTGGCGGCGGTCAACTGAGCCTCGGAATGGTCGCTTTGCTTTTGGGAATGATGGTGCTCTCCGTGTTTCAATGGGTGGAAAGGCGCACTCCGCAGGATCGTGAGGCGACCATCAAACTCGAGCTGGGATCCGATGGGCCAATGGATGCCGAGATCATGTCCGAACTCCGCGAGGCGGGTCTCTGTCTGGCAAAATGGAGCGTGGTCTATCTGAATCAGGCCCAGCGGCGCGAACTCGAGTGCGTGGTGCATTGGCGGAGCCGCCCTCTGGATACGGCCCCTCCCGAGATTGTCGAACGCCTGGCGCACCGGACTGGTGTGCTGCGCATGGAGTGGGGCGGATGAAGCTCCGATGCGAGACTGCGGCGCGGTTTTTTTCGACGATAAAACGCGCTCGCTGGTATCAGTTCTTCAAAGGGTTCGCCGGAATCGTGAAGCTGTCCCTCCAATCGCGCTTTGCTTTGAACTCCGACGATGGTGGGATGAAGCCGCGCCGCGCAAGGTATTCGGAAAGCGCGGCGACGATCATGCGCGACGTGCGCGCCGTGTCTGCTTTCACGCCGTCAGTGGTCTCGGAATACGTTTTCGAGCCGATGTCATAGACCAGCATGGGAGCGCTGACGGGGCCTGTGAGAGGAATCGTCACCAATCCTGGCGCGACGCCGCTTCCACCCGTTGTTTGGAAGGTGAGAAATGGCTTCATCGTCGGCCCCTTGCGCGTGAGGTCATAGACGTAGACCGTCGTTTGCATGGTGCTTCGACCGGACCCCAATCCGATCAGAATTCGCAACGGGATGCTGCCGCTCCGGACTTTATCGAACCGGCCGCGCACCAGCCAACCCGAGTCGGGCAAACGGTCGCCGCTCACGCGCGCGGTTGGCATCACATACTTGTTCAACCGTTCGGCCGTGTCCTTGGCGAGCAGCTCCGAGGTTCGCGATGCCGTTCGGGCTGAAGCCCTTGAGTTTTCGCCGGCGATCTTGAAGGCCGGCCCCCGCGCGTTAAAGTCCGCCACATAAATCCCTCTGGGTGCATCGATGGAGGTTCGATCTCCATGCACGTTTTCATTTTTCACCGTGACCGAAGCGCAACCTCCAAGAAGTAAAGCGGAAGCGAGGAGGGCAGAGAGTTTCGAAAAATTGTGGGACATATTGAGAGTGCTTCCTAGTTCGCAATCAAACGCTCCACCGGTCGCATACCGCGCTCTCAAAGAATAGCCGGGGGCCGGGGTTGATCACACTGTGGAAAACTTGAAAAAAACGCGGGGTTCATGGCGACGAGTCACGGGCGCGCGCTCCGCGTTCCCGGCATCGAAACGTCTCGTTGGGGTCGTTTTCGTCGGGAGCTTCCTGCTCATCGCCGGCATGGCGTTCGCGGTCGATTGGCCGCCGACGCTGGACGCCAAAGACACGACCCTTCAATGCCTCGACGGGCGGGTCATCGAGCGGTATACGCATGGGCCGCGCGAGGAGTGGGGCTATCCGGAGAGCGCCAAGGGCGAATGGGACTATGTGCCCGGCCCCGAGACCGGCGTGGCCCAGCAGAACCACAACTGCTTTTATGTAGTGTCGCCGAAGATTCCGCGGGAGAACGCGCCGCTGTGCGTGGTGTTGCATTCCGCCAATCGGACGGCCTACGACTACCTGGGATTTGCCTGCCTGGGCCGGCAGATAGAAAACAGAGAAGACCCGGCGAAGGTCATGACGAACTCGCCGGATGATTTCTATTCCCTGTATCTCAGCTCGACGAACGCCGAATGGTGGGGATGGAGCCAAACGCGCGAGAACCGGACAAAAGGCATCAACACGCCACCGCCCGGGGAACTGCGGGTGATGGATACGATCGAATGGGTGGCAGCGCGGTACAAAGTCGATCGGAATCGGATTTACCTTTGCGGAGTATCAATGGGCGGATGTGGCACGCTCGGGATCGGCCTGCCGCACGGCGAGGTTTTTGCCGCCATTCGCGCGAATGTGCCGGCTGGAACCGGCTATGCCGCGTATCGCATGGGCGGGCTTGCTCCCTCGCCTGCGGCGGATGCTCCTCAGGCCGAGCGTGATGCCTGGCTGAAACGCGCTTCGGGCGCCGGCCTGCCCGACCCGCCAGTCGTGGTCGATTTCTCTTCTCAGCAGGACGGTTGGGCCACGACGCAACCCGCGCTGGTCAATGCCGCGCAGACCGGGCATCTGCCGCTGGTGCTTGGTTGGGGGCCGTTCGGCCATGTCACCTTTAGTTCGCTCATCGCCAAGTATCCCATCTGCGACGTTGCGCTGGCCTACCCGTGGCTGGAAATCCGCAAGAACGAGGCGTATCCGGTCTTCACCCGCGCCTCGTGTGACCAGCGATGCCCGTGGCTGAATGCGCCGGCGGACTATGATGGCTCCGGCCAGATGAACGCGTATTTTCGGTGGAAAAACAAAGAGGACGCGCCATCCAGCTTCACCATGGAACTTTGGATCGCTCATCCGACGGTCAAGGATCCACCCGGAATGCCGGATACTGCGACGGCGGACATCACCCTGCGACGATTGCAGCAATTCAAAATTCAGCCAGGCCGGAGTTATGGCTGGCAGATGATTCGGGACGGCCGGGTGGTTGCGTCGGGTTCGTGCAACGCGGGGGAGGGTGGGTTGCTCACCATTCCGCATTTGGGGTTGAGCACGGCAGTTGGGGAATTGCAGGTGAAATGACGAAATCAGAGTGACACTGGAGGCTTTTGTCCCGCAGTCGGGGGATCTACGGCGCCATGGTGACCAATGACGAGGAGGATGGGACTGTGGGCGCTGGGATTTATCTCGGATTTAATCCAAGACATCCGCTCGTTTTGGGTATCCCTGCCGATTGGGATTCGTTTAATTGCGGTTCTTGCTTCGCCTTTCGCGATTCGAGCTTCATCATTGCCGTTCCCTCGATCACAGTCTGAATCAATCCCCTTTTAGCCCCTACCAGATGAAATCATTGCGCTGTCTTCTCACCGCCACGCTGCTCTGCGCGTCCATCCACTTTGCGTTCGCAGAAACGCCTCCGCCGCCGCTTTCGGACAAGGCGAAATCGATCTTCGACGGCAAGACGCTGGATGGCTGGGAATCGCCTGCGACGCAACTTTGGAGCGTGCAGGACGGCTGCCTCACCGGCGGCGATGGGAACAAAATTCCTTACAACGATTTCCTGTGCACGAAGGCATCGTATCGCAATTTCATCCTGCACTTGAAGATCAAGCTTACGGGCGATCCGAAGACGGGTTTCATCAACAGCGGGATCCAGATCCGGACGAAGCGCAATCCCACGGGCCATGAGGTCTGCGGCTACCAGTGCGATTACGGCGAGCCGGATTGGTACGCGGGCATCTATGACGAGGGCCGTCGGAATAAGATGTTAATTAAGGCGGACATGAAGACGTTGCATCCCGCGCTCATCCTTTGGGGCTGGAATGACTATGTGATCAAGGCCGATGGCCCGCACATCCAGACGTGGCTCAATGGCGTGCAGGGCGTCGATTACCAGGAAGCCGAGGCGGCGGTGGCGAGCGATGGAATCATCGGCATCCAGGTGCATGGCGGCGGGAATACGAATGTGCAGGTGAAGGATGTGTTCATCGAAGAATTGCCGCCGACGCCGGACGCTCCCACCTGGGAATCGCTGGGCGGTGTGGAAGGCCAGCGGGCAAAGCTGAAACCGGCGGCGAAGACCACGGCGGCGGACCACGTCTTGCATACCTTCAAGAAGATCCAACTCACCGATCAATTCTGGAGCGAGGGCGCCAGCTTCGGAGACTTCAATCACGATGGAAAGATGGACATCGTTTCGGGACCTTACTGGTATGAAGGGCCGGATTTCAAAGTCCGCCACGAGTATTACCCGGCGACAAAAACATTCACCCACAAGAAGGCCGATGGAACGGATGAGGTGATTCCCGGGTTCGAAGGCGGTTTGGGCGAAAGGAACGTGTACTCGGACAATTTCTTCGCCTTCGTCTATGACTTCAATGGCGATGGATGGCCGGATATCCTGATCTACGGTTTTCCGGGCAATGACGCCTCATGGTACGAGAATCCGCAGGGCAAGGAAGGCCCATGGAAACGGCACATCATCTTCGATCACGTGGACAATGAGTCGCCGACCTTCACGGACATTGATGGCGACGGGAAGCCGGAGATCGTTTGCAACTCCGGCGGCTACTTTGGCTACGCAAAGGCGGACGCGAGTGATCCTACAAAGCCGTGGACGTTTCATCCGATCTCGCCCAAGGGTGGTTGGGCGAAATTCACGCATGGCCTCGGTGTGGGCGATGTGAATGGGGATGGGAAGATGGACATCGTGGACGCTGACGGATGGTGGGAGCAGCCGGCTTCGCTCGAGGGCGATCCGGTATGGCAGCATCACACGTTCAAATTCGGCCCCGGCGCCCAGTTTTACGTGTACGATGTGAATGGCGACGGTTTGCCGGATGTCATCGGCAGCGCTTCGGCGCATGGCTATGGACTCATCTGGTGGGAGCAAGTGCGGACAGGGAGTGAGATCACGTTTCGCAAGCATCTTATCATGGGCGAGAAGCCGGAGGAGAATCGCTACGGCGTGCATTTCTCGCAACTTCATGCGCTGGAGTTGGCGGATATCGATGGCGATGGGTTGAAAGACATCGTCGTGGGCAAGCGCTTTTGGGCGCATGGCACGCACGGTGATCCCGAGCCGAACGCGCCCGCCTTGATCTATTGGTTCCAACTTGTGCGCCACGGAAAGGACGTGGATTTCGTCCCGCATTTGATCGACGACAATTCAGGTGTCGGCACGCAAGTCGTCGTTGGTGACGTGAACGGCGATGGCCTGCCGGACGTGATCGTCGGCAACAAAAAAGGCACGTTCGTGCATTTGCAGGAGAAGAAATCCGTGAGCGCCGAGGAGTGGGAAAAAGCGCAACCGAAGGCGAACCCCGCGTTTGTCGAAGGCGGCGCCGCGCCGGCGGCAGCGTCTCCCGCGGCTGTGCCGCCAGCGCCACCTGTTCCAAAGTGAGACGCCGGCGTGGTGGGCACGGTCTATGTTTGCGTTCGAGCTAAAGTGTCCCATCATTTCGCAATCCGTAATGCGCCATTCTGGTTCTTGAGGGTGGGAATAGGGAGCTTTCTGTAGCTTTGCCTACCTGGAAACAGAATCGACGAAACTACCCCGCGTCTCCATGAGCATGAAGCCAAATGGGAAATCTCGATTTACACACGTCGACGTTTCTGCGCAACACGTTGAACCCTGCCCTTGTCTTTTCGTCGGTCCCGGCGCGACACTCCCTACTGTATGACGAAAATCCTCCGTGGGCTGCGTTTTTGCGCGTTCCTATCCTTATCGGTCCGCGCCGCGCCTCCGGCGCCGGGCACGGCCAAAGAACCCGCGCTGGGCGCCTATCATGGGCCGAACGGGACTGCGGGGGTCGATGCTTTTGCCGCCTGGCTTGGGCGCCCGAGCATATGGGCGGTGGACTTCATCGGAGGGGAATCGTGGGACAACGTGGGCTGGCCGACTTGGTGGCTGGAGACGTGGGGCAAATGGGTGCATGCGCAGCCGGGGCGGCGCCTTGTCCTGGCGGTCCCGATTCTCGCCGGACCGCCGGATGACAGTGGTCCCAAAGAAGGGAACAAGGAAGTCGGCCGGCCCGTCTCGCTCGAGAAAGGAGCGCACGGCGATTACAACGGCTATTTCAAGGACCTCGCGGAGAATCTCGTCCGGTTCAAACTCGCCGATACCATCCTGCGTCCCGCGTGGGAATTCAACGGGGGCTGGTACGCCTGGCGGGCCAAAGGAAAGACGGACGCTTTCGCCGAATTCTGGCGGCAGATCGTCAAGACGATGCGCGCTGTGCCGGGCGCGGAAAACTTGCAGTTTTGCTGGAATCCCACCCTCGGTGACCAGGATTTTCCCGCCGAGCAGGCGTGGCCAGGGGATGCCTTCGTGGATTATGTGGGCGTGGACGTGTACGACGAAACCTGGAACGCCGATACCTATCCCTGGCCCGCGCATGCCACCGCCGCGGAGATCGACGCGCGGCATCGCAAGGTGTGGGAACAATGGATTTTCTCCAGCCCGCGGGGACTGGGCTTTTGGACCAGATTTGCGCGCGAACACGGCAAAC
>Ga0206867_1093_pt1 | contig 20166 bp, 12 predicted proteins | sample Alteio_BWOrgCont_37_FD_152905 | JGI IMG/M metagenome (GOLD analysis project Ga0206867, IMG submission 152905) | Enriched cells from forest soil in Barre Woods Harvard Forest LTER site, Petersham, Massachusetts, United States -... | ecosystem: Environmental > Terrestrial > Soil > Temperate forest >...
ACTTGTTCGATGACGTTGAGTTCCGAGAGGCGATCCGCGCGGCGGTCTTCGGGGATGGTTTCGAGATGGGTGGCGTGTTTGAGGCGAACGTCCTGGACGTGGCGCAACCAGTTGTCGGCCAATCCCATGCGGCGCTCGGTGAGGGCTGCGGACACCCCGGCGCATCCGTAGTGGCCCACGACGAGGATGTGTTTCACCTTGAGGTGATCGACGGCAAATTGAATGACGGAAAGGCAGTTGAGATCGCTGTGAACGACGACGTTGGCGATGTTGCGATGCACGAAGAGCTCGCCGGGGAGCAGTCCGATGATGTCGTTCGATGGGACGCGGCTGTCGGCGCAGCCGATCCACATGTATTGGGGATTTTGGCCGGCTGCGAGTTCGGCAAATAAGCCGGGATCCTCCGCTTTTATCTTCGCGGCCCAGGTTCGATTGTTTTGGATTAGCTCCGATAGGTCTCCCATGGGGCGGAGTGATAGCGAAACCGATAGAGGATGGGAAGCGGGGATTGTGGAGGGAGGGCGTTGAGAAGCGGCGCGGGGTAATGGGTGGGCTGAAGGGATTTGGATGGGTCAGACAGGTCGGACTTTTCGGCCGGGAGGGATTGGGCGCGGTGGTTGCGGGGATGGAATAATTTTGGCGGAAGCCATGAGTTTTTTAATAAGGCCTTCACTTGTCGCGATGTGGCATTCAGCCTCGTGGCCCCATGAACCGACGAACCTTCCTTTCTTTGACTGCCGCGGCATTGCCGGTATGGACAACCCTCGCCGCGGGGGCCGCGGACAGCTTTGATGTCGTTGTTTATGGAGGTGTGCCGTGCGGCATCGCCGCGGCTATTGCCGCGGCGCGAGAGGGCGCGCGCGTTTTGCTCATCGAGCCGACCAGGCACGTGGGTGGGCTCAACACCAGCGGCCTGAATACCGCCGAGAGCGAGCACATGCTGAAGTGGACCTTCGGGGGTATTGCCCTGGATTTCTACGAGCGGCTTGGCCGGCACTATGGGATGACCGAACCTGCTTTCTATTTCGAGTCGGGCACGGCGGAAAAGGTGTTCAAGGAGATGCTCGAAGAAGCGAAGGTTCCAGTGCGGTTTGGCCTTCGAGTCGAGAAAGTGCTGCGGCAGGGCGCGGCGATTGAGCGAATCGTCCTCTCGGACGGTTCGAGCGTGGGGGCGAAGGTTTTTGTGGATGCGGGATACGAGGGCGACCTTATGGCTCGCGCCGGGGTTGGATTTTCCGTTGGTCGCGAGAGCCGCGAGGAATTTGGCGAGGAAGCGGCCGGTGTGCGCTTCGATAAAACACCCCGCAAAGCAGCGACCGTGGATGATGCGGGGGCACTGCTCCCGGGAATCAGCGGCTGGGCTCGCGATTTAAAAGAAGGCGAAGCGCATCGCGGGACGATGAACTACAACTGGCGCCTTTGCTTTTCCAATGATCCCGCGACGCAAGCTCCGATTCCACCGCCGGCGCATTACGAGCGCGCGCGGTACCGCTTGCTCGAGAATTGGCTGCGCGAAAAGGCCGCGGTGAATCAAGGCGTGAAGCTCACCGATATCATCGATCTCTATTCGCATGCGCCGGCCCGGAAGGACAAGAAGGAGGTCAATAACAAACAGGGATCGATTATCTCGATCGGTCACTTGGGCGGGCAGTTCGATTATCCGAATGGAGACTACGCTGCCAGGGAGCGGATCGTAACTGATCACACGGATTACACCCTCGGCCTTTTTCATTTTCTCGCCACCGATGAATCGGCCCCGGAGAGTTTGAGAGGAGAGATGAAACAATGGGGCTTGCATAAAGAGGAATTCGCCGACAATGGGAATTGGCCTTATCAACTGTATGTGCGGGAAGCTCGCCGGATGCGTGGCGCTTTCGTCGTCACGCAGCGCGACGTGCAGGAGGACCGGCGCAAGCCCGATGCCATTGCGGTGGGGAGTCACTTTATCGACTCGCACCACGTGCAGCGGCTTGCGCTATCTCCCACGGAGTTTGTCAATGAAGGCCGGATCTGGCGGGTGGGTTGGGCTTATCAGATTCCGTATCGCGCACTGACGCCCAAGGCCGGCGAATGTATGAATCTTCTGGCGCCGGGCGCGGCGAGCTATACCCACGTGGCGTATTGCACTTACCGGCTGGAGAGCACCTGGATGATGGGCGGCCATGCGGCGGGGGTTGCGGCGGCGATGGCGGCACGGGAAAATAAAGCGGTGCAAGCGATCGATGTCGTTGCATTGCAGCAGAGCCTCCGCGGGCAGCGGCAGGTGATCGACTTCTTACCCGGCAAACCGGAGAAGTCTGATCAATGGAAGAACGAACAGGAGTTTTAGCAAGAGGGCGGCAAGGCGTTTCCACTGAATGTTGCGGGAGGTGACGGAGCAGAAGCGAAAGGGAGAACGGATGTAACCTTTTGGCGTCGATGACGTCTTTAGGCGCATGCGGATAGAACCCCAGATTCGATCGATCTTTTTATTTTGCTCGGTCTCGATGATGGGGCTTGGGGTTTGGAGCGCCGGAATGTTCCTGAGGGGCGCCGAGGCGGATTTGCGGGTGGAACTTGCGGGAGCGTTTGTGCGAGAGGACGTGGCGGCAGTTGGACAAATCGTAGCGAGGGAACGGGCGGCGCTGGGGGAGAAAGCAGGGGTTCCGGACGAACCGGACCGGTTTGTTCCGATTCCGAAAGAGGGACGATGGTTGACGCCGGAGGAAGCGCGGACGGGCTTTGCGCGCGTGACGCCGCTGCTCGATAAATTGACGTGGTGGAAGATTGGACTCGATCCGGCGACGCTGACGCATGCTCTTCGCGAGCCGGCGTCGGTCATTGCGGGGTGCGTGGCTGCGTGCCGCGGGAAGCTGGAGGGCGCGGATGCAAGTCTGGCTCGCGCGAAGGCGGCGGCGGAGTTTCTGATGTGGGCTCAGGGGCAGGCGGGCGCGGGGCTGTTTCCGTTCCCGGCAGCGCGCGGGGTGGCATCGAGCCGCGCTTTCCTGGCGGGCGAGCAGTTGCTTTCGCGGGTCGAAAAAGAGGGGCGGACGGAGGAGGCGATTCGCAACGGCTGGGTCGTGGAAGATCTTGGCGATGGGGGCTTGCAGTTTGACAATGGGGAATGCGGACTCGCGCTGCTGGAGATGTATGGATTGACGAAGGACGCCGGCTATTTGGATTCCGCGCGGCGGGCGGCGGATTGGGCGGTGAAGCGTCCGCTGGCGCCGAACTGGAATTACAATAGCTTTAGCGTGGCTCTGCTGGCGCGCTTTTTTCAGGTCACGGGCGAGAAGCGTTATCTCGCGGCGGCGAAACAGAAGGCCACGCTCGGGGTCATGCCCGGCCAGCTCCAGGATGGACCGATGGCGGGACGCTGGATCGATCCGCATAATGCGAAGCCAGCTTACCATTACATCATGCTTCGGGCGTTGGCGGATCTTGCGATCGCGCTGCCGAAAGAGGACCCGGAGCGGGTGACTGTCTTAAATTCCTTAAGGCTTGGTTTGCAGGCGCGGAACAAGGATTTTCTGGAGAAAGGCGCGCCGAATAAGGATAAAGCCATGGAGACGCTATTGATCGTGAACCGGTCTCTGGCGAGTGAGCCGGGCTTTTTACGGGACACGCAATCGGCGGAGGCGCTCCGGGCTTTGGGCGCGCTGGTTTCGGAGGAAGCGCGTCGTGGGCGGGCGCCGCTGGATCCGCGAGGGTGGGGAGAGTTTTTGGAGTTGGTGGCGGGTGGATCGGAGTTGGGGCGGTAGGGCGTCGGCGGTCCGCCCCGCGATTTCAGAAATGGGAAGGCGAAGCAAAAAAGCGCAAAAAAGGCTAAGGTTGGCAGAAGTGATTAATTCTCTGTATGTAAGTTGCATCCTCAAGTTCCGAGACCGTTCCCCTCCCATGAAGACCTCCATTTTTTGCGTTTTGCTGGCATTCAGCGCGCACACGATCGCTGTTGAAAATATCCCCAGCAAATCGACTTACTCGAAGAATTACGGGGAGACGAAGAATGCCGTGACGGTCGATCCCGCCAAGGATCTGCCGCGCTATCCGCCCGTGGAGCCGAAGGATGCGGTGGCGACCTGGAAGATCAAACGCGGGTTTCAGATGCAGCTCGAGGCGAAGGAGCCGCAGGTGCGCTCGCCGATTGCCGTATCGTATGACGAGTACGGACGCATGTTTGTGGTGGAGATGATCGACTACTCAGAAAATCGCGACGCCAAGCCGCATCTGGGCAGAATCTCGATGCTGGAGGACAAAGACGGCGATGGCGTTTATGAAACGAGCACTGTCTTTGCGGACGATCTGCCCTGGCCCACTGGCGTGATCTGCGCGAATGGGGGCATCTATGTGATCGCTACACCGGACATCTATTTTCTGAAGGACACGCAGGGGACAGGAAAAGCCGATGTGCGGGAAGTGGTGTTTACCGGCTTCGGGACGGATCTGAAGCTGCTGAATGTCCAGGGATTGGCGAACTGTCCGCAATGGGGTCTGGACAATCGCATTCACATTCAAGCCGGGGGAGGCAACCGCGGAAAGGTGCGATGCCTCAAGCGCCGGGATCTTCCCGAGGTGGAGATCGGCGGGCACGATTTCTGGTTCGATCCGCGGACCTATGAATTCGGATTGGAAGCCGGCGGCGGGCAGTACGGAATGAGTTTCGACAATTACGGGCGCCGGTTTGTGTGCAGTAATTCCGACCATCTGCAGTGCTTCGTGTACGATGATCGATTGGCCGCGAAGAACCCGGCTTTTTCGATGCCCATTCCGCGGCAGAGCATCGCGGCGGATGGCGGCGCTGCGGAAGTGTATCGGATCAGCCCGGATGAGCCGTGGCGCATCGTGCGGACGCGGTGGCGCATCGCGGGGGTGGTGAAAGGCGTGGTGGAGGGTGGAGGACGGGTGAGCGGCTACTTTACGGGCGCCACGGGGACGACGGTGTATCGGGGCGACGCCTATGGCGGCGATTTCGACGGCGACACCTTCACGGGCGACGCCGGAGGGCAACTCGTGCATCGCAAGAAGATCACCGCGGATGGGGTCAGCTTCATTGGCCGGCGTCCCGACGACGAACAGAACTACGAATTCGCCGCGAGCAAGGACACGTGGGTGCGAGTGGTGAATTTCGCGAATGCGCCGGACGGATGCATCCACGTGATGGACATGTATCGCGAGGTCATCGAGCATCCGTGGAGCATCCCCGACGAGATTAAGAAATACCTCGACTTGAACAGCGGCAATGATCGGGGGCGGCTCTACCGGATCGCGCCCGATGATTTGCAGTGGCACAGGCGCGCGGAAGTGGCGCTGGGGAAAGCGAGCATCGCCGAATTGGTAAAAACGCTGGAGCATCCGAATGGGTGGCATCGCGATTGCGCCGCTCGGCTGCTTTATGAGAGGCAGGACAAGGCGGCGGCGCCGCTTCTGGAGGCGCTGATCAGCGCGCCGGGGAATGCGTTGGCGAAGGCGCCTGCGCTGGGCGCGCTCGAAGGCCTGGATGCGCTGAGCGACCAGGCCGTGCTCGCGGCGTTGAACGACCGCGATGCGGGTGTCAGAGAGCGTGGGGTGGTGGTGGCGATGACCGTGGAATTGAAGCGCGGGAGCAAAGACAAGATGGCGGACTACGCGCCGAAATATTGGGATGCGATCACGGCACTGGCGGGCGATCCGAACCCGCGGGTCCGCTTCTACGCAGCGCTGGCCGCCGGGAACGCCGGGTCGAAGGCGCGGGCGCCATTCCTCGAAAAACTCGCGGAGACCGATTCGGCGGACCCGTGGATTGGGTCCGCGATTTTAAACGGCGCCGACGCGGCTTTGTTTGCCGCATTGCGGCCGAACCTGGCGAAACTCGATCCGGGATTTGCGGAGAAACTGATCACAGTGATCGCCGCCTCGAAACGCACTCCGGCGATCGATGCTGCATTGCTCGACGTAGTGGCGGGCGATCATCCCAAGGCGGGTTGGATTCGCGCGTATGGCGAAGGTTTGAAACGGACGGGGGACACCATCGCCAAGGTGGATAAGGATAAGAAACTCGCGGCGGTTTTCGGAACGGCCGCGGAAACGATGAGAGATTCCTCGGCGCCGGAGCCGGCGCGGATCGAGTCGATCAAGCTGCTCACGCTCGCGACGCCGGAGCAGGCGCAACCGGCGCTGCTCTCCTGTCTGGATAAAACGCAACCGGAGAGCATCCAGGCGGCGGCGACGACGGCGCTCGGGCAATTCAGCGGAGCGGATGTGACGGAGGCGGTGATACGGCAATGGGCCGTTCTGGGGAAGACTGCGCGCACGGCGGCATTTGCAGTGCTCCTGGCGCGTCCGGAGCGGAGCGTCGCGTTGCTAGACGCCATTGAGGCGCACAAGATCGCGCCCGCGGATTTGACGGCATCGGACGTGCAGGCGCTCTTCCAGCACAAAGACAAGGCGGTGGCCGCGCTGGCGGACAAGGCGCTCGCGGCACTGAAGCCGCCGTCGCGGGCGAGTGTGATCGAGAAATTTCAACCGGCGATCGGCGGGAAAGGCGACGCCTTACGCGGGCAAACGGTGTATCAGCAGCGATGCGTGATCTGCCATCGCGCGAACAATCTGGGCATGCAGGTGGGCCCCGATCTGATCACGGTAAAGACGCGCGGACGGGACGGGATCATGACGGCGATTCTCGATCCGAACAAGGAGGTGGCGTCCCAATACATCGCCTACACGGTGAATACCAAGGACGGACAGACGCTCGCGGGCATCATCACAAAGGACGACGCGAGCAGTCTCACCCTGAAGATGATGGGAGGCGCGGAAATCAATATTCCACGGGCCAATGTGAAGGGCAGCAGCTCCTCCGGGCAGAGCCTGATGCCCGAGGGAATTGAAGCTGGAATGAGCGTGGAAGATATGGCCGATCTGCTGACATTTATTGAGGAACTGAAGTAAAGATTTGATTCGCCAGGCGGTTTCGCTCCTTCAGCTAAAGGGTCTGACGTATCGGACTGGTCGGACTGGTCGGACGCCTTTGGCTCCGCCGCGCGGGGCCTGGGCTGGCGATGGTGAGACGCCGTTGGGTTCACCTTGGGTAAAGGAGCATCAATTCCCTGATCCGCCGGTTGTCGGGAAATTGCGGGTCTTCCGAGAGTCCCAGGTGGATCGAATCCTCCAAAAAATCGCGGGTCGCGCCCGAGATCTTTTGGGTCAAAAGCCAGTGAGCATATTCGAGCATTTCTTCTTCGCTCATGGGATTGGAGTTTTGGGAAGATGAGATTCGATGGCGTGTTTCGAGAGCGCATCCCAACCTTTGTTGAATCGAATTCGCATTTCATCGCAACGCCTCACAAAATGTCTCCACGTCGATTCCCGCCTGGCGAAGGATATTTTGCAGCGTGCCCGGCGCGATGCTGTCATGAGCGGGACCCGTGACACTGAGTATGCCTTTAGCGAGCCGCACATGAGAACCCCGCTGCCGCACCACCTCAAAACCGAGCCGTTTTAAGGCGCGAAGTGTTTGCGCGCCGGATACGTCCCGAGGGAGCTTCACGAAGGCTGCAAAAGCACGTCGCCCGCGAAATGCAGCCGGATGCGCACTGGGGCGTCGTTTTCCTCAAAATGGCAGGCGACGGCGTCGCGAACATTAGCGCGCAATTCATCAATGCTCACACCCTGCGTGGTGATGCCACCGCCGCCGGGAGCATCCCATGCGGCCACGAGCACGCCGCTTTCTTCACAAGGCGATACGGTGAAAGTGATTTCGCTCATCACGGCAGTTTAGGACAAACCACGATTTTTCGCAATCATCAGGAATCTGTGATGCGCGTTAATCCCGCCTACAGATTATCTCCGCCGACGACGTCGGTGACGGCGAGGGCGATGGGGTAGGGTTCGAGGGGCATGGGGTCCCGGTGATCGAGGAATTCGGCGCAGATGCGGAAGAAGTCGAAGCGGGTGGTGACGCGGCGAATGGCGTGCAGGAAATTGCCGGTGGGCTCGACACCCAAGCCGATGAAGTTCAAGTATTTTTTCATGTTCTGCACTTGGGAGAGTTCGCGCACGTCGGGGGAGCAGACGGCTTCGAAAAGGGCGTGGATGTAGGCGAGGACGTCGCTTCCACGGGGACGAAAGATGGGTTCCCCGCGGCGGTGCTGGCGAATTTGGTCGAACAGCCAGGGATTGCGAATGGCGCCGCGCCCGATCATGAGGCCGCGGGCGCAGGTCAGGGTGAGCACTTCGTCGGCTTTTTTCGCGGAATAGACGTTTCCGTTGGCCAGGACGGGGCAGGGGAGCGCGGATACGGCTTGGGCGATGAAATCGTAGTGCACGGCGCTGCGATACATTTCCTTAACGGTGCGGCCATGGACGGTGAGCAGATCCAGCGAGTGTTTGGCGAAGATGGGGAGCAGTTTTTCGAAGACGGATGGATCGTCGAAGCCGAGCCGGGTCTTTACCGTGAAGGGGATTCTGACCGCGTCCCGGAGCGCGCCGAGGATCGAGTCGATCCGCTGCGGTTCGCGCAGGAGTCCGCCGCCGGCGCACTTGCGATAAACGATCGGCGCGGGACAGCCGAGGTTTAAATCGATGCCGGCGATGGGATGCCGTTGAAGCTCGCGCGCGGACCGGACGAGGTCGGGAACGCTATTGCCGATCATCTGCGCAATCACGGGACGGCCGGTGGGATTGCGGGTGATGGAGGCCAGGATGTGAGGCTCGAGATGCGAATCGGGGCGGATGCGGAAATACTCCGTCCAGTAGATGTCCGCGCCGCCGTAGGCTGTCATCAGCTTCCAGAACGCGAGATCCGTGACGTCCTGCATGGGGGCGAGGGCGAGAAGGGGCTCGGGGCGGGCGAGGAGTGATGGAAGGGAAATGGAGTGGTCCAAAAGGCTTTTCGAGGACGAGCACGAGGCACGAGGACGAAGATGCGAACGACTGCAACCCGTTTTCGGGGTGATACGGTCGAATGTGAATCTTATTCTTGCCGGGCGCTGGTGCGCAGGGAGCCTGCGACGTCGGTTCAAAGGGACGAATCGGACGAGGATCTTAACGAACGAGCGAAGCCTTGCCGCCGCTGAGTGTAGTGGGTTCGTGAACGCTGAGATCGCGCAGCTCGAGATCGATGCTATGGAGAGCATCGTCGATGCGGGCGACTTGAGCGTGGATTTGATTCTTATCGGCGGTGTGGGCGCTGATCTCTTTATTCACCTGAAGGATTTCCTCGTCCACCTTCTTGATTTGAGAGCGGATGCTGCGGTTGGAGCCGTAAAGGGCGATTTCATCGTGAAGGCGTTTGGTCATATCGCGCGCGTATTGCATCTCACCCTCGGCGCTGGATGGGCTGGGAGACGGCGTGGCTTTGGCAGAACTGTTTTTCTGGTCACGGGCGCTTGCTTTGCCGGTCAGGGTGGAAATGGCAAGGGGGAGCGCAAGGATGAGGAAAAATCGCTTCATAATAGGATGATGCCTCTGGTTCGTTTGCACGGGCGCATTCGGAGGCATCCGGGGATGGCAAGGTGCGTCGGCTCAGGCCGCGAACCCGGGAATGCCGCCTTTTCCGCTGGCGAATTCGCTAACGTCGATGCCGAGTTGCTGGAGCATTTGCACATAAAGATTGCAAAGGGGCGGAGGCTTTACCGGATCGAAGGCGAGGTGCTGGCCGTGCTTGAATCCTCCGCCGGCGAGGACGATCGGCATGCTCCTGGTGTCATGGCTGCTAGCGTTGCCGAGATTACTGCCGAAAAGGATCATGGTTTCGTCCAGCAGCGTGCCGCCTTCTTCTTTTGTGTCCTTCAGCTTGGCCAGAAAGTCCGCGAATGCGGCCATCTCGGCGGCCTCGACGAGCGCGAGTTGGCGGAGTTTTTCGGGGTCCTTCCCGTGATGCGAGAGATTGTGATGATCCATCGTGACGCCTTCGATGGGAACGACGAGGCCGGTTCCCTGAAGCTGGAGCGTGATTAAGCGGGTGCTGTCTGTCTGAAGGGCCAGATGCATGAGGTCATACATCATGCGCGTGCGCCCGATGAGATCGGCATTGTCCTGGATATCGACCGGCGGTTTGACGTCCACCTTGGGCTTGGGCTTGAGCGCCCACTCCTCGGCCTTGGTCATCTTCTGCTCCAGTTCGCGGACGCTGGTGAAATACTCGTCCAACTTTTCCTGGTCGCGCTTTCCGAGGCCGCCGGCGAACCGCCTGGCCTGCGCATTCACGGTATCCATGATGCTCTCCCCCTGGCGGAGCTTATCCATCTGCTGATCGACCTCCTTTTTCGTGCCATCGAGAAAGAGCTTGGCGAACAGTTTGCTCGGCTTGCCATCGCCGGGGATTTGCACGCCGCCACGCGTCCACGAAATGCTGCCGGACATCGTATTCAGCGTGAGGCTGGCGTAGCGGGTTTCGCCTCCGATGCGTTCGGCGGCGAACTGATCGAGCGATACCGTATTGCGGAAAGCGGGCAGGGAGGGATGCGGCGACGCGGTCAGGAAGGAGCGCTCGGAATCGTGGCCGCCATCGACATCGGGGTGGGAGAGACCGGAGAAGACGGTGAACTCACCGCGCAAAGGTTCGAGCGGCTGGAGGTAGAGTGGGGCGGTGTAGCCGAGGCCGGTCTCGGCGGGAAAGAGGTTTTCCGCGTGGATGCCGAGTGGCGTCATGATCGCCACCATGCGCCGCCTCGCGGCGGGGCTTGCGGCGGCGTTGGCGGGAAGGCGCGTCGCTTCGAGCATCGGCAAGGCGAGGGCGACGCCGGTGGCGCGGAGGAAATCGCGGCGGGTAATCACGGAGGTTTTCATGGCGCAATACTACTTGGCAAGGAATGCAGGGCTCTCGACGACAGCATGGACCAAAGAGCGCAGGCCGTAATCCTTTTTCGCGGCCTGCTGAAGGATCGCCTCCACGGTGGGGCGGTCCGCAAAGGTAATACCCGCGCCGGTGGCATACGTGAGGAGTTTTTCCGCGACGCACCGGGCAATCTGAGGCTTATCCTGAAGGAGCAGCTTTTTCAGCGCATCGAGATCGGAAAAGGCGCGGCCATCGGGCAATACGCCGCTCGGATCGACCGGCGGGCCAATCCGGTATTGGACGCCGCGCCCATCCACCTGGATTTTCACTTGCTGGCCCTGGCCCACGCTTCGGTAATTTTTGCGCCAGCCGCCGATGACATCGTAGTTCTCGAGCGCGAGGCCGAGGGGATCCATGCGGTCGTGGCAGACAGAGCAGGATTCGAGTTCCCGGTGCTTGGCGATTTGTTCGCGGATGGTGGTCGCGCCGCGAATATCCGGTTCGATAGCGGGCACATTGGGGGGCGGCGGTTTTACGGGGCGCCCGACGATATTCTTTAGCACCCAATTTCCCCGCACCACGGGCGAGGTGTTGGTGCCATTGGCGGTAATCTTGAGAATGGCGGCCTGCGTGAGGACGCCACCGCGATGATCTTCGGGCTTCAGCGCCACACGGCGGAACTGCTGCCCCACCACGCCCTCGATCCCGTAATGCTGAGCGAGTCGCTCATTGAGCATCGCGAAATCCGAATCGACGATATTCGCGACGCCGAGATCGTTCTTCAGGAGTTCATCGAAAAAGAGGCGCGTCTCGCGCAGCATGGCAACCTGGAGCGCGTCGTCGTGTTCCGGGTAGAGCTTCTTGTCCGGCGTCGTGAAATCAATATTGCGCAGGCCGAGCCATTGGCCGGTGAAATTCTCCGTGAAGCGCGCGGCTTTCGCGTCACTCAACATGCGCTCGACCTGGGCGCGCAGGACGGCGGGCTTCCGGATCTCGCCGTTTAACGCCACGCGCAACAGCGCGTCGTCGGGCGGTGAACTCCATAAAAGATAGGAGAGGCGCGAGGCCAGGGCGAAAGAATCAAGCGCCGCGGGTGATTCTCGGAAAAACAGAAAATCCGGCGAACACAGCACGCCCTTGATGCCGGCGCGCAATGCTTCCTCAAAGGGCTTGCCGGCATCGAGAGCGGACTCCGTGAGCGCGAGATAGGGCGCCACATCGGCATCGGTGATTCCGCGGCGGAAGGCGCGCGCGGCCAGCCAGCGCAGAGCCTTCTCCGCATCGGGCAGCGTGCCGGCCTTGAGATCCACGTCGCCGAGAAGATGCTGGCGGCCCATTGGTGGCCAGGTATCCAGAATCGGGCCCTCGACTTCAACCCATGGAATGGCGACGCCCGGTCCAGTGTAGTCCTCATCCGGCTTGGTTTCATGCGAGCCAATGCCAAAGAGGATCGGCTTCATCGTGCCCCGCAGCGGAAGATATTCGTTGAGTTCAAAGACGGCGGGATACTCGGGCGGCGCGTCGATCAGCGCCGCCACGTGCGTGTTCGCATTGCTGGAATCGAACGAACCGCAGTACCAGGCGAAGGTAATGGGCTTTCCCCCGCTATTCCCCGCATAGCAGGAGATTCGGATGTGATAGCGGCCCGCGACCGGGGCGCGAAACTGCTCCAGCGTGACTGGCTGAAACGTTCCCGTGCTCACAAATACCACCGTGTCATCGGGGAGGATCTGGATGTGGGAGAGACGATAGTCGCGCTTCCCCGGGGGAAGGTCTTTTCGCAACCGCTGCGGCACGAGCGTGACATCCCATTTCTTGGTTTCCGGCCGCGGTCCCTTCACGAATATCTCATCGAGCGCGGCGTCCGCCGCTTCCAGATAGCGCTCCATCAGAACGGACGAAAGGTGCAAGGCTTCGCCGATGTTATCGAAACCGAGAGCCGTGGTGTCCTCCGGGAGCAGCGATTTCAGATCGGTATCGACCCCGAGCAAATCATGCAGAGTATTCTGGTACTCCGTGCGATTGAGGCGCCGGAGCACCACCCGGCCTTCCGCCTTTTGGCGGGCCGTCTCGGCGGGCATCAAATCGCGCGCGAGAGATTGGATGAAGGCGGCGCGTTCCGGTTCCGGCGGGCGATCCTTTTTTTTCGGCGGCATCTCATTGGCCTCCACGCGTTCGAGCACCTGAATCCATGTTTTCGCATTCGCGGCGTCGGTCGGATCGAACTTGAGATTATCCAGGCGCAGCTTGCCTTTCTGCTCCGTGCTGTCGTGGCAATCGAAACAATGATTCTCAAGAAAAGGTGTGCGGTCGGGCGCGGCGGCGCAGGATAGGGAGAGCGCCGCGAGCATCGCCCCGCTGAGTGAGCACGCGCCGAAGATCGCGTTTTGAATCATTCTTGGGGGGCACACGAGTTTCACAAAGCGTTCCACGCTTTAGCGTGAGCGAGAAGCGGGGCGAAGTCGAGTGATTTGCGGTGACGTGAGGGTGGTGATTAAAAGCGGTGCAGGAGACTAGGCGGCCTGTTGAGCGCGCCCAAAGAATTCCCAGTCGACTGGTGGGCCTCCGGCCTTCTCTGCGGAATTGCTTATCCTCGCGCCATTCGGCGCCCCCACTTCATTCCAGTCTTCCTTGGCGTCCTTGGCGCGAGCCGTTTTTCTCCTGCTGAATTATCTCGCGCCAAGCCCGCCAAGCTCGCCAAGTGGAGTCGGGGGGGCCGCCCCCTTACTCTTTGGGGACGATTTACAACGTTCATCGTGCCTGAATTGTTTTTGGGCGCCTCTAATCAGAATCATTTCTGAAATTCGCGTCGATTCGTGTCCATTCGCGGTTTCCTCAACGCCGGGCGCCGGTTATTCGTAAGGAATGACCTGATCGATTTTGTCCATCCAGCCTTTTGATTTGGAGTGCGGCCAGACGCGGGTCGCATGGGGGCGTTCAGTATGGTTGTAGGTTCTCCAAATGTGGATGAACCGATCGTCGGCGTCGGCCCGAAACAGGGAGCGAATCTCGGTCTCGGCGCAATCCTCCCGATAGTGGTCCTCCCCCGCTTCGTTGAGTACGGCCACCGCGAAGAAGTCGTAATCACTTTCCGGCAGGGCGTCTTTCAAGACGTCAATGCAAACTTTGACGGTATTGGTTAGTCCCGTATGAAAGTCCGATTTCACGGGCGGCAGATCGCCATCGATCGTTTCCTTATGGATCTGCCGGGTTTTGAACCTTATCCCGGCGTAGCGTTCGTATTCCGCGAGGCTTCTTGCGGTTCCCAGGCCGAAGCGGTGGTCGGGCGCTTTTTCCTGGTCGGACCGGGCTGGCGACTCCATCCCGAATAGCTCCCGGTATCTGGCGTAGGAGCGATCGTTCTTCAGCCCCCAATCCGCGCAATCGTCCCAATGCTTGGTCTTTCCCTTGCGCACGTATTCATGCCAGATCACCGGACGATGCGGGCAGAAGAGATCGTAGCCGTGCGTGTAGGCGCGGGCCGCCAACGAAGTCTCCTCGCCATGAAAATAGAGGTCGGGATCGTAGGGCGCTTCCTGGACAAACTTCCCCGTGGTGAAAATGAAATGCGCGGAGAGAAAGCGCGATCGAAACGGCGCCTGCATTTCCTTCCAGCCCTGCACGTGATGGGAATTCAAAAAGATCACCCCCTGCGGCAGAAACCTTTCGCTCTTTTGTCCATACACATCGATCTCGCGACCCTGAGGATCGTTCTCCGGATGATATGGCGGCAGATAGGCGGAGAGGAGAGGCTTTCTGTGGCCCGTGGCCTGCAGGTAATGAAGATAGTCTTTGATCGTGTCATCCCAGTTGGGGCTAAACCGGTGATGCGAATCGAGCTGGAGATAATACGCTTCATTGCCGTAGCGCTTTTGAATCTCGTGCCTGGCCCAACAGACTCCTTTCGACTCCTGGCAGGGGATATCGATGATTTGAAACCGTGGATCCGAACGGTAATCGTCAAGGACATCCCACGAGTCTTCGGGAGAATGCTGCCAGGCGATGCAAAACCGAAGATCCTGGGGATTCGCGGCGGTCTCGAGGCAATTTTGCAACGTGGGAAGCAATTCGGGGTCTCGATAGGCGGCGATCGAAACAAAGATGGTGGACGCCGGCTCGGGAGCAGTGGGACGGGGCATTGCGGTGAATGGACTAAGTTTCGCGGGTTCGGCGGATGCGGTAATGTTGTGAAGGGGAGGGCGCTATGGAAGTTGATCGCCATTGGCTTTTTCCTTTTTTTGTCGTCATCCTCCAAGTTCCGCAACTGTGGGATACTGGAGGTGGTTCAGGAAAGAGGCGAGCTTCCTTCGTCCTTCGTGCTCGTCTTCGATCCGCTCGTGTTTCGAGGACGGAGGAGGGCGATTCGCGGTGGCCATCCTCATGCGCAATTCTCTGCATCGCCTCTAGCCACAACTACGTTGGGGTGCAGCGGGTATGGCTTGTTGCAATAGCGTTTATCCGCACGGGCGAAGGCGCACAAGGCTGCTCAGCCGCTGCGCCGTTCGTTTCAATTTGCGGCATCGGCGGGCGGAGCCGCTTTTCGAAGGACGCCATCGCGCGATCCTGGCGGGAGAGGATGATTGGATTTCCGAAGTGAATCGGTATATCCACCTGAATCCGGCGCGGCTGGAGTCGCTCGATTTGGGCAAGCAACGACATTATGTCTATCCGTGAAACTGAAATCTCCGCCGATGAAATACATTCTCACACTCCTTGTCGCCGTGCTGGTGGGGCCACCGGCCGCGCTGCATGCCGCCGAGGCCGCGAAGGCTACGCCAAAACCCAATATCGTTTACATCGTCGCCGACGATCTCGGCTATGGCGAACCGGGCTGCTATGGCGGCAAGGACATTCCAACTCCGCGCATCGATGCACTCGCTTCGAGCGGCATCCGTTTCACGAGCGGGTATGTCACCGCGCCGTTCTGCGCGGCCTCACGGGCGGCATTGATGACCGGACGCTACCAGACGCGTTTCGGGTTTGAGTTCAATCCCATCGGCGCGAAAAACGCTGCGCTCGGCATTGGCTTGCCAGTCGCGGAGAAGACCGTGGCGGATCGTTTGCGTGACGCGGGCTACGCGACGGCGTTGTTGGGCAAGTGGCACCTCGGTGGCACGGCGGAGTTTCATCCGCAGCGCCGTGGCTTCGATGAGTTTTTCGGCTTTCTGCACGAGGGTCATTTTTACGTGCCGCCGCCGTGGCAGGGCGTCACGACTTGGCTGCGCCGAAAGACACTGCCCAATGGCGGACAGGGCCGCTGGACGTCTCCCGATGGCCGCATGGTGTGGAGCACTCATCTCGGCTCGAACGAACCCGAATACGACACTGACAACCCGCTGTTGCGCAGCAGCCAACCGGTCGATGAGAAAGCGAATCTCACCGACGCCTTCACGCGCGAAGCCTGCGATTTCATCGACCGGCATCGCGCGCAGCCGTTTTTCCTCTACCTCGCCTACAACGCCGTCCACAGCCCGATGCAGGGCACGGACGACTACATGAAGAAGTTCGCGCACATCGAGGACATCCAGCGCCGCATCTTCGCTGCGATGCTCGCCCATCTTGATGACGGCGTGGGCAACGTGCTCGCACAACTCCGTGAAAGCGGCGTCGAGGGAAATACTTTCGTGGTTTTCCTCAGCGACAACGGCGGTCCGACCAAAGAGCTCACGTCCAGCAATGCGCCTTTGCGCGGCGGCAAGGGCGATCTCTGGGAAGGCGGCATCCGCGTGCCCTTCATGGTCTCGTGGAAAAATCACCTTCCGGCCGGTGGAGTCATTGATGCTCCGGTCACTTCAATGGACGCGACCGCGACCGCATTGGAATTCGCCGACGCCGAACCGAGTGAGACGAAGCTCGATGGCGTCAGCCTCATGCCCTTGCTGACCGGCAAGATGACGGAGGCGCCTGAACGCACCCTCTTCTGGCGTGTGGGCAAGAAGAACGCCCTGCGCAGCGGCGACTGGAAACTCATCCGCGATGGCAAGCAGTGGCAGCTCTACGATCTCGCCCACGATATCAGCGAAACCACCAATCGGGCGACCGAGGAACCCACTCGTGTGCAGCAGATGTCATCCCTTTGGGACAAATGGAACGCTGAACAAATCGAACCCCTGTGGCGATAAAAACGCATATTCATGCGAAAATAACGCATTCCTCGATGCGATTCCGTTTTTCTCCCGTCGCCGCCGTTCTTAGGCATCTGATTTTTCAGCTCGCCTTCCGGAGTTTGCCTACAAACCATGGCCTCCTCCCATGTCGCCCCCCGCCCTGCAGTGCAGCCACCGAAAGAGAGTTCCATCCGACTGTTTGATTCGCGATTGCCGCCGGAGCGGCCAGCGGGAACACTTCGCGCCATTCCTATCGATCATGAAAACCAAAAAGCCATTGTTGCCGCTGTTGAGTATGGGCTTGGGGCTATCGCTCTGGACCGTCGCCGCGGCGAGTTTCGCTGACGAGGGAATGTGGCTCTACAGCGACCCGCCGCGAGCCCAACTCAAGGAGCGCTATGACTTCGAGGCCACGCCCGAGTGGCTGGAGCACTTACAGAAGTCTTCCGTGCGCTTCAACAGCGGCGGCTCAGGCTCGTTCATCTCGGAAGACGGGCTGATTCTATCCAATCACCATGTCGGCGCGGACACGCTGCAAAAAGTCAGCACGGAGGGGAAAGATTATTTGAAGATTGGTTTCCAGGCGAAGTCGCTGGCCGAGGAGATCAAGGCGCCCGATCTCGAGCTGAACGTGCTCATGAGCATCGAGGACGTGACGGCGCGCGTAAACGCCGCGGTGAAGCCGGGCGCTTCCGATGAGGAATCGTTCAAGCAACGCCGCGCCGTCATGGCGGACATCGAGAAGGAATCCAAAGACCAGACGGGCGAGCGCAGCGACGTGGTCACGCTCTATCAGGGCGGGCGCTATCACCTTTACCGCTTCAAGCGTTACACGGATGTGCGAGTGGTCTTCGCGCCCGAGCAGCAAGCCGCCTTCTTCGGCGGCGACCCGGACAATTTCGAGTATCCGCGCTACGACCTCGACGTTTGCTTTTTCCGCGCCTACGAGAACGGCCAGCCGGCGAGAATTAAGAATTACCTCCGTTGGAGCAAGACGGGCACGAAGGACGGCGATCTGGTTTTCGTGTCGGGACATCCCGGGCGCACGAGCCGGCTCTTCACCATGCCGGAATTGGATTACGTGCGGGACACGCAGATGCCGCGCGCGCTGCAGCGGCTCTTCCGCATGGAGGTGAACCTGCTCTCCTACAGCGGGCGCAGTCAGGAAAATGCGCGCCGCGCGAAGGAGGATCTGTTCGGCGTGCAGAACAGCCGCAAGGCGCGGAACGGCGGGCTCGCGGGCCTGCTCGATCCGGAATTGATGGGGAAAAAGGCCGCCGAGGAAAAGGCGTTGCGGGAGAAAATCGGCGCGCGGGAAGACCTTCGGGACGCGCTGGCCGCGTATGACCGTATTGCCGCGGCGCAAAAGGTCATCGCCGAGAACGCCCGCGCTTACAGTATGCTCGAAGGTGGCGCCGCCTTTGACTCGGAGCTTTTCGGCATCGCCCGCACCCTGCTCCGGGCCGGAGAGGAGCGGCCCAAGCTCAACGGCGAACGGCTGCGCGAATTCGCCGAGGCGGGGCGCGAGTCGCTCGAGCTGGCCTTGTTTTCCGAGAAGCCGATTTACAATGACCTGGAGGAACTGCTCCTCACCGATTCGCTGACGTACCTCGCGGAGCAGATGGGATTTTCCTCGCCGCTCGCGCAGAAAGTTCTGGCGGGAAAATCGCCGGCGGCGCGCGCGACGGAACTCGTGACGGGTTCAAAGATGCACGACGTGGCCTTCCGCAAAAAACTCTACGAAGGCGGACAGGCCGCCGTGGACGCGGCGGACGATCCGATGATCGCGTTGGCCAGGTCAGTTGACGGCGAAGCCCGCGCGGTGCGCAAGATCATGGAGGCTCAAGGCGAGGCCAAGCAGCAGTCGCACGCGCAGATCGCCAAGGCCCGCTTCGCGATCGAAGGCACCAGCAATTATCCGGATGCGACGTTCACGCTCCGACTCGCCTTCGGCCCGGTGAAAGGCTACGAGGAGGGAGGAAAGCAAATCCCCGCGCACACGACTTTTGCCGGTCTCTATGAGCGCTCGAACGATCACCAAAACCAGGCCCCCTTCGACCTGCCGAAAATTTGGCTGGAGGCCAAACCGAGAATCGATCTCGCGACGCCATTCAATTTCGTCTGCACCGCCGACATCATCGGAGGCAATTCCGGCAGCCCGGTCGTGGACCGCAAGGGCGAGTTCGTGGGCATCATCTTCGACGGGAACATCCAATCGCTCGTGCTCGACTTTGCCTATACCGAAACGCGGGCGCGTGCGGTGTCCGTGGACTGCCGCGGGATCGTGGAGGCGTTGGGGAAGGTCTACGGCGCCGACGGGCTGGTGACCGAGTTGATGACGGGCCACCGCGGGAACTGAGCGCAGAAAACTGATCCGCCGCCACCCCCGCCATGAGCACGAAATCCGATCAGCCAGCAGGCGAATTTGAGCCCTACATTCCGGCCTCCGCCAACCTGCCCGAGTTGGGCGCGCTGCCGATCATCATTGGAACGATGCTCGGGATGATCTTCGGCGCGTCGTCGCTCTACCTCGTGCTCAAGGTGGGGCTGACGGTGAGCGCATCCATACCGGTCGCGGTCATCTCCATTGCCCTGTTCCGCGTGTTGTCGAAGTTCGGGATGCGCGATGCGACGATCCTGGAAAACAACATCGTCCAAACGGCCGGTTCGGCCGGTGAGTCCATCGCGTTCGGTGTCGGCGTGACCATGCCGGCCATTCTCATCCTCGGCTTCGATCTCGAAGTGACGCGCGTCATCATCGTTTCGGCGCTCGGCGCTTTGCTCGGCATCCTCATGATGATTCCGCTGCGCCGCGCGCTCATCGTGCAGCAGCACGGCACGCTGAAATATCCCGAGGGCACAGCCTGCGCCGAAGTATTGAAGGCCGGCGCCTCGCACGAATCGCAAGTCGCCGCGGCGCGCGGCGAGAAACCGGATTCGCTCGCCAGCACCGCGGGTGTCGGGGCCAAGACCATCTTCACCGGGTTCGGGCTGGGCATCATTTACAACGTGGCGATGAAGGCTTTTTACCTTTGGAAAGACACGCCGGAGAAAGTCTTCACGGCTCCGCTCCAGGGCGGCTCCATCGCGTGCGAAATCACGCCGGAATTGCTCGGAGTAGGCTACGTCATCGGCCCGCGGATCGCCGCGGTGATGGCGGCGGGCGGCGTCCTTTCCTATCTGCTGCTCATTCCTCTGATTAAATTTTTCGGCGACGGACTCGCCGCTCCGCTGGCGCCCGGCGGCGCGCTGATCCGGGACATGAGCCCGAACCAGATTCGCGGCGCCTACATCCTCTATATCGGCGCCGGCGCGGTCGCCGCGGGC
>Ga0206867_1094_pt1 | contig 19837 bp, 26 predicted proteins | sample Alteio_BWOrgCont_37_FD_152905 | JGI IMG/M metagenome (GOLD analysis project Ga0206867, IMG submission 152905) | Enriched cells from forest soil in Barre Woods Harvard Forest LTER site, Petersham, Massachusetts, United States -... | ecosystem: Environmental > Terrestrial > Soil > Temperate forest >...
AGTTCTGCGGGTTGACTACTGAGTTCTTCCGCTCGGCCGTTCTTCTCAGCAGCTTCGAAAGCGTTCATAGTTGGCCCGTAAAATCGCCGGAATGATTCAATGAACTGGGCGGGGGTTCTTCTCGGATGAAAGAAAGTGGTAAGTGTACTCGGCCAGATCTGGGGTCAGGTGACCCAGTCATTTCGGGTATGAAACCGCTGCAGCTTATGACGGGAAAACGGCGCTCGAGAAGGCCAGCATTTTCGAGCCCGATCATCTCGTGACCGATGTGATGTTGGCCCGTGATGAACGGCATCGAACTGGCGATTCAACTTCGTGAAATGCTGCCTGCATGCAAAGTGATTCTTTTCTCAGGCATGGCAGTGACCTCAGACCTGGTCGAGGATGCAAAGTCGCGGGACATTATTTTGAAGTCCTGGCGAAACCTATTCAACCGAAAGTCTTGCTCGCTTATCTGACCGGTACCGTGTCCGGGCTGGATCACTCCAGTCCATAAAGAATGCGGCCAGAAGGGATGAACAGGACACAGTGCTCGAGATAGTCCAGGCATACTGAGTGACCGAGGCCGACAAAGAGTATCAGGTAGAAATCGAACCTCTAAGTTCCGACCTGCTTAAATACCATCGTTGTACAATGTGCCCGTATGGCTATTGCTTTCGCTTGAGCATCAGTAGCGAGCTCTCCTTCGCGGGATCAGGCCGGATCAGGTCCGAAGGATGAGGCCAGTAGTTCGCTTCCGCTTGACGAGATATCCATCAATCGGGGGACTGAAGCGCGCTCGCGAGAGTTGAAGCCTCTCCACCGTTAACCGACACCTCAGAGATGCTTCAGGCGGAAGCTTCGGGTCATGACCCTCCTTATCCTCGATACCGGCATCCGGATATCCGACTCGGTCGTGATGAAGCGGGAGCGGATCAAGCACGGAAAACTGCTCATCTACACGCAGAAGACAGAGACGCCGGTGCGGTGTCCGGTTCCCCAGAATGTCATTGACGCGCTCAAGGCATGCGACGAAGGCGACCCGTATTATTTCTGGTCGGGCCAAGGGACGACGAAAACCATGATTACGGAATGGCAGGAGCGCATCAAGAAAGCGTGCGCGATCGCCGGCATCCAGGGCGGCGGCTATTTCCACCGCCTCGGGGACACGTTCAGCGTCCGCCTGCTCGAAAAACGCGTGCAGCTCGAAACGGGTCGCGGTACTATTGGGCAACACCGTCCAAGTCTGCCGGAGGCATTATGCGCCGTGGGTTAAATCGAGGCAGACTGCGCTCGAATCGGCGGTCAAAGGGACGTGGGCGTAGAATCACTGCATCGATCACCTAAAAGGGAAAAGGTGCCTTAGTATGAAATGCCCCGTCATGGATCGCCTTATTCAAAGGCTAGACGCTGTGAGGGCGGAACAAAGCAGCGCGCGCAGAGATGATGCCGGCAAAAGGAAGCGGCTGCGGGCAATCGAGGCATTCCTGGACAATCATGAGCGCATGTGCACGATATGCCGACAGCTTAATCCGCAGGTCACCGGATTCTTTGCGAGTCGCACGAAATTATAAACATCCCTTCTCTTGGGGAAGCGACGGTAAAAGCAATGCGGAGGGTGAGAGATGGAAAGAAGAAATTGGGTTCCGGAAGCCGCGGCAGTGCTTTTGGGAACCTTCGCCTTGATCCTGCTAATGGCGTGAGGGTCAATATTTGGTTTTTCGCGGTCGCAAACCGGAATTGCGCTCGCGATCACGATCGGCGCAATCATGATCCATAGGCTTACAGAAGCGATACGGGGAAGTAAATGATGAATGAAACTGAATAGATCGCCGTGGCCGAGCATTATACGCCTGAAAAGCTGCTATAGGGCGTGATAGCGTTCAGCCTGGGGCAATCCATGAAAGTTCGGGATTTGGAAAACTGGCCGCCAGAACCTTGTGGAATTCATAAAGCGACATTTGTTTCACCTTTGGCTGAACAGGCGATCATTCAAAAAGTTTTACATATGTTTGATATTTGGATCACGTTCATCTGTGAGTTTGAAGGGAATGATCACACCTATGATTTTCAGACCTGCGATAATACGATGCCACCGAGGCTCAAGGTAATTCTGGAAGGGAACATCGGCAAGAGCCTTTGCTCCATAGGCGGCATTGAGATACCAAAACATCAGGCTGTGAGGAATGATACTGAGCGCGAGGATAAATCGTGGCCGGATGTATAAGATTGACCACACCGCGTTTTTGGAGTGCTGTATATTCGGATCAATTTCGTAGACGATACGCGAATTAGATAGAGCCCTCTGCAGATCTCCGCCGGGATAAAAAGACCGGCGGAGAAATTCTATGAGTTCCCTCGGCTCAGGGTTGCAGTCCGAAGCGGGCCATGAAAGCGACGTGGGGATGATTGTCCATTAAGTGGCCAGCAAAGACTCGGCATAGCGATCTATTGTTTCGCTAGAAACATCTGGCACGGGCATCAGCGGATTAAATGTATTAATAACATAGTCATTATTTTCACGTGCAATCGCCTCTCGTGCTTGTGCGTCGGTTACCTGCAGTCCTATCCGCTTGTCCGCAAGAACCACTTTTTTGACTACAGAACCCATTGTTTCTGACATGGATCTATTCTATTCCTTTCTTAAATTCCTTTTGTCCGGGTTGGTAAGCGACTTCCCCGCCGGTCATCGTTTGTGATCGCGGAATCGCGCTTGCCATTGCGATCGGCGAAATAATGATGCATCGGCTGAGGGAGGCGGTACGGTATGCAGCCGGAGTGGTGAATTATGAATGGAGTGCGATGGGTCGTCCTTTTAGGAGTCGTCCTGATGGTTCTTGTTGGCTGCGATACCGCCCGCGTCGATCGGCTGGAAAAAGAAAACGCGGCGTTAAAGGCGAAGGTCGATAAAGCGGATGTCGCTAGCCCGCATTATTCGTGAAGCATCTGAAAAGGATGTTGATTTGTAGGCAGCAAAGTCGGACCAGCGAAGATCGGCATTACGAGCAGAATCCACAATACCGTGGAGCGCGGGAACACCCGAGGCAGACAACGTCTGGCCTGCAATAGCAGGGCGCTGCTCCGCGAAGAACGCAGGGGAGGTCTGAGCGCTCGCAACAGACATTCCGGCAACGACTACGCTCGTTAGAACGATCATCCACTGAGGCCGATAAGCAGGGTTCCTCACAGCAAACCTCCGCTGAAAGCCGAGATCGTTCCGCAGGCTGGCCCTGGGTGGCATCCAGGTTCGCCTGCCAGCCGCCCCAGCCAACATCAGTGAACCTCCTAGGCCACCGCAGATGAACCTCTTCGACTAGTATCTTTTACTTTATGTTATCATTGTAAGTTATTGATTCAATGTCCGCTAATGTATCTTATGTTAACTAGAAAGTAAGCATGACGTGCAAAGCTCCAAAAGCAATTAACTGCGCTTAATGTTGCTTTCAAGAGCAGGGCCGCGAGTCGAGCCAGGAATCCCCTTCCCACTGAGCCGCGGCATACGCCTTCCTTGATCTCCGCTTCTTCCGGCCCTGACGTAAAGACGCCGCCGCCCAGCTCGATCTCTTCGCAGGTCTGCTGATCGGGGCCGTACAGATACAGCCGAACGCCGCCGCCTAGCGCCGCAGGCCGCGGTTCGATCTCATAGCGGTACGCGTTCATAGGTGTCCTCGGTGGAACTTTGCCTGAAATGCCGCACAGCTGCCCGATCTCATCCACCGATGCGCGGCGCTTCTCTTTCACGATCCACACACACTCAATCTGCTTTGGCTGGATACCCTCAAAATGCCCGCGCGGTCAGCAAGAGCCTCAGATGGCCTGGGGAGCTCATCTGGGTGATCAGTTTGGCGTTGGGCCTCACATTGTGGGCGGGCTTGGAGAGACAGTGGTACGGATTCACTAGGACTTCCCGCACTCCACCTTGCGTCCAATCGTTCGACATCGCAGCCTCCAATGTCATTGAAACACGAAAGGCGAGCCTGGCAGCTCGCCTCATCGTGCATCCCAATTCTATTTCCCAAACCACGGCTGGAGTGCCGCTTTAAGAAAGCATAGCCAAGCTGTTGACCTGCGTCAACTTAGACCAAGGCGGCTGAAGGCAACGGTACGTCGTCGATCGCCACGCCCCTGGGTAGCTCGGTCAGGCCGAACTTCCCATCCGTCGTCTTGTAGAAACCCCGGCCCGCGGACGCACGCTTGTAGAGCATCTGGTCCAGCGACTTGGCCGGTTCGATCCCATAGGTGGTGCGGATCAGCTGCCGCAGCTCGTCCACCGACTTCTCTTCCCCACCGGAGTTCTTCAGGATCGTCCTGGCCAAACCGCTGCGCCTCAGCCACCACATCGGCAACGCTGTTCGCTGAGCGCACCAGTTCCAGCACCCGCTCAAAGCCGAAGAGTTGCCCGTCGGCATCGGTGGCCTCTGCAATCCCATTCGACATGAGCACCAGCTTGTCGCCCACGGCGAGATTGAAGCGCATCGTGCTTCCCACCCATGTGCGATACGGCTGCGCATGACATGAATAGGCACCCTCGTTTGTGGTCAATTGGAGGGTGGGCCACTCGCCGACGTCACTCCGGGATCCTGAAGTCGTAGACTCTTCCCGAAGCGGCGCCTCCTGATCTGGCTCCTCCTGTGGAGTCGCCGGCCATGGTTGACTGCTGGCCGGTACCCATGAAGAAGGCGTATTCTCCCGGCTTCATTTCCGCCGCGAGTTTGAGCCTGTACGTCCTGATTCCAGCGTGCTCGGCGGTAAAGGCGATCTCCTTGTCGCGTTTGACGCCCGACTTGCCGCCGGTGATGCCACCGAAGCTTCCTATCTGGAACTCCCGCCGATTGCCTTTCTTTTCGAGGCTGATCAGTGTGTAGTCGGAGGCGCCGCCACCGTCAGGGACGTAAATGTAGAAGACGGGCTGACGGTCGCTGACGACATTCTTGGATTGCGGGCCGTCCAGATACGCGTCCCAGTGTTCGTTTCGCAGGCCGTAGGTGAACATGCTGCCGGCCTTGCCGCCGACCTTGGCCTGACTGATGACCTGTCCCTCGATGCGGGTGAACGCGAAGCCGTTCTTCCAGTAGACGCCGACCTCAGGTGGCGGAGGCTTGGGTCGTTGGATAGATGCGGCGGTGCCACCGGTCTTGCGCCGCAGCATCGGCGCGGGCCAGTACGCGGCGGGGCCGTTGTACTGAAAATCCCCAGCCGCGAAGCAATTTACGAACATGGCCGGGATGATACTGAATGCCGAACTCCGTTTCGATCACCCAGGCGATCAAGGGAGAGGTCCAGATGCCGCTGTCCAGGCCGTAAGCTACCGGACCGCTGACCAGAATATCCCCCAACTGTTGCTGCTGTTTTTCTGACAGCCCCGATGGCCGGCCCGACCGATACCCTTCCAACAGACCATCGATTCCATCGCTCTGATACCGCTGCAGCCACTGCGATACTTTGGACCTCAGTGCCTGCAGGATCTCCGCCAATTGGCCACTCGTACGTCCTTCAGAATTCCGCACCACGGCGCGCAACCGCTTTGCCACCCGGTAAGCCCCATCTCTTTCCGCTTCTTTGCTTAGAGCAACCAATTGCTGATATGTGCGGGGATGCAACTGCAACAGGCGTGGCTCCATAAGGCCCCCCGAGACCAATATGCCACACATGTCCCTTTAGTTATGCGCAGCTGTAATAGTAAGGGTTTTCCATGCTTCCGCAGTATCCGCGTCAACCTTTGCTTCAACGTCGTACGGCTCCGATTTGGCCCACGACGGCATTCCAACAATCTGGTTGATTCGAACAATCTGGTTGCCGTTAATGATGTCGTACACCCTCTCGACGAGTATATCGAGCGTGATATTTGTGTCTCGAAATCCGTTGGGCAAATTTTCCGTGCCGCCGCCCGGTGTTCCCGGTTTGCTGGGCTTGATGGAGACAATTTCATAGACCTTCGGCTTCGCGCTCGAACTCGCGGGAGCCTGGTCCTGTGAAGCACTGCCGAGAGCAAAACCAATGACGAGTAGTTCAACGAGTATTCGTGGAAGCCTCATCTCACCGCCTCAATAGGGCAAATTTCGGAACGCCTTCGCAACAACCAGCCAGTCTACCCTTCGCGTTGTTCATTGGCTTGTGGCCAAACTGTACATTACCAAACGGTAAAGTAAGTGTAGGTCACTCTCCTGTAGCCAAGGTTTTCCGATAGAAGCCGGATGTCAATGACTCGCCTTGGGACTGGAAATCGTCCCGTCGATACACGTGTCTCCAGCCTCCGTTCCGTCCACTTCGACTCGATCTCCACTGGCCACCGGGCGTCGAGTCGAAGTGAAAATTCATGTACAGCGACGCGGACTGGATTGTCGGTCGTACAAGCGCAGTTTGCGCACACCTACCATCTGGATCTCGCCTCAGAGTGAGCGGCATGTATTTGCCTCACTGACCTGGAGGTGAATCTCGTGTTTGCCAAAAAGGCCACTAGCAGAAGCAAAGCAATATCAGGTGTTTTCGTCTTAACTATCACCCTGGACCTTGCTTCCGGATGTAACCACCCGGCGACTAATGACCCGTCTGCGATCCGGCACACCATCTTCATCATCAAGGAAAACCGTACCTTCGACACTTATTTTGGTGGCTTTCCCGGTGCCGACGGAGCCACAACCGGTATCGCCTCCACCGGTCAACTCGTCGACCTCAGCCCCATGGCAGACTCTTCCACCCTGAACCTCTGTAATAACTGGAACTGCGCTCTGCATGCGGTCGATGGCGGCAAAATGGATCGGTTCGACCAGCCCGCCGGCAACCTCGACGCATACAGCCGTTTGACTGAACAGGACATCCCCAACTACTGGGCCTACGCGCACCGCTTTGTTTGGCGGACCGATATTTCAGCGCTGTGCATGGCCCCAGTTTTCCGAATCATCTTTTCACGATTGCTGCCCAGACTGGAGGCGTCACTGACAATGTTGACAGTTCCAACTTGGGGAGAGATTGCGATGGTAATCCTTCCGGCACCGTTCCTGTTCTGGATGAGCGCGGCAACCTGACCCGCCAATCGCCTTGTTTCGATCTTCAGACTCTGCCGGATCTCCTCGAAGGGGCAGCCATCTCCTGGAAATACTATGCAATAGGTGGAGGGGTCCTCTCGACCATCCGTCACATTTACAAAAGCTCGCTTTTCAAGGAAAGGACGGCCCCTCCGGAGCAATTCGAAGTCGACGTGGTTAGCGGACACCTTCCGGCTGTCAGTTGGCTCCTGCCTCCGGAGGAAATGAGCGAGCATCCTCCAGAAAGCGCCTGCCAGGGCGAGAACTGGACAGTTCGCACGGTCAATGCAGTAATGCAAGGGCCTGATTGGAACTCCACCGCCATCTTCATTGTTTGGGATGATTTTGGCGGCCTTTATGATCATGTTTCGCCGCCCCAACTCGACCGTATGGGCTTAGGCCCCCGCGCGGCGATGCTCGTCATCTCTCCGTACGCCAAGTCCGGACACGTCTCTCACACCGTATACGAGCAGTCGTCCATTCTGAAGTTCGTGGAACGACTCTACAATTTGCCCGCGCTCACTTCGCGCGACCAGTCTGCCAGCGACATGCTTGACAATTTTGACTTCAGCCAGCACCCAGCACCCCCTTTCATTCTTTCTTCTCGCAAGTGCCCTCAGGGGCTGGCCTTGCCCCGCGATCCAAAGGTGTACACCGCTTACGACAACGACTAACTTCGCGCGCCTTCAAAGCTGGTGTTCGGAGGAACCTGCGATGAGAAAAGGTCCTCGGAAACTACCCTTGCTCAATGACGTTCAGACGAACGCTGCGGATGTGAAGACTCCGGGCAGAAATGGAACGGAAAGGCCGCGTCCATGTGGAATAAGCTGCGCCGCGGGACAGACTCTTTCCCGCGAGCCGGGGGTTAGGCTATTGGCGCAATCTTCCATTGTGTGGTTCACTTCATCCCATGCTGCTTCGCCAATTGAACGAATCGCTTCGCCAGTTACCCGCTGGCCGTCGCGCCCTGGCCTTGGTTTGGGGAGCGGCGCAGGGCTGGACCGTTGCCTGGGGCTTCTTGCTTGTGTGCCAGGGCATGATTCCTGCCGGCCAGGCGTTGTTGCTCAGAACCCTGGTAAACCGGCTCGTGCGTACCCCAGAGTGGACTGCCATTGCGCAGCCCGCCCTGGGAATTGCCGGTCTCTGGATACTGGGGCAGGTTTTTTCCAGCTTCCTTTCTTGGGTCCGTGCGGTGCAGGCCGAGCAGGTGCAGGACGAGATCCACCGGCTCATCCACGAGCAGGCCCTTCGTCTTGACCTCGCCTTCTACGACCGCGCAGAGTCCTACGATCAGCTGCACCGGGCACAGGTAGACGCGCTTTCTCAGCCGCTGGCGTTGCTGGAAAACATCGGTTCGCTGGCGCAGAATGGCCTCGCTTTTCTTGTGCTGGCGGGCATTCTCTGGACCTACGCCGGCTGGCTTCCATTGTTGCTGGTTCTAAGCGGAATCCCAGGGTTGGTGCTGGTGGCCCGTTATATCTTGCGCGAACATCAGTGGCGGCAAGAAAACACCAGCCAGGAGCGCCGCACTCGCTATCTCGACTGGCTTATCACAGACCGAAACGCGGCCGCCGAGCTGCGTCTTTTCGACCTGGGAAATTATCACCGCATGGCCTTCGAGACCTTGCGGGGGACTCTCCGTGAAGGAAAGTTGCGCTTGGAACGGCAGGGTGCCGCCGCAGAACTTGGGGCCGGTTTTCTGGCTTGGTCTGGCAGTTTGGCGGGTTTAGGATGGATGCTGCAGCGCACCCTGACCGGAAAAGCGGGGTTGGGGGACCTGTTGCTCTGCTTTCAGGCCTTCCAGCAATCCCAGGCGCTGCTGCGGGCTCTCCTTGAAAGCTCCGGAAAAATCTACCGCAGTCTGCTCTTCGTCGAGAACCTGGACGAATTCTTGAAGTTGGCTCCGCAAATCCTTCCGGGCCCGTCCATGGACCCCGGACTTCCGGTCAAGAATTCCATTCGCTTCGAAAATGTCAGTTTTACTTATTGTGGAAGCCGGCATCGCGCTTTGGATGGCTTCAACCTGGAGATACCCAACGGGAAGGTGGTCGCCTTGGTCGGCCATAACGGCGCCGGCAAAAGCACGCTCATCAAACTGTTATGCCGTTTCTATGACCCTGATAGCGGGCGGATTCTCCTCGACGGCGTCGACCTGCGAGCGTTCAACCCGGCGGTTCTGCGCCGCAGCATCGCCGTCCTCTTTCAAGAGCCGGTGCATTATCATGCTACCGTCTGGGAAAATATCGCCTTTGGCGATCTCGAGCGACTGTACGACCGGCGGCGTGTACACCAGGCGGCCCAGGACTCTGGTGCGCTGGAGCCGGTTGAACGACTTCCCCATGGCTTGGACTCCCTGCTGGGCAAGTGGTTCGGCGGCGCGGAGTTGAGCGGTGGAGAATGGCAGCGGATCGCCTTGGCAAGGGCCTTCTTCCGGCAAGCTCCGGTGGTAATCTTGGACGAACCCACCAGTTCCATGGATTCCTGGGCAGAGCAGGACTGGCTGGGCCGTTTTCGCTCTCTAACCCGAGGCAAGACCGGACTGATGATTACCCACCGCTTCACCACCGCTATGCACGCCGACGTGATTCATCTTCTCGACAAAGGTAAGGTGGTGGAATCGGGAACCCATGCCATGCTGGTGGCCCTGGGCGGCGCCTACGCGGTTTCCTGGGCTGCCCAAATGCAGGAATTAAACACCCGAGACATCGATCATGCCTGAGATGCGGTGGCGGCGGCGAACAAGCCTGCCTTTCAATGAACCAGCCTGTGTGTGTCAGAACTTCCAGGAGGTGGCGACAGGAGAGTTGGAGCCGAAGTTAAATAGCTGATGCACAGTTGTAGGCACTGGTAGGATGCAAGAACTAAGCTGAGAGCCAACTCCTTCAACATCCTCGCGAGAGCGAGAGGGAGGGCGATATGAGACGGTTATTCGCAGCGATAGCCGTATTCTGGATGACCGGTTTTCTGAACGCTCAGGATGACGATATAAATCACAACAATGCCGGGCATATTCCTGTAATTTCGGGAGCCATCGGATATATCTACAATGTGAATGGCGGTGTTCCAGCACTTTCGCCACAGATTAACCCTGTTCTGCTCGTGCCGTTCGGCTCGCATGTTCTGCTCGAGTCCCATACGGATTTCATTGGTTTCTTTCAACGGAAGTACCTGACACACGGACCTTACACAGGTAAGGTTTTCAAGAGTGTTGAATCCGCGCAGGTCGATTGGCTGGCTAATACACATTTGATTGCTGTCGCCGGCAGATACCTCATCCCCTTCGGACTATACAATGAACGGCTGTCGCCGTTGTGGATTCACGACCTACAAGACGGCCCGATCACCTCTGCGATCGGAACACTCCCAGGTGGATCCGGAGATGGAATCATGCTGCGAGGAGTACTCCGCCAAAATCCTTCCTACTCGATTCAATATTCCAGTTATTTTTCAACGAATTGCAATGTGAATCAACTTGAGGCTGCGCGGGCGGCCGGTGGAGACGCCAGCATCTATCTGACCAATAAGCGCCTCGAAGTTGGTGGTTCATATCAGCGGTTCCTTCAGGATCATGAGATCAATAGCGTCGCGACTTACGTCTCCTGGGAACCTGCTCACACACTTCTGGACGTGAAATTCGAATTTGACCGCAGTTACAACGGGTATGGCTATTGGCTGCAGACTGCCTATTCATTCAATCAGACGCCGATAAAGCCCGCCTTCCTTAAGCGCATGCAGTTGGTAGGTCGCATGCAGCAGTTCCGTCCGCTTAATGGCGGCGGAAATAGCCTTCCGCAAGTGAATACCAACCGGATTGATGTAGGACTGAACTACTACATACGCGATGATCTCAGGCTTATTTCCAGTTACGGACGGCAATTCAACTCCCCGACAAACGTGAACATCTGGAACGCGGGATTCACTTATCGCTTTGTTTGGCCACTTTGGCCGGAGAGGAAAAAATGAAACATCGTATTCTTTGCGCGCTCCTAGTTACTTTGCTCTCACTCGGATCAATTGCGGCTCTGGCATTTGAAGTTCAGTCGAGCCCTAACCCTGACGGACAGAAACAAGCCAACAGCGGGTTCGACGCGCAAAAAGCAGGAGAGCGGATTTTCATGGCGAACTGCTCGCGTTGTCACCTTCCGCCCACGAGCATCACACCGCGGACGACGGGAACCATCATCATGCACATGCGTGTCCGCGCCCGCCTCTCGCGGCGGGATGAGCAACTTCTACTCAAGTATATGGCGCCTTAAATATGCTTATGCTTTAATTGAGAAGATGTGTCTTTCCGCCAGGCAGAAATCGCACCCGGTAAGGGCGCAACCCGCAGGATTATGAAGCATTGTCTGATTGTCGCGGTTTTGGTATCGTTGGTTTTTCTTTCCCGAACCAACTTTTGCGACGCGCAAGATCCAACGCGCACCGTCGAGGTCCACGCAAAACGCTTTGCTTTTTCGCCTGCCGAGATAACCGTCAAGAACGGTGAGACAATCAAATTGTTATTGACTTCCGACGATGTCACCCATAGTCTCCTGATTCCCGACCTGAACGTAAACGAGACCATAAAAAAAGGTCATACGACAGAAGTCACAATTACTCCCACGAGAACGGGAGACTTCAAGGGGAAATGCGGTCACTTTTGCGGAACCGGCCATGGCTCAATGGTTTTTGCCGTGCATGTGACGGGAAATTAATGGGATGTCGAATATTCGATTCACCTATCTCGTGTTAAGCGGTGTTGCCTGCCTGATTCTTGCGGCATGCAAAGTTCAGCAGACGGGAAGGACCGAAACGGCGACATTGCAGTGGGTCAAGCACCATGTAACCATAGGCGGGAAGCGCGAGCAGAATCCGCTTAACCCAACAGCCGAGAACATCGAATCCGGCAAGCGAATCTTCGGCTACTATTGCGTAGTATGCCATGGCCGCGACGGCCAGAATACAGGAGTTCCGTTTGCCGCGAACATTTCGCCGCCCATTCCATCCCTTGCATCCGCCGATGTTCAGCGCTACACCGACGGTCAACTCAAATGGATCATTGAGCATGGAATTTCGCCTTCTGGCATGCCTGCTTCGAAGGGGACACTGAACGATGATGAGATGTGGCATATCGTTGTCTATCTTCGGCACCTTCCGCCGGCGGGCAGTTTAGGAGAACCGCGCGCTTACTCCGGCGATGAATATGAGGATGCATCTCCCAAGTAGGCGCGCGGGCTCCACCACCTGCGTTCACAGCCGAGCCGCTTCTCGATTCCCGTACAATCTAAAATCGTGAAGAATGACGGTGACGGGATAAATCCAGTGCTGGCTACGTTTTGACAAACTAGTGACAATTCGTTGACAATTAACCGCCTCTATCGGCGCAGAGTTATATGGCGCAAGGCTTGTTGAATCAGGCATTTGGGGGGCTGACATGAAGAACGTCAGTGGTTATTTGCAGCGAACCCTCGTTTTGCTGGCAGTTCTCACCTCAAGTGGTCTTCGAGCGCAGGCCCCTGGGACCGGCGCTATCGCGGGCGAAGTATCGGATCCTTCTGGTGCTGTCCTGCCTAATGCTCACGTCTCGGTCGTTTGTAAGCAGACTGGTTTCAATCGGATGACAACGACAACGGCGGAAGGATCGTTCCGAGTACCGCTTCTTCAACCCGGAGATTACTCAGTTGTGGTGGACGCCGCAGGATTTAAACAGCATTCTCTGCCTTCCGTTTCTGTGACAGTAAGCGAAACGGTTGAGGTAAAGATCAAGCTCGAACTCGAAACCGTCAAATCCCAGGTGGGTGTTACGGCTTTCACCGAGTTGGCACAAACCGAAAGCTCGGCGCTCGGCCACGCGACAAATGAGGAAACGATCGCAGCACTTCCTCTGGCGAATCGCAATTACACCCAGATCCTGGCTCTTTCTCCGGGAGTCCTCGTCGAGCTCCCAAATGCCTCGGCCCTCGGGAGAAATAACCAGAACGTTTCGGCGAATGGGGCCAGAACTACCTCAAACAATTTTCAGTTTAACGGCATCGATGCGAACAACCTCGCTCAAAACTCGGCTTCGGGATATCAATCCGAGGTAGGCGTTGCCGTCCCGGCCCCAGATGCAATTGCGCAGTTTAAAGCGCAGACGGGAAATTACGACGCGGCCTACGGAAGGGGAGCGGGTGCGAATGTCGACGTCATTGGCAAAACGGGAACAAATCAGTTTCACGGAGACGCGTGGGAGTTCTTCCGCAATGATGTATTGAACGCCAACGACTTCTTCTCAAAAAGAAACGGCCAGCCAAGACCTGTTCTAAAGCAGAACCAATTTGGCTTCACATTCGGCGGTCCAATCGTAAGAGATAAGACATTCTTCTTCGGTTCCTACCAAGGCACGATTCAGCGAAATGGAGATTCCAACTTGTCTTTAGTGACAGCCATTTTGCCACAACTAACAAATGATCGATCCGCTCCAACACTGGGAGCACAATTCTGTCCTGCCAATTACCCTACTAACCCCGGCTATCTCACCGCAGCCGGTGGCGTTCAGGTTTTGTGCGCCGGGTCCAATATCAACCCAGTGGCGACTGCCCTGTTGAACTTCAAATTTCAAAATGGACAATATGCGATTCCGAGTCCACAGGTAAATCTTACCAATGTCCCTGGGCAGCTCCCGATTGGCGAATCTACATTCTCGATTCCGGCACAGTATCATGAGGACCAGTTCACTCTCAATCTCGATCAGGCCTTCTCTGAAAGGAACGAACTCTCGGCCAGGTTCTTCTATTCGCATGCTCCTACAGTCGAACCATTTTCACCGTATGGCGCCACTGTGCCTGGCTGGGGTACGAATGAGACGGACCAGAATCTGATGTTCGTTTTATCGGACACCCATATTTTCAATCCCGACCTTGTTAACGTTGCCCGTTTTGGGTATATGAGATTCCACGGCTATGCGGTCATTGCCCAACCGATCAATGCATCGGATGTCGGAATGGCAACACCCACTGGGCTCCTGCCGGAAACTCCGGGCTTGGTAATCAACGGGTTATTTACGATCGGCACCGCTGGGCAACCGTATTACTTCCAGAACACAAATACTTTTGTCTGGCAGGATACTGTATCTCTGACTCATGAAAAGCACAATTTTCGATTTGGGGCCGAAGCCAAGCGGCATCAGGTGGATGTGGATGTCCCTTATGTAATTGATGGATTCTTGTTCCTGTTTGGATTTCCGGACCTGTTAGTGGGGCAAAGCGCAGCACAAAATGGCGGCGCCATGAGTAATATTTTTCAGAGCACTGCTTCGTCAGGGTCTTTTCGTAAAGACGAGCGATATACAGATGTCGCCGGATTCCTCCAAGACGATATCAAGCTGACGCCGCGGCTGGTAATCAATGCAGGCTTGCGCTATGAGATATTCGGTCCCCCATCGGACATTCATGGACGTCTGCCCACCTTTGATCCTTCAATCGCTTCTCACCCTGCGCCGCCTGAGGGCACCTTCAGCGGGTTCATTCTGCCCGCTAACTATTCTGGCCCGATTCCGGAAGGATATATGCAATCCTCATATTCTGGGATGTGGAGCGGCGACTACAAGAACATCTCTCCCCGCTTTGGCTTTGCGTTTCGATTGTCCGATAACCCAACTCTTCTATTGCGTGGCGGATATGGAATCTATTTCGACAGGCTATCCGGTGAGCTTGCCGAGCAGAGTGTGGGTCAGCCTCCATTTTCACTCACCCAATCGCTGCAGGGCGGCCAAAACGGTGCGGCAACTTTGCAACAGCCATATATTCCCCCCCTGCCGCCAAACTCGAGTTACCCGATCTTCATCCCACGCACACCTGGCGGAGCATTGTCTCTGGCGGCGGTCTCACCGCGACTGAGTAGCCCTTACCTGCAGGAGTACAACCTCAACATTCAATACGAATTTGCGCGGGACTTTCTCTGGGAGGTAGGATACGTTGGTTCAACATCTACCCACATCGCGGGATGTGTCCAATTTAATCAGGCACTGTTAGCCAGCCCCGGAAACCCAGTTAATGGACAAACAACAAATACAATCGAAAATCTAGTCCAGCGACTTCCTTATGCGGGTATCGCGCCGGGATCCTATATTTGCCAGACAACATTCAATGCGAACTACAACTCCCTACAGACCAGCATCAGCAAAAGATTGACCCACGGCCTCGAGTTCCTAGCTAGTTACACCTGGTCGAAATCGCTCGATTACATCAGTGGTTTAGGAAATTCTTCAAGCTTCGAATTGAGCTTTCTGTCCAATGATCAAACCAACGCCCGTCAGGCCCGCGGACTGGATGACCACGATCGTGCTCATCGCGTTGTTCTAAGCCTGGTCTATGAGATTCCAAGACTCCAAACACGACTATCTGTTATGCGTCGTATACTTTCTCAGTGGCAGCTGTCGAGCGTGCTTGTTGCACAATCTGGCAGCCCTCTCACGGCAAAGGATAGCTCGGCGGGCACGATCTATGGAAATCTGGCCGGCTTTTCCAGAGCTGAATGTACCGGGTTGAATCCGGCGTCCTCCGGATCTGTGTATTCCCGCCTGAATGGCTATTTCAATCCCAAAGCATTTACTTCACCGCCTGTGATCGGCGACGGAACTGGTTTTGGTAGTTGCTCAGTAGGCTTTTTACGCGGGCCAGACCAGCGCAACATTGACCTGGCTCTTCAACGCGCTTTTCCCGTCAACGAACGCAGCCGCCTTCAATTCCGAACCGAGTTCTTCAACTTGACTAATACGCCGACTTTCGGCCAGCCTGTCACTGATTATGCTGCGGGAGCCGCATTTGGTCTAATTTCGTCCACCGTTTCCAATCCGCGGATCATTCAATTTGCGTTGAAATACGAGTTCTGACAATGAACCCGCGCGAGCTAGAGGCTAACCAATTGCAAACCATGAGGGGTCAGATTTCCGACATGGAAGAACCGGCAGTTCCAAATGCAATAGGAACAATCACAATCGCAGCCCCGCTACCTCACGAATGTGCTGCACCCGCCTGCGGCGACCCTTTGCTTCGCAATGCGCATCTACCCTTGCGGTCGGTGTTCCATCCAATGGGTTTTTCTGTTGACGTCATTACAAACTCAGTCGAGGTACTTGCAGCTGCAGAAGCGAGTTGGGGTCGTTTTAAGAAGGTATTTTCCGAACGCACGGTAGAGTTACGTTTTGGGGTCATAGACGACGGCTCCAACAAGTGTCCGCCCGAAGCAATCTACCGAGCACATCGGAATCTCAGGTCTATAAACGCCGATTCAAATAACTTTTGCATCTGTGATCTCAAAGAAGGCTTCGCATTTTCGTGGCTGACGCGCGTTGCCGTAGAGCAACAACACTATTTCCGCTACTACTTTCTTGAACCTGCTGCAGCTTTTTTTTTAATAGATTCTCCATCTGTGACGCTTATTCACGCAGCCTGCGTAGAGATGGAAGGACGTGGGGTTCTGCTTTGCGGAGACTCAGGCGCAGGAAAATCTTCTCTTGCGTTTGCCTGTGCTCGCGCGGGGTGGACATATCTTTCAGACGACCTCGTTTGTCTTGTGCAGGGTCGCGAAGATCGGATCGTAGTTGGCAACCCCTACATGTTTCGCTTTCGCGATTCTGCTGCACATCTATTTCCCGAGTTGCAAGGAGAAAGTATTGCGGCGCGCGTAGCGGGGAAGCCAACGATTGAATTTCCGTCCGGACGCATACCGGAAATGACTATCGCGGAGAGATGCCCCATTGATTACATCGTCTTTCTTAATCGACGAGAGCCGGATCAACCTGGTCTTGTACCGTTCCCCCGCGATATGGCACGGCAATGGTTTGAGCAAGGAATCTCCGCCGACGAGCTTCGAGAGGCACGGCTTGCCGCGATTCGCAACCTACTCGCCGCGGAGATACTAGAGTTGCGTTACAGCGATCTGGACAGGGCTGTGAGAGACCTCGAAGAGCTGGTCGTCAAGGAAATCTGACAATTTCTATGAATTCAACCTATGACATCAGCGGAAAGATGATGACGCGCAATATCCCAAAAGAGGTCCTAGCGCTCTTCCAAGCTCTACAGCTAAGTAGCGCGCAGACTGCACAACTGCGCGGTCTAAATGATTTGGAATGGAAGTCTCTTCTCTCATTCTGCGAAATGTCGTATCTTACCATGCCGCTATTGCAAGCCCAGAATGATGGGATTCCGAGTTGGGTGGTGGAACATCTCGAAAGAAATGCAACAGACAACGCGAGGCGCTTCGACAGGGTAAAAGCAACATATCTAGAAGTCGCGAAAGCGTTGGAAAACTCAGACGTTCAGTATGTAGTAATGAAAGGATTTGCCAAATGCCCGGAATATGTGAGTGATCCTCGGCTCAGACTGCAGACAGACATTGATCTGTACTGTCCTGGTGATGTAATTCGCCAGGCACATTCTGCGTTATCGGCGATTGGCTACCGTCCTAATCAGAGAGTGGACTACTACAGTCATGCCGACCATTTGCCAACCCTGTTTCGCGATGAGGTTTGGACGTGGCGCGGGAACGCATTCGATCCTGAGATGCCGCTGCCCGTCGAGCTTCATTTCTGTCTTTGGAATGTGAAAACTACCCACTTCTCTGTTCCAGATTTAGATGGTTTTTGGGGAAGACGTGTCATGCGGTCCTTGGATGACTTAACATTTCCCACGTTTTGTGAGGTAGATGGCTTGGGCTACTATGCCCTTCACACGCTCCGAAATCTTCTAAGCGGAGAACGGGTGACACGTGATGCATATGAGTTAGCCGTGTTTTTACATCGCCATGCACAGGATACATCATTTTGGACAACTTGGCGTGAACACCACAATGACACTCTGCGCTCGATCCAGGCGATCACATTCTGTCTTGCCAAAGCATGGTTCTGCTGCAATACCTCCCCGGAAGCAGCGGTAGAAATGAATAATCTTTCACCTGCAATCCAGAAATGGTTCCGCAACTTTGTATATTCTCCGCTGGAAGGAATGTTCCATCCTAATAAAGACCGTGTATGGCTTCATATGAGCTTGCTCAACTCATCGAAGGAGAAACGGTCTATTTTACGTAGGGCACTGTTGCCGGCGCGACTTCCCCCTGTTAAGACGCCTGACGTGGATTTTGATGAATACGGACTAGCCAGAAAAGACTGGCCTATTCATCCGCATATTAAGTACCTCTTCTACTTCGTCTCTCGGTCCGTGTATCACGTGCGCGTTCTTCCATCCACGTTATGGCATGGCTTTCGCTGGTGGGCCTCTCAACGTCAGTTGGGAGGACAGTTCTGGATATTCTTAGCAGCATCTTTTTTTTTGACTTGGGCCTTTCCATTTATTTCTTCTTATTCAATCTCTTCCTGATCGGTCATGGATTTACTGAGAAGACGTTGGGTTTCTTGACCAGCGCTATGGCTGCGGGAAATATCGCCGGTACAATCCCCGCCGGTAAACTTGCAAGAAAACTTGGCTTGCAAAAAGCGCTACTGGTCTTTTTCATCCTTGCGACGGCCATCTTCGTTATGCGGTCATTTACCTTGTCTCACACCTTTCAATTGGTTCTCGCCTTCCTGGCCGGAATGACTCTTTCGACGTGGGCAGTGTGTCTTTCTCCCACTGTTGCTCAGCTCACGAACGAGCGTACGCGGCCATTCGCCTTCAGTCTGGTCTTTTCTACTGGTATAGTGATTCCCTCTCTAGGTGGCCTTGCTGGTGGCATTCTGCCTGGGTGGTTGGCGCAGACTGCCCTACCGATCCACTCACTCGAACCGATTCAAGTGGTGATACTAGCCTCATGCGGGATTTTGGGGATGGGAATTTGGCCAGTGCTGAAGCTCCAGATCGGACGCGCACCTATTCTCACCAAAACCCGACGCACCTTCAATCCGTTTCTGCTCCGTTTCCTTCCTGCGATCGCGCTTTGGAGCATGGTGGATGACTCTTTCAGCCCATTCGCGAATGTCTATTTTGCGAGGCATCTGCAAATGTCATTGCCTCGGATTGGCCTGACTTTCTCACTTGCACAGCTCGCGCAAGTGCTCGCAGTCTTGGCGGTACCCCTTGCATTTCGAAAATTCGGTCTGGTGGCCGGAATCACTTATATGCAAATGGCGACGTCGCTTGCGCTCGCCTCCCTTGGTATGGCCCACCGAGCAACCACCGCCGCTTTCATCTATGTGGCCTATACAGCTTTCCAATGTGGTGAACCCGGAATGTACAGCCTGCTCATGAGCAGAGTGCCCGCGGAAGAGAGAAGCAGCGCTTCTGCACTGAATGCATTTGTGATGTCCTGTTCTCAAGCAATAGCGGCAGGATTGGCCGGAGCATCGATTGCGCGGTTTGGTTATCCGCCGGCACTGTGGGTTACGTCCGCAATTTCATTGGCCGCTGCCTGCCTTTTCTGGCGTTTACCTCGCTCTGCGAATCCGGAACATAGCCTGCGCGGTTAGTTGTAGTGGGATGACCGACAACGCATCAACGGACGCAATGTATAAGTCGTTCCCGACAAATGTGGAAGCGCGCGCCGGGTGACCTTGCGGAGTACTGCCGACGCTCACAACGACCTGGGTGGTTCCAGATGCTGGATTCACGATTTTCAAACCACAGGGTAGTGTCCACCGGTCGAGAACAAAATGAAGAAAAAGGTTGCTCACAACGGGTGAAATCGGACCGCCCTGAGAGGGTGTTTTGAATTTTGTGTAAAGCGTTTGTTCCTCGATACTGGAGGAACGGATGGGAATCGACAAAGAGCTATATATAATCGATAAATTGCTGGCCGACTACAAGGGTCCGGAGGATCTGATCGGCGAGCAGGGTCTGCTGAAACAACTGACGAAGGCGTTGGTGGAGCGAGCGATG
>Ga0206867_1096_pt1 | contig 19541 bp, 17 predicted proteins | sample Alteio_BWOrgCont_37_FD_152905 | JGI IMG/M metagenome (GOLD analysis project Ga0206867, IMG submission 152905) | Enriched cells from forest soil in Barre Woods Harvard Forest LTER site, Petersham, Massachusetts, United States -... | ecosystem: Environmental > Terrestrial > Soil > Temperate forest >...
ACTGAGGTGAATGTGTACGATATCACTATCGTTGGTGCAGGTATTCCTGGGTTGGTTTCTGCTTTGTTATTGGCGCAGAAAACCTCTTTGCGTATTGCTGTCCTCGACGCTAAATCGCCTGAGCTAAGCTGGTCTGAAAAGGATTACGATCTCCGCGTTTACGCCGTCATCCCCGCCGTGCAAGCGATTTTCGAGGAGCTGGGAATTTGGTCGACGATGATTAGCAAACGGGCGGCACCTTTCAAAGCCATGCAAGTCTGGGACGCCCAAGGTCGGGGTGAGCTCGCTTTCCATCACGCGGATTTGAATGTCCCTACTCTGGGCTATATTCTCGAAGAAAATTTAATTCGCAGCATTCTCTTTGAAAAGTTGAAGGATTATCCGCAAATTGAACTGCATTATCCCGTCAAGCTGAGCAGCTTAACGCTAGAGGGTAAACCAATACTTAACTTCGATTCAGAAAATAACCCCCTACAAACCCAGCTTCTCATCGGCGCCGACGGCGCCAACTCCTGGGTGAGGCAGCAAGCAAAGATCGCCTTAAACACCTCCAGCTACGATCACAGCGCTCTGATCGCCCAAGTTACCACTACCTTGCCTCACCAAAACACAGCCAGACAAAGCTTTCTCTCAACGGGCCCTTTGGCTTTCTTACCCTTGGCCGACCCACATCAATGCTCCATCGTTTGGTCTATTCCACCCAAACAAGCAGAAGATCTGCTGGCTCTGGATGATCAAGGTTTCCAAGAGGAACTAACTAAAGCCTTCGATTCACGCCTAGGCAAGATAAGGTCCGTCTCCCAACGCCATTCTTTTTCCCTTCAAGAACGCCACGCACAACATTACGTAAAATCTAACTTAGCCCTAATCGGCGACGCCGCCCACACCTTGCATCCCCTAGCCGGCCAAGGCATGAACCTAGGCGTTCTCGATGCCGCCTGCCTCACCACCACCATCAGCGAAGCCCTCAACAAAAACCGCGACTACACCTCCCTCAGTACCCTGCGTCGCTACGAACGCGCCCGTAAAGCCCACAACCAGCTCATGCTCGTCTCCGTAAAATTCCTAAAAAATCTTTTTTGCAGCAAATCCAAACTCCTCCAGGAATTACGCAACCAAGGATTAAATCTCACCAATCGCTATCCCGCCTTAAAAAACTTTTTTGCTAACTACGCCATGGGCAAAGCTAAGTGAAAATTTCTTATCTTCTCGATAAACTGGTTATTATGGAGCGGGAAGCGGGAGGACCACATATTGTGGCAGTCCTGCTAAAATACGTGTTAGGTGAAACAGAGAAAAGCAATATGGCAAAGTTAGTGGAATCCGTTCAAAATCGATTTTCTGAGAAGACGAGGCAAGAAGTTATGACAGGCGCACAATGGTTAAGGCAAGAAGGTTTTAAGGAAGGTCGACAGGAAGGTACCGAGGAAAGATCGCGGGAAATAGCTCTTAGCATGCTTAAAAAGGGCATTGATATTAAATTGATCGAGGAAATAACAGGTCTAAGTGAAGATCTTATTATTGCTATCTCTGCTGCTTAGGTGGAAAAACAGTAAAATTGATAGAAAATAACCGAGTTAGACAAGGCAAGAAGTTATGACAGGCGCAGAATGGTTAAGGCAAGAGGGCTTTAAGGAAGCCTTTATGGAAGGCTATAGGGAAGGCTATAGGGAAGGTTTCCGGATAGGTACCGAGGAAATGAAGCGAGAAATAGCTCTTAGGATGCTTAAAAAGCGCATGGATATTAAATTGATCGAAGAAGTAACAGGTCTAAAAGCAGAGCTAATTACGACTATTTCCGACAAGGAGAAGCCATAAAAGGCGCGCACTCCATATCCGTTTCCTTAGCTAAAGAGTTCCTTCGCCCACCAGGCGATGGGCGAAAGCAAGAAATTTTAGAAAACACTACAAAAGATCCGTAAGATCTTTATTCCCACGTTTATAGCTAGCGGAGTCGTCTTGGTCTTTAATCTTGTTCGCATCGACGGCTACAGCAGCTCCTTCTCCCAGCGTATCCAAGCGAATATTCGCCTGTTTATCAGGAGATATAGTCAAACCTCTAATCCAGTAATTGCTGCTGGCGTCCTGCAGCGAAAGGGTGATGGTGTTTTCACCGGCTACCAGATGACCGAGTTTAAAGTGATCCATTCTCCAGGCATCTCTCATCGGGTCAAAATGGCCGACAATATCATAGCCATTAACAGAGATCGCAATAGGAGAATAATTTTCTCCCATGAAGATGGAAGAAAGTTGTTCTAAGTTCAGATACCATTTTCTTTTTAAATCTTCATCGCTTAAATTGAATCGGGCTTCAATGAAACTATAATCCCGGCCAATCACCCAACAGTTCTGATACCGGGTGTTGTGGTAGACCCTTGAACCGGTTACGACCTTTAGAATACCCACTGCTCGAAGGTCGGGAAAAGTAAAGGTTAACATTTTAGTAGCGGGATCTTCCTTTCCATTCAAATCAGCGGGAAAAGGAACTTCTCTAACGGGAATTTCTTGATAATAAGCAGCAATAGCCGAGCTCATAAAGGGTATTTGGCAAAGGACGATAATGGCAGCAACAATAGCAGTAAAAGCGGTCTTAATTTTCATGGCTCCTCCTGTTGGAATGTGCGTTAGGATGCTATGGTATGTCATTGCCTAAATTGATTCAACAAGGAGCAATAATGCCCAAAAGGACAGCCCTCTACGAACAGCATCTAGCTGCCCACGCCAAGCTGGTCGATTTTGCCGGATGGGAGATGCCCATCCATTATGGATCACAGCTCGCGGAACACCAGCAAGTCCGTGAAAATGCAGGGATTTTTGATGTTTCCCATATGCGGGTCATCGATATTGAAGGCCCCGCTGCCTCCTCTTATTTAGGGCAAATTTTGGCCAATGACGTCGGTCGTTTAGCCCCCGGCAAGGCGCTTTATTCCTGTATGCTAAATGAAGCCGGCGGCATCCTAGACGACCTCATTGCCTACCAAATCTCCCCGGAATTTTACCGCCTGGTCGTCAACGCCGGCACCGCTGAAAAAGACCTAGCCTGGATGCGGCAACAAGTCAAAAATGCCCATCTCACCCTCAAAGAACGCAGCGACCTCGCCATTATCGCCACCCAAGGCCCCAAGGCCGCAGAAAAAATCGCCACCCTTTTTCCTAAACAGGCAACGCAACTGACCGAGCTAAAGCCCTTCCACTTTCTCATCATCGAAGATAAATTCATCGCCCGCACAGGCTACACCGGAGAAGACGGCTTCGAATGGATTGTCCCCGTCACCGTGGCAGCCGGCCTATGGCAACAATTTGTAGACGCTGGCTTTACGCCCGCTGGCCTGGGTGCAAGAGACACCCTACGCCTCGAAGCGGGACTGAATCTCTATGGCAACGATATGGACGAATCCGTCACCCCCCTAGAATCCCACCTAGCCTGGACCGTCGCCTGGGAACCCAAAACCCGCCAATTCATTGGCCGCCAAGCCCTCGAAAAACAATTAGCCGCCACCCCACAACGCCAATTAGTAGGCCTAGTCCTAGAACAAAGCGGCATCCCACGCCATCACCAAAAAGTCCTAGTCCCCGACCTAGGCGAAGGTCAAATAACCAGCGGCAGCTTCTCCCCCACACTCAAGATGGGAATAGCACTTGCACGCGTCCCTGTAGGCCAATATGATCATTGTAGTGTAGAAATTCGCGACAAAAAGATTAGTGCCAGGGTAGTCAAACTACCCTTCGTCAAAAAAGGTAAAAAAATGTTTTAAGCAGGATATGCTAAAAGGAGGACAGCGGTTTTCGCTGTCTTTACGCGATGGGGGTTCTTAGGGGGAGAATCGCGATTCTCCCCCTAAGTGCAAGCCCAAGCTCTGCTTGGGCGCCGCATAAAAACAATAGAGGTATAAAAATCCCCGCGTCAGCGGGAACTACTGAAAGAGGGACAAATTTATAATGAGTACTATTCCAAAAACACTGCGCTATTCAAAAACCCATGAATGGGTACGTATAGAAGATGACACTTATACGATCGGCATCACGGATCATGCCCAAAATATGCTGGGCGATTTGGTCTATGTGGAATTGCCAGAGCCCGAGAGCCAATTCGAAAATGGCCAGGAATGCGCCGTCATCGAATCCGTCAAAGCCGCCGCCGATATTTATTGCCCTCTAGCCGGCGAAGTCCTAGAAGTAAACGAAGCCGTCATCGAAAATCCCCAGATAATTAATGAAGACCCCTACGGCCAAGGCTGGCTTTTCAGAATCAAACCCTTTGAAAAAGAAGCGACAGACCTACTCTCACCCGCTGAATACACCCAGCAAGTGGCTTCTGAAGCGCACTAAGGACTCCCAAACCCATGCCCTTTATTCCGCACACCGAAGATGAGGTCAAAGCCATGCTGGCCACCATTGGGGCTGAGAGCATAGAAGACCTTTTCAGGGAAATTCCCACCGATCTGCGCAAGGTCGATTTCTCCGCCATCCCAGAGGGCATCACGGAGATGGAACTCGGCCGTCTCATGCACACGCGGTCTAAGCAAAATACCAGTTTGAATTGTTTTATCGGTGCCGGCGCCTACGAGCACCACATCCCGGGCGCCGTATGGGAACTAGCCACACGCGGTGAATTCATGACGGCTTATACCCCCTATCAGGCCGAAGCCAGTCAGGGTTCTTTACAACTGATGTACGAATACCAAACCATGATGGCCAGCCTGATGGGCATGGAAGTCTCCAATGCCTCGCTCTATGACGGCGCCTCTGGTTTGGCCGAAGCCGTCCTGATGGCCATGCGCTTGAGCCGTCTGCCTAACCCCACCATTCTGATGCCACAAAATATCCATCCGAATTACCGCGAAGTCGTGACCACCATTGTGGGTCAGCATCAAGAAAACATTGTGGAGGTTCCCTTCGATCCCCAAACGGGGCGCCTGACAATTGCCGCCTTAGAAGCAGCAGCTCCCAAGGCCGACATTCTCGTTCTCCCTCAACCCAACTTTTTTGGTGGCTTAGAAGAAGTAGATGCTTTAACCGATTGGGCAAAACAAAAAGGAATCTTAGTGATCGCCCTGGTTAATCCCCTCGCGATGGCACTCCTTAAACCGCCAGGACTCTGGGGCGCAACGGGTGCCGATATCGCCTGCGGCGAGGGACAACCGCTGGGTATCCCCTTGTCTTGCGGTGGACCCTACTATGGCTTCCTCTGCTGCAAACAAGCCTACGTCCGGCAAATGCCCGGACGAATCGTCGGTCGCACCCAGGATCTAGAAGGCAAAGATGGCTTCGTCCTCACCCTGCAAGCCCGCGAGCAACATATCCGCCGCGCCAAGGCGACTTCCAATATTTGCACCAACCAAGGTTTGATGGTGACCGCCTCCACGATTTACATGAGTTTGATGGGGCCACAAGGATTGCGAAAGATAGCCATGGTTTGCCATCAGCGCGCCAAGACCTTGCAGAAAATGTTGGATGGTATTCCCGGTATCCAAGTGGTTTTCAACGGCCCCTTCTTCCACGAATTTGTACTACGCCTACCTTGCCCGGTTGAAGAAGTTTTACAAGACTTGGCAGAACGCCATATTCAGGGCGGCTATAACTTAAAACAAAGCTATCCTGAGCTGGGCGACTGCTTACTCATTTGCGTCACGGAAACGAAGCAACAAGAAGATTTTGTGCTCTATGAAAAAGCCTTAAGAGAAGCGATAAAATCCAGGATGGTCAATCATGCTAATCTTTAATCACTCAAGAAAAAACCGCAGCGCGAAAGCTCAACTGCCTCGTGATCCTGTGATTAGCACAGACATCCCCGTTTCCTTCTTGCGCCAAGACCCACCCTTACTGCCAGAAGTTTCCGAATTAGATGTGGTGCGTCACTACACCCGCCTTTCGCAAAAAAACTTTTCCATTGATACCCAATTTTATCCACTCGGCTCTTGCACCATGAAATACAACCCGCGTGGCGTGAATCGAATCAGCCAATTTCACGGTTTCTCAAGTCATCATCCCTTGTCCCAAGAAGAACACAGTCAGGGTTTTATGGTCTGCCTCTATGAATTGCAAGAGACCATCAAAACGATCACGGGCATGCAAGCCGTATCGCTAGCCCCCATGGCTGGCGCGCAGGGAGAGTTGGCAGGGGTGGCCATGATACGCGCCTATCACAAAGCTCGCGGAGATACAGCGCGCCATGAGATCCTCGTACCCGACGCCGCTCATGGCACCAATCCGGCCTCCGCTGTGCAATGCGGTTTCAAAGTGCGTGAAATTCCCTCCGACAAAGAGGGCAATGTCGATCTGGCTGGATTAAAGGCCGCCGTAGGTCCGCAAACCGCCGGCATCATGCTAACCAATCCCTCAACGCTAGGCGTCTTTGACCAAAACGTTCAAGCGATTGCTAAAATTATCCACGAAGTCGGCGGTTTGCTCTATTACGACGGAGCCAATCTCAACGCCATCTTAGGTAAGGTGCGTCCAGGTGATATGGGTTTTGATGTGATCCACTTAAATCTGCATAAAACCTTCGCCACTCCCCACGGCGGCGGTGGGCCAGGCAGTGGACCGGTGGCCGCCAGCGCGCGTTTAGCCCCTTATTTACCTGTGCCGATAATCACAAAAGTAGGGAACAACTACCAATGGCAAACCAAAAAAGCCCTCCCCAAAAGCATCGGACCACTGTCCGCCTTCGCCGGAAACGCGGGCATTTTATTGCGTGCTTATTTATACGGTCGCTTGCTCGGTAGAGAAGGCTTCACTCGAGTCTCCGAATACGCCACACTCAACGCGAATTATTTATCAGCCCGCCTACGTCAAGCCGGTTTCACGCTAGCCTATCCTAACCGCCTCGCGACACATGAATTCATCATCACTTTAAAGCAGGAAGCCCAAACCTTAGGCGTAACCGCTTTGGATTTCTGCAAACGTCTTCTCGATTATGGCTTCCATGCCCCAACCATGTATTTCCCACTGCTAGTCCCTGAATGTTTACTCATCGAACCCACCGAAACCGAAAGCAAGGAAACGCTAGACGCCTTCGCCGATGCCCTCATTGCTATCCGCGAAGAAGCCCGAGCGCAACCGGAACTCTTAAGGCAAGCGCCATACAGTTTAGCGGTGAGAAGACTAGACGAGGTAAAAGCCGCCCGCGAGTTGGATTTGGTTTACCGTCCATTGGAATAGGGTACATTCCATGCAATCTCAAAGCAGTGCAGATAAAGCGCGAGAACAGATCGTTATCGTAGGCGCGGGTCCTATAGGGCTTTACACAGCCATTGAACTTAAAAAAAAGGGTGTTAACCAGGTGACGGTGGTTGATCCAGAAATAGAAAGCCACTATCGGCCGGGATTTATTGGTCGTTCTGTCTTCAAACTCATGGAAGACCATTTAAAAAAAGGGATGGAAACCAGTCTTGCTCAGCCAGTAGAGCTCCCCTACAGCGAAGCCTTGCATGTCAAGGAATTAGAGAGAGGTCTAGAAACTCTGGCTAAGAACTGCGGAGTAGTTTTGAGGAAGGCGGCTTTTGAGTCTTTTTCCCAAAATAAGATGACCATCAAATTAGCCCAGTCAGATACGAGAGAAGAGATACCCTGTGATCTAACTTTTGATGCCACTGGCTCTGCGCGCGTTCTCATCAAAGCGATTAATCAACAGGAAAAATTCTTTAAGCTGAAAGCCGTGGGGGATAATCCCCTAGAAAATAATTTTATTGCCTATGTCAAAATGGAAGCTGAACAAGCCTTTCTTGTGCAACAAGGAGCGCAACTGACTAACGATTTAAATTATGTTATAGGTCTGGAAACCCTGCGTCAGCAATTTGGTTGGGAACAATACGATCATCCCCTTTGCTTGCTTGTCTCGATGAATGAAGCTAAAAACAAGGTTTGTTTGTACTATGAAACGCCGCCCAATCTCGAAGCAAAGGATTATGAGGCTTGGCTTAAAGCCTTGCTAAAGATGCGAACGGGCGAAGAGATAAACTTTGAATTATTTAAAGCGGAAGAGAAGTTAGCTGAGGATGAGCAGTACAAAATCAGGAAAAATAAACTTCGATTCTCCCCCTTTCTGGTTTCACCTAAAGAAGCTTCCCCCTCTTTTTATCCCGGGAAGGAAGGTCTACCGATGACTATTCTGGTAGGTGACGCTTTACTTGAACCGGATTATCAGGCAGGAGTAGGTATCAGTGCTGGAGTAGCTAGGGTTGATGCTTTGCTAAGCGGCATGACGGTCAGTGAGGGCAAAATCACAGCGATTGACTTTGATGCTTACCATGAAAAAATAAAGCCCTTGATGGAGGCTCAAAAAGAAGAGATTGTTAAAAACTTTGAAGAACGAGATAGGCGGTTACAGACGGCCCTCGATCTGGCTGAATCCCGATATCAAAAAGCCCTTGAGCTTGCTGCGGAGCAGGAGCAGCCTTTAATTAAGGAGGGATTTAATGAGTTACAAAGGCTAAAATTTTATAATGCCGCCACGCAAGGTTATAGCGATGCCATTCTCGATGGAAATGCTAAGTTCAAGTTAAAATCGGGAGGGGTAGAGCGCTTAGAAAGAAGTCTTGACGATTACGTAGCCGCCTTGTCATTTACGCTTGCCCCAAAAGATAAACCATTCTATGAAAAAATAAACTCAGAATTAGCGGGGGCCCTTTCTGGTGTGGGGCCATTTATTGTTGAGCTAGCTAAGAATAAAAAATATCTGATGGCAAGCAAATACAATGCTGTCCTCCTCAATTTTTATAAGAAATATTATCCAAATGCGTATTTGCAAGAGCAACAGATGTTAGCTAACAATCAAGCGATCTTTGCTTCCAGAATTAAGGAAGCCGAAACTCCAATCGCTGGCCCCACTTCGGCCTCTAGCACTTCCTCCACACCCAGCGGCGGAGCAGGGATAGCCGACACCAATGACAGCGCCCCAGAGCCCAGCAGCAAAAAACATAAGAACAAATAATCCTTCCTTTCCCCATGCCATCTTGGCCTACCTCCCGTCATCCCGCGTCATCCTTGTCATCCTGTAGGGGCGACCGGCGGTCGCCCTGACTGATGCAACTGCAAGCCCCTTGCCTCAAGTCAGGGCGACCGCCGGTCGCCCCTACAGCGAGCAGTGAATCGTAGCCTGGGTGCAGCGAAGCGGAACCCAGGAACCCTCAGTTGGTATTACTCTATCGGCGTTATACAATAGTCCCAAACTCAAAAGGTCCTGTGAATATGTCATGGATGCGTCTTTTAATCAGCGGGCTACTGTGTTGCGCAGTCTTGCCTGCTTTTGCGCAACCGCTCACCATTATCTCCCCAGCACCCGCTCCGCAACCTTACAACCGCAACCGCGGCCAACCCGCCGGTCTTAGTGAAATTTTCAACGCGGAGGACCGTGCCTCTGCTTTGAAACGCACGAACCTCACCTATGCCATTGCACGCAAAACGACTCCTTTCGTGGGCATTGAAAGTATTCAGCCTATTTATGAAAATTTCTGTAACACTTTCTTCGGCCAATTTCGCTTGGGCTATAGCGGTGGCAGCGGTATGTTCAATGTCGGTTTTGGTTATCGCTACATACGCCAGGATCGCCAAATTATGCTGGGGCTTAATGTTTTCTACGATCAAACCATGCAATATCTCAACAAGCGTGTTGGCATAGGGGGTGAAGTTTTCTCTACCTATGCCACCTTTCGTGTCAACTATTACGATGACATCAGCATAGCCCGCAGCCTCAATACCTTCAATGGCGTGACTTCTTACCAGCGCGCCTTATCCGGTTTTGATGGCAGCATCGAAGTTCCCTTCCCCTTCCTATCCTGGATCCACTTTGTAGCCCAGGGCTCGCATTGGTATGGCAATAATTATACCGGTATCAACGGAGGCACCGCTTCCCTGCGAATTTTTCCGGCACGGCAGCTGGAGCTGGATGGTGGGCTGAAATATGACAATGTCTACAAGGGCCAAGCCTTCCTGCGACTGGACTATTATCTGGGAGCGGCGGATTTCATTGAAAACAGCGCGAGCACGCCGCACTACGAGTCCAGCCTCTTCGCGCCGCAAAAGATGCAGCGCCAGCGTTTACAAAAAGTGATCCGCTACAACGATATCATGGTAGAAGAAACAGAGCCCAATGGTCTCTATAAGCTTCTACCACGCGGTAGTTAACCCACAACGAGATGATAGGTTCCCTCAGCTAAGGTATTGTCCCTGGCTGCATGAAAAATCAATTCGTTCATGGCTTCGGAGTTGATGGGGTTGATTTGGCAAATAACGCTTTGCCCTGGGTAAGCGATAGTGGTCAAGCCTCGTGAGGTGCAGTTCTCAATCCACAAGTCACCCTTGGAACTTTTGCTAACATGAATCAGCACATATTGCTTCTTATCGGTTTTGTTCTGAATCTGTTTCAGATCGCGTTTACCCTCGGAGGTCCAGTGAATGGCGGAGGCGAGCGCATTTTTGCTATCCGCTAGGCTGGGCTTATCCGCCGCGAAAAGGGGATTGCCGATCAGAAGGAGCGAAAGCGCCAGGAACAGTTTTTTCATGATCTCAAGTCCTTATAAATAGGGTTATGACATTCATTCTATTATTTCTTGGGCAAAAATGTCGATAATAATTCCATGGGGGAGGGGAAGACGATTAAAGGCAGAAAATGTAAGCATAACTAGAGTTCAGCTGCGCTAGTCCCTTGAATATAATAGATTAAATAATGCCATTTCTAGCCTATACTTACAAATAATGACCAGTTGGGGAAAAACCTATGCCCTATTCTCCCGATTTCAATGATGAGGATCAAGTTTACAGGGGTTTTAGTAACCTGGAGGAAGTTTTAGAATTTTTAATGAAAACTGATAAATTAGCTCCAAAACATGCCGGCTTGATGTTGAGATTTACTCTTAGCCCAGGCAAGGAAACACCCACTTCTGTTAAAATTGTTAAGCGGCTCTTGGAGCTTGGCGCTTCATGTAATGAAATAATGAATGGGAAAGTTGTTGGAACACGAATGTCGCTTCTTCAGATTGCAGCCACCTTCAATTTGATTGAATCAGCTAAAGTGTTAATGACTGATCCGAAACTTGATTTGACATACAGAGATGCCACCTATGGGAATACGGCGGAAGAATATGCAAGGGAATTTAAAAACTATCGCATGGTTAGTTTATTATCCAAGAAAAATGTAGTTACCAGTTTTGTTCAAAGTCTATTTGCTAAAAAAATAATACGTCATTCTCAAGCCCCTTTAATCAGGCGAATACAGAGTTTAGGATATCCCTCGCATCCTGAGGGACTTTGCCATTCATTTTCACTCCTTGGTGGACAGGCTGTTTTAGTGGGTGAAGCAAAAGATTTCTTACGACGTTATAAATACATTCTTTCTATCCCCTATTCAGAATTTAAACAGCGATATCAGGAAGCCTATGAAAAAAGAAAAAATATTGCAATCGCTAATGCCTTAGCAAGGAAAGTAGCAAAGAAAGAGATAGAGGGAATAAGCATCGAAAATAATTCACAACTTACACAGGAAGAAGAAGATTTGCTGAATTTTGCAGCATTAGGTGAAGGCATTGAAATTAACCAAACTGCGACCATTCCATTTAATAAATATAATTTTCTACAAAGAGCATTAGGAATTGAAAGAAATACCCTTGAACATTACTCATATTATCCAGGGTTGGAATCAAGGGCTTTGCAAGAAAAAGGTGGTCGGGCCAGACTAGGTAAAACTAGACGATCGGAATTTAATTTTGGCGAAAAAGAAAAGGTTATTTCTTTTTTTGAAAATATAAGAGACTTGGTTGATCAACAAAATGAAAAAAAACAGCCTATCGAAATTAGGCTTCTTGGGTTTATTGACGTCGTCGGCCCTCATGCTATTACCATCGGTTACGATCCTAATGGCGGAAAACAGGGGGCCTGGTATTTTATTGATGCGAACCATCCTGAAGGTTTAAAAGGAGTACATTCAGGAAATGAAAAAGAATTAGTCGATCTTCTCGAAGAGGCATTTCGTTTTCGTTTTAAAATGAAATCGAAAGTCATTAAATTTGAAACCACCTTGATGACCACCAAAAATGAAGGCGTTCCGGCGCTCAAAAGTTTAGAATCAAATTGGGAAAAAATTCATAAAGAATCATTCAAAAAAGCCATTCCTTCGGGTCTCGATGTTATAGCAACCTTGAAAACCAGCGAAATAATAGCTATGTCAGTAGTTTCTGCCATACTATTCGCTGTTGCCTCTATGGTTGTTGGTCCCCTGATTGCGGCATCCTTTCTCACCACAATGGCTATTGCAGTGCCAATGTTTATAACTATTTATTTGATACCTAAGCTTATTATGACTGCTTATAATAAATATAAAGATCGAAAAAATGCAGCAGAACCAGTAGATTCTCACGAGGAAAAAAGAAATTCTGCCACGGTACACCAAGCCAGCGAAAAAAGGCTGGATAAAAGAAAAGAGCACGAAGTATCGATTCCTCCAAGAACCCCCGCTAACAGCTCCCTCAACTCAAACCAGGCATTTTTCCCAAATAAAAAGACCACTAGAAAATCCAGGGATGTTAAATTTCACAAGACTAATTCCAAACCGAAAAGCATGGGCTCTTAATTTTTAAATATCGATAATAATTCCATGGGAAAGGGAAAGACGATAGTGGAGTTTTTTTCTTCCGCAATGCCGGCTAAAGTTTGCAAATAGCGCAGCTGTAAGGCTTGGGGGTTTTTGGCAATCACATCGGCGGCTTCTAACAGTTTAGCCGAGGCCTGAAATTCCCCATCGGCATGGATCACCTTAGCCCGACGTTCACGCTCTGCCTCGGCCTGTTTGGCGATGGCCCGCACCATGGTCTCATTAATGTCGATATGCTTGATCTCAACCAGGCTGATTTGAATGCCCCAAGCATCCGCGTGCTCATCCAAAATTTGCTGAATGTGCGTATTCAGCTTAGTCCGCTCCGCCAGCATTTCATCCAGTTCATGCTGCCCTAAGACGGAGCGCAGGGTGGTTTGGGAGAGTTGGCTAACGGCAGAGAAGTAATCCTCGACCTGAATCACCGCCCGACTGGGGTCAGTGACCTTGAAATAGACAACCGCAGAGACCCGAACAGAGACATTATCCCGAGAGATCACATCTTGGGGCGGCACATCCAGAACGATGGTCCTTAAATCGATTTTAACGATCTGCTGAATCCCTGGAAGGATGAGAAAAAGGCCAGGACCTTTGGTAGAAGTGAAGCGCCCCAGCGTGAAAACAACCGCCCGCTCATATTCGCGTAAAACCTTGATGCTAGACACTAACAAAACGAGAGCAACGACAACTATCGTGATTAAAACGTTATCCATCTGGGCAACCTCTCTAAGCTAATCGAGAAAATGGCTTTAATTCTGAACCCTTCGCCCAGGCCAAGCAAGAGCTCTTCTTAGGGTCGCGCTTTTTTCACCCACCTTTTTTCATTCTTATACGATATAATAACTAAGTGGATGTCCAACTTAATAAAAGGAGTTATTGAAATGAGAAAATTACTAGCGTTAGTAGCTGTTATGCTCGTTTTAGGAACAGTCGTTGGCTGTTCTTGCCAAGTCCCCCCCCCAGCCTACAAAGGCGAAGGCTAAAAATAAGGGAAAGGCCAGAGTAAAGCCTGGATAGGTACGCTTCTAAAGCTCCCTATCTGGGCTGTACTAAAACCAAACAAGGGCAGAGTTTCTGCCCTTGTTTTTTTCTGGGGCCTGCAAAATGGCCTCTGAACCGTAAGGATCAAGGATCGTAGCCTGGGTGTAGCGAAGCGGAACCCAGGAAACCCACGAAACCCAGGATAGCGCCGATATTTCCTGGGTTCCGCTTCGCTACACCCAGGCTACAAAATGGCTTCCAAACCGTATGCCAGCTCTTTCAGTTTGCTCACCTTCTTACAGGCCAAGACTACCCCACGCATAAAACACTGGCGATCCATACTATCGTGGCGCAGCGTGAGGGTTTCACCCAGATCACCAAAGATAATTTGCTCATGCGCCACCAAGCCTGGCAGACGGACGGCATGGATAGGGATGCCCAAATAATCCGCCCCACGCGAACCGGGGATATTCTCATGCTGCTCTGCCACCATCCTTCTCCTGCCTCGAGCCTCTGCTAACTTTTCGGCGGTATACATCGCCGTCCCGGAGGGGCAGTCCCGTTTGCGGTCGTGGTGCATTTCAATAATTTCAACTTCCGGAAAATATTTCACCAATTCCTGGGCATACTTCAGCATCAAAATGACGCCCAGCGAAAAGTTAGGCGCAATCAGCCCACCCCGTTTCAACTTTTTACATTCATCCTGCAATTTTTTGATTTGTTTGGGCATCAGCCCCGAGGTGCCAATCACCGGATGGGCTCCGGCTTTGATAATGGTGCGCGTATTTTGATAAACCGCGGAGGGGTGGGTAAAATCGACCACCACTTGGGCGCCGCTTTTTTGGATGGCTTGGGCCAGATTGTCCGCCCGATTGGTTTGCCCAACCACCTGGAATTCACTGAGACTCTCCAGCGTTTTCACCGTCATTTGCCCCATCCGACCCAAGGCGCCGTTAACTAACACTCGAATAGGCATGTGTGATTCCTTATTAAAAAAGCGCAGGGATGTCATCGTGACATTTATCTGGGTCCGCTAAAGGGCACGAGGTCCCTCGGCTGCGCTCGGGATGACATCTAAGGTTAGCCCCTCTAGAGGACAAGGGGAAGGTTACGATTAAATCAAAATTAGGGGGATATTTAAAGATTTTATTTGACTAATGTCATATATTAGTTGGGGCTAAATCTTTCCTAGGAAAAAGAGATGATTAATGAGCAAGGTTATCGTTCAGGGGTAGGGATCATACTAGTGAATGCTAATCGCCAATTATTTTTAGGCAAACGATTAGGAATTAATGCCTGGCAATTTCCTCAAGGCGGCTTAAAGGAAGGCGAGACCCTTGAGCAGGCTATGTATCGAGAACTCAAAGAAGAGATAGGCCTAGAGCCTAAGCAGGTAGAGATCATCGCGCAAAACGAGGAATGGCTGCGCTACGATCTGCCCAAGGGCCTCATTCGACGCCGCACCAAACCCATCTGCATCGGCCAGCAGCAAAAATGGTTTTTGCTGCGCCTTGTTGAAAAAGACGCCAAAATTAACTTACAGACCACCGACGATCCCGAATTTGATTCCTGGGCCTGGGTCTCCTATTGGTACCCCCTGCGACAAATTATCGCCTTCAAACGCCAGGTTTACGAAAAAATCATGCACGAATTCGCCCCCTTTGTTTTATCACGGCGGTTTACCAAAAAATGACTATGCTGACGACGCTAAGGCGCATCATCCAGGATGTCTCAGGCACAGCGGATTTTCGCGAAGCCTTGAAGATCATGGTAACGGAGATTGCCAAAGCCCTGACAGCCGATGCCTGCTCCATCTATTTGCTGGATCGGCGGCATGCCGAATATATCTTAACAGCCTCGGTGGGTTTAAACCCCGCCGCCGTGGGTAAGGCGCGTGTACCTCTAAACAAAGGCTTGATCGGCTTAGTGGGTGAGCGAGAAGAGCCAATCAACATCGAGGATGCGCCCCGACATCCGCAGTATTTCGTTATTGAGGATTTTAACGAAGCAATGTTCAGCAACTTTTTGGGCGTGCCCCTGATTCATCATCGCCAACTCTTGGGCGTGATCGTGGTACAGCAAAAAGAAGCGCGGCGTTATGACGAGGCGGAGGAATCTTTCCTGGTCACCTTGGCCACGCAGTTGGCGGCTAACATCGCGCATGCCGAGGCGACTGGCGTTTTAAGCGTCGTGCTAGAGCGGCAAGTGAAAAAGAGCCAAAGCACCGTTTACTCAGGCATCCCAGGCGCGCCGGGTGTGGCCATTGGACAAGGGACGGTCGTCTTTCCCAGCATGGATTTAGACGGCGTGCCGGATCGCATGCCCGATAATGTGGAAGCCGAGATTGCCTTATGGGAATCCGCCATTAGCGCGGCCCGCCATGAAATGAAGATCTTGGGCGATCGCTTAAATCCCAGTTTGCCTTCCGAGGAACAATTGGTCTTTGAAGCCTACCAGCGCATGTTGGACAACAGCAGCTTGGGCGAGGAAGTGATTGAGGAAATTCGCAGCGGCAATTGGGCGCAGGGCGCGCTTCGTCGCGTCATTCAGGGGCAGGCTCGGCGCTTAGAGACCCTTGAAAATGAATATATGCGTGAGCGTGCCGCCGATTTAAGGGACCTGGGAAGGCGAGTGCTGGTTTATCTGCAGAAGCATAATCGTGTCATGCCCACCTATGCGGAAAAAACCATTTTGATCGGCGAAGAATTAGCGCCCATGGATTTGGCCGAGGTGCCGGATGGCTGTTTGGCTGGCGTTGTCTCTACCAAAGGTTCCAGCATTTCCCATGTGGCTATTTTGGCGCGAGCGATGAATGTGCCTACGGTGATGGGGGTGAGTGATTTGCCCATCTTGGGTTTGCAGGATAAAGACATCATTCTCGATGGCTATTACGGCCAGGTTCACATTTCTCCTTCCGCGACCGTGCTGGATGAATTCCAGCGCATCGCCGACGACGAGAAAAAATTTGATGTTTCGCTCGAAGTTTTGCGCGATAAACCAGCGATAACCAAAGACGATCATCGTGTGGTGCTGATGGTCAATGCGGGTTTAGGGGCGGATATCGGGGTATCGCTGGCGGCGGGTGCCGAAGGCGTGGGCTTGTATCGCACCGAGGTGCCCTTTTTGCTGCGCGATCGCTTTCCCACCAGCGAAGAGCAGCGGCTGATTTATCGGCAATTGCTCTCCTCTTTCTCTCCCCGTCCGGTCATTATGCGCACCTTGGATATCGGCGGTGACAAGCTGCTATCTTATTTCCCGGTGGAAGAAGACAACCCCTTCCTGGGCTGGCGCGGCATTCGGGTTTCCCTCGATCACCCTGAAATTTTTCTCTCCCAGGTTCGCGCCATGTTGCGAGCCAGCGAAGGCTTCAACAATCTGCGTATCATGCTGCCCATGATCACCGATGTCAGTGAAGTGGATGAAGCGCTGCGTTTGCTCAAGAAAGCGCACAAGGAAGTCAGCGACGAGGGAGCTCAGATTGATATGCCGCAAGTCGGTATCATGATGGAAGTTCCCTCAGCCATTTATCAAGCCCGCGCTTTGGCCAAACGCGTCGACTTTCTCTCGGTCGGCAGCAATGACCTGACTCAATATCTCCTGGCGGTTGACCGAAACAATACCCGCGTTGCGGGTCTTTTTGACGCCTTGCATCCAGCGGTTATTCGCGCCCTCATTCAAGTGGTGGACAATGGCCATCAAGAAGGCAAACACGTTAGCATTTGCGGCGAAATCGCTAGCGATCCGGTAGCGGTGATGCTCTTGGTGGCCATCGGTTTTGATTCTCTGAGTATGAACGCCTCCTCACTGAGCCGCGTGAAATATGTCATCCGTCATTTCACCAAAAAAAAGGCGCGCAAGTTACTGCAAGAAATTTTAAGCATGGAAAGTGCGGTCATGATTCGTTGTCACATGGAATTGGCCCTGGAGAAAGCAGGATTAGGCAATTTAATTCGAGCAGGAAGATAAACATTTATGATAGCTTACCCCGCGATTGACCCCGTTGCCTTTCATATCGGTTCTTGGCCGGTGTATTGGTACGGGATAATGTATTTGTTGGCCTTTCTCTTCGGCTGGGGCATTCTGTCCCTGCGGATCCACTATAGCCCCAAACCCTTGCTGACACAGGAACAAGCCGCGGATGTTGTGTTTTATATCGCCATGGGCGTCATTCTGGGTGGGCGCTTGGGTTATATGTTTTTCTACGATTGGCCAGTCTTATGGCAGGATCCCTGGGCTGTCCTGCGGATTTGGAAAGGGGGCATGTCTTTCCACGGGGGGTTGATTGGTGTGGCGCTGGGTCTGTGCTGGTTTGCCCGGCGCAACCACTGTTCCCTGATTGATCTGGGTGATCTCGTCGCCCCTGCCTTTCCCATCGGTTTGGGCTTGGGACGTATCGGCAACTTCATCAATGGCGAGCTCTGGGGTCGAGCCAGCTCGGTTCCCTGGGCCATGGTTTTTCCCAATGCCGGTCCTTTGCCCCGCCATCCTTCACAAATCTACGAATTTTTTCTCGAAGGCATTGTCCTCTTCTTGATCCTCTGGTTTTATTCTAGCCGTCCAAGGCCGCGGGGTGCGGTTTCCGGAATGTTTTTACTGTGCTATGGTATTTTCCGCTTCCTGGTTGAATTTTTCCGCGAGCCGGATGTGCAAGTGGGCTATATTATGGGTGGGGTTACGGAGGGGCAGTTATTATCTCTCCCCCTTATTTTATTCGGAATCGTTCTCTTGAAGTGGGCATATAGAAAAAGGGGTCGAAAATGAAACAATACCTGGCATATCTAAACCGTATCCTCGATGAGGGCGTGGAAAAACCCGATCGCACCGGTACCGGTATCCTCAGCATTTTCGGCGGCCAAATGCGCTTTAACCTGCAGGAAGGCTTCCCCATGGTCACCACCAAAAAACTGCACACGCGCAGCATTATTCACGAATTGCTCTGGTTTCTCAGGGGGCAGACGAATATCAAGTATTTACATGAAAATGGCGTCACCATTTGGGATGAGTGGGCTGACGAACAGGGCAACCTGGGCCCCGTTTATGGCAAACAATGGCGAGCCTGGGAAACCAAGGAAGGCAAACCGGTTGACCAAATTAGTAATCTGATCCAGGAAATCAAAACCAACCCAAACTCTCGGCGCCTAATCGTCAATGCCTGGAATGTCGGCGAACTCTCAAAAATGGCTCTTCCACCCTGCCATCTACTTTTTCAATTCTACGTCGCCGAAGGCCGTCTCTCCTGCCAACTTTACCAACGCTCCGCCGACTCTTTCCTAGGCGTGCCTTTTAACATCACTTCCTACTCCCTGCTAACCTACATGGTCGCCCAACAATGCGACCTGGAAGTCGGCGATTTCATCTGGACCGGCGGCGATTGCCATATCTACACCAACCACTTCGAACAGGTAAAGCTACAACTAACCCGCACTCCCTTTCCTCTGCCCCAACTCCACCTAAGACGCAGAGACTCGATTTTCGATTATGAATTCGAAGACATCGAAATCCTAAACTACCAATGCCACCCCGCAATCCGCGCGGAGGTAGCCGTCTAACGATGTGAGTCACCCTCTCTTCCCACGTTTTGTGTGGGAGGAGAGGGCTGGGGAGAGGAGGGGTCAACCATCCTTAAAGATGATAGAGACCTCCTCTCCCCGACCCTCTGCTATGTGAGTTGTCAATAAATTCAGATAGCAGCCTCCGGCGGCAAAAAAAGGAATCCACATCCTTTGGAAGGCGAAAATCATGACACCGGGGATACCAAAAAAGAAGAGATCGGCCGCCAGCATGAGGTAGACGCCGGCGCCGTTATATCGGGTATAGACGTTGCGCTCAAGCCAATCATCGGGCGTGCCATTGCCATAGTGTAAACAAGTCAGGCCTGCCCCCCTTTCACAACAGTATCAGCGGTTATCCGTGAGGCTAAGGAAAAGGGACGGATAAGGCAAGTAGAGTCTGAACGAAAATCTACACGATATGT
>Ga0206867_1098_pt1 | contig 19196 bp, 17 predicted proteins | sample Alteio_BWOrgCont_37_FD_152905 | JGI IMG/M metagenome (GOLD analysis project Ga0206867, IMG submission 152905) | Enriched cells from forest soil in Barre Woods Harvard Forest LTER site, Petersham, Massachusetts, United States -... | ecosystem: Environmental > Terrestrial > Soil > Temperate forest >...
GATGAAAGTGGATGTAAAAGTCCTTGCAGGCAAGGCAAAAGCCGAGTCTGATCCGTCAGGAGGGCGAACAAATCGGCAGGTTGCAGCGCAAGCGAACTGTAGTGAAGCTCCGAAATCACTCCCCACGTGAAACGGATTTGTGGAAATGTTGGGAAAGCCGAGCGTTTTGGTATTGTGCGAAGGCCCGCGTCAGTGGTGAAGGAACTGGATGCATGCAGTCACTGATTTCCCCGGAGTCGAAGAAGGCGACATGTCGAGAAGGATTTGGCAGTGAAAGCTCGGACCCACTGGTGGGTGGCCTAGGCGCTCCCGCACAGCTAAGGCGTTTCGTATAACCGCAAAGTCGGGAAGTCGGAACGTGCTTGCCAGTGGCTCGGATGGGGTCAATTAAGTGTTGATGGACCGGGACACTACAACTCGGACCGGAGCGAGGACCTCTGGGGTAAAGCCGTGAGGCTTGAATGACGGTATCGCAAAAGAATACCTGCCCGACTCAGAGCGGGAGACCAGGTCTCAGTTCTGGAACGATACGAAAGGTGGATGCAAACTATGGAGCGCGTTGTGTATTCCGGGAGCAGGATTAAGCAATGCGATCTGTAGGAAGGCGTCACCCGATATGTCAGCCTTGAAGCCGTACTGGGGAAAACCCACCGTACGGCATTTTAGAGGGGGCAATGGAAACAACGGCATCATTCGAAGCCCGTTAAGCGCCTTTGCCCTACTCGACCGTAGCGTTTATTGCCAAGTGCCGGCGCAAGGCATTGTATGTGCAACTGCGACCGCATCTTGGCGAGGTTTTCCGGCGTTTGGCCGAGCAGAGAGAGAGTCGTGTTCTGGAAGGCCATCTGATGTCGGACCACGTCCATATGCTTCTTTCGATCCCGCCCAAGTACGCAGTGTCGGAAGTGGTGGGCTACATCAAGGGCAAGAGCGCGATTCACCTGGCTCGGACGTATGGTGAGCGCAAGCAGAACTTTACCGGACAGCATTTCTGGGCGCGCGGTTACTTCGTATCGACGGTGGGGCGAGATGAGGCACAGATACGGGAATACATCCGCAACCAAGAGGCTGAGGATAAGCGGCTGGACCAACTGCAGATGTGGAACTAGCCACCGAAAGGTGGCCCCAATCCTGTCGGGGCCGCGTTAGCGACCCCGCTCAAGATGGGATGAGACGGCTGGCCTCGCGTACAGCTAAGCTGTTCGCAACGCATTCAAGGATGCTCAAAGGAGACCAGCCAATGAAGAAGGTTAGCAGAGAGTTGCCGAAGATGGAAGCAGGAATCGCCAAACCGGAGATGACCGTGGGCCTTGATCTGGGCGACCGCTACAGCCACTATTGCCTCTTGAACAGCGATGGAGAGGTAGTCGAGGAAGGGCGGGTACAAAGCGCCGAGGCTGCGCTGCGGCGGCATTTCGAGGGCGAGGATTGTCTGCGCATCGCCCTGGAGTGTGGCACCCACTCTCCCTGGGTCAGCCGTTTGTTGAACGCTCTGGGCCATCAGGTCATCGTGGCCAATGCCCGTCAGATTTCCGCCATCACCGGCAGCGAATCGAAAAACGACCGCAACGACGCCGAGAAACTGGCCCGCTTTGCCGCCTTCGATCCCAAGTTGCTCTCCCCGCTCGAGCATCGCAGCGAGGAGCGCCAGGTGGATTTGAACCTAATCCATGCGCGTAGCACGCTGGTACGGGCGCGGACGATGATCGTCAACGCGCTGCGCGGTCTAGTCAAGAGCGCCGGAGGCCGTCTGCCCGCCTGCTCGACCGAATTTCTTCCGGCTCGCGCGCTGGCGGCTATACCGCCCGCCCTCAGCGCGGTCGCCACCCCGTTGGTCGAGCAAATTGGGCTGCTCAATGCACAGGTCGATGGCATGGACAAGCAGATTGCAAAGCTTTCCGCCAAGTATCCCGAGATCGTTCTGCTGCGCACCGCGCCCGGCGTGGGACCGATCGTCGCCGCCGCGTATGTGCTGACGCTGGGCCAGCCCGATGCGGCCAGCAACCGTTCCGCCGGAGCGTTTCTCGGTTTGCGTCCCGCGCAGAGCCAATCGGGCGCTGCCGACCCGCAACGGCGTATCTCCAAGTCCGGCGACAGTTTCCTGCGCAGCCTGCTGGTGCAATCGGCGCAATACGTCCTGGGACGCTTCGGTCCCGATTCCGAGCTGCGGCGTTGGGGACTGAAGCTGGCGGCCACGGGCGGCAAGCGGGGCAAAAAACGAGCCATCGTCGCGGTGGCCCGTAAACTGGCGGTCGTGCTGCACGCCCTATGGCGCAGCGGGCAACGCTTCCAACCCTTCCCGCAACAGGCGGCGGTGGCGGCATAGCGCCGTGCCTCAACCGCGGTACAACTGGCAAGACGGCAGTGAAGCAGCAAGGTTCTGAACAGGTTTCCAAGCAGAGGTTTTCAATCGAAGTGGCAAGCGCCAATCAATCTCGTGTCCGGGTGACTGCGTAAAGCGGCTGGGTCGTCATAGGCCGAGCTCAAGATAGCAGCCCCGATTCATCCCTATCGGACCCCATCAGGCACCGAGCCCAGAGCGGCTCCAAGCGAGTGCGTATAGAAGCCCGAGATGAACCTTCAAAACACGAACGAAAGGCAAGTGCAAAAACAACAGCAACAGCAACAGCAAAAGCGCCACTAAGCGGAGCCGCAAACATAACTTCACAGATTGGGCGCAATGGAGTAGTTCCATTGCGGCAGTATCTTATCGGGTTTAAAAGCAAGAGATGAGATGAGTTGACGATTCGGTTTGAGGCCTGTTGGATATTCTGCCCGGTCCAGATAGTCGCTCACAGACAGGCCAGTTTTTGTGCTGGTACTGCGAATGAAGCCGAGCATCTTTTCATGGCTGACAAGCGGTTCCCCCGCCCAGTTTTTGGAGATCTGGGAGAACAGACGATGCTCTATGGGATTCCATTTGGAAGCTCCAGTAGGGTAGTGAGCGACGGTGATGGTGATGCCAAATTGGTTGCACAATTGGGTCTGGATTTCTGTTTTCCAGGCCCAGGAACGGCAATTGTTACTGCCACCCGCGTCGGCAAGAATAAGGAGTTCGGATGCCGTGCCATGGAGACGAGACCCCTCATGTTTCCACCAGGTGGCGATGGAGTGGGCGGCGAAGGCCGCCGTGTCGTGTGAGACGCCAACGCAGACCGTTCCGCGGTTGTTTGGCGGATCGTAAATACCATAGGAGATGCCCACTCCACTGGCGTCGGATCGGAAGTCGTGATCGTTCACCAATACGGGCGACCGATCCCATTTGGTGCCTGAGTTTTTGAAGTTTCCGATGAGTTCGCGTTTTTTGCTATCGACGCTGATAACCGGAAGGCCTTCACGCTGGAAGCGCGCGCGCATCTTGGAAATATGCTGGAATTGCTGATCCCGGTAAGGGCTGGAATTGGTGGCGATCTGCTTGCGGTTGACGCGCAGAGAGAAATCCATTTGGTACAAGAGCCGAGCTACCGTATTGGGCGATACCGGAATGTCGATCTCCTGAAGCACCTCGGCGATCTTCTCTGTCGTCATGCGCGTCCACTTCAACCCCGTGATCGGATCTCCGGCGGTGTCGTGCTCCAGCAGAATTTCGATGGCATGGATTATTTCGGGCGTTTTTTTTCCACGGCTAGGCGCCCGCCGCCGGCCCTTCGCGTGCGCTCCACCTCCACATCCTGCGCCAATAGCTGTTGTCGTCCGCGAGCCACGGTGTGAGGATCGAGTTGGAGGAAGTCAGCTAGTCGATGATCGCCGCCACGGCCCAGCTTAAGCGACTCCAGTCCAGCAAACAGGCGGCGCTGCTGCTCGTCCAGCAAGCTGTAGAACAGTAGAATGGAGGCTTTCAATTCCTTCTCCGCGACCTGCAGCACAGACATATCCGCTGCTATGGGAACTGCCTCGACAGTGCGGCGCGTCTGCAGTTGCCCACGCCGAATAGCGCGGTCCGTGGCCGTGTAAAGGTAACGGCCGGAAACGATCTCACGAGCCACCCGTTGCTGCTGTGCTAATTGATGTAGCGTATCCTGCACTTCGACGTGCAAGGCGCGCGCCAGTTCATCGGCGAAATATCCCCACGGTGAACGATTGACGAACGCCTCGGCGCTGGCCAGCAGTGTACCGAAACGGGAGAACCAGACGTCTGCCTGCGACCAGAGTCCGTCGTCATCGAAGCGGGCGACATCGCGCAGGGTATAGTATCGGCCGCGATGGGAGTAGCTGGTGAGATAACCCAGAGGCTTCAGTTTCCGGAAGACGGTGACATTGACTGAGGTTCCGAGAGCTTGTTTCAGTTCATCCAGGGTGGCAATTTTGTTGCGCAGCAGCAGTGAACGCAGTTCATCGGCGTGGAAAGAGAGAGGCCTCATAATGTTATAGTTCCGGATGCGGCGGATGCTCCTGTTCGGAACTATAACAAATCGGAGCATGCAAGTCTAACACTCGTCAAAGCGTCATGCAGCAGCATTTACAGGATGCTGTCGTCGTTCTCTATTGGGTGTCCAGCTCCGACTTGGCGACGCATTATGTAATAACAACGACTATATATGAGTTGTTATTGTTGCGGCTCCGCTAAGGAAAAAACAAATGCAAAAGCAACGACAAAAACCTTGACAACGCCAGCCGTCTCATTGGAGCCGCTTTAAGCGGCTCACAAATAAGGCCCCCGGCTTTGCCGGGGTATTTACCCTTCCTCTGTTGTGACGTAGGGTAGGGTCGAGCACCGGCGCCGTGCGACATTACTGCCGTCGGACTCTGATGCCCGCCCTCCGAACCGGGCGTGCACCTTTCGTTATGATCCGGCTCTCCGGGAGCACTGATGTATGCAGGAGTGCGCATCCATCCTCTGCGGAATCGTTCCAAACGCAAGGTGGAGAGAAGGAACTGTTCAACGTTGCCTTCCCGCCAGAGTTTGCGCGTGGGTCGAAGCAGGCTTGGCAAACGAACCAGCCGCGTCCGTTTTCGATGGAGAGGACCATGTTTCTTCATCAGCCATCGCCAGATGCGGTCCCCGACATAACAGTCCAGAGCCGAGAACTGGCGACTTGCGTTGGTGCAGAAGCGATAGTTGTTTCCCCATCCCCTTAGGATAGGATTGAGCTGCTGGAGTAGGTGAGCCAGTGACCAGTTGGTCGTGTCGCGACCAGTCATCTGCCTTACCTTGTACTGAAGGTCCGATTGCTTACTGTTTGGGATTTCGATCCTCGGCATGTAGCCGAACTTGGTTTGCCACTTGTAGCGCACCCGGAGACCAACGAACTGAAAGCCCTCAGTCAGATCGACAACTTTCGTCTTCTCGATCGATAATTCGAGGCGCATGGTGTCGCGCAGATACTCCGCCAGGCTGCCTTTTCCTGCTCGGCCTGCTCGCGTGTACCGGCGACTCGACTAGATGTTTAGTCCCGGCATTTGATGGGTTGGGGGATCGAGATTAAATCTGTGCGGCTCTTTCTGCCAACATTTACAGATGAACTCGTAGACGGTGAGACCTCCGAGAGTCTTGAGCCGTTTGGTGAAGTTGTAGGCGACAATGAAGTCAATGAGGTGCATTTACTGCTGGTTGTGGCTGTCGTAGTAGTAACGCTGAACGGTATCTTCTTTGATCGTTCGGTTCATGCGCTCGACCTGCCTGTTGGTCCAAGGATGGTTGGGTGTTGTCGAGCGATGTTCGATGCCACAGCGAAGGCAGAGCCTATCGAAGGGATGGCCGCGCCAGCGGGCGGTTGGACCCTTCCGGTTCTTGGGCAGGTCGGCGAACTGGATGCCATTGTCGGTTAGAACGGTATGGATCCGATTGGGAACGGCTGCAACCAATGCTTCAAGAAAGGCGGCGGCAGCTCGCATGTCAGCGTGTTCGACCAACTCAACGAAGGTGAACTCGAGGTGCGGTCGATAGCCACGAATAGATAGAGTTTGCCTTCGGCGGTGCGTACCTCGGCCAAGTCGATATGGAAGTAGCCGATCGGGTAGCCCTCGAACTTCTTCCTATTAGGCTTGTTACCTTCCACTTCCGGCAGACGGCTGATACCGTGGCTCTCCAAACAACGATGCAACGAAGAACGGCTCAGCCTGGGAATGGTAGCTTGGAGCGCATACAGACAGTCGTCCAGCGGCAGCAGGGTGTGTTTGCGAAAGGCAACAACAACTGCCTCTTCTTCCAGGGCAAGAACCATGGATCTGGGCGTTCTCGGCCCCGTAGGAAGATCGGCCACCGAGCAACGCTTCCTCCACTTGGCCGCAGTCTTGGGGTTGATGCCGTGCCGGTGAGCCAGCTTTCTCGGGCTCTCTTGACTATGTTGTATCGCTCGACGGATCGCCGCTGTTGTGGTGGCGCCCTGGTGTAAAACCTGGCCCATAGTGCCTCCTTCCACCCTTGGGAACAGAATGCACCATCAAATGCCGGGACTAAACACCTAGCTAGGAAACTGCGGAGCTTCGCGGCTCTAACCCGCGGTGAGTGCCTCGGCGCTTTACCCAGCAAATGACTAGTCTAAGGAAAGTGACTCCCCAACTTCCAACCAGCCGCCGGCGGTCAGTCCAGCCCGACGCGGCGCACCAAATCTTGAAAACGCGAGTCGCCGCGCAGAGGGTCGTACAACGGGAAGACCTTGATGTATATCAAAATATTGGATTGTTCCTCGAAGGCCCGCTCAAACCAGGCAAATGCCTCATCGTTGTCGCCAAGCCCCAAATAAGCATCCACAAAGGCACCGGCAGGAATGTAGCCAGTCTGCCGGCGCTTTTTCAATTCTCCAAGGAGCCGAAGTGCATCTGCTCGTCGTCCCGCGTTGGCGTACGCCCAGATCAACGCACTGATAACGCCTGGGCTACGGTTCGTAACAGAAACCGCCTTCTCCAACACAGGGATTGCCTCTTCGGCTTGATGGTTGCAAATGAGCGCCCACCCAAGAGGCCAGAGGGGAAATCTGTCGTCCGGTCTTACCGCCAGCACATCTCGGAACTGGCGTATTGCCTCGTCATAGCGACGTGCGTTGAGCAGAGTCCATGCGATCGTATGGCCGGAAGGTCCGAGAGGGTCAAGATCGCGGGCGCGGCGGGCCCACGCCAGTGCCTCGTCCATATGTCCATGGCACAACAGCCAGTCAGAGAATCCATCGTGTGCAGCAGCGTCGTTCGGATTCAAATCGAGGGCGCGCCTGTATTCCGCCTCGGCCTCGGCCCACTTCCACTGTCTCATATGCATGTTGGCCAGCAGGACATGCGCGTCGGCGAGATCAGGATCTAGCTCCAGCGCCTTTCGAGCCGCGTTGATCACCTTTGGACGCGTTTCACTCGCGGGAGCGCCGACAAAACTGTGCCAAGTGCCCCGTATGCCGATGCGAGGCCGACATAGGCTTGCGCAAATGCCGGATCCTTGTTGATCGCATCGTCGAACCAGGCGATACGCCTCTCGGTCTCAGCTCTGCTGTTGCCTTTGGCAAACATACCTTGGAGGTAGCTCTCGTAAGCTTCCGGCGAGACCGAATGTGCGGCAACAAGCCTGGCGTGCTCTTCGCCTGAGACCGTAACCTCGACCCTTTGCGCGATGGATTGTGCGACCTCGCTCTCCAGCGTGAGGGCGTCGCCGAGTTCGCGGTCGTAGGACTCGGACCAGAAGTGCTCGTCAGTTGATGCACGAATCAACTGCGCGTGAACACGAATGCGGTTGCCTTCCCGCATCACGGATCCCTCGACGAGCGCATCCGCTCCGAGCTTCCTCGCAATCTCCGGCGCCGAGAGCCGGGTGTCCTTGAATTGCATCACCGACGTGCGGGAGATAACACGCAGGCCTCGGATCATCGATAGACGTCCGATCACTTCCTCGGTCATGCCGTCGGCGAAGTATTCTTCGTTGGGGTTACCAGAAAGATTTCGAAGGGGTAGTACCGCCAGCGAGCGGATGGGCGCAGCAGGATCACTCTTGTGGGTCCGGAACTTGAGGAGAAAAGCGAACAAAAGAAAGAGGGGGATGATCAGCGCCAGTATCCATGCTCGACGGCGGAACCAAGTTTGCCCGGTAGCTGTCACGACCGCCGGCTCGCGCCTGTCAGATGCATCCAGCTCTTCGACGTCGGGCACGGCTGCCGCCTCGCGCTCCTCACCGCAGGTTGACACGCCAGGTGAGGAGGCGTCCGTCTCGTCAATTCGTGCCGGGGCAACAACCTCCACGTCCGCGATGAATCGGTACCCTCGCCGGGGCGCCGTCTGGATGTAACGCGGCGAGGCCGCTGAATCGCCAAGCGCTTCCCGCACCCGGTTCATGGCGTTATTCAGGCCGTGGTCGAAATCGCCAAACGTGTCATCCGGCCATAACTGCGAGCGCAGTTCCTCGCGCGTCACCAACTCGCCCTGGCGTTGCACGAGCAGCACCAGCAGTCGGGTTGGTTGGACCGCAAGCCGCTCCTGCCGGCCTCCGCGCGTCAGGCAGCAAGTCCTCAGATCCAGTTCGAAGGGGCCAAATCGCACCGCTTTCGCTTGTAGTTGGGGAGGGATCACAGCGCATCCTCAAGCGTCGCAGATTGCCCTCTGAGCATACAGGAACCTTGCCTGCGTGCCCCCCGTCGATCTAAATCCCTCATAAGGGGGTGACTTGGCAGCGGATAATTTGGGGACATTATCAAGAGTTTGCTGTGAATGCATCCAGGCGGCGGTTCGCGCATGGTGTGCCTGTGCCAAGCCAGTGATTATTCTAAATTTCCGCGGCGAGATGATCTATTTCGTGCGCCCCACGTCTGGGTTGAGAGCTGCGAACCAGCGTTCAGATGTTCAGCTTTAACTGTGTAAACCATCAAGCTTTGCATCGAGCACGCAACTTGCCGGCGCTCTCATTGAAGCCTGGGAGGTCGGCCGAATCGGCATTCGGACTAAGGAAGAACAAGGTATCTCCGCGTCCAGTCAATGATCATGGTCCGCATGGCGGGAGTCTCCTCATGAGCGCAATCGAACAGTTCGATGCGGCAATCCTCTTCGCGACCGTGCTGTCGGTAAAGCGGCAGCAAATTCTCGCGAATCTTCTCGACTCCCGCAGGCGGAGTGAGGGGGTCTTTTCGCCCGTTAACACTCAGATGGGGACGCGGCACAATCAACTCATTTATTCCGGTTGTGTCGAACTGTTTCAACAACGATGGAACAAAATAATAGATGCCATGTCCACTGAGCCCGTGGGCCGCAATCAGCGATTCGAAGTCGGTCAGACAACACAGGTCGATTGTCATTCTTACCCGGGGATCCAGCGCCGCCAGCCACCACGCCTTGGTCGATCCCATGGACATGCCTGTCACGCCAAGCCGCTGCGGATCCACCTCCTCACGGCCTGCCAGGTAAGAAAGGGCTCGGAATTCGTCGAACATCATCATGCCCCATAGCACCTGGCCGCGCCAGATCATGAGCTTGAAAGCGTCTTCCTCCCCTCGGCGACCGTTCGTATCATGCTGCCGTTCGCCGAAACACCAACTGTCGATCGCCAGCGTTACAACTCCCATTTCGGCAAGAACGGAAGCATATGCGGGTTGAACGTTCGTTCCCCGCAGTAATTGTTCTTTGCCCAAGTCATACATCCCCGCGTGCCAATGGATGAAGAGAAGACCGGGAGCCGGGCGTTGCAGCCGTTTCGGAATCAGCAGAAGAGCGGGGACTGGCTCAATCCCGTTTAAATCCAGGATGAGGCGATGCAAGTTGTAATGTTCATGATCTTCTGTGCGCACCACTTTGGGCGGCGCTGGCTCATGCTGCCATGGAAGATCACCCAGCAGCCCCCAGAGGGCGTCACGCCGGCGCTTTTGATAAGAGGAGAATGCGTCGTCGGTTTCGGATTCAGCGACTACATTCTTCATGGTGGAATTCAGCCCGAGTCCAACGCCACCGGTCAAAAGCGCAGATCGAGATACGAATTGACGCCGAGTGGTTTTTCGTCCCGAGGTTGCCATCGCAGCCTATGGTATGCCGTCTGTTCCGAATCGCTTTACGGTTGGAGAAACATCAGCGGCCATTACCCAGCATCCCGAGTCCACCAAGCCTTCCCGCTCCGCAGGTGTGAACCATGTGCCCGAAGGCTTCCTTTCTCTCAGCTTTCGTAGCCAAGCTGAAAGGGATTGCCGGCCCGGACGGCAATCAGATACCAGCCGGTGGCGCCGATGTGTTTCGAAGGACCGTACGTATACCCGAAGCCTGTGTCCATCACGCTGGTCGATGCGACCAGGCCCTGTGCCGCTGGGATGGTCTTCCCATTCACTGTTTGTCCCGCTCCCAGCTCCTGTTGGGCCGTCTCGCAGGTGGAAACGAACTTCGCTGCGGTGTTGAAGTCGTTTGCACGATCGTGGAAATTCCCACCTCCAACTAAGATGCGTGCAAGCAGTGCCGCGACCGTGTGGGACGTTCCCTCCAGCCACACGGCATTCGGATCGAAGGTGGGAGTGTTGATGCTGGCAGTATCGAAGACCATCCCGGTAAACGATTCGTTTCCGGTGAGGCTGCTGTCGCGAGACGTGGAAGTGTCGGTAGCCTGCAGATTGGCAATCGCCCAGTCGATCGTACGCCGGTAACTATTGTCGAGAAGTGCCAGATAAGACCAAGTCTGGCAGTCTTCTGGAACCGGATAGTAGTTGATCGAGACTTGGTCGCCGAGTGTTCCGGTGAAGAAGTAGCCATCGGCTGCGTTATACATCGCCGCGACAAAGCGCAAAGCATGCTGGGCAAGATTCTTCCAACTCATGCCATTGGTTGCGAAGCCGTGATGCGTGAGTTTGTCGAGCATCGTGAAGAAAGCATAGGAGTCGATGTTGTGCTCAGTGGACTTTCCGTTGGGAGACGGCACAGACTGGTTGAACTGGTTAATGTTCGTGCCGAAGGAAAATCCGCCCGGCCCGAGGGTGTTGTAGGTATTGGCCACTATCCAGTTGGCCAGGTTGAGAGCGGCGGTCAGATACGCCTGATTGTGGGTCCGGTGATAGAGCTGGGCAAGTGCCATTCCTGCCCATGCCTGATCACCCACCGCGCTGCTGTAGAAGTAGAAGGGAAAAGCGGCGGGAATGACGTACGCTCCAGTGCTAGAGGCCTGGTTAACAAAGTAGGCCTGGGCGAAGCGACCGTCATTAAAGGGGAAGTTGTTGGCTTGCGCATAAATGAGTCCCTGACCCAGGACTTCGGCACGCGCCAGCGAGTCACTTGTTCCATGCAGCAGATAGGCATGGATTGACACTGCGTTGTCGTACGTGAAGGCTGTGGAGAGCAGGCCGGACTGGTCAGCGTAACTCTGGCTGAGACGCACGGTGTTGCCGGCAGCGTAGGCGTCCATCATGAATGTTTGAAAGGCAATGGCATTTTCGATCGATTCCAGAAACGCCGTAGCGGCGTTTGGCGCTAGGGCAGTAGCTGCATTCGCCCTGGTGACAACAGGAAGCGGTGAAGCCCCTGCAAAAGCGGCGGCTCCAAGTCCGATCCCGAAGAAACGTCTTCTCGAAATGGGATTCATCGTTCGGAATACCTCCTGGATAGTCGTTAGTGGAACGGAAGGAAGATACTCGTTCAGCTTTGCGAACGTCAACAGGAGCGAGGCAGCGCATGCGTCTTGCGGCTGCGGAAAAGATCAACGCTGACTACGTTGGTAAGGGGAACGGAAAGAACCGTTCCGTACCCCTTGACCTGCAGTCGCTCTCCAATTTCGATCTCTGGTGCCCGGTTCGAAACGTATTTTAAGCCAAGTACAATCGATCCATGGCCAACGAAGCTGTGAACCAAGTCATCGCAGATTACTATCGCGACTTTAGCACGCTGAATGTCCAGGCGATTCTGCCGTATTTTAACGCGCCTTCTTTGCTGGTCGGCCCGCAAGGGGTAATCCCGATCTCTGATCGCGCAGAGCTCGTGGCTGTTTTTGGGCCGGTGATGGAAGGTCTACGAGCCAAAGGATATAGCCGGAGCGAACTCGAAGTGGGTTACGTCAAGTCACTCAGTTCATCCGCTGCATTAATTGGTGGAGCGGCGGTGCGGTACAAGATCGACGGCCAGGAACTGGATCGCGTCGGCGTAACCTACGTTCTCCACAAAACGGAGGGTGGCTGGAAATTCGCCACGGTGATCCTTCATGATGTGGATCCGTCCGGAAACAGTTGCAGAGACCGAGTTTCTGGAGTGGACCGGACCTGACCATCTGCGGCACACGAAATTCGTTCGGCTCCGTGACGAAAAGGATCCTCGCAAAGTGGTGCGGGAGACTTAATCTTGATGCGTGGCTTTGGCCGTCGAGCATCCGCCATCAGCCCGAGCAAGAGGAGCCAAGAGTGGATCAAGGTAGCATCAGAATCGCGACGAGTCCTCGCATGCGAGCCGCGCTGGTCTTGGCAATCATCGCGGATATTGCCCAGATGATCGTCTTCCCGCTTTTCATTGAGGGCGCGGCATCTCCCGCCGAGGACCTTCTCGATCTCGGTTTGGCTGGGTTGTTTAGCTATCTGCTGGGCTGGCATTGGGAGTTTTTGCCATCTTTTCTGGGCAAGCTTGTGCCCGGTGTTGACCTGGTACCCCTCTGGACATTGGCCGTTGCAAACGTATATCGCAAATCGAGGCAGCTTCCGGTGACTATTGAAGCGACGATACCGGAAGATGGGCGCCGATAAGAGTATGGAACTTGCGAAGGGAGATAACGGAGAGTAATCATAGTCGGCAGTTTGGCACGTCCAGATCACTCTGCCTGTTCCGCACTCTTCTGCCACTTGAGCCGTGTATAGGCGATCGAAAAGCTCTGCCGCTGCGTGTTGCGCTGGCTGTTGCTGCCCGGCTCGGCAACCATCATGGCCAGATCACATCCCTGCTCACAGGCATAGCGAATTCGCGCCTCAAGGAGAGCCGTTTGCAGGCCTCGGCGGCGGAACTCAGGCACGGTAGACGCGCCCGCAAACAGGGCTACCCCTTCGTGAATGGCAAGCGCCCCAGCCGCGCCGGGTTGTCCGTCGATCTCAGCTATGAAGCATGGGCTGTTCTCGCGATTCACGATAACCGTGCCGATGTCACGTAGGAAGGTCTCGAATTCCGGGTGCTCCTGCGACCAGCCACGAGCGTTCACCTCGCTCCAGAGAGCGGCTTCATCACGACCGATAACGCGGACGTGGATGTGCATGGATGCTTGAACTTCCGGTACCGGTTCGAACGGAAGCTCAATTGGCCGGTACAAAACATTGCTGACCTCGATCGGATGGTATGCGCGAGCGCATAGCAACTGCAAAGTGGCGGCACCGGCGAATGGACTGACTTCGTGATGGGTTGTTGCGCCACGGGTTGTAAAGAATTGCTCGATCTTTTCGAGGTCCTGAGGCGTAAGGGGCTCGAATATACCCAGGCCAAACGTCTGGGTTATGGGTGAATCGGGTCCGTCGAAGACAACATCGGCGCCGGCGACGCGAATGGCCTCGGAGCCGCTATTCGGAAGGAGCCGACGCCGGGCTATCGTAAATTGTCGGCAAGCGTAGCCTTCAGCGGCTTCGAGACGACAGGAAAGCGCGTGGTCGGAAAAAAGCATAGGCTAGGGTTTCTGAGTGGGGCGTATCAGGACTTCACTGATGAAGGACTGCGGTGGTTGCATGACGAGCGTCGCAACGACCGAGGCGATGTCGTCAGGTTGCAGCTTCTTTTTCGGGTCCTTACCTGAACTGGCGCCTCTTCCGGAGTGGTCGCCGAAATCCGTATTGATGGATCCTGGAGCCACAGCGCTGACGCGGATATTGTATTGACGAAGTTCTTCGGCGACCGAGTAAGTGAGGCCATTCAGGCCCCATTTTGACGCGGCGTAGGCAGCTCCTTTCGGGAGCGGATTACGTCCGGCCAGCGAGGAGATGTTGATGATGTGGCCGGAGCGAGCCACAATCATTAGAGGTGCGAGGGCGCGAATCATCAGGTAAGGGCCGCGCAGGTTCGTATTGAAGATAAGGTCCCATTCGTCGGGGCTGACTTCATGCAGAAGTTTTCCATCCACCCCAATGGCGGCGTTGTTCACCAGGATGTCGCAGCGCTTATGCTTCTCGGCGACTATCTTTCCTAACTCTGCGACGCATGACGCATCCATCAGATCGCAGGAGAGCGCGGACGCAGCACCACCAGCCCGGACGATGTGCTCGCGTACTCGATTCAGTTGGTCTGCGCTGCGGGCAACGAGAAGCACATGCGCTCCCATTGCGGCGAGACGACACGCAATGGCCTCGCCGGCGCCCCGACCGGCACCGGTCACAACGGCTACCTGAGACTCCAGTGCACTCATGATGTCCTTCTTGATGCGGCCGCCGGCCTTTTCCGGTATTCTCACCGTCTTGAAGTCTACTTGAGAACACCATAGATTCGAATTGCGGCGATCGAAAGTTGAGCTCTAAGGAGTGTACGCATTGAGAACCATGCCGCGAGTAACGCGCCGGGAAATTCTAAAGACCATCGCTGCTGTCGCGACGACGGTTTCGCTTCGGCGCGGGGGAGCAATACCTATCGGAAGGCTGATACAGAATGGTCTGACACGTGCCGCTTCGGAATCTCCACGCATTGGACAGCGCAGTCACAACCGGTCGGTTCAGACGACTGGCTCCCATTTGAGGAAGCGGTGAACCACTTTGATATGAAACGCTAGGCGCAGCAGGCGAGCGAGGCAGGAGCACAATACATCATTTTCACCTCGTGTCACGCACTGCAGATGCTGCCCGCCCCATGCGCGGCCATCGATCGGATTATGAGCGCCGAAGTAAAAACAGATCATGTGAAGAACACCGCCAAATCGTCCTCTCGATTTGACGATCATCAATGAACATTGAGGTTGGAGCCGGTTCGGAGAGGATTGTGGACCACCCGGACATCGCCTTTTCGGCAACAGGGTGCAACCTGTTGCTCAAGTAGTCATTTCAGTGTGGGCGGTGATCCAGGCGTTACGTTCAGATGAATGCCGTTTGTGCTCAGAACAAATCGAATATGGTATCGACTTGCGGGATCGATTCATTGCGGCTGGCACGTGAGTCGGAATAGTGGTTCTGGCGCGGCTGGATTCTGGCCTCGATAGGTAAGCTGTATCCATGAGAAGTGTTTGGAGTAGCCGATGCGATTGGTGGATTCCGGGGTTTCGCATCGCGGCGCAATAGGCCTGGCCCTGGCTGGGTTCACGTTCTGGGTGCTGGCAGACACGAGCATGAAACTGGCCGGCAACTCGCGGCTGCCTGCGTATGAAATCATCGTCTGTCTGGGCGCGGTTGTCGCGGCAGCGCTGGTGGTGCGCGGGTTCTCGCAGGGGAATCCGCAAAGGCTTCTGCCGAAGAGTCCGGTGCGACAGCTTGTGCGTTCGTGCTTGGACCTCGCGAACAACTTGTGCGTTGTGGTGGCGCTGCGCCATCTGCCGTTGACCCTCTTTTACATCCTGGTGTTCCTGGCGCCGATGGTGACGGCACTGCTGACGGCCGTGTTTCTGCGCGAGCGGCTGGGCTGGCGCAAAGTGTTGGCCATCGTGGGTGGATTCACGGGCGTGGTGGTTGCCGTGAATCCGTTTGGGACAGCGAGGCAGGGGGACTGGATCGGGTATGCGGCATGCATGGTGTGCGTGGCGTGCTTCTCGGTCAACATGGTGTGGTCGCGGGTGCTGATGCGCACCGAGACGCCGGAGAGCCTGACGCTGTTCTCGGGAGTCGTGATGATTGTTGCGGGGCTTGGCCTGATGATTTGGCACTCCGAGCCGGTGACGTTGCGGCTTGCGGCGACGCTCATGGCAATGGGCCTGTTTTGCGCGTTCGGCAGCATGTGCTTCTTTGTGGCCTTGAAGCATACATCGCCGGTTCATGTCTCGCAGTGCCACTACACGCAGCTCGTCACTGGCGCGCTTGTGACCTGGCTTATCTGGCGCGAGACGCCGACAGTGTGCATGGTGGCCGGCAGCGTGCTGATCGTGGCGGCAGGACTGCTGATGGCTGTGAGTATGATGCAAGAGAGTGCTGAGGTGAGTCCGGAGGTGTTTGTGGGGCCGGGAGTTTGAATCACGCGGAGGTGATCTACCGCAATCAGAGGCAGGGACTGATCGACAATGCTGGCGCTTCAACCCATCTCGCTCACCGATTGAAGCAGCCCCCGAATGTACCCATAGCAATAGGCAAACGACTGGAGAGAACCAGGATCATTTACCGCCAGCGGCACATGGTCCGGCATGAGCATATATTCGTAGCCGATCTCTTTGTATACTTTGATCGCTTTCACAAAATCTATGTCGCCTTCGTCTGGGAAGACTTCGGTAAAATCATTGCGGTGTCCGCGGATATTGCGAAAATGCACGTTGAAGATCTTCTTGCGTGTACCGAAATAGCGGATCACATCAAAAATCTCGACGCCCGGGTTCCCGAGATCTTCAGAGATCGTTCCCTGGCAGAAGTTCAGGCCATGATATGGGCTCTCCTGAATCGTGATGAACTTCTTCAGTCCGTCCACTGTGCCGAGCACTCGATTTACTCCCTGGTAGCCCTCTGGTGGAACGCCCGGATCCTGCGGATGGCAGGCCATCCGTATTTTGTACTCATTAGCCACCGGAATCACACGGTCGAGAAAGTAAGTGATCCGCTCCCAGAATTGATCTGCATTAACCACACCGGCCCGCGTGAATGGTTTCGCGGGATGAGCTTCAGAAAGCCTCCACTGGTGGTAAAGCGCGTCTCCGCGTCCAGGCACACGGCCCGTCCGCAATACACCCAGAATGCTCATGTTGTATTTAATGCTGGGAATACCCGCAAGCGAACAGTTGCGGACGAACGTCTGCAGCTGCTCGATATCGCGGTCGCGCTCTGGACTCTCCGCCAGCATAATGGCCGGATGCTTTTCCGCATCGATAGAACTCGACTCGAGAAATGGCGGGGCTGTGCAATCGATACTGATACCGTACTTACCGCCCATATCGATCATACCCTTCAGTTCATCCACGGTCGCATAGAGTCTGTCGCCAGCAATCTGTGGGTAGCCGCAGATGTTGCGTACGCCATACCGGGACAGGTAGGCCAAGTGCGTATCGTTCGTGGGCGATGTCTGGTCGCCAAGCCTCATTCGCACCGACGGAGAACGTGGATCTGCGCTCGTAGACTTGCTTGATGCGCTGCCTGCAACCGCGAATCCGACAACGCTGGTTGCCTTAAGAAACTCTCTACGATTCATGGGTTCGATTCCTCCGGTGGATGCCTTCTTCAAATTAAGTTGGACGGCCCAACCCCCGCCGGGACGCAGCCAAAGAGCACCTGCAGCAGGCGAGTGGTGCCCGTCGCCGGCCAACGCTGAAGACCCCTGCGGCGCCGATCATGGTTTCTCCGGCCGCGAGATGACCTCTCCAGCGCCAGGCGCCTGCAGCGCGCGAAGATTTCATCGCCATGCGGCGCCTAATCCCCAACTGGAAGTTCGACCCCGAAAGGCCCTGCCTGGTGCGATGATGAAAAGCGAGGCGAAACAATACAACGCATGACCGCTTCTCTCCTACCCCGCTATATTCGCATGCATCCTGGCGACAACGTCGCCGTCGTGGTCAACCCGGACGGACTGGCTGCCGGCAGTCGTTTCCCTTGCGGCCTCGAACTGAGGGAAGCGGTGCCCGAGGCGCACAAGGTTGCCCTGGCCGATCTGGCTCAGGGCGACGCCATCCTTCGCTACGGCGTAGTAATTGGCTACGCGAATCGCGCCATTTCGCGCGGAAGTTGGGTACATGAAGACCTGGTCATACCGCCCGCCGCGCCGGTGCTCGATGCCTGCCCACTCGCGACCGCTGTTCCTGCTCCGCTACCGAAACTGGACGGATTCACATTTGAAGGCTTTCGCAACGCCGACGGCTCGGTCGGGACCAAAAACATTCTCGCCATCAGCACCACCGTGCAATGCGTCGCCCCCACGGTGGACTACGCTGTCAAGCGTATCAAAGGTGAAATCCTGCCGCGCTATCCCAACGTAGACGACGTCGTCGCCATTACTCATCCTTACGGCTGCGGCGTCGCCATCGATGCCCCGGGCGCTGCCATTCCCATTCGTACACTGCGCAATCTGAGTCTCAGTCCCAACTTCGGCGGCGAACTGTTGCTCGTCAGCCTTGGATGCGAAAAACTGCAGCCCTTGCGCCTCATGCCAGCGTCTTTCCTGCCCGTTCTTGAGGACGAGCCTTCAATCTCCGTCATGCAGGAGGCGCAGCACGGCTTCGGCGAAATCGTGCGCCACATCATGTCGCTTGCTGAAAGGAAGCTGCAAAGGCTCAACCAGCGCCGCCGTGAGCTATGTCCCGCGGCGGATCTCGTCGTCGGCTTGCAGTGCGGCGGCTCCGACGCGCTTTCGGGAGTGACCGCAAACCCCGCGGTGGGGTTCGCAGCCGACCTGTTTGTCCGCGCGGGCGCAACTGTGATGTTTTCCGAGGTAACCGAAGTTCGCGATGCTGCCCATCTTCTCACCGCCCGCGCCGCCACGCCCGAGGTTGCGCACGCTTTTCTGCGTGAGATGAGGTGGTTCGACGAATACCTGCGGCTTGGCGGCGCCGATCGCGCAGCCAATCCTACGCCCGGCAACAAAAGAGGCGGCCTGGCAAATGTGGTTGAGAAAGCAATGGGCTCGATCGCCAAGGCCGGCAGCAGCGCGATCGTGTCGGTGGCCGGACCAGGCGAGCGCGTCACGCAAAAGGGTCTCGTCTTCGCGGCCACGCCGGCCAGCGATTTTATCTGCGGCACGCTGCAACTCGCTGCATCGATGAACGTGCACATTTTCACGACTGGGCGCGGCACCCCCTACGGACTTGCCGTGGTGCCGGTCATCAAGGTTTCCACCAACAGCGGACTCGCTAGGCGCTGGCACGATCTCATCGACATCGACGCCGGTCGCATAGCAACGGGCGATGCCACGGTTGAAGAAGTCGGCTGGGAGATCTTCCACTTTGTCCTCGAAACGGCCAGTGGTCGAAAGAAAACCTGGGCCGACCACTGGGGCCTGCACAACGAGTTCGTTCTCTTCAATCCCGGGCCGGTCACGTAGCGGGAGCGCAGCTAGCGGGGTAGTGCCCCTCTCGCTGATCACTCTCGATGTTGCCGCCGCATGGGTGCCAAACATCACTTTACCGAACGGTTAAGTACGTATGGGCGGTGGCTCGTACCCTAACCCGCGTCAACAAGGCAGACCAAAAGATCCGCCAACAAGCCCAGGTCATCATCAAGGCTGATCGCGCGGCAGTGGCTCGTCCTTCGCTGGTG
>Ga0206867_1099_pt1 | contig 19145 bp, 18 predicted proteins | sample Alteio_BWOrgCont_37_FD_152905 | JGI IMG/M metagenome (GOLD analysis project Ga0206867, IMG submission 152905) | Enriched cells from forest soil in Barre Woods Harvard Forest LTER site, Petersham, Massachusetts, United States -... | ecosystem: Environmental > Terrestrial > Soil > Temperate forest >...
TCACCGAGCAAGTTCAAGATACCCGAAGTTCGAAGAAGGCGGGCGTCAACGGGAGTAGAGAAGCGATACTGACAACGAGATGATTTTCGGCGATCGAGGCTTCCGCGATGATGGGCTTCTCAGTGGAGGTCAGACGCTCGGTGAGTCGGGGGATTTTTTGCGGGCCAAGTTTCAGAAAATCGATGGCTTCTTGCGGAATGCGGATTTGGATGTCCCGAAAGACTTCGGTGGGGTGGAGGTTGGCCATGATGACAAAACGTTGCGCGGTGGCTGGATCGAAGCGCAGAAAGGCGTATAGCCAGTGACCGCTGGCGGACTCGCCGGCGAGCCGGCCATAGCGGTCGTTTCCGCGGTTCGAGGGATTGAGAGGATAGAAATCGCCGTCGCGAAATGCGGGCTCGCCGGCGAGGCGCAGGAGCCGTCCGTAAAAGGCGCGCAAGGATGTCTGGGCCGGTGAAAGACGACCGCCATCGTAGCGGTGGCCATTGACCCATTTCACGAGTTCGGGCATCGACCAATAATCGAAGATGGTGGTGCGGGCGTCGTCTCCGGAAAAGCCTTCCGCGCCCTGGGCCGCCTCGCCGACTTCCTGGCCATTGAAAAGCAGGACCGGGCCGCGGCCCACGGCAAAGAGGATCGCGGAGACCGGACGGCCGACTTCCATGCCGATGCCGCCCCATTGGCTGGCGCCGGCGAGCCGCACTTCATCGTGGTTCTCGGCGTAGTGGAGCGAATGGTGGGAAAGGAGGTATCCTCGGGGCAGATCGTCGAGGTCGTTGGCCCATTTTGGGCCGTCGTAGATGCCTTTCAAAATCTTGTAGGACGGATCGTCATAGACGGCGTCGAACCCCGCGTGGATCAGGCCCTCCAGCACGTTCCCGGTGGAGACTTTCATGGGGTCGTTGTCGTAGGCTTCGGCCACGAAAAAGACGCCGGGCTGGCGCGCCCGCGCGCGGGCGACGGCCCAGTCCCAAAACTCCAGCGGCACGAGGTGCGCCATATCGCAGCGGAAGCCGTCGATGCCCATCTCCTGCCAAAAGGTGAGCACCGCGTCCATCTTGAGCCAGGTATCGGGAATCGGCAGATCGGGGTGTTCACGGGTGGGATACGCGCGGAGGCCCGTGGTGAAGTCGTATCCGTAATTCAGTTTGATGGTTTCGTACCAATCCGAAAGGGCCGGAGCCCAGGAGGCGACGTTGTTGCCGGTGACCTTGCCATGATCGAGCTCGCCGGCGAAGAGTCCGTCACCCCAGCCCATGGCCTTGCAAGTCGGGCTGACGAGATGGCCCCCGGAGGCCGTGGGAAGCCGAAGCGGGGGACCGCCGCCGGGTGAATCCGCCTGCAGGTAAAAGAAATCGTTCTCGGGATCGAAGAATTTTGCGCGGTCATCGAGCGCGCCGAAATCCAGGTCCGGCCGCACGTCCGAGCCATACGAACGCGCGACGTGATTCGGAACAAAATCCAGGATCACACCGAGCCCGGCGTCGCGCATTCGCGCGAGCAAGGCCCGGAATTCCGCGAGACGCTCTGAGGGCACGGTGGCGTAGTCCGGGCAGACGTCGAAGTAATCCTTGATCGCGTAGGGGCTGCCCGCGAGACCTTTGAGCAGATCGGGATCGTCCGCCGGAGCGCCGATGGCGGAGTAATCCGTGGAGGTGGCCTGCTGGAAGACGCCGGTGAGCCACACATGGGTGACGCCCATCTCCAGGAGCGCGGTGAGCGCGGCGGCATTGAGATCGGCGAATTTTCCGACGCCATTTTCCGCGAGCGGGCCATTGAATTTGCGCGTCTCGTTGGTGTTGCCGAAAAGGCGGAGGAAGAGTTGATAGATGCAAACGCGCTTCTGGGAGGCCGCATCTTTTTTCACGATTGGTGAGGGGAAGGAAGCACGGCCAACCTATGGGGAAATTCCGGCGGCAACGCGAGCAAGATCGGCCTTGGAATTGGGAGTTGTGGGGCGGCGTTGGGGTCTGAAAGAATGGGCCTCGTGATAGAAAACGCGCGCGAATTCTTATGCATCGGGCACCGTGGGGCTCGCGGCCACGAACCGGAGAATACGCTCCGGTCGGTGCGGCGCGCTCTCGCCCTGGGAGCGCGGGGAATCGAGATCGACGTGTGGCTCGCGGACGGAGAGCTGATCGTGATCCACGACGCCAAGCTGGACCGCACGACGAACGGCCACGGCTATGTTTCGCGAAAGTCCCTCGCCTATTTGCGTTCGCTGGATGCGGGCCAGGGCGAGCGGATTCCGACGCTTCGCGAGGTCTTCGAGACCGTGGACCGCCGCGCCCTGATCAATATCGAACTCAAGGGGCGTCGGACGGCCGGGCCCGTGACGGCGCTGCTGCAAGAATTCATCACCCGGCATGGGTGGCGCCACGAGGATTTTCTCGTGTCCTCATTTCACCGGAGCGAACTGCGCGCCATCGAGGACCCGCTCGTGCGCATCGGACTGCTGCTGACGCGTCCGTCGCGCCTTTACGCGCTCAGCGCGCGCCGGGTGAGAGCGTGCGCGGTCAATCCCGCCTTCCGCTACGTCACGGAAAAATTCGTGGCGGATGCGCATCGGCGGGGGCTCCTGGTTTTCCCTTATACGGTCAATGCCGCGGAGGATATCGAGCGCGTGCGCCAGATGGGAGTGGACGGCGTATTCACGGACTATCCCGAAAGGGCGGCCCACCTAAAGGGTGGCGTGACGGGACCGGGTGAATCGTAAACGCAAGAAAAAATATTAGGGAAAATCATTTTTTTCTCGCTTGCACGGAATCTGCCTCTATGATCCGCGAATGCGACTCCTGACTCTCCGCGCCTTCCCCATCGCGCTGTGCCTCCTCGCTGCCGGATGCGCCTCGCGGCCCTTGCCTTCCTACGAAAAGCCGATTGCGCGCACGCAATTCCAGCATGTTCGCACGACCGCCTATACGGACACGGAAAGCGATCACGTGCAATACACCAACCACAATGCGCTGGGAACGTGCCTGCAATGTGGCGCCGTCCATAGCGCCGCCGCGGATTGGTCGCGCTGGCCGGCGGGGACGATGTTCCGCATTGTCGAAACGGGGGAAATCTATCAGGTGGACGATTATGGCTGGGCGCTGGCGGGGACGAATACGATCGACCTTTACAAGCCTTCGCGCGCCCTGATGAACGCATGGGGCGTGCGGCGGGTGACGATCGAGAATCTCCAATGGGGCGATCCCGTCCACAGTCTGGTCGTGCTGAGTCCGCGAGTGCGCTACCGGCATATCAAGCGGATGGTGCACGAAATCAAAGAGCGCATGGCGGAACTGAAGCGCCCCGTGCCGACTTCGCCTCCGCCGGTGGTGGCTTTGCAACCGCCCGCTGTGGCGCCGGGCAATACGCTTCAACCCGCGACTTATGTAGCGCCGGCGGCGCAACCGGTCTCCGCGACGCCGCCAGTCGGAGGTGTGGCGCGCGATCCATTCTTTGCCAACGCCGTGCGGTGAGGGGTCGGAAAATGCCGGCGTTTAGGCGCTGCGCGAATGGGTAAAAATGACGCGCTGGATCGGCGTGCGGAAGCGCGAATTCCCAGGCCGGGCGCGGGCGTTTAAATGTTGAAACACTTCCCGCGATTGTGTGTTATATGGGCTATGAGGATCACAAGCATCGTGGGATCTACCCAAGTCCTGATACTGGCCGGCCTTTGCGGCGCGATGAGCGCCTTTGGCCAAACCAGCACTGTCCCCCCGGCCAATTCTTTCGCCCCGGGAGTTGCGAATAATCTCCAACAAAAGCTGGAGGCAATGACGCCGGAGGAACGCCAAAAGTTCCTCGACAGTCATCCGAGAATCCGCGCGCGGTTCGAAGAAGGGCGGATCATGTTGGGGAAATACGCGGAAATGTCGCCCAGCGAAAAAGCGCAGTTTTTACAAACCCACGCCGGGCTGCAAAAATTCATCCAGAGCCATCCCCAGGCGGTTGCCCGGGCGGAGGCCAACGCGAGCGAAGCGAAGCCCGGCGTCGTCGACCTGGGTCATCCCCGCGTGAACGAGGTGAATCGGCGGGAGGAAAACCAACAGCAACGCATTGCCCAGGGTGACGCGACTGGAACTCTGACCCCAGGCCAGACGGCCAAGATCGAGGGCCAGGAGCAAAAAATCCAGTCGCAGGAGGCCGCCGACATGAACAAAGACAACGGGCATCTGACCAAGACTGACCAGCGGCAATTGAACCACGAAGAGAACCATGTCGGCAACGAGATTGCTGACGACAAGCATGGCGCCGAAGCGAAACCCGGTGTGGTGGACCCCGGCCATCCCCGCGTGAATGAGGTCAACCGGCGCGAGGAAAACCAACAGCAACGCATCGCCCAAGGCGAGGCCCACGGAACTCTTTCCTCGGGAGAGGCGGCCAAAATCGAGGGCCAGGAGAAGAAGATCCAGTCGCAGGAAGCTGCCGACATGAACAAAGACCACGGTCACCTGACAAAGCCAGACCAGCGGGCATTAAACAGAGAAGAGAACCACGAAAGCCGCCGGATCTTCAAGGACAAGGAAAAGGGGCGGGAGAAGAAAGTAAAAGAGAAAAAGAAAAAGAAGGAGTAAGTGCGGAAGGAGTAGTGCGCGCGTATCCCGGCGCCATCCTGCCTTCTTACTTCACCGCCGGTAATTTCGCTTCTTTCGAAAGATTCAAAAACTCATCGCGCTTTTCCGGGTGGGCCTTGCAGAGGGCCAGAAGCGCCACGTTATTCGTTTTGAAGTCGATGATCTCTTTAGTGCCGGGATCGCGCAGGCCGAAGATGTAATACTTATAGATTTCACCGCCGACATTCGAACTGTCGCGGTAACCGTCGAATGATACGGTCGATTCCGCAAAGCTGAATTGCCGGCGGTCCCCGGTCTTGACCTCCGGGATGGGCAGTGTCTCTGCCGAATAGACTTTGCAGATTTCCTTGTTGTCCTTGAACCTCGCCCGCGTGTCCATGGTGATGATCAGCATGGTCGCTTCCGCGGCGGGAATGGACGCCATTCGTCCCGGACCGTCGATCGTTACCTTGGGGACGATGGCCATTGTCTTCCGGAAAGACGAGCCCTGTTTGGCGCGCGCGAATTTGCACGGTAAAGTGGCTCCCGCGCCACGCGCCGCAATCCCCTTTTATGAAAAACCCAACCCCTTCCGATTCAACGTCTCCCGAAACTCCCCCACCCGCCTCCGGCTTCTCCCGCCGGCAAATGCTCTCCGGCGCTTCCCTGGCCGCGCTCGGTCTCGCGGCCACCGACGGCTTCACCCGCGTCCTCTCCCCTTCCGCCCAAGCCGCTCCCGCAAAGGAAGGCAGCAAAATCGAGCCCCTGGAGGATTTCGTCTTCGATATCGAAAACTCCTCCGGCGGGTGGCGCGGCCCCGCCGGAACCGCCACCGAAGCCACCGTGGAAGAATTCCCCGTGTCGCAAAGCATCGCCGGCGTTTCCATGCGATTGAATCCCGGCGGATTCCGGGAGTTGCACTGGCACTCGATCGCCGCCGAATGGGCCTACGTTCTCGAAGGCCGCGTGCGCACCACCGTCATCAGCCCCAACGGCACGACCGCCACCGATGACTTCGAGGTCGGCGATATCTGGTATTTCCCCAAAGGCCACGGCCACATGCTCCAGTGTATCGGCGACAAACCCTGCCATTTCCTGCTCGGTTTCGATAGCGGCCATTTTTCCGAGTTCGGCACCTTCTCCATCACCGACTGGGTCTCGAACACTCGCCCGGACATCATCGCGCGCAACCTCGGCCTCCCGCTGGAAATCGTCCAAAAGTTTTCCAAAAAGGAACTCTACATCGGCGCGGGCGCTATCGCCCTGGATCAAAAGCCAAAGAACATCGATCCCACCATCGAGCCCAGCCAAAATCCGCACAAGTTCCGCCTCATCGACGTCCGGCCCGAGGAATTCCCCGGCGGCAGTATCCGGGTCTGCTCCCAAAAAGAATTTCCCATCAACTCGACCCTCACCTCCGCCTTGATGACCCTCAAGCCCGGCGCCTTCCGCGAGTTGCATTGGCATCCCAACGCCGACGAATGGCAGTACGTCATCAAGGGCAGCGGCCAGATCACCAATTTCGGCTCCCACAGCCGGGTAAAAACGATGGACTACAGCAAAGGCATGGTCGCTTTCGTCAAGCAAGGCTACGGCCACTTCATCGAGAACACCGGCCCCGAAGATCTGGAAGTGCTCATTCTCTTCAGCGCCCCCGACTACCAGGAAATCTCCCTCAGCGCCTGGCTCGCCGCCAATCCCGTCCAGCTCGTCGCCGACCACTTCGGCCTCGACCCCGCCCTCGTCGCGAAACTCCCCACCCACCGCATCGGCATCTCCGCAAAACAGGAAAAAACCGAGATCAACTGACGAGGCGCCCCTGCGCGCCGATGAGTAGCCGAGCGGCGCCGCGCGCATTCAAATCCGGCTCAAAAGCGTCCGGCGAGCGGAAGACTTGGAGGGAAGCGCTCCGTCGCTTCCGGAGGCCGCGGCATCGACGGAGCGATGCCCTCCCGCGGGTATGTTCCGAGGAGAAGGGTTACACTTTCTCCTCAGGACATGGGTGACATAAGGTGCTGATGAATTGGAATACCAGGACAGCAGAAGCCGAAAGAGCGAAGTTTATCATCGAACATGGAGGGGGAGATTTTGGGGTGGCGGAATTGGCGCGGCGCTTTGGGATCAGCCGGAAGACGGCGTATAAATGGTTGGGACGGTATGAGGCAGAGGGGGAAGACGGATTGAAGGAGCGTTCGCGAGCGCCACTGCATCATCCCAACGCGTTGGGCGAGGAGATAGTGGGGTTGATCTTGGCGGCGAAAAGGCGGTGGCCGAGTTTTGGAGCGCCCAAATTGTGGTGGAAGTTGCAAAAGGATTTGGGGGAAGCATTGTGCCCGGCGGAGAGCAGCATTAGCCGGGTATTGCAGAGTCACGGGCTGACGAGAGCGAAAGGTCGGCGGCGATGGAAAGCGAGCGGGACTGGGGGAGCGAGCGCGTATGGAGGCAACAACGAAGTGTGGTGCACAGATTTCAAGGGATGGTTTCGCACAGGAGACGGTGTGAAATGCACGCCGTTGACGATCAGCGACGGCTATAGCCGGTATTTACTGCGCTGCCAGGGATTGGATGGAGAGACCGGCAGCGAGATCGTGCAGCCGCTCTTTGAAGCGACGATGAGGGAATACGGGGTACCGGTGGCGATGCACAGCGACAATGGGACGCCGTTTGCGAGCGTTGGGCTCGGGGGCTTGACGCAGTTGGCGGTGTGGTGGCTGAGATTGGGGATTCGATTGGAGCGCAGCCGGCCTGCGTGCCCCCAGGATAATGGGCGGCATGAGCGCATGCACCGGACATTGAAAGCGGCGACGACGAAGCCACCGTTGGGGACGCTGAAGGCCCAGCAACGTGCCTTTGATGGGTTTCGAGAAGAGTATAATCACGAGCGACCGCATGAGGCACTGGGCGGGAAAACGCCTGGTGAAATCTACGCGCCGTCGCTGCGGGATTTTCCGGAGAGGTTGCCGAAGTGTCCTGAGTATCCCAGTGGGTGGGAGACGCGGAGTGTGCGGGACGGAGGACAGATGTCGTGGAAGGGGCAGAACATCATGGTGACCAAAGTGCTGGGAGGCCAGCAAGTGGGGTTGGAACCGATCGAAGACGGGATCTGGAAAGTGCATTTCGCGGCGCAGGAACTTGGGAAGTTCGATGAGAGGCGCGGTCAACTCCAGCCGCTCTCCAGCCCGAAACGCAGGCCCAAACCCCAGGGGTGATCGCCAGCGCGGTAGCGGCGTTGCGGCAGCCTTCGCTACGCTCAGGCTGCCGCAACGCCGCTACCGCGCACCCCCAATTGTCACCCATGCCCTGCAAAGGATGTGTCACCTATGTGCTGAGGAGCAACTGTCACCCATGTGCAGAAACGCACACGCGCCGCATCCACGATCGGCCTCGGTCATTTCCTCTCCGCCAACACCTTCCCCAGCACCTTCCAAACACTGTCCGCCACCCGCCTCTGCCCCTCCGGCGTCGGGTGAATCATATCCGCCTGATTCAGCTCCGGCACGCCGCCCACGCCTTCCAGCAGAAACGGCATGAGCGTCACCCCCGCCTCCGCGGCCACGCGCGGAAACACCGCGCTGAACTTCTCCACAAATTCGCGCCCGAAATTCTCCGGCATCTGCATCCCCGCGACGATCACCGAGATCGCCGGCGATTTGGCGCGCGCCTTCTTGATGATCCCGAGCAGGTTCTCCTCCGTTTGCGCCGGCGAAAGGCCGCGCAGCCCGTCATTCCCGCCGAGCGCGATGATCAGCACGTCCGCGCCCGCGCCCAGCGCCCAATCGATCCGCCGCAATCCGCCCGCCGTCGTATCCCCGCTCAATCCGGCGTTCACCACCGTGAATGGCAGCTTCGCGGCATCGATCTTTTGCTGGAGCAACGCCGGGTAGGCCTGAGATGGATCCAGTCCAAAACCCGCCGTGATGCTGTCCCCGAGCGCGACGATTCTTCCGCGCGGTTTATCGCCGGCATTTGTCACGGGGTCGTTCGCAGCCCATAGTGAGCCGCTCATCCAAAACAGCAGTAAAAATTGAAAAGCCCTTAATGAAGTCATTAGCACCGGACCAGGCAGTGGCGGCACCCAGCGTCGGACGCGGCGTCGAAACTGTCAAATCTCCCATTCTCGAGATCAGCAATCTGCGCAAAACCTACCGGAGCGCCGGGCACGAACTGACCGTGCTGCGCGACATCCATCTCACGCTCTTTCCCGGAGACACCTGCGCGCTCATCGGCCCATCCGGCAGCGGCAAGACCACCCTGCTCGGCCTTTGCGCGGGGCTCGATGACGCCACTTCCGGCACGGTGCGCCTCGGCGGCCAGGCGCTGGACAGCCTCGACCAGGACGCCCGCGCCGCCCTGCGCAATCGGCTCGTGGGGTTCGTATTCCAAAACTTCCAGCTCATCCCCACGCTCACCGCCATCGAGAACGTGCTCGTGCCGCTGGAGCTCCGGGGCGAAACCGGCCGGCAGAAGGAAGCGGCGGACATCCTTTCCCAGGTCGGCCTCGCCGAGCGGCTTCATCACTACCCGCTCCAGCTCTCCGGCGGCGAGCAGCAGCGCGTGGCCCTCGCCCGCGCGTTCATCCACCGGCCGAAGATTCTTTTCGCCGATGAACCCACGGGCAATCTGGACGCGGAAACCAGCGCCCCCATCGTGGAAATGCTCTTCGGGCTGAACCGCGAAGCCGGCACCGCGCTCGTACTGGTCACGCACGATCCGACCCTGGCCGCGCGCGCGCGGCGCGTGGTGACCATGCGCGGAGGAACGATCGTCGCCCAAGAGGAGCATGCCACCCGCTGAACCTTCCGAGCCCGCGAATCCCGCCCGCCCGCTGCCTCGCAATCTGTGGGCCGCCCTCATTCACCCGTGGACGTGGCGCATGGCCTGGCGCGACAGCCGCACTCAACGCCAGCGCCTCGCGATTTTCTCGCTCGCCATCGTATCCGGCATCGCCGCGCTCGTCGCCATTCATTCGCTCAAGGCCAGTGTGCAGACAGGCATCGATACCCAGGCGAAGGCGCTGCTCGGCTCCGATCTGGAAATCGCGGCCCGAAAACCCATCCCGCCGGACGCCGAAGCCAGGCTCGCCGCGCGGGCCAAGCGCGTCAGCCGGGAAGTCAGCTTTGCCTCGATGCTTTACTTCCCGACCGCCGACGCCGCCCGCCTCGTGCAGGTGCGCGGCGTGGAGGGCGCGTATCCCTATTACGGAAAGATCGAAACGATTCCCGCGGACGCCTGGACGCGGCTGCACGCGGAGCCTGGCATCCTGCTCGAACCGGCGATGCTCGATCAGTTCAACGCGAAAGTCGGCGACAAGGTCAAGCTGGGCTCCCTGGAATTGCCCATCCTCGGCACGATCAAGAAGGCGCCGCCGCGAAATGCCGGCTTCCTCGGATTCTCTCCGGACGCCTTTGTGGGGCTGGGAGACATTCCTCGCATGGGCCTGCTCGGGCCTGCCAGCCTGGCCACGTATCACCTCCATTTCGAAATGCCGGCCGGGACGAATCTGAAGAAGACGAAGAAATCCCTGCGCGCGGAGTTTCCCGATACCGCCTGGCGGATCGAGACACCGGACGATCGCCGTAAAACGCTGGGAGATGCGCTCGATAACTTTCAGCAATTTCTCGGCATCGTGGCCCTCGCCGCGCTGGTGCTGGGCGCGATCGGCGTGGCCAGCGCCGTCCATGCGCACGTCAGCCGCCGCGTGCCGACCGTCGCCATCCTGCGCTGCCTCGGCTGTCCGGGCGACCTGGCTTTCAGCATTTATTTCGCGCAATCGATCGCCCTGGGCGTAGTGGGCGCGCTGATCGGCGGCGGGATCGGAATCGCGCTGCATTTGGGCGTGATCGTCTTCTTCCGCGCAAGCCTGCCCATCGAAGTCGACCCCACGCCGGAGTGGCGCGTGGCAGCGGTGACGACTGCCGCGGGCTTCGTCGTGTGCTGCGGCTTCGCGCTGCTGCCGTTGCTGCGCATCCGCCGGATTTCACCCTCCGCGACGCTTCGGGATGGCGCCGCGCTGGACGGCCCATCCGGCGCCCTCCGCGCGTGGCCCATCTACCTCCTCCTTGCCGGGCTCCTCATGGCGCTCGCTTCGGTCAATGCCTCGGATTGGAAGCGCGCGCTCGGCATGGTTGCCGGACTTGCCGCCGCCTTCGGCATCCTCCTGGCCATCGCGAAGGGACTCGTGCTGGCGGCGCGCCGCGTCGTCCGGCCCTCATGGCCCTACCTGCTTCGGCAGGGCATCTCCAATCTCCACCGCCCTCATAATCAAACGCTGCTTTTTCTCCTCTCACTCGGCCTCGGCACGTTTCTGCTGCTCACGATTCTCTTCACCCGCAACCTCCTCACCCAGCGCCTCACCCTCTCGCAGTTTGTCGATAGCCCGAATATCTATCTCATCGACGTGCAGCCCGATCAGCTCGAGGGCGTCAAGACACTCATCCGTTCCCAAAAGCTGCCCGTCCTCGAAACTGCGCCCATTGTCACCATGCGCATCCTATCCGTGCGCGGCGTTCCCGTGCGCGAACTCGAAAAGGACAAAAAGATCCCCAAATGGATCCTCCAGCGCGAATTCCGCTCCAGCTATCGCGACCATTTGAACAGCACCGAAACCCTAATCGCCGGCCAATGGTTCCCCGCCAAATCCAGCACTCCCCAATCCCCAATCCTAAATTCCGCATCCACCAAAGACACGGCCACCGATAGCGGCCACGCTCCGCCCAATCCGCAATCCGCAATCCGCAATCCGCAATCGAAAGATCCGCAATCCGCCGCTTCTCTTTCTCTAGAAGACGATATCGCCAAAGATCTCCGCGTCACGATCGGCGACGAAATCGTGCTGGATGTCCAGGGCGTTCCCGTGACCGCCCTCGTCACCAGCCTGCGGAAAATCGATTGGAGCCGGTTCAATCTGAACTTTTTCATGATCTTTCCGCCCGGCGTCCTCGAAAGCGCCCCCGGCTTCGATGTGGTCACCACGCGCATCCCGCCCGGCCACTCCTCCGGGGAACTCCAGCGCGTCCTCGTTCATCAGTTCCCGAACGTCTCCGCGATCGACCTCACATTGATTCTCGATACCGTGCGCGGCATTCTCGAAAAAATCTCGCGCGTCATCTCGATCCTCGCGGGCTTCTCCGTTCTCGCCGGTCTGCCCATCCTCGCCGGCACCCTGCTCAATGGGCGCGACCAGCGCCTCCGCGAAAGCGTCCTGCTCCGCACCCTGGGCGCGTCCGCCCGGCAGGTCCGCGCCATCCTCGTCATCGAGTATGTCACACTCGGCGCGCTCTCCGCTTTCGCCGGCTTGATTCTCGCCATCGCCGCCAATTGGGCGCTGGCCTTTTTCGTCTTCGAGGCCGCGCCCTGGCCCGATCCCCTTCTCGTCGGCGCCGCCTTCGCCATCACCACCATTCTCGCTCTCCTCAGCGGCCTCGCGTTGAGCCGCGGCGTCTGTCGGCATCCGCCCCTGGAGATCCTGCGCGGCGCCGCGTAATACGCTCCCGCTCTTCAAGCGCAGGATCCCCAACCACCTCCCTACTTCACCGGAGGCGGCAATTGCAGCAACATGGAAGGCCCGCCACTGCCGGTCCCGGAGCCGAGGTAGTAGGTAGGGTATTGCCCATTCCATTTCTCGACCCTCGCCTTTTCCACATCCAGCACTTTGAACTGATAAAGCACGGGATTCTGTTGCCCTTCGCTCAGCGCTTTGTTGATTTCACGAATGGCCTCCGCTTCCGCGATGGCGATCGTCTTTTTCGCATCCGCTTCGCCGGCGGCCACGCGCCGCGCTTTCTCGGCGGTCGCGTTCGCTTCCAGTTCCACGCGCTCATTGTCTTTCTGTTGCGCCTCAAACTTCGCCTGGTTCACCACTTTGAGTTGCTGCGCGATGACCGTGGCATCAATCGCCTTTTGGATTTCCTGGTTCTCATAGGTCATGCCTCCAAACATGCCGATCGTCGTGACCACCACACCGCGCTCGGAGAAGAAGTCGGTCACATTCTTCCGCACTGCGTCGCAGATTTCCTGTTTCTTTTCCCGCAACGAATCGAGCGGATAGCGGGCGGCCACTTCCGCGGCCGCCTGCTGGATCCGGCCCCGGACTTCGGAATCCATCACCAACGCCAGCGAGCCATTCGGATACCAATAGAGAAACTTGGCCGCCGATTCCTCGGGGATGTAGGCCGTGCAAGTGAAGCCCATGCTGAACCCCACGCTGTCCGCGCTCTCGATCCAGATCGCCTGATTCCTCACCGAGGTGCCCGTCGTCGCGTCGGCTGTCCACTCGCGAGTCACCGGAGAACGGTTCACCTTGATCAGACGCACGTTCGCGATCCAATGGCCGTCATTCGAAACACGGCCTTCCTGGGACCATCGATGCGTGATCTGCACGCGTTTCGTCGGCGCCTTGTTGGCCTGAAGGTAAGCCTCGGATTCAAACTTCGCCTGATCGCCACTGTTCCCCTCCAGCGGAATTAAGAACCCTGTTTCCGAGGTATCGATCAAGACGTACTCCGGCGTATCAAACGGACGCACGCAACCCGAGACGCCCAGCGCCAGCATCGGCGCCAGGATCAGGGCGGCTGCTTTCCCCCCTCTTTTCCCTCCGGCGGAAAATATCAGGAATCCGCCAAGGATCAGAACGATGAGCGCCAGCGTATGGGTCCCTTCTTTGAGGGTTTCATACCTGCGCAGATTTTGAAAGGCCTGGTCGCCTCCATTGAGTTGCTCCACCGCGAGGCGCGCCGAAACGCCCGGCCGCCACCCATTTAGCCAATACATTTCAGCGCCCCACACCAAAGCATAAAGCGCAATGAACAAAACAAACTTCGTGAGAAGTTTCATAAACTGACTCTTCCTAACTGATGTCGCCCGATTCCTGCGTGAATCGGGCATATTTCGCGAGTGAGAGACAGTCATTTTACGACCATCCTTTTACTCAGTAATGCTGACGAGGTTAGCTGTCGGACTAGAACTACCAAGTGTTCCTGGCGCCGCAGGCGCCATTCGCCCCAATCCGCTTTCGCGGAAATAGTGGGTCCCCCGCTGACCGGCTCCAAGCCGGATCATTAAGCTAAAAAAGAACTGTGGGGAGTTTACAATGACTCTCCCCCTCAGTCAACCGAAATCGCCAAATCGAAACCTCCATCAATGGCGGAGCCTCCGGTGCGCCAAAGGCGCAAAAGCCGATAGCCCAGCCCAACGGGCTGGGATAGAGTCCCCGTGGTTCCAGCTCTGAAGGAGCGTCAGCAGTTCTCTCTAGGGTTGAACCCTCGCCGCTTCTCCCACTCTTTCAGAGCTGGGGCCGTTCGTGGCACTTTCCCGGCCCGTTGGAACGGGCTATCGCCTTTTGCGCCGTTGGCGCACTGGAATGGCGTGACGCGGCATGCGCCCAGCGAAGACGGACAGGGCTCTTACCTGACTCCGTGCTACGTTCCGAGATTCGTGTCCTTGCTATCCAGTTCGTCGTTTTTGAAGGTGATGTTGATATACTTGTCCCCTTCCACGTAGCGCCAGATGCTCCGCTTATAGATGAGCTTGTCCTCGGTCTTCTCGCTCGTCGGCGCTCCAAGAATCGCTCGCACCTCGTCCTTGGAGGCCTTGTCATGGACTTGATCGTAATTTGCCCGAGTTATTTTCGTCGTCCGAAGCGCCGGAATTGGCGCGCCATTTCGATCGCACCCGGTCAAGGGCAAAAAGGCGGCGAAGGCGGCGAGCAGCAAAAATGCAGTAAGGGAACGAAGCATAAGGATAGCGATCAAAGAGGTTTCTGCCTCAAAATCGCACCCACGCCACGCTCTGGCCGTGTGCAGAGATCACATGGAGGAATTCACTCGTTTCTTGAACAAGCATTCCCCAATTTCCCCCTGCCGTCACTGATGAGCTTTTGCGATCTTCAACGGATCTGCTGAACCGGCGCATCGGCAAGCGTAAACTCGATCCCGCCTGTCCAGGAGGCGATCAGATTGTAGATCGCCGCCGAGATAATTCCTCCGACAAATCCCAACACCGCATAAATAACGGGAAGAAGAATGATGAGAAAGACGCCGGCTCCGAGAATACCGGCGCCATTCCCGTTTTTGGGAGCGACCATTGAAATGAGGAGGATAAAAGGAACAAGAATGAGGGAGATTGCGCCGTAGAGCGCGCCGAGAACCACGCCGCATTGCACTGGAGCTACGTGTTGGAGTCTTTTTGTCATGGGAATTGATTGTTAATGGCTTTGTAGACGCCTCCCCCAGATCGGACTGAAACAGCATCGCCAAAGCTGGGGGTGGCTTGAGGGCGAGCGTTTCAGGAACGGCGGAATTCGCAAGCGCAAACCCGTCCAATTCGCGGGCCTCAAACCTCAAGGGTGTGACCCGTTCCAGAAATGAAAGAGGCTGTTATCGAACGTAAATTGATACGCCACGTAGCATTGAAAATTCGTGGGTCCATCAATGGAGCGCCCAACGGAGAAGAGCAAATGATGCTCCTTGCTCAGGTCGATGACCGCACCCACGTTGAATCCCGTGCCAACGTTGGGGAAGTCCGTTTGACTCGTCGTTTGATGAAAAATCTCGGCCCCAATGAGAACGTTCTCGGTCACTTGCTTTTGAATAACTATCCCGGCAAAACCCCAATTCTTATTCTCGACGCCCGAATTGATGCCATAACCCCCTCCGCCGTAAACCGTCCACTTTCCCCAACCCTTTTGCAACCACAAGGGCAGAAACGCCGTCGCATGTCCATTACCGAGGCCCGAACTGGCGCTGCCCGTGGGAACCTCCAGCAATGGGAAAATACCGACCTGCGGCAGCCGGTCCGTCTCCTGGATAAAGCGGAACTTAACGCCCAGTTCCAGATCGCCAAAGCCATACTGCGACTTCCCTACAGTCGGCGCGTCGTAAGCCAGCGGCGCAATCATATGAAGCTGCACGTTAGGAATCACCCCATAATTCAATTCAAAATGCGGTCCCGTGCCGGATAAATCCCCCGGAATTCTCGCGTCCTGAGACGCAATGTAAAACTCCCAATGCTGGTATTCCACGGTTTCCGGGTCGTCCGTAACGAATGGCGGTCCCGCATGAGCTTCTCCAGCCAAAATCACGACGAGCATAAACGGACTAACGGCAAATAGGAAACGCGGAATTCGCATGGGATATTTTTCTGAGTTGTGGAGATGACGCAATTAAACTGGGGAAAACGGCCTTGGCCCTTTCCAGGGCGATCAATCGCCGATTAAATAGAATCCAACGATAATGACACTTGCCGTCACCACTCCGGCCATGATCGTTCCGAGCAAACGGTTGGCGCTCATTCTCAATCCCTGGGAGCCGCCGGCGCCCGTCAGCACGAAACCGAACACTACAAATAGAATGAGAACGATTGCGCTGTGGGTGATCCAATGATGTCCGGTCATCTTTTGCATGCCTGCCATAACGGCCGGACTCTTTTCCTTCGCGATGACTATCAGCGCGTTGACGACACTCGAGATCGCCAAAGATAATCCGAAAGAGGTCGTGTATTTGGAGGTGGCGGAAGTTTCCATGATTTTCAGTTTCAATGTTGTTTCGCCAGCAACGCGACCTTGACCCCCATCGCGATGATGGCCCCGTTTCCCTCGATGAGGAGAGCCAGCAGCACAATTCCGGATGCCACCCCCAGGACCACACGCCGCGCGGCTTTATCCACCGCAAGATTATTGGAGGCGGCGATGGGAATATAAGTAGCCAGCAGCAGCAATATGATGACTAGATGCTCTTTCGTTTCCATGAAGAAGCTATGCGCAAATGGCCACGGCCCTTTGAGGATGATCGCCTTGTCCACTTTGTAAGACACGACATACCAGTAGCCGCCGATCAAAAAGGAGAGCCACATGAAGACCGCCGCGGCACAGCTCGTTTTCCTGATCCGATTCAGGTTTGATTCATCGGCATGCAAAACGTCCACGAAGAGCCACACCGTGGTGACGATGCAGGCCACTCCAAAGAACACGTGAGCCATTAATATGAGTTCGTTCATAGCGGATTTCCGATCATTTGACCAAAACGAGCGCGCCGGGGCGACGGAAAGATGATTGGGGTCATGGGTGGTTCATGGTTTTTTTGTTTCAGGTCCCGAGAACGACTTCGTCGTAAAGCTCTTTGATCTGCTCCCGAATCAGCGTCAGGATCTTTTTTCCCTCGCCCGTAAGCCGATAGTCCTTGCGCGCTCGCCGCCCCCCGTCCTTGTCAGTTTTGCAGCGCAGCCAGCCATGCCGGACCAACCGGCTCAGCATTGGGTAGAGCGTCCCCGCGCTGATGTCGTACCCGTGATGGCGCAGTTCGTTGATGATCCACTGCCCGTGAATGGGCGCCTCATCCGCATGATGCAGGATGTGCACTTTCCAGAAACTCAACAGGATCTCACGTTCGACTTGTTGCATGGCGAATAAATATCGGTTTTCGATATCGGAGAGCGATATAGTGTGCAGCTAAACGCATGACAAGGATTTTTCTTCGGGGTTCGGTTTGCGCTCGCTCACCAGCTTTCTTTGAAGACTGCGTTTTGTCGGACTTGTCTGACCAGTCGGACCGGTCCGACCTGTCCGGCCTGTCCGACTCGCCCGACCATCGCTGAGCTGGACAAGCCGCGTTCATTCCATAAACCTCTTTTCGCTTTGAACTTCTCCCGGCTTCTCCTCCTCCTGGCGGTCTTCGCTTTGGCCGCGCCGCTCTCCGCGGCGCCGCGTCCGCCGAACATTGTCATCATTCTCACCGACGATCAGGGATATGCCGATGTCGGCGTTTTCGGGGCGAAAGGGTTTGTCACGCCAAACCTGGACCGGATGGCCGCCGAGGGTCGAAAGTTTACCAACTTCCACGTGGCGCAGCCCGTGTGCTCCGCTTCGCGCGCAGCCCTGCTCACGGGCTGTTATCCCAACCGCATTGGCATTCACGGCGCGCTCGGGCCGAGGGACCGGCACGGCATCGCCGATACCGAGATGACCCTGGCCCAATTGGTCAAGCAGAAGGGCTACGCGACGGCGATTATGGGCAAGTGGCACCTGGGCCATCACCCGCAATTTCTCCCCACGCGCCACGGTTTCGACGAATACTTCGGCCTGCCCTACTCGAACGATATGTGGCCGAATCATCCGGAAGCGAAACCCGGCGCGTTCCCCGCCCTCCCGCTGATCGACAATGATCGCGTATTGATCCCGAGCGTGACGCACGAAGACCAGGCCCAACTCACCACCTGGTACACCGAGCGCGCCGTGAATTTCATCGAGACAAACAAAGACCACCCTTTCTTCCTCTACGTGGCCCACAATATGCCCCACGTCCCGCTGCACGTGAGCGAGAAGTTCAAAGGGAAATCCGAGCGCGGCCTCTACGGCGATGTGATCGAGGAAATCGATTGGTCCGTCGGCGAAATCCTGGGCGCGCTCAAGAAGAACGGCCTGGACGATAACACCTTCGTCCTATTCACGAGCGACAACGGTCCATGGCTGAGCTATGGCGACCACGCCGGCTCCGCGTATCCGTTGCGCGAGGGCAAGGGAACGAATTGGGAGGGCGGCACGCGCGAACCCTGCATCATGCGCTGGCCCGGGAAGATCCCCGCGGGCACGGTCTCCAACGATATGCTGATGACCATCGATCTCTTCCCGACGATCGCGAAATGGCTCGACGCCAAATTGCCCGAGCATAAGATCGACGGCCTGGACGTGTGGCCCATCATTGCGGGCGAACCCGGCGCGAAGAATCCGCACGACGCCTACTACTTCTACTACGAGGTCAATCAACTCCAGGCCGTGGTCACCGGCGATGGACGCTGGAAGCTGCAATTGCCTCACACTTACCGCACGCTGGCCGGTCGTCCCGGGGGACGTGACGGCAAACCCGCGCCCTACGAGCATCGGAAGCTGGAGACGGCCGAGCTCTACGATCTGGAAACGGACGTGAGCGAGACTGGAAACGTGGCCACGGGCAATCCCGAAACTGTGCAGCGCCTGGAAACCGTCGCCGAACAAGCGCGCGAGGATCTCGGCGACGCGCTTACGAACCGCGAAGGCAACGGCCGTCGCGAGCCAGGCCGGGTCCCGCCTGAAGGCCTGTGAAATAAGTCAAACGAAGCGGCAGCCTGGCCAACGAACCCGTTGCGTTTTTCCACCGTTGGAGGAATTTCGCGGCGGTCGTTAGAACCGGCCGGTCACAATGCCCTCGATTACCCGCCTCAATCTCCGCATTCCATCCGCTGTCGCGATGGCCTGGGCGATCTTTTTCGGGCCGCGCGCGGCGTTCGCCGCTCCAGCCGCCGGCCCCTTCCCGGAAGTCGGCGTGAGGTTTGTCGAGACCCATTGCGTGAGCTGCCACGGGAAGGAAAAGCAGAAGGCGAATCTCGCGCTTCATACCGTTCGGGATGACCTGGCGCTCCTGCGGGCGCGCAGGCAGTGGCGGCAAGTGGTGCGGATGGTCGAGTCCGGCGACATGCCGCCGGAGGGCAAGCCGCAGCCGACCGACGCCGAACGGAGCGCCTTTGTGGCGTCCGTCAATGCGGTTTTCGCCGCCGCCGACAGCGCGCGGCCCGATCCGGGCCGCGCCACCGTGCGCCGGCTGAACCGGACCGAGTATAGCAACTCGATCCGCG
>Ga0206867_1101_pt1 | contig 19095 bp, 16 predicted proteins | sample Alteio_BWOrgCont_37_FD_152905 | JGI IMG/M metagenome (GOLD analysis project Ga0206867, IMG submission 152905) | Enriched cells from forest soil in Barre Woods Harvard Forest LTER site, Petersham, Massachusetts, United States -... | ecosystem: Environmental > Terrestrial > Soil > Temperate forest >...
CAGAGAGCAAGCCGTCGGAGCGTTTTGGGGACGGTGTTCATGAGGAATCGAAGCCTGCGAAATGGAGTTCTGCGGCGGTGAAGCGCTCAACGACGCGCATGGCCTTTCCGCAACGGGGGCAGTGCCAGGGAGCGCAGTCAGGCAGCGACGGAAGAGGCAACGGTTGGCGTCCCTGTTCGGCCAGCAGTGTGCGCGCCAGGGGCAGCAGTTGTTTGCGGAAGCGGTTGGAGAGCAGGCCATAGCGGCGGATGCGGACGAAGCCTTTTGGCAGTACATGGAGGAAGAAGCGGCAGAGGAAGTTCACGGCGTCGAGAGTCATGACGCGCTGCTTGCCGCCATGCGCATAATCGCGCCAGAGGAAGCTGACGCGCTCTCCGTCGAAGGCGGTGATGCGGTGGTTGCTGATGGCCATGCGATGGGTGTAGCGGCCGAGGTAACGCAGCACGTGTTCCGGTCCGCCGAAGGGCGGCTCGGCGTGGACGTACCATTTCTTTTTGCCGAGCTTGTTGATCAGTTGTTCGAACGACGCAGGATCGCCGAGAGCAGCAGCAGAACCTCTGAGGTTAAGCAGGCCCTTGCGGTAGAGGTGGCAGAGTCCTGCGAGGAACTTCTTACGGAAGACGGTGCGCAGAACGGGAACCGGCAGGAGGAACATGGGATGACTGGTATGAATCCAGCGCTGGTGATCGGCTGACAGTCCGCCGCCGGGAACCACAGCGTGGGTATGATAATGGGGCAGCAGGTTGGATCCCCATGTGTGCAGGATGGACAGGAATCCGATCTCTGCGCCGAGGCGTTGGGGATCAGCGGCCACTTCGAGCAGGGTCTGAGAGCTGGCATCGAACAGCAGGTTAAGCAGTGGCGTGCGTGAAGTCAGTGCCAGCGGGTTCAGTTCGTGGGGCAGGGTGAAGACGACGTGGAAGTAGTTGGTGTTCAGCAGATCGCGTTGCTGGGTCTGGAGCCATCGCCTGCGAGCCTGCGCCTGACACTTCGGACAGCATCTCGATCGGCATGAGTTGTAGGAGAAGGGTGCTTCGTACGTACAGTCCTCACACTTATCCCGATGCCCGCCAAGGGCAGCAGTGCGGCAACGCTTCAGGGCCCGATATGCCTTCAGCTGTTGATAGTTGAGAACAGCCTTGAAGCGCTGGAGAAACTGCCTGCCCTTGCGACGGACGATGTCGGCCATTTCGAAGGCCGGCCGGGTCATGAACGCGGACGGTGGTAGAGGCGGCCAGTCCGGTCGACGCTTGACAGCTTCAGTTCTTCAAGGGGGTTGACGACCTGGTGCAGGTGCTTTTTGGAAAGATGCAGATACCGCGCCGTGGTCTCCAGATCCTCATGACCGAGCAGAAGCTGGATGGTACGCAGGTCGGTACCGGCTTCCAGTAAGTGTGTGGCATAACTGTGACGAACCAGGTGCGGGCCTGTGGGCTTACGAATACCGGCCCTTTTCGCGGCCTGGATGCAGGCCAGCCACACCGCCTTGTCGCTGATGGGCCGCTCGCAATCGCGATGCATGCGGGAGGGAAACAGGTAGATGCGGGGCTTGAGCCAGCGCCAGTAGGCACGCAGCGTCTCCAGCAGCGCAGGGCTCAGGGGCAGGTCGCGATCCTTGTGGCCCTTTCCATCGACGACGTGAATGATCATGCGCTGGCTGTCGATGTGGGCGATCTTCAGCCGCGCAATCTCGGCGCGGCGCATGCCGGTGCCGTAGAGAATCGTCAGCAGGGCGCGCTGGAAGAGGCTGCTGCTCGCCTCGATCAGACGCGCTACTTCCTCCTGGCTGAGGACGTTGGGCAACTTTCGCGGAACCTTGGGATAGGGCAGGAACTCGCGGAACTCAGGGCGATGGAGCGTCCGTAAGTAGAAGAACCGCAACGCGGCCACGTGGTGCTCGACCGATCCCGGGCAGAGTTTTCGCTCCTTGAGCAGATACACCTGGTAGCTGCGCAAGTGTTCCGGACCAAGCTTGTCGGGCGACTTGCCGAAGTGCTGTGCGAACCGCTCGACGAACCGTAGATAGTACCGGATCGTCCTCTCAGAGTAGTTGCGACGCTCGAGCTCTTCGAGCATCATTTTGCGTAGGTGGGTCACAGTGGGTTACCTCCTGTGCACCACACCCTAAACCAGCCGCAAAACTACTCGACAGCCACAACCGCAGCGACCGCGGCGCCTGCGGCTTCGTTCTGACCGCCGACTCTTCCCCGACGAGGTGACGGCGCTGTCGCTGGAGCCGGTGGCGTGAGGCGAGTGAATGGCTCGGGAAGAGTTGTCCACGACACACTCGCTACTTGAGACAAACCGCCTATACTCACTGAGATGCTCTCCATACCAGCCGTTCGTGCCGCCGACGACCATGCGATGTTCTCTGCACCGCAGCGGGGGAGGGGACATGAATAAGGAAGAGAGACGGCTTAAGGCCCTTAGCGAAATCCGCAAACAAATTGCTCAACATGGATTTCACACTTACGTTGTCACGGGTGGAGGATACCCGCATTTCGGCTACACGATAGGGTTGACCGAATCGCTTGGTGCAGAACTCATCTTGGCCGGAAGCTACTTCTATCGGTTGGACGATGTTTCCAAGGTGATCCAGAACGTCAGGGATACGCTGTCGCCGCCGGTCGATTGGAATGCCGCACGAGCCGAAACAGAGTCGTGGGGTACTTTTTCCGTCCACAAGGTGGAGACAAGTTGGGCAGCTGCGCTCATGCTTGGAGCCTTCGATTACTATCCGGGAAAGAGTATTGAAGCCTACCAAATCGTTCCTGATGAGGCGCACTCGACGATTGATGTTCCAGACCTCTCGCAACCTTGGAGTCCGACTCACACACCCGGTTGGCGTTGGTTGAACGAAGCATGGGCATATCCCGTGCCTAAGGACTCCGTAGCCTTGACTGATCTGGATGTCTTACGTGGCGCACGGATCACCGAGGTGATGCGTTGGGAAGAAGACCAATGGGAAATCTTCTCAGGCTCTGGACCAGAAATACCGGAATCAGAGAGGCGAGTGGTTCCACTGGGTATTCTCCTCGAAACAGACGAGTCCTTGGTTCAAGCTGTTGATCTTCGTGTTGGAACAGGGTTCTGGCGGGATGAGGATTCCGAATGGAATCCTTGGATTTGAGTCGCGAGCCAATCACCGCCTACTCTTCCCCATCCATCCACATTCAAGGGCACGGTTTACCGGCTCGCGGGTCGTGATTTACCGCTCGTCACGTCTCTCCTCATGCCTCTGCTGACTGCAGCGATCGCTGCGTACATGCCTAAGCGCTAAAGGGCGCGCAGACCCTGGCGCACGCGCCTGTATGCCGGCGGAACCGGCACATCTAAGAACAGGCAACACATGCTTTTCCTAGCGCTTTTACGCGCCCTGCCCTCCTCCTTCTGTCAAGAGTCTCCGTGCAGCTCCAATGCTCGCTCTGCTGCGCGTTTCGCTTCCTCCGCCGTGCGGCAAAGAACGCCGCTCTTGACAGCGCAGGGCCGGGCAAGTGCCTTCGCCAGTTATCAAAGCATGTTGTTTTTATGGCGATACTCGCCCTGAAATTCAGCGAATCACAGCCAAGGAGATACGAGCATGAACAATGATAAAGCGCAGGAACTAACCACAAAGATCACCGAATCCATCAACGCCCTTTGTGCCGAGACAGACGCCGCCAAGCAATCAGCCATCTACCGGGCATGGCTTTCCACTCTGAGCCGTTTTCATAATTACTCCTGGGGGAATTGCCTCCTCATTTGGACTCAGGCCCCGGAAGCTACGCGCGTTGCAGGATTCAACACTTGGAAATCGCTAGGCCGATTTGTCAAGAAAGGTCAGACCGGCATCCGCATTCTTGCCCCGCTCATTCGCAAGGTGGAGGAGGAGAAGAACGGCATCACAGAGCGCATATCGCGCCCGTTCGGATTCAAGACCGTTGCGGTGTTCGATTACGCCCAGACAGACGGCGAACCCTTACCAGAGTTGAACACCAACGCCACCGAGGGAGGCGATGCGCTGTTACCCCTACTGGAAAAGGCAGCGGCACAGCTCAACATCACTCTTGTCTACAAAGCCATCGAGGGCAGCGCAGAAGGCCTCAGCAAAGGTGGTTTGATCGAGATCGAGGAGACGCTAGATACCCCGGCGCGTTGCGGGGTCATTGCCCATGAACTAGGCCACGAGCTGATACATAAAAACAACCGCGAAGGCACCACCCGCCAGCAGCGCGAACTTGAGGCCGAATCTGTTGCCTATGCCGTACTCGCCCACTTTGGGATGCACCCGCAGAGCTGTTTTTACCTTGCGACCTACGACGTAACCCCAGAGATGCTGACCGCTTCCCTTCAGACCATCGGCAGCGCCGCGAAGACAATCATCAGCCTCATTGATAGCACAGGCCAGCAGATCGAGGAGGGAGAGGGCGCACAGAACGGCGCCCCTCTTCCTGTAGCCGCGTAACTTGCCGCACACCTGGACCACACCCCAAAGAGGAGCAAAATGCCATGACGACACCCAGCATTCAAGCTAGCACTCGTCCTTCGGTGACGTGCGTGCAATGGCCTGCTCCAACGACAATGGCACCGTCTCCCCCTGGCTGCGCAAGTCTTCGACAAGCCGGAGTGCGGCCGCGTGGAAACGCGCCGTAGGAACTGCCGAGTCGCTTCCAGCGCTGTCGAGAGCCAGGCGCAATCCGTCGCGGTCCAAACCCTCGTCGCCCTCGCTCAGCAGGGTGGCGAGGCGGAGGATCTTCATTTCAAATAGCAGAGACGGCTGCTGAATCTGCGATTGCTCGTTCTTCATCTGCTTCCTCCCGTTCGTTTTTACCCTTAATAATAATTTACAAACGACCGTTTCTGACATCTTCTACTCGTCAGTTTTTTTAGTCGGCGTTTAGCTTTCGCACTTGGGGCGACAAGCCGCAACAGGTTTTCTGAGTCATTTGTCCGAGCAGGCGGTTTTACGGCAAGGTGGACTGGATTTGTAAACACTGGGCGACTTCTGGCGAGTAATCATGATGAGAATCCGGCGCGGGGCTGCGAGCGGCACGTTCGGCAGGTCACCGAATGCGCGCTGTATCATTTCCAAATGTACTTTCGTGTCACGTGTGTTGTCGACGATCTCGCGGACAAAATGTGCGATGAGCCCATTACCTATGACTTAACGCGACCATTTGTCACGCACATCGCCATCCGTAAGCAGATGCCAACAACCGAACTAGCTAAAGGTGCTGTGATTGCGAGTTGCACAACGAGTAGAGAGTTCGACGAGACTGAAGGGCTAGTCGACCTCACTTCGGCGATCGCAGCGTCAAAGGATGGCCGGTCGGCTAATTTCGAAGGCATGAATGAGAGGATGAAGGCGGTCTACGACATTGTTGATCCAGTTTTCAGCCAACTTAACACCCAGCTAGAGACCTCGATCATACTTTTGAGATGGAGATGCGGGATAACCGACGGCCCAATCAAACCGTTTAGCAGCCGATCAGAGGCGGTTTCATCCGATGGATCGGCGTGGCGAAATATTGGAATTACTCGCAGCATAAAAATCATCTTCAGTAAACCTTTCCGAAAGATAAATGCATCGGAAGTCCAGGAAGTCATCCGACTTCACAACGAAGGGGCGGAACCTCCGCTGGGCTTGCAGCTTGTCATTGAGGCGTGGAACCAAAGAACGACACATCCCAGGAGTGCTTTGGTGATCGGAGTAACGGCTGCCGAGATCGCCCTAAAGCAATTGATAGGCGAGCTAGCACCCGATGCACGATGGCTAGCCGAGAATGTGCCGTCACCACCGATTCACAAGATCGCGAAAGATTATATCCCTAGCCTAAAAGTGAGAACGCGATTGATTGGAAAGACACTACGGCCGCCCAAGAAGTTGTTGAAGAAACTTGGAGAAGCGGTCGAACTTCGCAATAAGGTCGTGCACGCGGGAGAGGTGCCACCATCGCAGGAAGAACTCAAAGGGATACTCGCGGCGATGGAAGACCTCGTCTGGATATGTAGCCTTTATAGCGGTCACGCTTGGGCATGGGATCACGTTTCGTTAGACACGAAATCTACATGGGAAGATGAGAAGTGAGGCCCACATTAAGATTTTGCATCGCCGGCGAGGATCTCCTAGCTGAATGCCTGGCCCGCAGCATAATGCCGAACACCCTACTGACAGGCACGCTCGGTGCCGCGCCCGACGCGGGGCTTGAGTGGCGCTTTCGGTGCGTCGCCATCGGACCGCCTCAAGGGGCCGTTTCCTATCAAGGACTCTCTCGATTGCTGTCGTATCCTATTTCCGTGACCACCAAGGGCTCGGTTCCAATAAGCAGTAAGGGCTACGAGCTCCTAGTGCGCGAAATCTACCAGCAGATGCTTGATCAGGACCAAGCCCTGAATGTAGTTGTGCAACACAACGTTCAAAAGCAGGGTCGTGCCACCAGTCATCAAATTGATGTCTACTGGGAATTTTGCCTCGGGGGAGTTACCCACAAAGTAGCCGTCCAAGCTAAAAGGTGGAAAAACCCAATTCGCAAGGGAGACGTTCTCACATTCAGGGGTGTCCTGGAAGATCTTCCAGGGACCATAGGAATCATGGTTGCGTCGTCAGGTTATCAGAAGGGCGCAGTTGAAGTAGCGGAAGCCGCCGGGATCATGATTTGCAATCTAGAAGAGAATCTCGCGACGGCGCCTTTCAGCTGGTACCCCGGCCTGACTGTCACCTTCAGGATCAAAGGATTCTTCAAGGCGCCGGATGGTAGTCATCTTGGCATGCTCGCCGACGTCGAGCAAATGATTCCCACAGTTTCCGAACTGGCGCTAAAGGCTGATAGCGAGTGGCACCAAGCGAATCATCCATTGCCTGGGCCAATGACATTGACCAATGTCCCTCAGCCGGTCCAGTTTTACGATCAGAACGGAAAAGAGCTGATTACTCTAGCGAGAATCTTAGGGGGATTTTACGAAGAAATGCATCGAGAAGGTCAAATGAGCGCGCGGAAGACCCACAGGTTCGAAAATCCTACATTCTTACAATTGCTCGATCCTCCAATGACAATCAAAGAGGAGAGCCTATCGGCAACCGTCGTACTTACGCCCACGATAACAGAGGCAGTGTTCAAAGCGACGAACGTTGCTGTATTTATCCTGAAGAATCTCCTCAGCGGAGCGGAACATCACATCGTTACGAGAAATCCTTGACAATGAGGGAAGTTTCTAGGCGCACTCTCTTGCAATGCAAAGCTCCTCGGGACCACGGTAAGCGTGCGAATGAGCGAAAGGTCCTCAAAAACGCCCCAGGCTCCGGGAGAGGTCCTCGGATCCCGGCCACGCGGGAGAGCACGTGACTCCAGTCGCCATGCCGACTCGGGACTAATTATTTCTCAGTGATCGGCTCGACGATAATGCATCAAATGATGCCGACTGGGCACGCGTACCCATGACCGCAAACCAGTAGCTTGTGGCGACGTGGAGTGCTGACGGAATCCGGACTGACGAAGGATCACAGCCGGTTTCCGGTGTGCGCGCGAGGGGTAAGGCAGGACGGAGAACCCATTCGAGGTGGACCAGGAAGGCAGCAAGCTTTTAATAGGGGCCTAACTTGTGAACAGTCTGCGTGGATCGTACCTATGGTTGTATATCTAGCTCTTCGGGGTTCTTCACGCCGTTGGAGTTGTCAGCCGTCAACGATGGGTGGTCACCGTACTGGGACATCGGATATCCCGTCGGACAGGATTCTGCAAAAAAGATCGGCCTACCGATTACGCCTGGTGCCACAAAACTCCGACATGTTTCCACTCGCTCCGTCTTGTTGCGTTTCACGCATCAATGTTGACGAAAAAAGCCTTGGACACATAGGAGAAATCCGGCCATTATCTCGTCATCGGAGGTCACGATGACGTTTCACCTTTCATCACGCTCTACTCAAATTTCGGCGCAGAGCCGCTTCCCGGTTATCGAATTCGAGCCGCTGCTCGATGCGATCGAGGCGGCGACCCTACTTCGGATGCACCCCACAACCCTCAAGAAGAAGGCTCGCCTTGGCGAGATCCCTGGCCGCCACGTCGGTAAGTACTGGCGCTTTCGCGTCTCGGATCTGAACGATTGGCTATGGCGTCAGGAGCGGGGCGGCTGCGGCGCGCGAGTCCTGTAAGGGCAATGCTGCGGTACTCCGTTGCACGCTCCGCGAAAGCCGACAGCGAATTGTCGCAGCCGACGGTTTTGGCGCTCATCGCGTGTCGGGACTTGGATGGGCGACTTTGGTCCAGAAGACGTCTGCCGTTTGGTATCCCGCTCACTGCTTGGTCACGGCTTCGGGGCCTTGCCGGCGCCCGGCGGCAGCTCGCTCTTCTGCTTCGATTCCATCGCCCTGAGGGTTACGGTGTCCGCTCGAAATCTTGTTCGCAAAGTGCAATGAAAAGATTCCTCCGGAGCCTCCGTAAATGCAGAGTTTCGGCCTTGGGAGCCGGGCCCCTCGCTGGCTTCGCTGGGTGTGACCCGAGCAGGATGCGGGAATTTCAACAAAACGGAGACGACATCATGTACCTGAACAAAGTCAGCCTTATTGGATTCCTCGGCGGCGACGCAGAAGTTCGCAACGCCAACAACCGCAGCTTCACGACACTTTCACTCGCGACTAAGTCCTCGTACAAGGACAAGAAGAGCGGTGAGTTCGTCGCACATACCGAATGGCATCGCTGCGTTGTCTTCGGCAAGCTTGCCGAGTTCGCCGCCACCCTCACGAAGGGCACTCATGCACAGATCGAAGGCGAACTGCGCAGCCGTGAAATCGCCACCAAGAATTCGGACTTCAAGCGGCGCATCTGGGAGATCCGCGTCGATTCCATTCCAAGCTGGACCGAGCCGAGAAGGCCGGTCCTGAAGACCAGGATGCCGGGGAGGAACCGGCCGCTTAAGGCCGGTTCTTCTCTACCGGAGGCTATCGCTATGAACTTCGAGCTAATACTTCCGTTTCTTCGACCCATCGAGCCGCTTCTGCTTGATGAGAGCGTGAGCGAGATCATGGGCAATCCCAACGCGACGTGGTGGTTCGAGCGCGACGGCGTTGTCTGTCCGGAAGCAAGCGTTCAATTCGATGCAAACAAACTCCGAACCGGTCTCGAAGTGATCGCCAATCATCTCGGGAAGAGGCTCGATGAAGACAATCCTTTGCTGCACGCTCAGCTCCCCGATGGAAGCCGCCTTGCGGCAGTGATTCCACCTGTCGTCCGGCCTGCTCCCGCGCTCACCATCCGCAAGTTCACGAGCCGCAGATTCACGGTCGACGACCTCATCGCTCGCGGCACCTTGAGCCAGTCGCTTGCGGACTTTCTGAGCACGCAGATCCGGGAAGGCAAGACCATCCTTATTAGTGGCGGAACCGGGACCGGGAAGACGACCCTACTGAATGTCCTGGCGCAAGCGATTCCTGATGAGGAACGGATCGTAGTCATCGAGGATACTGCCGAGCTGCGCATTCAGAAACCGAACATTCTGGCTGCCGAATGTCAGACCGATACCTTCAAAGCGCGTATCTCGTTTGACGATCTCTTGAAGTCGGCTCTGCGCTGGCGTCCGGACCGGATCATCCTGGGCGAAGTCCGCGGAACGGAAGCCCGGACCCTGCTCGATTCCTTCAATACCGGCCATGCCGGATCGTTGGCAACCATCCACGCCAACTCTGCCGAAAAAGCCCTTCATCGCTTCTCCAATCTCGTGATGCGCAGCCACACGCAGACCACATTCTCCGACACCGAAGCCGAGATCGGGGAGGCAGTCGATTTCGTGGTCCATATCGAACGCAAACCGGGTTACAGAATCGTGCGCGAAGTTCTCGCGATTCATGGTTACGACCGGGATGCAAAGTGTTTCGTGATCGACCCGGTGCTGGAGGCAAATCATGTCGCATAGAAGCCAAATCGATATCCGGATCGCGACCGATTTCCTGAGCCGATCGTTTGCCACTTCGGAGACGATAGCGATCGTTCTTCGCCGCACTTCGCCGATCACAATCGCCCAGCGAATCGTGACGTTGGAACGGGCGCTTCAGCCCCGATATCTCGACTGGCTGGCGCACGAAAACGCGACTGGAGCGAACGTGTATATAGCCGCGAATCCCCTTGCCTCCGGCAGCCGAAAGCGGACCAAAGAATGCATCGCCGAAGTTCGGCATTTGTATCTTGATCTCGACACCGATGGGGAGTCGAAACTCGTCGCTCTTCGGTCCTCGAATACTGTCCCGATCCCGACCGCAATCGTGTCCACTTCCGCAGGCAAATACCAGGTGCTCTGGCGGGTGCAAAGCTTCCGGTTCGAGCAGCAGGAGACTCTGCTTAAAGTGCTGGCACTCACCTTCGGCGGCGATCCGGCTTGCACCGACTGCAACCGGGTCCTTCGGCTGCCTGGATTTCTGAACCAGAAGTACGCTCCCGCACTCGTTGTAACGGTCGAATATCCCAGCGAGTCGACCCCGCATTTCGAGGACTTTCAGGTCCCTAATCCGGTCCCTTTCTGGGATCGAATCGGACCCCTAAAGCCGAACGGAAAGCACTCCCATTCCGAGCAGGATTGGGCTTGGATTATCGGGCAATTAGCCAGCGGGAAGGACCCGCTTAGACTCACCCGAACGCTTGCCGAGAGACGCTCGGATAAGCCCAATCCCGCGTATTACGCGCAGCGAACAGTGGATGTTGCATCGGCCTGGCTTTGGCTCAGAGAAGGCTTCGCCATCGCGGACATCGTCACGATGCTCCAGGTTCGCCGCCGCTTCCAGTTCCCCGACAAGCTCTGCACTGCCCGCGCGCATGAGATCGCGTATACGGCGCAGCGCATGATCGCCCGCAAGAGATTTGCCTGATCGCATGCACCAAGGAGGAAAGTTTATGCCGTTGATTGAAGTCACTCAGAACCGATACGTGAGCGCGACCATCCGGCTCGAATCCGAAACCGCAAGCTTGATTGACCAGTACGCCGCGTTCGTCCGCGGATCGGCAGACGACGTGGTGGACAAGGCTCTCAACTACGTGTTCGCCAAAGACCGCGAGTTCCAGGAGTATCTGAAGTCCCCGCGGTCGGCGAAAGTGGTGCCGTCCCTGCGTGTGCGCAGAGCCGGGACTGGAGATTTTCGGGAGCCTGCCAGCAATGGCAAGCGATCCGCAGGCGGGGTGGAGATACGTCACGAGCCTGCTCCGAAAGCGTCCGTGGTGCCCGAAGATGCCCGTTCGGTGCTGCGCACCGGCTGAATCTCGACACTCCACCCCTTGTAGGGCGCTGCCGAGCTACTTTCGTAGCTCGTTGGCTACCACTGAAAGCAAATGATTTGCCGAGGGAAGGTAGCTCACAAGCTACTCGGGTAGCTAACGAGCTACCGGAAATTGAGAGGTCTCAATGACGAGTTCGTTCGACGAAAAGACAACATTGGCGCGAAGGTTGCGAGGTCGCAGCCGCCGGGCCGTCACCCTAAGCACAAAGATCACTCCGGAGGAGTTCGAGCTGGTCTCTGCAGCCTCGGAAACGGCCGGCAGAGCCATCGGCGAGTGGACGCGCGAGGTGCTCTTAAGAGAGGCCCGACCAAGCTCGGACTCCGCTCGAAGCGAAAAGCTGATGACCGAGATCATCGGTCTGCAGATGTTCCTGACGCACGTATTGTCGCCGATTGCGTGCGGCCGTCAGATGACCACTGACGAATACAGGGAACTAATGCGCAATGTGAAAGACAACAAACGTCGTGCTGCGCGCGAAATCCTGGCGCAACCGACAACAGAGGACTAGGAGGAACAATATGGCTGAAGCAACCTGGGGCCGGAAAGAGACCATCATCTGGCCTCCGCATAAACCCATCTACACCATTGGCGCGCTGTTTCTGGCGCTGATTGCAACCGCATTATTCGTCTATTTCCGATTCCAGTTGGCGCTGTCGCCACTCGAACAGTTCTACCTGCCCGCCTACGTCAAGGCAACCGTCACGGCATCCGTCCCGGTCCACACCAAGTACCGGATGCTGGTCATGTCGGACGCAAAACGTCACGCATGGTACGTGCGCGGCCAGGATGTAGCACCTGGCACGACACCGCAGCCAACCGGCAAACCGATTCCGCTGGCACTCTCCGATTCCGCCCGGCAAAGAGGGATCGATTTCCTGTTTCGCAGTGGTCCGCTGGCTCTCTCGGGCGCAGGCGTCCAGCGCTATTTGCGACAAGAAATCTACGGGGGCGAGACCCTCTCGGAGATGTTCGGACTCCAGGTCTTTCTGGGAGGAGTCTTCTTCCTCGTGCAGTTGCCCTGGTCGATTCCCAAGGACATCCGCAGGTGGAAGGAAATGAAATACGGGCGGCGACTGAAGGGGCCGGTTCTGGTAACACCGAAGCAATTCAACAGGGCATTCCGAGGAACCGGAATCGGAATCAAGGTGGACCAGAGCCGGGATCTTTTGTGCATACCCGAACGCGCCGAGGACCAGCATTTCGAGATCATTGGAGACACCGGCAGCGGCAAGACAACAATCATCATGCAGATGCTCCGCCAGATCCAGGCGCGCGGGCATTCGGCAATCATTCATGATCCGGCATGTGAATTCATCGAACGCTTCTACTCGGAGTCGCGCGGTGACATCGTCCTGAATCCACTCGACCGCCGCTGCCCGTATTGGGGACCGTCTGAGGAGCTAGTCCGGCGCGCGGAAGCACGGACTATTGCGGCTTCGCTCTTCCAGCCGACCAATGACAAAAAAGGCGAGTTCTTTACCGAAAGCCCGCAGAAGATCTTTGCTCACCTGCTGCTCGACCTGCCAACACCGGAACAATTGGTGGACTGGATGTCGCATCCGCAAGAAATTGATCGGCGGGTCAGGGATACGGAACTGGCATCCCTGATTGATCCGTCGGCGCCGCAGCAAAGATCAGGCGTGCTTGCTTCGCTTAGCCTCGTTGCGGACAGCTTTCGCCTGCTGCCAAAGAAGGAAGACGCGGCGGTCGACTGGACCGCGCGGGAGTGGTCAAAAGAGCGCAAGGGATGGATCTTCCTTACATCGCAACCAGCCGAAAGAGAAGCACTGCGCCCGCTGCACAGTCTATGGATTGACATGCTTGTTCTGCGCCTCCTGAGTGCTCCGAAACCAGAACAGCACCCGGTGTGGTTTGTGCTCGATGAGCTTGCCAGCTTGCAGAAGCTTCCTCAACTTCACACTGCAATTACAGAGAATCGGAAATCGCGAAATCCGGTTGTGCTCGGCTTCCAGGGCAAGGCGCAGTTGGAGGTGGTTTACGGCCACCTAGCCGAGGTCATGCTCTCACAGCCGGCAACGAAGATCTTCCTCAAGACGACGGAACCGACCGCGGCCGAGTGGGTCAGTCGGGCGATTGGCAGAGTCGAAATCGAGCGCATGAAAGAGACGCACTTTGACGGATCTCGTTCCGGGCGGAATTTCTCGCTCGACCGGCAGACGGAGCCGCTTGTGCTCGATTCCGAGATCAGCGGCCTCGACAACCTGCACGCCTACATGAAGCACGGAAACTATGTTGCTCGGTTCTCGTTCCCGATCCTTAATGTTGCGGCAACACAGCCGAAGTTCATTGAGCGTCTGAAGGACGACTACATCGTGCGGAAACCGAAAAAGGATAACCATGAAAGGCTGGATGCCTCACCCGCTCCAGTGCCGGCAGATTCGAACTCAGCGAAGCCAGGAGACGAACGGCACCCATCCGTACCAGCGCATGAAAAAGAGGCTGTACCAAATCCAAGAGAAGAGCAGACAGCCTTTTCATTCAAACAGGGAATCTGAGTCATGCTAACCATTTCCAAACCGCTTTCGGCCGGCCAGGCGCAGACATATCACGCCAAGGAATTCACGTCGAAAGAACAGAATTACTGGTCACAGAAGGGCGAAGTCCAGGGCGAATGGCAGGGCCAGCTCGCTGCACGATTTGGACTCGCCGGAGCAGTCTCCGCCGCGGACTTTGCAAGACTCAGCCAGGGCCAGAGCCCAGATTCGGGAGAGCAACTGGTCCGCCAACGCGCGTCCTATGAATATCAGGGCGGAGACGGCAAAGCGGTCAAGACGATGGAACATCGCGCCGGTTTGGACGCGACCTTCTCTGCACCTAAATCCGTCTCAGTGACTGCTCTCGTTGGTGGTGATGACCGCGTGCGGGATGCCCATCGGGAGAGTGTTCGCGTCGCACTGGAGCAACTTGAACACTACACCCAGGCACGGATCGGCGGGAACCACGCGCCGGAGACGACAGCAAGATTCGTCGCAGCTAAGTTTGAGCACGACACCGCCCGGCCCGTAGACGGTTATGTCGCGCCACAGCTCCACACACACGTCGTCATCTTCAACATGACTGAACGGGAGAACGGCCAATACCGTGCCCTGCAGCCGCAGAGTCTCTTTGCCTCGCAGCAATTTGCAACTGCGGTCTACCAGTCCGAGCTGACCTTCAGACTTCGCCAGCTCGGCTACGAGATTACCGCTGGTCGAAGCGGGGCGCCCGAGATCAAGGGTTACACGCAGGAGTATCTGGACGCATCGAGCCCGCGCAGCCAGCAGATCCGGGAGTACCTGGAACGCACCGGGCGCACTGGTTCCGAGGCCGCGGAAATCGCCGCACATTCAACGCGCGATCGAAAGGAGATTCATTCGACCGCCGAGGTAATGGCGGCACATCGGAAGCTGGCTGCCGAGTTCGGTCATCAGGCTGAGGCGGTTGTCCGCGCAGCACGGGAACGGCAACAACACCAGGAAAAGCCATCACAGACTGTTGACCGGGTTCGTGAATCGCTCACGTTCGCGCGCGACAAGAACTTTGAACGCGAAGCAGTCGTCGATGAGCGGGCGCTGATCCGGGATGGGCTTCGCCGTGGCATGGGCGAGGTGACGTTTTCTCAGGTTCGCACCAACCTCAATGCGAGGCTCTCTGCAGGCGAATTCCAGCTAGTCGAGCGTTCCGGCGGCTCACCAGCGCGGCAGTTCACCACTGCGAAGACGATCCAGGCTGAGCACGAAATCTTGCGCCGGGTAGGAGATGGGCGAAATTATGCGGCGCCGATTCTCACGCGGTCTCAGGCGATCGATGTTGCTGATCAACATCCTCATCTCAATCGTGCGCAGAAGAGCGTGGTGGAAGATGTCCTCAGCTCGTCCGACCGCATCCAGGGGATTCAGGGATACGCGGGAACGGGAAAGACAACGACCCTGTCTGTCGTCCGTGCTGCTGTTGCAGGTCAGGGGTACATGGTCGAGGGGCTTGCGCCGACCTCACGCGCCGCGCGGCAGCTCGGTGAAGCCGGCATCGAAACCGGGACGCTACAGGCATTCCTCGCTCTGGGAACCAATCGCGAGGCATCTGACAAGAAGCATTTCTACTTCGTGGACGAATCGAGCCTGGCAAGCACAAACCAAATGAGGGATTTCCTGAACCGGATCGGGATACAGGACCGAGTGCTTCTGATAGGTGATACACGGCAGCACCAGGGCGTCGAAGCTGGCCGACCTTTCGAGCAACTACAGCAGGCAGGAATGCGGACTGCGTATCTCAACGAAATTGTTCGTCAGAAGGATCCGGCACTCAAATCCGCTGTGGAGTCTCTTGCTAAAGGCAATGTTTCCGCTGCTCTCGAGTCGTTTCACAGGCAAGGACGGATTAGGGAAATTCCTGATGTCGCCGAGCGCGTTCGCGCTATTGCCCGGAGTTACGTCGAATCGCCTGAGAAGACGTTGATCGTTTCCCCCGATAATGCCTCACGCCGCGATCTGAACATCGCCGTGCGTGAGGAACTGAAACAAAAAGGCACGCTGTCCCCGGAGGACCACCAATTCAAGGTTCTTGTCCAGCGCCAGGAGATGACGGGCGCTGAGCGGCGCTGGGCGAGTGGCTATGAAATCGGAGATGTGGTGCGGTATGCACGGGGGAGCAAAGGGGCGGGCGTCGAGGCCGGAATGTACGGAACCGTTGTTGCCGTCAACGCAGCTGTAAATCAACTTTCAGTAGAACAATCTTCTGGGAATGTCATTACCTATGATCCACGCCGTCTAACCGGCGTGAATGTCTACCGCGAGGTGGCGCATGAATTCTCGGTTGGTGACAGGATTCAATTCACTGCTCCCGACAAATCGCTTGGCGTAGCCAACCGCGACCTTGCGATTGTCGAGACAATCAGACCGAATGGACACATTTCCGCGCGCATGGATAATGGCCGTCAACTAGAGTTCGACGCGACTGTCCACCGGCACTTCGACCACGGTTACGCTGTCACCAGTCATAGTGCTCAGGGGCTCACGACCGAGCGGGTACTCGTCAACGCCGATACGGGAGCGCATCCCGATTTGCTCAGTTCACGATTCGGATATGTTGCTGTCTCCCGTGCCAGCCACGAGGCGACAGTCTTCACCGACGATGCAAACCGGCTCGGCTACAGATTGGGAACTGAGGTCAGTAAAACTGCCGCTCTTGAATCGGCCCACTCGGTATCCGTTGACCACGGTCTCGGGATGGGCTGATCTGGTACCCCGAATTTTACAGACACCGTCTGAAAGATCTGCAAGTCCGGAATTCGCCAGACGGTGTCTGGCGAATTCTCTCGACAGTGTTGAGAGAATTCAGATGGAATCAGCACCGATTTCTATACGTAAATAATGAACGGCAGCAAGCTGAAAACGTCCAGCAGATCGCCAACCACGAGTCGCCGAGTAGGCGAAGCGTACTGCGGGTGCGAAGAAGAGATCAGCTTAGATGAGGTGGAGCGGATTGCGCTTTAATTGTGGAGCGCTGCTACATTCTCGACTTCCGCAGAATACTCTTTCGCACTCAGAACAGTGTCATATAGACCAACGTCCTCACCTTCGTGCTTGTCTATACCAACATAGACTAAACTGGCGTCTTCATACCGTTTGAACTTGTAGACAGCATCGTTCATCAGTGCGCTGTTAAACACACCGAGACTTACTAGCAATTCGAAGTCTTTCACGCCCAGACCGGTCACCTTTTTGAACAGTCCAGGTTCAAGTTGAGTAATCACATCTTTCAAGCTCCGCTCCCGATAATCGGTTAAATACATGAACACAGGTATGCGCGTCGCAAATTTGATGAGCTTTTCCTGAATCTGTTTTCGCAGGCTCTTGTATTCTTTCTCCTCTTTCGTGAGTTCTCCCTTCGTCTTCGCGGACAGTTCCTTGTCGTTGACATCCTTCTTGGCTTTTTTCACCGCCTCGGACTTATTGATAATGGTCTCAATCTCCTGATTGAGGTTGCGGAATCCTTCAATACTCATTAGCGCAGCGAAGGCATCCTTGTTGTTCATCAGGCGCTCCAACGTACCGTTGTCCACATTCACCAGCAAAGCGCTTTCCCAGCGCCGCGCCAGCAGTGTTGCGGTCGTGCCGCTCAGCCGCAAGAGCAAGGCTTGAATCTCCGTGTGCGCAGTGGGCTCTTTTGTTATTTCCGCTGCCGAACCACCATCCGAAACTTGTTCAGCTTCAGAGTCCGGAACAGTGACCAAGCCAATCTTGGCCTCCAATGCTTTTGGTTTGTACTTAAGCTTGGCCGGGTCTATTGGCCTTTTCACGGGGTTCTTTTCTGCGGAGAGAACCGCGGCGACAACTGCCTCTCCGTCCGACTGACTCCATTTGACTGGTGATCCCCTGAATATCCCGGTCCAGGCTTGGGAGTATCCATCCGACTTTGCACTCTTGAATGCCGAGAGGACATCTTTCATGTCCTTCACGGGCACCTCCGTCTCAGGTTTGAGTTCGGTGACGACCTTTACCTTCACTCCGCACGGAAAGACCTCGTCCTTTCAGATGGGCTTGCTGTCTTTGAATGACTTTTTCGATGTGACTTCCAGAACGCCAACCCACCGCGATATGCCCGTCAAGTAGCAAAGAAGATAATCGCCTTCTTGGATTTTCTGGACAGCGCTCCAGCAGGACTCTCGAAAGCCAGATACAGATGACCCCGCTTTGAGAAATTCGTTCCAAGTCTGTGGTGTGAACAGATCGAGCCAATAGTTTCGGTCAACCATCATCAATCGTCTTTCCTCAACCTAAAAGTCCTGCCAAGCTGATCGAAGACCTCGGCAGTCGCGTTCAGTCGCTTCGGCCCCCGGGCTTCCGCTGTTGTTTTCTCTAGCATGAGCAAATATACGCTCTGTTTGAAGCGGAACGTGTAGGAACGCCTCGCACCGTGTCACACACTTTATTGAGTTCCGTTATTGGCGCCATTTCACGAACCTCAAGTCTCGCCTGGCTATTTTCCCAGGGCCTGTTTCAAATCATCATGCTCAAATGCGGACGCCATGCGCTCAATTTCTGTTTTGCTCAATCGCTGGCGCGCTGCTTCCTTGCGCCACATTGATGCCGACTGCGCGACTTCTGCTGCGATGGTTTTCGCCTTCGAAGCATTCAGATCGAAATATCCCGCAACCTCCATCGCCAGGTGGAGCGACGCCGTTGAATCATCCTCCGTGATCATTGTCGAGAGAACGCGCGGTTTGAGATCGATCGGCATCGGATTGAGATCGTATGCCGGCGACAGACGCCATCCTGCCTGCCCTTCATAGAGGAAGCCGTGATTGCGCAGATGGTCGTCTGTGTTCGAGATGAGAATGTTGAAGACAAGCCGCCGCCAGAGCGCCTCGATGTCCTCCTTCGGTGAAGCTCCATGCTGACGCAAGGCGTCCACCATTTCCAGATAGCTTCGCGGCTCCTGGTCCTTCGCGCCGAGCATGCTCATTGCAGAGAGGAAGGGAATCCGCCTCACTCCATCCCGGTCGAAGCGGCGCAATAGAAGAACTGGCTTCTTGGCTACCTCTTCCAACCTTACCGAGGGAACTACGATCCCTGCTTTCTCAGCCAGAGCAAAGGCCACCCGTTCCCACACGACCGTGGTAATTTCGTCGTCCTTGCGCGGAAATTTCGCGATAGCCAGTTGGCCGTCCTTGTCCCGTACCGAGGCCTTCGGACGAGCCCCTCCCAGCGATGAGCCGGGCGCGATCAGGAGCCGGAGATCTTCATCTGTGTCCTTTTCTTCGATAAAGCGCTCCGATGCCGAAAGCAGTTTTGGCAGTCCCATGATGGGCGGTATGCGTTTGGCCTCCTCATCACGAACGAATGGTCCTCCCTCGCGC
>Ga0206867_1097_pt1 | contig 19078 bp, 18 predicted proteins | sample Alteio_BWOrgCont_37_FD_152905 | JGI IMG/M metagenome (GOLD analysis project Ga0206867, IMG submission 152905) | Enriched cells from forest soil in Barre Woods Harvard Forest LTER site, Petersham, Massachusetts, United States -... | ecosystem: Environmental > Terrestrial > Soil > Temperate forest >...
TCTCACGCAACCCTGGAAAAACCTCCGCTGCGGAAACCGAACCGGAATCCCCGGCGTGGAAGCTCGAGATTCGGCGCGCAATTTCCGCCTCCCATGCCGCATCCGCGTCCGGTTCGGGATCCGGCTCAACACTGAGGAGAAGCCGATATGCGAGGGCAACGCGCTGGTCGTATGGCAGCACAAGGGCGTCGTGGGTAAGTGCGTCAAGGGTCGCTGGCATGAATTGCAAGCTATGACGGAAGGCGGCATGTGTCGAATCAGAACCTGGCAACATTTCTGATGAGTAGTCCGGTTCCTCGGTGTTCCTGTCCCGCCCGGCGAAGCCCAGGATCTATTGATGGAACTCCCTTTTTCGAAGGGCAGCGATTTGAATCGGCAGAGGCGCGGCGACCTCGGCTATACTGCCAAGCTTATGCCCCGTTGTCCCCATTTTCGCTCGCCGATTTCCATCCAATTCTCTCGGCATCGCTGGCTCGAAGCGTTTTTCGTTGCAGTGTTTGTGTTGCATTCGGCTTCGCCGGCGGAAACGTCGGCTGGCGTCGGGGTGGGAGGAGGCGCGCCCGAGGTTTCGGGATACCATTTGGCGGCTACTTGGAAGCCCGGTGGCGAGGGTGGCTGGGATTATTTGACGGTCGACGCGCTGGCGCATCGGCTTTACATCGCGCGGACGAATCGCGTACAGGTGCTCGATACCGAGAGCGGTTCGCTGGTTGGGGAGGTTCCTGGCCTGGATGGCGCGCATGGCGTGGCGCTGGCTCCGGAGTTTGGGCGGGGGTTTGCGACGAGCGGGAAGAGCGGGACAGTCATCGTGTTTGATCTGAAGACGCTCCAGCCGATGGGCGCGCCGGTGACGGCGGGCAAAAAGCCGGATGCGATTGCCTACGATCCATTTTCCAAGCGCGTCTTCGCTTTCAATGGAGGAAGCGATGACGCGACGGTCATCGATGCGGAAAAGGCGGCAGTGATTGGCTCGGTGGCGTTGGGCGGGGCGCCGGAGTTTGGCGTGAGCGATGGAAAGGGAAGCGTGTTTGTGAATTTGGAGGACAAGAGCGAGATCCTGGAGATCGATTCCCATTCGCTCACGATCAAGAACCGATGGAGTCTTGCGCCGGGCGAAACCCCTACGGGACTGGCGATGGATCCGGTGAAGGGACGACTTTTCTCTGGGTGTCGAAACGAGAAACTGATCATTTTGGATGCGGTCACACGCAAGCAACTCGCCGCGTTGCCGATCGGGAAGGGTGTGGATGCCGCGGCGTTCGACGCTGGGACTGGATTGGCTTTTGCTTCCAACGGCGACGGCTCGCTGACAGTGATCAGCGAAGATGCCGGGAAGCCCGGCGAATTTCGGGTGCTGGAGAATGTGGCCACCAAGGTCGGCTCGCGCACCTCGGCGATCGATCCGAAAACGCATGCAATCTATCTGGCTGGGGCGGATTTCGAGCCGGTTCCTCCGCAGAAGGCTGGCGAGCCGAGGGTCCGGCCAAAGATGATCGCGGGGAGCTTTGTGGTGCTGAAGTTTGAAAGGCAATAGGCGAGCCGCGGGTGGCGGGCTTTGGCTGCGGGGGTTTTGGCGGTGCGGGGCTTTGTGGCGAGGGGTTTTGGCGGTGGAGGGCACCGCTCTGTCGATGCCGGGGTGCGGTGGTATGTTCAGCCACGGAAGCGACGGAGCGCTTCCCTCCAGGGCGAGGCGCAGGAATGGTCGCTAATGGGGGAGCGCGGCGGATGGCGACGATTGGGCGGCGAGGGCGCGATAGCGGGCGTAGAGCTGATCGTAAATGGCGCGGTGTTTGCGCTGGGGCTTGACGACCGGCGCCGCTTTGGAGACGGCCATCGCGCGGATGGCCGTGGTGGGCGAGGGGAATGCGCCGGCGGCGAGCGCGCTGAGGATGGCTGCGCCCTAGGCGGGGCCGTGTTTGCAAGGATGCACGACCACCGGCGCGCCGAGCACGTCGGCGTAGATTTCGACGACGAGCGGGTTGTGGTGCGGAAGACCGCCGGTGGCGACAAATCTGTTCACGGGCACGCCGCTCTCCCGGAGGAGTTCGACGATCCAGCGCACCCCGAAAGCGGTGGCTTCCATGAGCGCCCGGTAAAGGTGCGCGGGTGTGTGGCGAAGGGTAAGCCCAGTGAACGCGCCCGTGAGTGAGCCGTCCATGAGCGGGGTGCGGCAACCGTTGAACCAATCGAGGCAGAGCACGCCTTCCGCCCCGGGCGCCAGCGAAGCCGCATCGCGGGAGAGCGCGGTGAGATCGCGCTGGCCTGTGAGCCGGCGCAGCCAGTCAAAGGCGTCCCCTACCGCGGCCTGGCCAGTTTCATAGCCGATAAATCCGGGAAGAATGCCGTCGCGCACAATGCCGGCGACCCCGGGCGCGAAGCGTTCGTTTTCGCTATTCAGCATGTGGCAGGAACTCGTTCCCAGCACCATGACGAGTGTGCCGGGCTCGGCCGCGCCCGCGCCGGGGACGCCCGCGTGCGCATCGATGATCGCGGCGCTCACCGGGACGCCCGCCGGGAGCCCGAGCTTCCGCGCCATGAGCGGCTCGAGACCTCCGGCGGCGACGCCGGGCGCCAGCAACCGTCCCGGCATTTTGTCCAGGACCACGCGTCCGAATTTCGGATGCACGGCCTTGAGAAACGCCTCGGTGGGGTAGCCATCGGCGGCGCTCCACATTCCTTTGTAGCCCGCCTGGCAGGTGGAACGCGGGAGCGTCGCGGCGGCGCCTCCGACGAGGCGCCAAATGAACCAATCACCCGCTTCGAGCCAAACGTCCGTGGCCTCAAATACGCGGGGCGCGCGTTCGAGGGTCTCGAGCATTTTCGGGAAAAACCATTCGAGGCCGATCGCGCCGCCATACCGGGCGAGGAAAGGTTCATTTCGCTCCCGAGCGACGGCATTGATCCGATCGGTCTGCGCCTGGGCGCCGTGATGCTTCCAAAGCTTGGGCCACGCCAGCGGTTCGCGGGCGAATTTTTCCGAAAGACAGAGCGGCGTGCCGTCAAGCAAGGTGGGCAGCATCGTGCAACTCGTGAAATCCACGCCGACGCCGATGACGCTGGTCTTTTGGAGCTTTGCAGATCGGAGCGCAGCGCGCGTGGCTTTCGCGGCGGAATCGATCCAATCCTGCGGATGCTGCAGCGCATAATGCGGCGGGAGCTTCTCTCTCTGACCGGGCAGCGATGCCACGATTTGCCCATGTTGGTAGGCCGACACGGCTGAGGCCAGTTCGCGACCCTTCAAATCCACCAGTAAGGCCCGCACGGATTCCGTGCCGAAATCGAGACCGAGAGCGACGGATTGATTCATGGGGATTTGCGGGCGGTCAGTCGCTCTTCGGGACGCGGATGTTCCCGCGTGATGCCGAGGTCCGCGAGGCACGCGCGAACGCGTTCGCGCTCTTCCTGCCGGAAGCGGTGAAAGGGCTCGGCCACAAAGTCATCGCAGATCCCGAGTTCGCTGAGCCCGCATTTGAGCCCCTTGATGAACGCGCTTCCGTGGCGGCCCACGCGATAAAGAGTGGAGGAAATCCGCATGACTTGCGCGTGCAGGGCCGCGGCGCGGTCGAACTTCTGCGCGGCGGCGGCTTCGTAAAGGTCCACGTAAAGCCGCGGGCACAGGTTCGCGCCGCCGCACACGCCGCCGTGTCCGCCGAGCAGCACGGACTCCGCGAGAAGCTCTTCGGGGCCGACGAGCAGCGACCAATCTGGGCGCACGGGAAGGATCCCGACGAGTCGATGAAAATAGATCATGTCCGCGGAGCTATCCTTGATTCCCGCGATATTGGGGATATCCGCCAGCCGGCGCAACGTATCCACGTCGAAGACGGTCTTCGTATGCGTGGGCATATTGTAAAGAAAAAGGGGCAGCGGCAGTTCCGGCGCCATATGCCGGACGTATTCGAGCAACTCCGGTTGGCTGTTGGGATAGTAATAGGGAGGCGCGAGCACCAGGGCCTGAACTCCGGCTTCGGCGGCGAAGCGGGAAAGATTCACGGCCTCCACGAACGCGGTATCCGTGATTCCCACGAGCACCGGCACGCGCCCCGCCACCTGGCGGCAGGCGCGCTCGATCAATTCGCGGCGGAGGCGATAGCTGAGGCCCGGCGCTTCGCCCGTGGTGCCCAGGATGAAAAGGCCATGCACGCCGCCGGCGAGCATGTGCTCGATCAGGCGTTCGAGTCCGGCGGCGTCGAGTTCATCGCGCCCGAGCAACGGAGTGACGACAGGCGGGATGATTCCGCGCAAGGACAGGGGTGAGGAAGAAGGAGTCATTGGGCTAAATCTGGGAAAGCTGGATGGAAATAGTTACAATTCTGTAACGAGTTGCCTGCGATTTTACCTTTGTGTCTTTATTATAGCTGATATAAATATACACAACTTCCCGCAGTTTTTCCCGAGCACGTCCTTCAAGAATGGAGAAAACGATTCAGTTACCAAAGATCTGGAGTAATTTTTATGATTCAACAGCTCAATGAAGATCTCCGCATTCTGAAGAACTCAACGCTTTACAAAGAGTTTGTGTGTGAACGGGAGGAGATCTTGCGTCACAAATGGATCGAAAGCGAAAAGGCTGGTCAGGATATCGGGTTTGAAAAGGCGTTGCTCGATTGGGTGATCAAATATCGGTCGGCCTGGCGCCAGCAGCGGCAACCTCAAATCGGCGCCCCGGAACTCGAAGGCCACTCCAATTAAAGGAGCGTCCCTAAACGAGATAATACAAGGGATCCTCCGCGCCGTCTCCAGACTCTCCCTGATGAAGCGGTGAAGATCGTCTCGCAAGATCCCTTGCGGTGCGCACGGCGTGAAGGGTGGCGGAGTAGGTCTCGTCTTCTTCCCGGAATACCTGGCTGGCCGGAAACCAATCGTAGAAACGCAGGTTGTTCAAACCTAGCGCGAAGTCCGGCCGGATTCCCGCCAGGAGCACGGTAACGCCAATTTTATTGGCATCGCGCAGAAAGTGTTCGAATCGGTCGAGGCACACCATGTCGGGATTGCTCGTGCGTTTGAGGCGGAGGACCACGAAACGAATGCCATCCGCCTCGAGTCGCCGTTTGAGTTCGTCGAAAAAGCGATCCAGTTCCGGCGCCGCGCCGAAGAAGAGCTGACCCTCCAGATCATGAATGATCAAGTCCGTCGGAGCAAGGTCCGCGGGTAGGCGCTCGCGGACCACGCCTTCTCCGGTGACGACCAGCTCGGAAACTTTCAGGCGCGAAGACCGCGGGACGAAGAGAACGATCGAGAGGGCCACCCCGATGAGGATGGAGAATTCGACGCTGATGAAAACGGCGGCGAACGCGGTGATGAGCACCAGGCCCGCATCGTAACGGGAAGCCCGCATGGCATAGCTCAGACGCTTCCAATCTACGAGTCTGGCAGCCGTCACCAGCAGCAGGCCGGCGAGGGCGGGCTTGGGAATGAAGCGAGCCAGCGGGGCCAGGGAGACGACCACCAGCGCCACGGTCCCCGCCGCGAATACCCCGGAGGCGCGCGTAGCGGCCCCCGCCTGGTAGTTGATCGCGGATCGGGTGAGGGAGCCGGAACCGGGGAGGCACTGGAAGAATCCGCCCGTGAGATTCGCGATTCCCTCGGCAAGGCATTGTTTGTTGTAATCGAGCGATTGCCGCGTCTGGGCGGCAATGGACTTGGCGATCGCCAACGCTTCCAGCAACCCGAGAAAGGCGATCGCGAAAGCGCTGCCCGACAATTCTTTCACCCAAACAAGCTTGATCTCGGGAATGTGGAAAAGCGGCAGGCTCGCCGGCACATTGCCAACCACGGCGATCAGCGACTTCCCGCCGGGGCCTTGTTGTGTCCATCCGAGCGAGGCCGCGACTACCGCCGTGATGATCAATGCCAGCAGCATGTCGAATTGAGGGAGGCGATATTTCTGGGACAGCTTTCTGAGGGTGATGACCAAAGCCACGGAAACAAGTCCGATGCCGAGCGCGCGCCCATTGACTGGGCCGCCTTCCGTGAGCGTCATCCAAACGCGATGCAACACGTGCTGATGCCCGGTGCCGCGATCCTTGATCCCCAAAAAGTTCCCAAACTGGCTCAATGCGACGAGAAAGCCCGCGCCCGCCATGAACCCGATAACCACCGATTCCGAGATATATCGGGTGAGATCGCCCAGTTTGAAGACGGCGATGAGGATCTGGATGATTCCGATCATGATTCCGAGGAGGAACATGGCCTGGACGGCATCGTGACGCGCCGCGGGTTCGAAGTAGGCCAGCGCACTGAAAACGACCAGAGAAATGGCGTTGGTGGGCCCATTGATGAGGTGGGAGGAGGAGCCGAAGATCGAGGCCACTACCGTCACGATGATGGCTGAATACAGGCCGAAACGGGGATCCACACCCGCGATGAGGGCGTAGGCCATCGCCTGCGGCAGCGAAATGGCGGCCACGGTGACGCCGGCCAGCATATCTCTTCGGGCGGAGCTCCAAGGGTATTTCGCAGTCATGGATTCATCAACGGAGAGGATTGGAAGGAAAGTCTGCCGAGGGGGAACGGTGGTTAATATACTAACCTAGTAGATATTGGTTTTATCGGGACTTGCCGGGGGCGTCAACGTAAACTTTCGCCACTAAGATCCTTCCCTAGCCACGCGGTCGAAAGTTGGTCATTTCGGACAAGCTCCCGGAAACCGCGCAGTCCGGCCGGTCCGCGCTGTAGCTGGCCTCTGCGAGGCCGGCAGGTCCGCCGCTTCTACGCTTTTCCCTGGGCGCGGCGTCGAAAGCGTTCGGCGACCGCGAGGAGAACGATGCCCGCGGAAAGCCATGTGAGCCAATCCCCGTGGCGCGTATAAAAAGTGAGCTCGGAAGTGGTCGGAATGGAAACTGTCCGCGCGCTAAATCCCTGCTCGAAAGGATGGATCCAGAGATCCACGCGACCATAAATATCCACGGCGCAGGTGATTCCCGTATTTCCGCAGCGGATAAGCGGACGGCGATTCTCCACGGCGCGGAAGAGCGCATTGGCGAGGTGCTGGCTGGCGGCCGGGGATTGGGCGAACCAGCCGTCGTTCGTGATATTGATGAGCACTTCGGCGCCTCGGCTCACGAAGCGCCGGGTGAGATCGCCCAAGGTGTCTTCGAAGCAAATCAGAGTCGCGAGCCGGATCGGCGGGTCGGCCAGCTTGAGCACCTTGTATTCGGTTCCCGGAGTGAAGTCTGAGGGCACCAGTTGCCCCACCGCGGGGATGGCTGAAGAGATCGGGCGAATTGGCAGGTATTCGCCAAACGGCACCAGATGCACCTTTCGGTAGAACTGCTGCGTCTCGCCGCCATCGGTGAGAAGCGCGGCGATGTTGTAGTCCTCCCGCCGCTCGGGGTCGAAGTCGAGCGTGCCGATGAGGAGGGCCGACTGGGTGTTCCTCGCCTGATTGATGACGAACTGATAGTTCACCTGATCCGCGAACATGCTCCGTGGCGTGGAAGCCTCCGGCCAAATAAAAAGCTGAGGATGCGGCTGGGAAAGGGCGGCCAGGCTCGTCAACCGATCGAGCCGCTGGAAAATCTCATCTTCCATCGCAACATCGCGTTTCTCGGTTTGGGGGATGTTGGGCTGGATGGCGACCGCGCGGAGCGGGACGGCAGGTGAGGGATCCTTTCTTAACATCGCATGCACCCCGTAGGCAAAAACGAAGGCGATTACCGCCACCGTCGCGCTGAATTCCCATCGGACCCGGGTGAGGAAGACCGGCCCAATTTCCGAGATGATCCTGCGCACCACGATGACGATCATCAGATTGACGAAGACGATGAGGAAAGACAGGCCCGGCACGCCGGTGATATCCACGATCTGGATCATGGCGAGGTCCTGATGAAGGGCAACGCCCAGAGGATTCCACCCGAATCCCCCCAAAATCCAGGTCCGCATATATTCGAAGGCGACCCACGCGCCCGCGCCGGCGCACCCCATGAAGAGATTGCGCGTGGAGCTTTGGAATCTCTTTCCCGTCCCATCATCCGGCGCCAGGACCGCGCCCACGAACCAGCTCCAGCCGGCGCCGTAGAGGGCCATGTAGAGCGCCATGAGAGAGGGCAGGGCGATGAGCAGGGGGCTGCCGAAAAGCGGCGCGAGCGTGCTTCCCAGCCACCAGAATGTGGTGGTGATGAAAATCCAGCCCGCCACATAGCCAAGGGCCGCCAGCCGAAAGCCACGCCATTTGCCTTCGGGAGGTGACGCGAAAACCGCCAGAATCAGGGGCGTGAGCGCTATCCAGCAGAGCCAGCCTTGATTCCATGGCGGGAAACAAAGCACCAGCAAAACGCCGGTAGTGGCGGCGGCCAGCCACGGCCAGAGTCGGCTCGGAAGCGAGCGGCGGAGAGACGGCTGTGGAAGCGGGGCGGCGGGCGCGGACATGAGCGGCGGTGGACGTGAGTGGGAGGCGAGGTTTTCACTCCCCCGCTGCCGAACCGCAATCCACAATTCCCGCTATTCGCGCCGCATGCGCCGGCTCTTCGGCCTTTCGGGGTTCGGATCCAGCGCATCGCGCAAATCCTTGGCGTAGCCCGAATTCACCTGAAAGTGGACACTCTTCATATCGTCTTCCTCGTAGAAGGACGACGTGTCCGCATTGATAAACCCCACCGAAATAAGGCCTTTCAGCGTGTTGATCAGTTCGCCTACGTCCAGATCAGGGACGCGCGAAACGAGATCGTCCCCCCTCATCTCGGAGCCACCCAGGCCGAGGGCCTTAATGATGGCGATTTCACCGCCGTCGAGATTGAGTTCCTTTTTTCCCATGAATAAATGTTCGTTGGTCTAGAGAGATGTGTCACGTTTCCGACCGGAAGTCGGTGCTGAAATTGCGCTAATTATTAGTACTTGTAACACAGCCAGCGATGTTTGCATCGGAATGGAAGCCGAATCTGGATGTAACGCAAGCGCACGGAAAGAATGTTACTAAAAATCTATTGAGTGCCGGGGAGTCGAGGAAAACGTTGTGGAAAATTCGCATTTGCTCTCGCTCGGCGTCGCCGCTACACACCCGCCCCATGCTTCATGATCTTCTGCACCAATGGATTGGCGCCTGGCTTGGCTGGGTGGAAACCGGCGGGTATCTTGGCGTCATTGTGCTCATGGCCATGGAAAGCTCGATTTTGCCAGTGCCGAGCGAGGTCGTGATTCCACCCGCAGCGATCGCCGCCGCCGCCGGCGGGCAAATGTCGATCATCGGGGTCATCATTGCCGGGGCTTTCGGTTCCTGGCTGGGCTCCGCGGCGAGCTATTGGATTTCGCTTTGGATCGGGCGAGGGGTGATCGATCGGTGGGGTAAATATTTCCTGATCTCCACGGAGAAACTCGACCGCGCCGAACGCTTCATGGCCCGTTACGAAGCGGGCGGCGTCTTCTTTGCGCGCCTTCTGCCGGTGATTCGCCATTTAATCTCCATTCCCGCCGGCATCATCCGGATGGGATTCGCAAAGTTCAGCGTCGTCACCATTCTCGGCGCGACCGTTTGGTGCTCCGTCCTCGCTTGGCTCGGAGCAAAAGTCGGCAGCAACAATCCGGGACTGACGCAAATCCCGGACAACCGGGCGAAGGCGGAAGCGCTCATCGCCGCGATCAAGCCGGAGACCCGACCCATCGTCATCGCCGTGATTGTGGTTTGCGCGCTGTATGTCGTCGCCATGAAACTCACCGCTCCGAAAGCCGACGAAATGACGAAACCAGAATGACGAATGACGACTTTGATCCGCGGATCACCGTTCGTTACAAGCTCCGGATCGTCATTCGTCATTCTCGCCTCTTTCCTTACCCGCCACCAGCACCTCTCCCGAAAGGCTCGCTGATTTCGTCATTTACCCCCTTCGCTAGATCATCATGCCCGACTCCAAATCTCTCACCCTCGGCCATTCCCCCGATCCGGACGATGCGTTCATGTTTTATGCGTTGGCGCAGGATAAAATCGATACGCATGGATGGCGTTTCGAACACATTCTCCAGGATATCCAGACGCTGAATGAAAGGGCGACCCGGGGCGAATTACATATTTCGGCGATCTCCATCCATGCCTACGCCTACGTGCTCGATCGATATGCGCTCCTCCCCTGTGGGGCGAGCATGGGAGACGGCTATGGGCCGATGCTCATCACGCGCGCGGACGTGCCTCTTCCCGATTTGGCGGACGAACGCGCCGTGATCGAATGGCTCGCGGCGCGGAAGATCGCCGTGCCCGGGACCATGACGAGCGCGTATCTTTCGCTCCGGCTTTTCATGGGGGAGGCAAACTCCACGGTCGTGCCCTTCGACCAAATCTTCGATCACGTGGCTACGGGAAAGTCCGATGTGGGCCTTATCATCCATGAGGGCCAGTTGACCTATGCGAACGAAGGCTTCCAGAAGGTCGTCGATCTCGGAGTGTGGTGGAAAGAGAAAACGGGGCTGCCCCTGCCGCTGGGCGGAAATGTGATTCGCAAGGACATCGCGCCGGCGGACCGCAGCGCGATCAACGTGATTCTGCGCGAGAGCATTCGTTACGGTCTGGAGCATCGCGCCGCCGGGGTCGAGCACGCGATGCCGCTCGCTCGCGGCATGGACACGGCCCTCGCGGATCAATTCATCGGCATGTACGTGAATGATTTCACCATGGACTACGGAGACATCGGGCGCCGCGCCATTCGGGAATTCCTCCAGCAGGGACACGCCGCCGGTCTGATTCCCGCCCCCGTGGAGTTGGAATTTGTAGAGTGACACCTTCGGCTACTGAGTCGCCTTCAATTCCAGAAAAGCTCTCCCGATCGGGAACGCCAACGGCGTTCAGGCAAATAGCCCAGGGTTGTCCTGCTTTGAGGGCAACCCTGGGTTTGCAGAAGAAACGCGCCAACCCCGAAGGTGGTTGTGGCCAGCATGATTCGCGACGCGCTACCGAAAAATTCACATCATTTTCGGCGGATGCTCTATTGCGCGGGGAGGCTTTCCACTTCAATCTCAACCCTAATGAAACCCCCTCTCATTCTTTTCGTGGCCGCGCTGGCCTTTTGCGCCGGCCTTTTGCGGGCCGAGGACTCCAAACCCGCTCCGTCGGCCGCGACCACTGCCGTCGAAAAAAACGTCTCTCCTGATGAGGCCGAAAAGCTGCTCAAGCAGGATCCGAAAATCGTTGTTCTCGATGTTCGCACCGAAGACGAGTTCAAAAGCGGTCACATTCCCGGCGCCAAGAATCTCGACATCTTTTCTCCGAATTTCGCCCAGCAACTGGCGGCCCTCGACAAAAATAAGACCTATCTCGTGCATTGCGCCGCCGGCGGTCGCAGTGCGCGAGCGTGCAAGGCGATGGACGAGCAGAAGTTCACGTCCATCTACCATCTCAACGAAGGCTTCAAGGCGTGGGAGAAAGCCGGCAAACCCATCGAGAAATAATCGTCATGGCGAATCATCTCTTTCTGGCCATGCGCCGCGTCGCATTGGCGTGCGCTGTCCTCGGCGCCACCGCGGCGGCGCGGGCCGCGAGCGCGGATCATCTTCTCGTGGAGGCGGAAAGCTTCCAGCAGACCGGCGGCTGGGTGCTGGATACGCAGTTCATCGAGAGCATGGGCTCGCCCTATCTGCTGGCGCACGGCATCGGAGAGCCCGTGAAGGATGCGGCCACCACGGTCACTTTTCCCGGCGCGGGGACGTACCACGTTTTTGTGCGCACGAAGGATTGGGTGGCGAAATGGAACGCGCCGGGAGCGCCGGGCAAATTCCAGGTAGTAGTCGATGGCCAGCCGCTCGACGAGACGTTTGGCACGAAGGGCGCGGAGTGGTTCTGGCAGGATGGGGGAACCGTGGATGTCGCGAAACCGGAGGCCACTCTGGCGCTCCACGATCTAACGGGTTTCGAGGGACGATGCGACGCCATTTATTTTACCAAGGATGCCGCCGACGCGCCGCCGAACGATGCGAAGGAACTTGTCCCGTGGCGCCGGAAAGCGCTCGGACTTCCCGAGAAGCCGGAAGAGGCAGGCACGTACGATCTCGTGGTGGTGGGCGGAGGATACGCTGGAATGGGCGCGGCGATTTCCGCGGCGCGGATGGGCTGCAAAGTGGCGCTGATCCAGGATCGCGGAGTGCTCGGAGGCAATGGATCGAGCGAGGTGCGGGTCTGGGCGATGGGGGGAATTCGCCGGGGCCTGTATCCCAATATTGGCGAAATCGTGGAGGAATTCGCGGACCAGGCGAAGGAATCGCCGGGAAAAGCGGAGGAATTTGGAGACGACAAAAAAGAAGCGCTGGTGCGCGCGGAAAAGAATATTTCGCTCTTCTTCTATAACTACGTCACCAACGTGGAAATGACCGACGCGAAACACATCGCGGCGGTGATTGCGCTGGATACCATGACGAGCCGTCGCCGGCGCTTTGCGGGGCAGCTTTTCGTGGACAGCACCGGCCACGCCGCGGTGGGCGCGCTGGCGAATGCAGAGCTGACGGTGCGCGAGACCGAACACCTTGGCATGAGCAATATGTGGCGGTGGGCCGATGCCGGCGCGCCGCAGACGTTCCCCGATGTGCCGTGGGCGTTGAATTTGGAAATGGAGGATTTTCCCTATCCGCAGCGCTTTCACGCCGGATGGTTCTGGGAAAGCGGGTTCGACAAGGATCCCATCTACGGGTTGGAAGATATGCGGGACTGGAATTTCCGCGCCATCTTTGGCGCTTTCAATGCCATGAAGAACAAGGGCGGCAAGGATCTGCACGTGAATGCCAAACTGGAGTGGGTGGCCTATGTGGGCGGCGCCCGCGAGTCCCGCCAGCTCACGGGGGATGTGCTGCTCACGCGCGACGACATCACCTCGAAAAAGCCTTTCCCGGACGGCACGGTGCCCACCACGTGGGACATCGATCTGCACTATCCCAAGGAGCAGTACGCGAAGAAATTTTCGGGAGATCCTTTCATCTCGAAGGCCGCGTTCGGAAAGGGCGTGGACAAGATGCACGGCTACCCCGTGCCCTACCGCTGCTTCTACTCGAAGAATATCGACAACCTCTTCATGGCGGGCCGCGATATCAGCGTGACGCACGAGGCGCTGGGAACCGTGCGGGTGATGAAGACCGGCGGCATGATTGGCGAAGTCGTCGGCAAAGCCGCCTCCATCTGCATCAAGAACCAATGCGCCCCACGGGCGATCTACGAGCGCTACTTTGGAGAGCTCAAGGAACTGCTCGCCCTGCGCGGCGCGGCGCGGCGCGAGACCGTCAACTCGCCGATTGTCATGCCGGAGGGTTACACACCCCCAGCGCCCCCGAAGGATTTGACCAACGCGGGCGGGGGGCCTCCGAGCATCGATGCCAGCAAGCTTCCGGGGCTCGTGGTGGATGACTCCCAAGCGACATTGACCGGTACGTGGACGAGCGGCTCCGGTCTCCCGGGATACGTGGGCTCCGGCTATCACTTTGCTGCTCCCAAGGACGACGCCTCGGCCCGCTACGACTTCAAGATTGAAAAGCCGGGACGCTATGAAGTGCGTTTGAGCTACGGCGAACACGAAAACCGGGCCACCAATGCGCCGGTGACGATCGAGAGCGCCGAAGGCGTGAAAACCGCCACGGTGAACCAACGCGTGGCGCCCCCATTGCCGCAGGGATTTGTCTCGCTGGGGACTTTTCTATTTGAACCCGGAAAACCCGCTTCCGTGACGCTCTCGACCAAGGGCGCGGATGGGAACGTGCATGCGGACGCCGTGCAATTGCTTCCGGCCCAAAACTAGCCTCCGCTTCCAAGGCATTTTTCCCATTTGCCCGGCTTGAACGCAGCCTCCCTCAAGACCGCTGCGCTCCAGACGTATCGCGCCGCGGTGCTGGTGGCGATCGCCTGGATTATTCACCTGCATCACGTGCGCCTGCGCGTGGAAGGGCATGATCCCCTGACGCTGGAGGAAGTGCGCGCCATGTTTCCCCAGGCGATGAGCATCGATGACGACGCAGGTCCCCGCGGTGGCGCTTTCATCCGGGACGGCTCGGGCAGCCAGATCGGATACGTGGTGCGCACTTCGCCTCATACCGACGCGATCATCGGATATCGCGGCTGGACCGATACGCTGATCGCCTTCGACGACTCCCTGCGGGTGGCCGGAGTGCGAATCCGGACATCCCAGGACACTCGCGAACACGTGGGCGACGTGAAGGGCGATCCCTACTTCCTGAAAACATGGAACGGAAAACCATGGGAGGAAGTGGCGCGCAAGACCCCGGAGGAAGCCGGCATCGAGGGGGTTTCCGGCGCCTCCATGACGAGCATGGCGGTGGCGGAAGCCGTCCAGCGGAGATTGGAAATGGCAGATTCCGCGCTCCGCATCGTGCCGGCGTATCGATTCGGCGTCCATGATATCGGACTTGCCGTCATCGTGCTCGCCGGGACGTTCATGGCTTTTGCCAGAATCCGTGGCCGGCAATGGCTGCGGCGGGGATTTCAGGTGCTGGTAATCGTGTATGTGGGTTTTGTCACTGGCGATCTCCTTTCGCAATCGCTGATCGCGGGCTGGACGGCCCATGGCGCTCCGTGGCGAACGGCGCCGGGGCTTGTGCTGCTGCTCGCCGCGGCGCTGGCCGTTCCATGGGCCACGCGGAAGCCGCTCTATTGCTTGCACCTTTGCCCGCACGGCGCCGCGCAGGAGCTGCTGAGCCATATCGCGCCCAAGCGCTGGCGCATCGCCCTCCCAAAAGACTTTGCGCGGGGCCTGCGCTGGCTTCCACCCTTGCTGCTCGCGTTGGTCGTCATCGTCACCATTCTGGTCCTTCCCATCGAACTCGCCGGCGTGGAACCCTTTGACGCCTATCTCTTTCGCGCGGCTGGCGCGGCGACCATCGCCATCGCGGTCGTGGGCCTCGTGGCGTCGCTCTTCGTGCCAATGGCCTATTGCCATTTCGGCTGCCCGACCGGCGCCCTGCTAAATTTCATTCGAGGCCGCGGCCCCGCCGACCGTTTAGGTCGGCGGGACATCGCCGCCGCTGCCTTGGTGGCGCTGGCCGCCGCGCTCTCGTGGAAATATCAGGCCATCCACCTTTGGATGACGGCAGGGTGATGATCAGAGCTGATGATAGAGGATCTCCAGCGCCAACACACTGTAGCTCGTCACCAGCACCGGATTTTTCTCCAACCAGCGATTGTTGTCATTGACCCAGGAGCCGTCCTGATTTTGCAGGCCAATGAGCTTGAGTGACACGTCATTCATCCAGTTCACCTTCTTGCCGTTGGCGAGCTGCAATTCATTCACTCCGGCCGCGCTCAGGCCTTTTGTCATGAGGTTGAAGTAATAGTAGAGCCCCTGCCGCTGGAGGCCGGGGTTTTCCTCCAGCGTATAGTTATTCTTGAGCCAATCGAGGGCCGCGACGACGCGAGGGTCGTCTTTCTTCAGGTCCGCGTAGATGAAGCTCAGCAGGCCCGCGTAGCTCATGGTCCCATAGCTGCGGAGCGCTTTCCTTCCATTGGGTAGATCCATGGTGTCCGCCTTGCTGTTGCCGGGAAAATACACGAAGCCGCCCTTGTTCGCGGGATCGTCACTCGCCCATGGTTCCTTATTTGTGCTCGGCAGATTCTGGCAGCGGGTCACAAACGCGATGGCGGCGTCCCAATTCAGATCCTTGCCGGCGGCGACTTCCGCCGCCGGGCGGGCGGCCTTATATGCGCGGAGCGCTTCCAGGGCGATCAGCGTATTATCCAGGTCAGGATGCTGGTGTTCCGCGCCAAGCAGCCCGTAGCCGATGCCCCCGTTGAGCTCCGGATTCGGCAGGTTCGTCGCCTGCTGGCCCACGATGTAATCGTGCGCTGCTTTGATCAGGGTTTCATCCTGGGGATCGCCGCTATTCAGAAGCGCCATCAGGGAGACGGAGGTATTGTAGTTCGCAAGCCCTTTTGTATAGATGCTCCCATCCGGGTGCGCATTACTGCGAAGGTAAGCGTATCCTTTTTTCATGAAGTCCGGCTGCTCCCGGAAGTAGCGCCCACTGGGCTCCCTCTGAAAGGCCACCAAGGGCATGGCCGTGAGCGCTGGGTGGTTCGGTTCCGTGGCGCTCCACGAGCCGTCCGCCTGTTGCTGGGTCTTCAGGAAGGAAAGCCCTTTATCAATGGCAATCTGGATTTCGTTGCGCAACGAGAGGTTCTTGCTGTCGTGCGGGAGCGGATCATCCGCCGCAAAAAGCGCCGGAGTGAGCAGCGCGGCGGCGATCAGTAGAGAGGCGAGGGGATATTTCATGGCTTTTTGGAAGGAGAAGGGGTGGACACGGCCGCCGCCGGCGTCAGTTGAATGATGATTTGGATCGGCGCATTGACCGGCGGAACGGCCTTTTCGTTCACTTCCCAGATCTGATCGTCATCGTTCCCTTTCCGGGGATTGTTGATCAAGGCCGCGGGATTGGTCACGAGGGCGCCGACCGAACCTTCGACCTGAGCGAGGAAATGGCCATTGCTGAACATCGACCCATTATAAATCCATGGGCCGCGGCTGACGGTTTTTTTGGTGCGGTCATTGACGAGCCAATCCTCGACCGGAACGGTTTTCTCCTCGCTGCCGGCCGTCCACTTTACGCGAATCAAGACATCGTCGCCCATCAGGCGAGGGGCCGTTTTCAGATATTTGGCGTCAATCTGAGGCGGCGGCGCCTGATCGGGCGCGGGCGTATTGATTCCCGAGCCCTTTGCCCCGAGCAGAAGCATCGCGAATTGGATATCGGTGGGCGGCACGTCGGTGACGAGGAGGCTTTCATGCGTGCTGCCCTGGGGTGTTACGATGAGATACTCCAAAAGTCCCTGGTTCATGTTCAAGGCGCCGGGAAAGCTGAGGGTCATCGCCTTTTGATCCAGATGCACGAGTCCGATTTGATATATTCCCGGCGACTCTTCGCGGATGGTGGGCGCGGCAGGATCGCGCGATGGGTTCTCAGCTCGCGCGTTATGCGTGGGCTCCGTCAGCAATTGGGCGGCGATGAGAGCGGCGATAGGGGAGAACTTCATCTTTATCGTGTTCGGCTTCACCCAAGTATTGGATGTGAACCCAACAACCTAGCAAGACGGGGCCGATTGAAAAGAGCGTGAAGCAATATTCCAGGCGTCGGGCCGCGGCAAAGATTCACTGGGGATTTTTTCTTATTCTTGATAAAGATCACGCTTAACGGAGAGGGTTTGCTTGGGATTGGAAAAAAGATTGGCGGACGCACAGAGGCGGGATAAATTTATATCCACGGCGGCACGATCCATGCATTTCTCAGGGGTTGCGTCTGCATCCATCCCCGTTCTGCAAGATGCCCCATAGACTTTCTTGAAACTTCCATGACCCCTAAAAGAATCATCATCCTCGACCATGATCCTCTTCTTTCGAATCTCTATCGCGAGAGATTGGAAGCCGAGGGATTTATCGTCGAATCTGCACGAACCGGCGCCGCGGGCTTGCGCGCCGTGGCGGAGCGTCCGCCGGATGCGCTGGTGGTGGACTCCGTCACACCTTCACCCGATGTCATCGAGGTCATCACCACCCTCCGTGGCCAGAAGGCGACGAGCAAGCTTCCGATCATCGTGCTGCCCACCGCGCGCGCCCCGCTCGCCGATGCGGCGCACGAGGCAGGCGCCTCGCGAGTGCTCAACCGCAGCGTAAATCCGCTCGCCGATCTGATCGACGCGATCGAGACGGCGTTAAACTTGAAACGCACCTCCGAGGTTTCGAAGAGGATTCCTTTCCGGGCCGATGAAAGCTGGCTGAAACTGAGTCTCGATTCGGCAAAAGAGACCATCACTGCGATGCGCCGCTCGCTCCATGGGATGAGCCGCGATTCGACCGACACCGCCTCCGCGCGCGATCTTTTCCAGCGGGTGCATCAACTTACTGAGCAGATGGCGGTGCTTAATCAGAAGCCCGTTTTTCATCTCACTTCGGCCATGGAGGCGCTGACCTTCGATCTCTATCGCCTCCCGGAGCACGCCAATCCATCGATCATCCGGACCCTCGGCCAGGGGCTTGATTTTCTCGCCAATCTTCTGACGGAAAAGAATCGGCTGCGCGCCAACGACCCTTCGCTGGCGAAAGTGCTGATCGTGGACGATGAAGAGGGGGCGCGCCAAATTGTCATGGCATCCATGCAACTGGTGAATCTCAAGCCGATTTCGGCGGCCACGCCCAGCGCCGGACTCACCGCCTTGGCGATCCAGGAGTTCGATCTTATCTTCCTCGATGTGGGCTTACCCGAGATGAACGGTTTCGAATTGTGCTCAAAGGTGCGCGCCCTGCCTGCTCACAAGAAAACGCCCATCGTCTTCATCACGGGCATGGCGACGTTTCAGAATCGCGTCCAATCCAGTCTGGCTGGCGGAAACGATTTCGTCGGGAAGCCGTTCAGCGTGCCGGAGATGGCGCTGAAGGCGCTGATCTGGGTTTTCAAAGGCCAGCTTGGATTTCTCTGAGCCGAAACCACCTTTTTGCCGCGGTTGGCTGTTTTTTGCCAACATCCCGCCGCGTAGTGTTCATTTTTCTTTCATTAAAGGTTCGAGATTCGGGAAATATTGTCTTTCCCCTCTGAAAATGATGGATAAAAGAGATGGCACGACCGTTGCTTTAGGCGCGGGGCCTTATCATTCCACTGCCGGTTTGGCTCCTCCTCTCACCGAAAACATCATAACTCCCTTGAAATGAAGAAAATCGAAGCCATCATCAAGCCTTTCAAACTCGAAGAAGTGAAAGACGCCCTTGCGGAACTCGGGGTCGAAGGAATGACGGTTACCGAGGTGAAAGGTTTCGGGCGTCAGAAAGGGCACACGGAGATATATCGAGGCAGTGAATACACCGTGGATTTTCTTCCCAAAGTCAAAATCGAAATCGTCTTGAGCGACGACATCGCGGAAAAGGCCGTGACGACGATCGTCGCCGCCGCGAAAACAGGCAAAATCGGTGATGGAAAAGTCTTCGTCCTTCCAGTGGACAGCGCGGTTCGGATTCGCACCGAGGAGACTGGAGATAAGGCAGTTTAAGCGAATATTGCCCGGGGCGTTATCGGCCATTTTATAGCCGGCACTTTCAGGAACGCCTTTCTGTGGGCGGCCAGATGTGGCAACCGGCTTTTATGGGTTCGCTCTAACTGACCTCGATGACCAGTGCGGTGA
>Ga0206867_1102_pt1 | contig 19066 bp, 18 predicted proteins | sample Alteio_BWOrgCont_37_FD_152905 | JGI IMG/M metagenome (GOLD analysis project Ga0206867, IMG submission 152905) | Enriched cells from forest soil in Barre Woods Harvard Forest LTER site, Petersham, Massachusetts, United States -... | ecosystem: Environmental > Terrestrial > Soil > Temperate forest >...
TTAGCTATGGAAGCCAACTCCCTGAAAATAAAATTATCCCTCGCCTCGCCCACCGGTAAAATGCCACCGCGATTGATGGAGAGTTTTTCGTCGGGAATAATTACTTCTTTTCTCACTTCATAAGTTACCCCCAAACCATTGCAGGTGGTACAAGCGCCATATGGCGAGTTAAACGAAAATGTATTCGGCGAGGGCTCTTCATATGAAATACCCGATTCGATACACATTAAGTGCTTACTAAACATAAACACTTCGTTGCTATCGGCATCTAACAACATAATAAGGCCTTTGCCCTGTTTCATACCTAATGACAGTGACGAACGCACCCTATCGCGCGAATCGGATTCAACTTTAAGGCGGTCGATAATCAATTCAACATCATGCACCTTATAGCGGTCGAGTTGCATTTTGGGCTTTACATCCACTATCTCACCATCAACCCTTATTTTTAAATAACCCTGCTTGCGCACCTGTTCAAACAACTCCCGGTAATGGCCTTTTCGGCCGCGGACAATGGGTGCCAGGATAATCATCTTTTTATCGGCATGGTTCACCATCAGGTGGTCAACAATCTGTTCCTCGGTAAACTTCACCATTTTGTTACCCGTAACATACGAATATGCATCGCTTGCACGGGCGTATAATAAGCGCAAAAAGTCATATATCTCGGTAACGGTGCCTACTGTAGAGCGCGGATTTTTGTTAACCGACTTTTGCTCGATGGAAATAACAGGAGATAAACCTGTAATTTTATCTACATCGGGGCGCTCATATCCACCAATAAATTGCCGGGCGTATGCTGATAATGAATCGAGATAGCGGCGCTGGCCTTCGTTATAAATAGTATCAAATGCCAACGACGATTTGCCACTACCCGAAATGCCGGTAATAACCACAAACTGATTGCGCGGAATGGATACATCAATATTTTTAAGATTGTGCACGCGCGTGCCAAATACTTCTATGTTATCGGGCTCTATACCAATAACATGCTCAACCTCTGGTTGGAGGATTGCGACAGGTTTGGGTTCGGTAATTTTTTTGGTAGCCATTAAAGAGGTGCGAAATTAACTAAAAAGACAGAACAATGAGGGGTATGGAAAGGTTTATGTGCGGTAAATATTTAGGGCAATTAGCTTCAAAACAGCCGTCCCCTTCCGTCCCCTAAAGGGGAAACGAGGGCCGTCTTTGGGTTTAGATTCAGGTAGAAGAGCCCGTACGCCTTGGAATAAAGGCTACCTGTTTCACTTGTTTATAAAAATCAAATCGCCAATCAAATCTGTTCTTCTATTTTCGCCACATGAGTTATTTGGATGAATTAAATGAAGCGCAACGCGCTGCCGTTGAAAATGTAGATGGCCCCACGCTGATTATTGCCGGCCCCGGCTCGGGTAAAACACGGGTGCTTACTTACCGTATTGCCCACTTGCTTAAACTAGGGGTTGATTCGTTTAGTATACTGGCGCTTACCTTTACCAATAAGGCTTCGGAAGCAATGCGGAACCGCATTGAAAAAATAGCAGGCACCGACGGGCGCAATCTTTATATGGGTACCTTTCACTCGGTTTTTGCGCGGATTTTGAGAGTAGAAGCGCCCAGAATTGGTTACCCCGGCAACTTTACTATTTATGATACAGAGGATGCAAAGTCGCTGCTTAAAACAATTATTAAAGAGCAGGGGTTGGACGATAAAATATATAAACCCAACCAGGTTTTAAATCGCATTTCAGCAGCTAAAAAATGCCTTGATTACCCCACAACGTTATGCCGCCGACCCTGAGTTATTGACTGAAGACCGCCACGCTCAAAAACCTGCTACCGCAAATATTTATAAGCTGTATACCGAGCGTTGTTTTAAAAGCGGCGCCATGGATTTTGATGATTTACTGCTGAACATCCATATCATTTTAGAAAAGTTTCCGGATGCCTTATATAAATACCAGCATAAATTCAGGTATGTGCTTATTGATGAGTTTCAGGATACCAACTTTTTGCAGTACAGTATTGTAAAAAAGATTGCAGATGTATTTCAGAACATAACTGTGGTAGGCGATGATGCGCAAAGTATTTACGCTTTCAGAGGTGCCACAATTGATAACATTTTGAATTTTGAGAAGGACTTTCCGGAGCTGAAAGTTTATAAGCTGGAACAAAACTACCGGTCCACACAAAACATTGTAAAAGCCGCCAACGAGCTCATTCATAAAAACAAGCACCAGTTAAAAAAGGAAATATGGACGCAAAACGATAAGGGTGAAGAGATAAAAATAGTGCGCACCCCCAGCGATAATGAAGAAGGAAGGTGGGTGGCCGATAGTATTATGGAGTTGAAAATGCGCGAGCACCATAAAAATAATGAGTTCGCTATTTTGTACAGAACCAACGCACAATCACGGGCGTTTGAAGAGTCGTTACGCAGGCACAATATTCCGTATAAAATATACGGGGGCATGAGTTTTTACCAGCGGAAAGAAGTGAAGGACCTGCTGGCTTATTTAAAGCTAACGGTTAACCCGTATGATGAAGAGGCCATGAAAAGGGTTATCAATTACCCGGCACGGGGTATAGGGCAAAGCACTATTGATAAAGTTACAGTAACGGCGGCTAACGAAAACAAAGCAGCCTGGGATGTTTTAGAAAATATTGCCAACTACGACTTTACAGCACGTGCAAAAACCTCGATTGAGGAATTTGTGATGATGATAAAAAGCTTTACAGCTTTATCAGTATCGAAAAATGCCTACGACCTGGCATCGCACGTGGGTAAGGCAACACGCTTAATAGCTGAACTGTATAATGATAAAACTGTTGAGGGCGTTAGCCGTTTTGAAAACGTGCAGGAGCTATTAAACTCGATTAAAGAATTTGTTGAAGAGGATGTATTGCAGGAAGATGAGGTAATTTTTACCGATAAAAACATTGGCACTTTTATGCAAAATGTTTCGTTGCTTACCGGTAACGAAAAAGAAGACGAAAACCTGGATACTGTAAAAATGATGACCATACACTCAGCCAAGGGGCTGGAGTTTCCGGTGGTGTATGTGGTTGGGGTTGAAGAAAATCTTTTCCCGGGGTCGCAATCATTATACAGCCTCGAAGATTTGGAAGAAGAACGCCGCTTGTTTTATGTAGCTATTACCCGTGCCGAAAGCCGGTTGTATTTAACCTACGCCAGTACCCGCTATAAATTTGGTACGCTGAACTATTGCGAGCCCAGCCGCTTTTTAATGGAGATACCCGAAAACGTGGTTGCCTATCATGGCGACTTGAAAAAACCGAAGGCGCCTGAAGTTGCCAAAAACCTGTATTCAAAAATTACATCGCAGCCTATTGCAAAACCCGTGGTAAGTGCCTCAACATCTACCGAGCCATTTATTGCTGATGATGCTAACGGGCTGCAAACGGGCATGGAAGTAATGCATGAAAAATTCGGCGAAGGAAAGGTGGTTAGTATTGAGGGCGGGGGCGTAAATAAAATCGCTTCTATCTTTTTTGGACAGTTTGGTACCAAAAAGATAATGCTGAAGTTTGCCAAATTGAAGATTTTAAAAGGCGGAGTGTGACAATGTGACAATTCGGCAATTTGATAATGTGATAATTAAACAGTCGACCATGATTTGCTCTATTATTGAAGTAAAGAAATAAAATCAGAAGTGATGAAGAAATCAAGTTGCCAGGTTTTAAGTCTTGTTTTTTTTCTCCTCGTTGCATTGGGGGCATGCAAGTATTCGAAAGAATATCAACAGGTGAAGGCGGGTGATAAATTTACGATAATGGTTCCCTCATGGGTTAAGGAAGACCAGACCTTAAAGCCCGGTGCCGAATTTCAATATGCTAACCGCTTTAGAAACTTTTATGCTATTGGTGAGGCCGTTGCCAAAGATAGCAGCAAAAGTGTTTCATCTATGATGAGTGCGAACCTTGCAATACTATCGAAAGCAATGGTTCAGCCGGTAATAAGTGATTCGAGTGGGGTAACCATAGATGGTTTAAACGGAGCGAGGGTAGAGATTTTTGGTAAAATGAGCGGAGAGCCGATTTATTTTAGCGAGGTAGTACTTGAAGGCAAGAAGGGGTTTTACCATTTAAGTATTTGGACACGCACCGCCGAGCGGAAGCTCAAATTTAAAGATGACATAGACCACATCCTTAACTCGTTTAAGGAATTATAAAAACAGAGGGGTGCTGCGGCTATACTACCCCGTTTTTACAAATATGATGCAAATGTGGTCTTATCGGGCCGAAATCTGATTTATTCCTTCTTAATTTTTGCAAAACTGATGTTATTGTAGCATCAAATCAGCATTAATTCAATTGAATTTATACTTTTGACCCCGACCAAAAATTTTATCACACAAACAATTCATAAAGAAAATGAAAACAAAATTTACACTTTTAGCCGTTTTGATAGCGGCATATTTTACAGGCTTTGGCCAGCAAGTGCCAAACGGTAGTTTTGAAACATGGACCAATGCATGGACACCAACAGGTTGGATAGGTACTGAAGACCTTATTAGTAGTCTGCTGGGGCCACCTTCGGCCAGCACCTGGACTTTTGAAGACCAAGCTACCTTTACTGATGGCGCGGCCTCTTTAAAGTTAGTAACCGATACTTTAGCAGGATTTTCAGGTACGCTGGGAGTAGTTCCGGGTTTGATTTCACTTGGAACAGGTTCATTGAGCCAAACCGGAGTACCTTCATTTGTAGGTGTGCCTTTTGCTTACAGGCCTGATTCGCTTGTTTTTGATTTTCAATATGCACTTGCAAATGCTGACTCTTTGGATACTGCTGCTGTGTTTTTGTCGCTTACTAAAGCTACCAACGTGGTATTACAGGCAGGATTTGCTTTAACCACTGAAGCCAACTGGACCCATGTTGCTATTCCGCTTGCTTCATTTTATGCATTGGGTACCACTCCTGACACAGTGCAAATTCAATTTTTTTCAAGCAATAGCAATGTATCACGTATTGGCTCAACATTGTTAGTTGACAATGTAAGATTTGGATATGTTAATTCTCCTCCTCCCGCAATCACTGCTATAGCGACCGCCGGTGGCCCTACTACATTCTGTCAGGGCGACTCAGTTGAACTTACTGCAAATACAGGTACCAATTACACATACCAGTGGAACCTTGGTGGAACTGCAATCCTGGGTGCAACTTCGGTAAGTTATTGGGCAAAAGCCGCTGGTTCATATACTGTTACTATTGACAGCGCTTCATCTACTGCAACATCTACAGCAATTGTTGTAGTTGATACAGCTTGTACTACAGGTATTAACACTATAGCAGCTGCTAACCTTTCGGTTTATCCAAATCCTGCATCAAGCTTGTTAAACATTAACTCTAACCAGAACCTTGGTGGTTACAATCTCCAGATGTTTGACATAGTTGGCAGACTTGTTGTTAGCCAGGTATTAGAAGGAAGCAACAATGCTATTAATGTAGCTAAACTTGCTAACGGTACTTACGTTTACAGAATTACTGATAAAGAAAGCAACGTTATTGCCCAAAGCAAATTCAACGTTATAAAATAACCGGTTACTTTAATTAACCGTAAAGGAGGCCCTTCAGCAAAAACTGAAGGGCCTTTTTATTTATGTTCGGCTCGCTAAGCGGCCACATATTTATATATTTGCCCCCGTTTAAAAAATGACTCAATTAAACCTTTTTATGAAAACAAAATTTACACTTTTAGCCATTTTAATGGGAAGCTTTTTTTGGGGTTTTGCACAACAAATACCCAATGGCGGATTTGAATTATGGACCAACGTAAACACCCCGACCGGCTGGGGAGATGTAGAAAGCATTCTTAGCACCATCATACCAATAGACACCAGCATTTTTACATTTGAAGATACCACCACCTTTACCCAGGGCAGGGCTGCGGTTAAATTAGTTACTGATACCGTAAATGGGCCATATTCATCAACCGTAGGTACGCAACCGGCTGTGGTTTCACTAGGTACTGCAACGTTAGACCCCAACAATTTTAACCCGATTTTTACAGGTATACCATTTACTTACAGGCCCGATTCGGTGATATTTGATTATATGCTCAGTTCTCCTGGTAGCGATACAGGGGCAGCATTTATCAATCTGAGCAAAAAAACGGTTCCCCTTCTTAGTTATGAAGGTTCGGGCGGTTTAGGGCTTATATTGACTATTGATACAGTTTGGACCCACATGGCTATTTCGCTGGCTCCATATTATGTGAATGATTCTTATCCGGATACATTGCTCATACAGTTTGTTTCAAGTTACACTAACAATCCGATTGTTGGCACAACGTTACATATAGACGGAGCAAGATTTGGTTATGTAAACCCACCATTGAGCGTAACAACCGGCGTTACCACATTCTGCGCGGGCGATTCGGTTTATTTACAGGCTAATACCGGTACCAGTACCGGCTACACCTACCAATGGAACGTGGGAGGAACTGCCATTGCAGGAGCAACAAGCGCAGTTTTCTATGCCAAGAATTCAGGAGCATATACTGTTACTATTGACAGCGCCTCATCTACAGCAACCTCGCAAGCCATTTTAGTTGCAGATACCAATTGTACTACAGGCATTAACAATATTGCTGCCGCCAGCCTTTCGGTTTATCCAAATCCTGCATCGAGCCTTTTAAATATTACCTCCAATGAAAACCTGTCCGGTTTCAACCTGCAAATGTTTGACATAGTAGGACGACCGGTTGTAAGCCAGGTTTTAGAAGGAAACAGCAATGCTGTTAATGTTGCCAGACTGGCTAACGGCACTTACATTTATAGAATTACTGACAAAGAAAACAGCGTAGTTGCCCAAAGCAAATTCAACGTTATAAAATAACACTGCCTCACCCCTCTGTCTGTCGGCATCTCCCCTCTCCATCAGAAAGCTAAGCTACGCAAAGCAATCTGATAGAGAGGAGAGACCCACATAGTTTAGGGTTTTGTATATGATATAAACTTCTAATCCATAACTCACATTAAATAGCAAAAAACAAAAGGCCCCGAAACTTAGGTTTCGGGGCCTTTTGTTTTTTGTACAATTGTAAACTCTATTTATAAACCTTGCGGCGTACAATAGCATATACCCAAATAGCAAAAAAGAACCCTGCTATACAGTAGCCCATAAAGCTCCATTTATTAATACCGTAATAAAACTTCATATCCTCGGTGTATTGGGGTATCAAAGCAATAGACGAACCAATGATTAGTGCGCAAATAATATAGGTAAGCGACATGCGGGTACTTATGCTATCCCATTTTTTTAGTGCATAGCCGTAGCCTTGTAATTCAACTTCGGTATGTAGTTTGCCTTTAGCTACCTGTTGCAAAATACCACGCACTTCCACGGGGAAACTATTTAAAAAGCCGGTAAGATTAGAGAAGCGCTGTGCAGCTTCGGAAGCCAGGTTTTCAGGCTTTAATTGTTCGGTTAGCAGGCGCTGGCCGTAGGGCCTGATAAACTCGTAGGTTTTAAAATTCGGGTGCATTTTTTTACCTATACCCTCTAAAATGGCAAATGCCCTGAAAATAAGAAACACACCACCGGGCACCGTAATATGGTACTCAAACATGATTTTTTGCAGGCGCTGAATTACATCCTGAATCGAACTTTCGCTTACATCCAGGTACGAGTAATCCTCTATCATATCATTTAAATCGTACACAAACTGGCGCATGTCGGTTATGTTATCCTCTACAGCAAGTTTGCGCATTTGGGTGGCCATTTCGCGCGCATCGTGCCGGCTCATGGCAATAAAAATGCCTGCAAAGGCGTATTTATCTTTTTTCATCAGTTGGCCTACCATGCCAAAGTCGAGTAATATTATGCGGCCACTTTCATCCACCAAAATGTTACCGGGGTGAGGGTCGCCATGAAAATATCCGTATTCAAATATTTGCGAGAGGTAAATATCCATACCCCTTTCAACAATACGGGCAGGGCTTAATCCCCATTCTTTAAGCTGCTTTACATCGGTAATTTTGCAGCCACTCATAAACTCCATTATAAGCACCTTATTGGTAGAATACTCGCGGTAAGCACGGGGAACATAAAAATCGCTCCTGTTTTTATACGTTGCGCGAAACCTGTCAATATTCCTGGCCTCGTTCAGGTAGTCTAATTCTTTGGTTATGGCACGTTCAAAAACACGTACCACTTCCTCAGCGTTCAAAACGCCTTGCTTTTTTAAATACCGGTCGGCGCGTTTTACGGCTTCCTTAATAATACCTAAATCAAGGGCAATGGTCTCATCAACCCCCGGGCGTTGAACTTTAACTACTACTTCCTCGCCCGTTCTGAGTTTGGCTTTGTGCACTTGCCCTATGGAGGCGGAAGCCATGGGGACTTCATTAAACTCCTCAAAAATATCGGTTAGTTTTTTCCCTGTTTCACGCTCAACAATAATCTTAACATCAGTAAACGCAAACGGAGGGACACGATCCTGTAATTTTTCAAATTCCTTTACCAGTTCTTCGGGGATAATATCGGGCCGGTTACTTAGCACCTGTGCCAGTTTGATGAAGGTTGGGCCTAATTCTTCGGCCACCATCCGTACTCTTTCCCAGCGGGTATACTCCATTACCGGCTTTTCATCGCGCAGCCATTTTATACGCATACTCTCGGTAACGAGATTACGCAGGGTGGAATTAGCTATAATATCTTCAAAGCCATATTTAATGAAGATACCCAGTATTTCACGGGTTCGGTTTATGTTGCGGAAGGTCTGGTTAAGAAGCATTCAGGCTTAAAAGTAAAAAGTATAGCGTAAAATAATAAAAAATGCCATCACAACGGATGGCATTTTCATGAAATTTCAAATAAACCGTATTACGCCTCGCTCGAATTTTCGGTATTAGCTGGTGCTACATGTGTTGCAGCAGGCTTAGCGTGGCTCACTTTTTTGTGACTAGGCTTTTTTTTTGCAACTTTTTTTGCAGCGGCCTTAGGGGCAGCTTTAGCAGCAGGTTTTGCAGCGCCGGCTTTCTTTACGGTTAACTGGTTCTCAAGCTTTTCAATTCTCTTTTGTAATTTACCAACTTCAGAAGTTGTAAGTTTTACAAATTTGTGAACTGCTTCGTTGTACTTAGCTTCGATTTCAGGTCTGCGGGCTTCTACTTTTTTGATTGCCTCACCTACAATCTTCTTGCCGTCAGCTTCGCTAACTTTGCCTTTTTTTACTAATTCGTTTACTGATTTCTGAACTACTTCTGCAGTATGAGCAGCAAGTCCTACGCCTGAGTAGAAATACTTCTTCAGGTTTTCCTGGATGTTGTTAGTTGCCATGTTTAACATGTTTTTAATTGGTTAAATAAATGATTGATGGGTAGAGTTTATCACATACGATGCCAAAATGATTTTCCGTTTTACAAAACTAAGTGCTTTACTTAACCAAATCCTTTAATTTTCATTAAATCGATGCAAAGAAAACATAAGCCAATTGCGGGTTTCAGGACATTCGTCATTTTAATTGAAAAATTTTTATGACAAATTTCAGGCTTGTCATGAGGGGCAATAATGGCAGAACGAAATGTCCGATGACCTTAATTTATCGGCTTATTTGTCACTTTTGCTCCCCATAATTCGGCTGATTTTTTCTTTCTTCACACGCAAAATCTACTCTTCCCTAAATATTTACCTATGCTCAAACCGTTGGAATACCTGTATATAATAACCGCTGTAGTTGAGATATATGCCGAAGCCACGCAAAACGAAGTGGTGCGCTTCTTTTCAAAACCATTACTCATGATTTTGCTGTTTGCCTTTTATATGCAATCGGTAGGAGGTAATTGGAGCAAGCTGCATAAGTTTATTGCAGCCTCGCTTGTTTTTGCATGGTTTGGGGATGTGGCGCTTATGTTTGTTCCTAAATCGGCAGATGATTTAACCTTAATGGGCCTGCCCAAAAATCCAAACTTCTTTTTGGTTGGCCTTGCAGCCTTCCTGGTTGCCCATATGCTGTATGCCATTGCATTTGGTGATGTATCGAACAAAACGAAAGCGCCCATTTTACGCCGAAAATTCTGGGTTGCCATTCCCCTGCTCTTTTATATGGTAACCCTGCTTTATTTTTTGGTACCTGCTATAGCAGGTAATGAGTTGACCAAGCCTTTCCTGGGGCCGGTAATTATTTATTCGGCGGCCATTGCCACTATGGTTGCTTTTGCGCTTAACCGATATGGAAGAGTAAACGATAAAAGCTTTGCGCTTGTTTTTGGTGGTGCGCTGCTGTTTATGTTTTCAGACTCGATTATTGCTATCAATAAGTTCATTTACCCGTTCGCTTCTTCCGGCATCTTTATTATGGCCCTGTATATAGCGGGGCAATATTTTATTGCCAAAGGTGGATTGCAGCAAAGTAAAAGAGACAATTAGTAAGCCTTTCAGCTAGCTCTTTTAAAAATCTTAGCATCCAGGCTGTATTTACCCGGGCCTACAATCATGACGGCTATGTACACAAACAGGTATAAGGTTGCCAATTCGCCCTTTGCAAAAACAGCACCATCATGCACAAATACAGCAACCGCCATGGTAATTATGAGCGGAATGGTAGCAAGGCTGGTGAACAGACCAATAAGCAACAAAACCGAGCAGAAGAGCTCGGCAAAAACTACAAGCCCCAGGGATATGGTATTGCCTAACCCAAGAAAATTCATAAAATCGGGTTGGTACTCTTTAAAATTAACCAGTTTGTCGTACCCGTGATGTATCATTAAAATGCCTATCCCAATCCTAATGATCAGTAAGGCGATGCTCATGGTAGTTTCGGTATAATTGATGGATGTTAGTTTGCGTATCATGGCAGATGTTTGAATGAAAATAGAAAAACGGGTGCATGTTGGTTACTTTTTTATTGAAGACCATCCTTTGGCTTGTTTTTATACTATTTTATAAGAAGCTATAATACCGGGCTTATAATGGTAAACGGCACAATATTTAAGGGTTTTTGACGTCTGTAATGCTGTAAAAGGCAGATTTTGGGCTGTATTTGTAAATAACACAAAAATAGCCACAACAATAGCTTGCTTTTTGATGTTAAACGCATTAGATTAATGAAAACAGCGGAATTTTTATATTTTCGCGTTTCGCCAGAATAGAATCATATTATAGTTTATCATATAAAACCCGGAGGCAGATAAATGAGACAGTTAAAAATCTCCAAGTCAATTACCAACCGCGAGAGCCAGTCTATTGAAAAATACCTGCAGGAAATTGGAAAAGAAGACCTTTTGACCCCTGAGGAGGAAGTGGAGCTTGCCCGGAGAATTCGTGCCGGAGACCAAACGGCTTTGGAAAAACTTACCAGGGCCAACCTGCGTTTCGTGGTTTCGGTGGCAAAACAGTATCAAAACAACTCACTTTCGTTAAATGACCTTATTAATGAGGGTAACCTCGGCCTTGTAAAGGCTGCTCAAAAGTTTGACGAAACCCGTGGATTCAAATTCATATCGTACGCGGTGTGGTGGATTCGTCAATCTATTATCCAGGCTTTGGCTGAACATAGCCGTATGGTGCGCTTGCCTTTAAATAAGGTGGGTTCGTTAACCAAAATAAACAAAGTTTTTAGTGAGTTGGAGCAAAAATACCAGCGTGAACCAACGCCAGAGGAGGTTGCCATGGTGCTTGATATTACCGTTGAGGAAGTAGAAGCTACCCTTGGTATCTCTGCCCGCCACGTATCGATGGATGCGCCGTTTACCGATGGTGAATCGAACGCGTTGATTGATGTGTTGGAAAACTTTAACGCTGAACAAACCGATAAGCACTTAGATTATAAAGACTCTTTAAGGATTGAAACTGAAAGAACTTTGGCTTCGTTAACTGAGAGAGAACGCGAAGTAATCAAACTGTTTTTCGGTATTGGTGTTGAACACCCTATGACTTTGGAAGACATTGGTGAGCAATTAGGCATTACCCGTGAGCGTATACGCCAGATTAAGGATAAGGCTATTACCAAACTGCGTTCACAATCGCGCAGCAAGGCTTTGAAAGCTTATTTAGGACAATAAGATAGATATATCAGATAACATATTGCAGAACCCATCCGATTGTATCGGATGGGTTTTTTGTTTTGTGAAAGGACGATTTCGTCCGAAATAATAAACCCGGCTTAGACCGGTGATTGGTTTTTTGCCATCCAGTAAAAAGCGACACTGGAGATGGCTTTATAGAAATGTTCAAGCTCGGTAGGTTTTACTACATAACTGCTTACGCCCAAAGCATAACATGTTTCTTTGTCGAGGTCTTCATTAGAACCGGTGAGTACGACAATGGGAATGTTTTTAGTGCGCTCATCGGCCTTCATTTTCTTTATCACTTCAATGCCGCTTACTTTGGGCATTTTTAAATCGAGTACTACTACCTTAGGCCCACTTGTTATATCCCGCCCGACATATTTCCCCTGCGCAAAAATAAAATCCAGTGCTTCAGCACCATTCGTGACATGAAAATGATTGACAATATTGTTCTTCTTCAATGCCCTGATCGTCATTTCGGCATCGGCGTCGTTATCCTCTACTATTAAAGTCTCAATATGCTCGTTCATAATGTTGGGTAATTATTTACGGAAAAAGGAGGCCACCCCTCTGTGGCCTCCAACCTAACCCACCTAACTTTTGGCGACTACATCTTCACTATGGATTGTATCACGTTTATCTGGTCGTTCGATAATTTTTGCAAAGCAATTACTCATCCCAATCTCCTTCATGGGTGGGGCACAAAACTCCATGCCCGTGGCAAGCCTTGCATTTTTCTCCCCTGAATTGCCCACTGCCTATGCACATGCCGCATTTGCGCAATCCCTGTCCGCACCAATAACAATATCTCCGGGCTTCGGTAACCATTATGGTAAGTTGCAAAGTTGGTTTGAGTGGCTTTTTCATAACACCTGTTTTTATGGTTACAAATAAGTTTCTATTGAAAATGAGGATCGGCATATAAGGTGCCGGCAAACAGTTTGTGCAACGTATCGCTAAAAAAATGTTTCTTACCGGCCCTGGTTTCAAGCCCAAGTTCAAGGCCAATGTCATGGTTATAATTTTTACTGCTGGTGCAGGCTATGCATATATCTTCAAACCTGTTTCGCATGGTATCAATATTATATTGTATAAATGAGGGTGTAAATGAAGGGTACCTTGTGGCGATATAAACAACTATATTAACGTCACCTTTTAGTTTGTCAACCTCTTCAACATTCAGGCCAAGCAGTACGCGGTATTTATCAACTGCTTTACAAAACTTAATTACCTGCGCCATAAATTTATCGTCGTCCGAATCAACAATTATTGTTTTCATAATGGGTCAGTTTTAAATAGTTTATAAAAATTTATCCCCCATTCTATCTATAGTTACAGTTAAACACTCCACATGGCAACCCTTACATCGGGCAACAAGCCCATTTGGCGCAACATATCTGCGCCATCCCACAAAAAGGTTGTTTTAACTATTTTGCCATTCTTAAGGGTAAAAAAAGCTGTGCCGCGTACTTCCAGTTTTTTACCAGTGGGGGGAATGTTTATGTATTTTCCACGATGCGTTCCACGGGCTATCCATAGCATGGCAACCTTATCGTTTTCTTCCAGTTTTTCCAGGGTTTCGAAATGTAAATCGGGAAATGCATATAAAAAGCGATGAACCATTTCTTCGAACGAGCGACTATCTGTAAACCGGTAATTCTCGCTGATTATCTCGCAATCCGAGTGCTCATCGTACAGCGAAAGAAGTTTTTCGACTTCGTGGTCATTCCATGCTTTTATCCAGCTTTGAGTAAGTGTGGCCATATGCAGCGTTTTATGGTTTACAACTTTTCACCTTACAAAAGTGCTGCTTAACCTTGTTCAGCCACAAGGCCATCTTTTGTTCACTTTATGCTCATTTTGTTAAAACTACCGGGCAGTTTCCTGCGTCCATAAAATTTCGGCTACCATATTAACAGCCTTTTTTAAGTGCCTGCGGTAAGTGGAGAATGGCAGCGACAAAAACCCGGCGGTTTGTTCCTGGCTGCCTACGGGGTTAATGAAGGTACGGTACAGCACCCGGTGAAATTTTTCGTTGCGGGGCGATTGTTCAATTTTTTTAAGAGCATCTTCCAATCTTTCTTTCAATACTGCTGCACAAATGCCATCGCCGCCATTTAACCCGGCTGCGTTTATTACTAAACGCGAACGGGTTAGCGGGTTGGTTTCAATTTTTTGTCCGTTGTGATAATCTTTTAAGGCCTCGTAAATACTATCAAAAAACTCCGACTCGCTTAGCATGGAAATCTGCAATTTATTCAGCCCCTTTTCCCGCTGTGCTTTATAAGCTTCCTCTGTTTCACTTAAAAGTTTTAACCAGGCCATAGGTGGTGTTATGCGCCAATCGTGCATGTAAAACCCATGGCCCAGTTTACCATCAAGCGCCGGAATGTGAACCTGGTTGCAGTAGTTAAGAAATTGCTGCCAGTATTGAGGGTTTGCCACATTTAGCAGGTGCACAGCAAGACCCGGCGTGTTGAGATAATATTGAGACAGGTATAAAAATATTGCGGATTGAGTTTGAGAGACCTCTTGGTGGGTTTCGGCTGCCATCCAGAAACGAAATGCTGTACAAACTTCTCCTTTTCGCAAATGAAAATTATTGCGGGCATATTGTAAGGCCTTTAGCATTACTTCATCCTTTATTTTCTCTCGTTCATCAATTTCATTCAAATTGATACTCATTAAAAAACCACAATGCTCTTTTGCCAGCGTACGCCACACAAACGTATGCGAAGCCGGATGATTGGCCCAAAACCTGAATGCCTTTGCCGATTCAACTCCTTCAAACTTCTCTGTCATTTTAGCAAGGGGTTCAAGGTCCTCTTTCTTCATTAAGTCAATCCGGTAATCGCTGTTTCCTTTCCAGTGGTAGTATGGGCCAAAGGCAGGCTGGTTTTTGTGCAGGTAATTCAACTTGAATAAAAATTTTCTTTGCTCATCGCCCCTAAGGCTATCGATTTTAGCGAAGTAGTAGCTTTTAATTTTTGCATACAGGTGGGTGTACCAATCGGGGTTTCGCCATTTAAGGTCAGTAACAATTATTTCGCGTGCAAGATCGTGGGGATACAAGCCCCACTTGGCGGTTTCAATAAACGAGAGGCTTTTTAACCATTCAAACAGTTCACCGGCATCTTCCAATCCCATCACCGAGGCTAAAACCGACTGATCAGTAATATAAGTGATAGCGCAAATTTCAAGGGCCGTGCGGTGTGCCGGTGAAGGGGCTTTCTGCAAAAAATGATTCAATAAAGTTTGTACAACCTCAGGTGATTCTTCGGGCGAAAAAACCTTATCAGGATTTTGAGCAAACAAGTCGGCTACGAGTGATAGGGCTAAAGGATTGCCGTGCGTAAAATTGAGAATTTTGTTATGCTGCGCCTTGGGTAAACTGCGTTTGGATATATACTCTTCGCTTTCCTTATGGGAAAAATTTTGCAGCGATATTACCTTTACCATGTTTTGCCAACCGGAGTCGGTGGTCCACTCATCACCGGGTAAATTTCTGCCCGAAATAACAACGAGTGCATTGGTAGGCAGGCCGGGTAAAAATTCGTTACGCAGCCAGGGGTCTACCAGGCCTATCTTTTCATAAGCATCAATAAATAGTGTGAATGTTTTTTCTCCCTTTTCGATAGATGCGTTGAAATGTTCAAGCGAAGAAGCCCCGAGCGTTTTGATAAGGGCTTCGGTTAAGCCGGAGGCACTGGGTACAACATCGGCACCATTGATGTATAGATGAGGACAGGATTTTAGGCGGCACATATTCCTAAACTCGCCTAAAAGAGTTGTTTTACCCTGGCCAGCCGGGCCATGAATAAACAGGACATGAACAGACAATTCCTTTTGCCCCAGCAACCGGCTAAATGCGGCAAGCTCCGCCTCACGGCCGGTGAAAAAATGCTTCCGTGTTTGAGATAATATGTCGCCAATACGTGCCATACTTTGAGGGGTTGCAATAAAGAACGTGTAACTGCGGGCGTTTAGATATAAGCAATAATCGTACCGACCGGTAGAATAATTACAAACAGAAAATCGCCTTTATTACCAGTAACGCGGGTGAACAAAGCCCGGCATGGGCATTTAAGTGTGCATTTTGTTATACCATTATAAATTTACTAAAAAAACGGGCATTGAATTAATAAATATATAATTACATAAAAACCAGCCATAAATCTGAGATTGAAATTAAGTATCGTAATTATGTAAATAACAATTTGCGCCGGTATGTTTTTTTATGTACCTTTATAAGTACCTAACCTACCGGTGTAATTTAATTTGGCGTAGTAATCTTCAGTATTGCAGAAGGCTTTCTTTTGTTTTACATGGCCATTATTTAACATTGTACTATGCCCAGCTTTTCGCTTTTACAGGCTTTCAAAAATGCATCTATAGCGAAAAAGCTGTACTTTACTGTGGGCATTATGGCTATGCTTATAGCCCTTGAATTAGTTACGCTTTGGTTTGCCAATTCCACACTATCGTCTGTTAGGGCATTTATTAATGGCGAGGGGTTATGGAGCAAGGGTGAGAAGGATGCAGTTAACTCGTTACACAAATACGCACGCACCGGTAATGAGGCGGATTACCAACAGTTTTTGGAGTTTATGAAAGTGCCATTGGGTGACCATAAAACCAGAATGCAGCTTATTAGCACACATCCTGATATTGATAGCGCCAGGGAGGGATTTTTAGAGGGGCGGAATCATCCTGACGATATTGACGGAATGCTAAAACTGTTCACCCGCTTTCATGCAGTTTCGTATATCCATAAAGCCATAGTTTTATGGACCGAAGCTGATTCGGTGGGGGCGCCTATGGTGCCAATAGCTGCACAAATTCATGATGAAATTAATTCTGCATCGCCATCACCGGAGCGGGTAGGACAGTTGCTCAATCAAATTGATGATATAAATGCCAGGCTGACTGTGTTGGAAGATGACTTCTCCTTCACATTAGGTGAAGGGGCCCGGTGGATGGAGAATTTAGTTTTACGCTTACTGTTTTGCGTGGCGCTTACTGTTGAAATAAGTGGTTTGTTGCTAACCATATCGGTTAGCCGCAACATACAAAGAGGGTTGAACGAAATTATACGGGCATCGAGGGCTATTGCCGGTGGTGACCTTAAGGCCAGGGCGACAAGCTACTCGCACGATGAGATTGGCACTTTGGCGGAATCATTTAATGATATGACCGGCCAATACGAGCGGAGTATTGAGCAACAAAAAAAGGGCGAGGAAGCGCTGATTGATTATGCAAAAAAATTAGAGCAAAGTAATAACAGCCTTGAGCAATTTGCCTATGTGGCATCGCACGATTTGCAGGAGCCCTTGCGCAACATTACCAACTTTGCATCTTTACTTGAGGAAACTGAAAAAGATAAGCTCAACCCGAGATCGCGCAACTACCTTAATTACATTGTGCATGGTGCCGAGCGGTTAAAGGTGCTGATAAAAGACCTGCTGCTTTTTTCGCGCCTGGGTAAGCAACACATTGTTGAGCTGGTTAATTTTAATGATGTATTAAAGGTTGTTTTAGAGGATATGGATTTGCTTATAAAAGAGAACAATGCCGTAGTAAAAGCAGGCCAGTTACCCGTACTGCGCGCCGGTAAAACCGAAGTGAAACTGCTGTTACAAAACCTGGTTAACAACGCGATAAAATACAGAAAAGCTGATGTAACACCGGTGGTTGAAATAAATGCTGAAAAGCAGAAAAGCGGCACCTGGCTGTTTTGGGTAAAAGATAATGGCATTGGAATTGAGGAAGAATTTAAAGAGCGCATTTTCGTTATTTTTCAGCGGCTGCATAACCAGGATGAATACTCGGGTACAGGCATTGGATTAGCAACCTGCAAAAAGGTGATTGAATTGAACGGCGGCAATATTTGGGTTGAATCGAAATTGGGAGTGGGCAGTACTTTTTATTTTACTTTTCCGAAACCGGCACAAACATAATTTTGAATTGAGCATAAATTAGAGAGCTATGAAAAGATTAGGCCTTATTCTGCTTATTGACGACAATAAAGCTGATAATGAGTTTCATACCATCGTTATTCAAAAGGCTGATGTTACCAGCCAACTTGAGTGCATTCCATCCAGCCGGAAATCGCTGGAGTATGTAAGCAAAAGCCTGACCAAAGAAGACAATAGTGATTGCCCAAGCCCCGACCTGATTTTTTTGGACATTAATATGCCGGCCATGAATGGCTTTGAGTGGCTTGATAAGCTGAGATTGGTGGCTGACCCTTTTGGCCGCAAAAAGAAGATGAAAATTTTTATGCTCACCGGTTCACTTAACCCTGATGATTACAAACTTGCTAACGAAAAGTACAGCGATGTGATTACGGGCTTCCGCATAAAGCCATTGCTGGAGTCTATCTTTACGGATATTGTGCAGCATTATTTTTGAGGCTCCTTACACTCCTGTTTCTGCAAAGGCCACAAAGAATACAATCTCTTTGTGGCCTTTGTGTTTTAATGATTTTCCATCCTTTCTAAAAAGGCCCTTGGGTAGCAAAATGCAAAAGTGTAACCCCAAAATGTTAAAATAAATTTGTAATTAAATGCTTATCAGCTAATTGCAAAAATGCAGGTGCTACCCATTTTTGTTAAAATAGTTTCCATAAGCATAAAATTTAATGCAAGTATTTTGCAACGGTTAGGTAACTTGATTGCAATATATTTATGTAATGAAATTGCAGGAATGGGTTTTTTGAAGTTGATAAGCTAACCTCATCGCTTGAAGATGCAAGGAGTGGCAAATCATTTTCAACCGAGGTGGTTTTACTGGAGCGGGCAGAGTTAAAGTTGCTGACCAAGAAGAATGGATGGAAATTTAACTGGAAAGAGGAATTTGCTTATGACATGAAGACTATATACAAGCTGATAACGAATTATAGTCCGGGTGAAATACAAGGATTGATTAGCCTTTCGGATGCAGGCGACCATATCTTTATGCCATTAGTTGAAACAGCACCTCATAATTTTGGGCAGGGCAAAAAATTTCATGGTGTACTCGGTAATCTTGTAGCTTTTGCCTGTAAGCTTTCTTT
>Ga0206867_1100_pt2 | contig 19045 bp, 12 predicted proteins | sample Alteio_BWOrgCont_37_FD_152905 | JGI IMG/M metagenome (GOLD analysis project Ga0206867, IMG submission 152905) | Enriched cells from forest soil in Barre Woods Harvard Forest LTER site, Petersham, Massachusetts, United States -... | ecosystem: Environmental > Terrestrial > Soil > Temperate forest >...
CGCGTCCATGGTCGCGCTCGCCCATCATGAGTGCAACAATCCCGTCTGCAAGGGCGTCAGCTTCACCTACGGCCCGGCTTCGATGCAGGCCGCCATCTGTTCAAAGAAGGTGACGGGTACCTGGGCGAACTCCTGCTTGATCCACTCGTGAGTCGCATCGTTGAGGTTCTCATGACTCCACAGGGCGGGGAAGCCGGTGCCGTAGGTGAAGCTGACGCCCTTGCAGACGGGATTGTTGCACTCATGATGGGCGAGCGCGACCATGGACGCGACCAGCTTTGAGATGGCGGAGGGCGCGTGGAGGCCCCACTGGGGGTTGAGGTACTCAGTCGCACCGCTGAGTAGCGGCAGCAGTTTGGTGATCTTGAAACGGCTGAACTCCGGCACGACGGGATGCAGCGAGACAGCATTGGTGACCACCACGGTCACTTCGGGAACCAGGCCGGCCACGGCGGACATCATGAAGCTGGTGGATCCCTGGCAGTGGATGACGGCCTTGATCTTGTCCCAGCCCGTCTGTTCGACAACTTTTTTGACGGCGCGCGGATGGTCGAACACCGCGGCCTTATCGAGGTTCCAGGTATTGGGCTTGAGGTCGATGCTGGCGCGCCAGTTTTCCAGCCACACATCGTAGCCGCAATCAATCAGGTGGTCGACAACAGTGCGATCCACCGGGGCGCGAAACAGGTTGGCGCGGACGCCGGCTCCGTGGATCAGCAGCACGGGCCCTTTGGCGGGCGGGTTGGGGCCTTGGATGTGAACCAGGTTGCAGGCGAATCCATCTCCTGCTTCGAATGGGACAATCTGCTCGCGATAACTTTCAGGCATGGAGCTCCCCGGGGAAAGGAGATGGAAGAGAAGTGTAGAGCACGCGTGGGGAAGAATCCACGGAATTCATGGCAAATCTGGTATTTGCCGGCTTGAGAGCTGGACCGCAAGGCGGCAGGACGCGATCTGTACGCGCACGACTCACGCTATGTAGTGCGATAGATCACTGAAACGTGACAGGAGTGTGTCATCTTCGAACAGTCAGACCAGAAAATTGCGGGTCAGGCGGTCTCTCGAGACCGTAATCCTTAGACCACTGTTCGCTGTTCGCAACGACGACCAGTTTAACGGGAGGGGTGAACCGGTGGATCAACCATATACATGGGCAAACGGGACGCCAAGGTACCCTCGGCATCCCCCGAAAGTGTTAGAAAGGTAACGTTACAAGTGTTATTGTTCTGATATCAGCAAGCACATAGATTTGGGGCTAGGATACCCCACTGGCAGTGCGTCTGGTCCGATCTCCGTGTTTCAAGCCGGAATGGATTAAGACAGTGTTGGAAGCGCCGGGGGGAGAGGTGGCAAATGGCTGATCGTAAAGCTCTTACAGATGAGACCCCGGAGGATGTGGCCACGCTGTATTCGTGGGCGAACCTGCATGGGGCAAAGTATAGAGACTTTTCGGCCTCCCGAGCCCAGACCCGCGAAAAGGCGCGTCAGAGGGTGCAAGAAGCGATCGAAACCGAACGGCGGCGCGTCCGCGAAGAAGCGGAAGCTCTGAAAAATGTAGACGCACAAATGGCGGCCGACGTCGCGATCAAGGCGGAAGCCGCACGCAAACAGGAACAGGCAGCCAAAGAACAGTCCCAGCGGGCCGAATACCAACCGGCGCAGCCGCCAGCACCGCAACGTGCCTGGCAGGCACCCGGTCCGCAAATGACACCCACCAATCCCGTTGCGCCAGCGTATACGGCGCCTCAACCGCAGCCGTCTGAATACGCTTACGCTCAGGCGCCGGCCTATGCACCGCCGGCCGGTCCCACTGTCTATCCGCAAGCCCCCGTACAAACGGCCTACACCTCGCCTGTGCCGCAGGCTGTTTATGCGCAGCCGATGACCCAGCCGCCGTACCCTCAGCCGGCAAGCCAAATGGCTTATACGCAAGCCCCGAGTCAGCGGCCGCCCGAAGAACCGAATCGGGGGCGTGAAGATCATTATTTGCAGGTTCGCAATGTGTGGGCACCGGCCGAATCGAAGGAGCCTGCGGCTCGTCCCGCATGGCTTAGCTCTGATCGGGCAGAGGTTCCGGTTCCACCGGTTCCGCAGGCCCCTGAAGAGACTCTGCAGGCCTCGCGCGACCGTTTGACTTCGCGCTGGTTCGCGCTGAACGGCGTTTTTGCCGGAGCCAGCGTTCCGGCCGAGGCGGTTCCGGCGCCGGCGACTCAGCGCGCCCCCGTGCTTGCCGTGTTCTCGCTGGCCGGCGGAGTGGGCAAGACGAGCCTGGTGGCCACCCTGGGCCGCGCCCTTTCCTCCCGCGGCGAACGGGTATTGCTGGTGGACACCGCGGCTTACGGGCTGCTTCCGTTTTTCTTTGGAGCCCGCGATCAGCGGCCCGGAGTGTTGCGGACCTTTACGGCTCCCGGGGCAAGCGGCGACGCTCCGATCCAGATGATTACGATGGACCCCGAGACGCTGGGTCCGGAAACCTCACCCCAGGAAACCCTCACCCAGGAAATATCGCGCCATGCCCGTGGAGCCGGCCGGGTGCTCGTCGACCTGGCTACGGCCTCCGGCGCCATCACCCGCAGGCTGCTCCGCATGGCCCCGACGGTGCTGGTGCCCGTGGTGCCGGATTTGAGTTCGGTAGTCAGCGTAAGTTCGATCGATGCTTTCTTCCAGCACAACGTCAGCGCTTCCGGCCAGCAAGTTCGGCCGTTCTACATCCTCAACCAGTTCGACCCGTCTCTCCCCTTGCACCTCGATGTGCGCGAGGTTCTGCGCGAGCAGCTGGGCGATCGGCTTCTGCCCTTCGCGCTGCGGCGAACCCCGGCGGTAAGCGAGGCGCTCGCCGAAGGGATGACGGTAGTCGACTACGCCCCCAATTCGACCGCGGCTGAAGATTTCGGCAGCCTGGCCGGATGGGTCAAGAGCCTCGCCGCGCCTGCTTCCAGCGGGTACCGCGGCGTGCGCTGGAGTGAGAGATGACCCCAACAGGTCTCTGGCTGGATATCGGCGCCGGAGAGAACGGAATTACCAAACTAGTACGCCTGCTGTTCCTGGCCGGGGCGACGGGCGTCTTTATTTTTCTGGCCGTCTTACCACTCTCGTGGCCGCAGCAGGCGGTGTGCGGCCTGCTCACCTTGTTGATCGCGCTGGCCGTGGCGCGCAGTTCCGATTCGTACCTGATCACGCTCACGCTGATGATCATGTCGCTTTTCTGCACGTTCCGATACGGATACTGGCGCATTTCGGGAACGATCCAGTTTTTCAAAGATCCGGCCAATCATTGGGGAGCGCTGGATGCGTTTTTCATCTGTTGCCTGATCCTGGCGGAGACATACGCATTCTTCATTCTCTTTCTGGGGTACTTCCAGACCATCTGGCCGCTGCGGCGTGCGCCGGTCGCACTGCCGGACGATACTGCCGAATGGCCCCATGTGGATGTCCTGATCCCTACGTACAACGAGCCGCTGGACGTGGTCCGCTACACGGCGCTGGGCGCATTGAATCTGGATTGGCCGGCGGACAAGCTGCACGTCTACATCCTGGATGACGGCCGGCGCAAGGAGTTTGCCGACTTCGCCTTTGAGGCCGGAATCGGATACAAGATTCGTCCCGACAACAAGCATGCCAAGGCGGGCAACATCAATACCGCGCTGAAGAGCATGACGGCGCCGTATGTGGCGATCTTCGATTGCGATCACGTGCCGACGCGCAGCTTTCTGCAGATGACCATGGGCTGGTTTTTGCGGGACCAGAAGCTGGCCATGATGCAGACGCCGCACCATTTCTATTCGCCCGATCCGTTTGAGCGCAACCTGGGCCAGTTCCGCGTGATTCCCAACGAGGGCGAACTTTTTTACGGCATTGTCCAGGACGGCAACGATTTCTGGAACGCGACCTTCTTTTGCGGCTCCTGCGCGGTGCTGCGGCGCAAGGCGCTGGATGAGATCGGCGGCATCGCCGTAGAAACGGTCACCGAGGACGCCCATACCTCGCTGCGCATGCAGATGAGAGGCTGGGGCACGGCTTATATCAATATTCCCCAGGCGGCGGGATTGGCGACGGAGCGGCTCTCGGCCCACGTCGGACAGCGGATTCGCTGGGCCCGCGGCATGATCCAGATCCTGCGCACCGACAATCCACTGTTTGCAACCGGGCTCAAATTTCCGCAGCGGCTGTGTTATTTCAACGCGATGATGCACTTCATGTACGCGATTCCGCGCCTGATTTTTCTGAGCGCGCCGTTGATTTACCTGCTGCTGAATCACACCAACGTGCCGGGCTACTGGGCCGCGATTCTGGCCTACGCGCTGCCTCACCTGATCCTGTCGAACGTAACCAACTCGCGCATCCAGGGCGAGCACCGGCACTCGTTCTGGAACGAGATCTACGAGACAGTGCTTTCGCCGTACATCCTGCTGCCGACGATGATGGCGTTGATCAATCCCAAGCTCGGCAAATTCAACGTCACGGCCAAGGGCGGCGTGGTGAAGAGGACATTCTTTGACACCCGCATCGCGCAGCCGTTCCTGATTTTGCTGATCTTCAACCTGGCAGGGATCCTGATCGCCATTCCGCGTTTCTTTATCTGGGACCGCGACCGGCCTGGGACGGTCGTGATGAATGTCATCTGGTGTGTCTTCAATGTGGTCATCCTCGGGGTCACGACGGCGGTGGCGCGAGAAATGAAACAGCTGCGGACCACGGTTCGCATTGCCCTGGTCACACCCGTGATGGCCAAGCTGGCCGATGGGCGCCTGGTGGCGGGAGAAACCATCGACATGTCCTCGGGGGGAACGAGTATCCGCTTCAGTGAAGCGCTGGAGGCGACTCCGCATGCCGAGGTGCGGCTGGTTTTTCCGCTGCCGACGGGCGCCAACGAACTGCGGGCGACGGTGATTTCGTCCGAGGGGTCGGTGCTGCGGGTCAAATTCCAGGACCTCAACATCAGCGAGCAGGAAGTCCTGACCATGGTTCTGTATTCGCGGGCCGATTCGTGGCTGGGCTGGGGGGAATCGCGCGAGAACGACAATGTGATGCGCAGCCTTCAGCGCATCTTCCAGATCTCGATGCATGGGTTGGTAACCACGTTCAAGAGCCTGTTTGTCACGCAGAAGAAAAAGACGAAACCGGCCCGTACACTGCCCGCCGTAACTTCGGTGCTCATCTTCGCACTGGCCTTGATTGCGGGCACATCGGCGCCGCAACTGCGGGCCCAGGCGACGATTAATGCCGAAGGGCAGCAGGCCGGGGCGGTGGCCGGGATGCCCACGTTTGCGGCGCCACCCCTGGGACAGTTTCGCGACATGTTCAGTCTCGCCGATGCGGGCGCTTCGCAGATCGAACTGCACGGCATCGACAGCAATCACAACATCTATTTCAGCTTGCCGCAAACCCACGTTCCGCGCTCGGCAAAAATCCATTTGTCCTACGCGTTTTCTCCCAGCCTGTTGCCGCAGCTGAGCATGATCAAGCTGATGATGAACGGGACCCTGTTTGCGACGGTGCAGCCCATGCCGAATGGATCGGGGGGTTCGTCGAGCCAGGTGGGCGAGGCGGAGTTTACGATTCCGCCGGAATTGATGGTGCACAACAACTCGCTGACGATTCAATTCATCGGCCATTACGTGCTGGTGTGCGAAGACCCCTCGAATACCACGTTGTGGGCCCGGGTTCATCGGAGCACCTATCTCGATATTCAGGGTGACCTGCTGCCCCTGGCCGACGATCTGAAGCAACTGCCTTTGCCGTTCCTCGATGCGGCGGTGGTGCAGCCACTGAGCCTGCCGGTTGTGTTCACCTCGCAGCCGTCGATGAAGTCCATCCAGGCAGCCGGTATTGTGACCAGCTACTTTGGACTGATCTCCGAGAACCGATCGGTGCGCTTCCCAGTACACATCGGGGCCCTTCCGACGGGAAACGCGATCGTCATCTCCGATAATGCTTCGAATCTTCCCGCGGGCCTGAGCATGCCCATTGTCGACTCGCCGACGGTGGCGATGCGGCCCAACCCGAACGATCCTTTCGGGAAGGTGCTGGTGATTGCCGGCCAGGATGCGGATCAGACCATTCGTGCAGCCCAGGCCGTAGCGTTGCACAGCGACCTGCTGCAAGGGGCGCAGACGAGCATCGAGACGCTCAATCTTCCCGCGCGGCAGGCTGCTGATGGAGCTCCGCGCTGGGCGCGCACCGACCAGAAGGTCTCGCTTGCCGATTACGCGACCGCGGACCAATTGCAGGGGGACGGCTCCGCGCCGCTGAGTGTTTACTTCCGCATCGCTCCCGACATTTTCTACAACGAGAGGCCGAACGCCATTCTGCGGCTCGCCTATCGCTACAATTCGATTCCCATCGGGCCCATTTCGAGTATGCAGGTGCGGGTAAATAACGCCTTTCTCGGGTCGGTGCCTCTGATCCCCGGACAGGAAGCCTCGCGGCACATGCAGCTGGATATGCCGGTGCCGGTAGTCAACCTGCGTCCGTTTTCGAATTCGCTTTCGTTCGACTTCACCTTCCAGTTGCTGAAGAAGAGCAATTGCCAGGACACGACGCCGATCAACATGCAGGGATCGATTCTCAGGGATACGTACCTGGACCTGACCGGCTATCCTCACTACGCGCCAATGCCGAACCTGGAAGTCTTTGCCAATGCAGGGTTCCCATTCACGCGCTATGCCGACCTGGCGCAGACCTTGGTGGTGCTGCCGGCGACGCCCACGGAGCAGGAGATCGAGGCGTTTGTCACGCTCATGGGACACTTCGGCCGGCAGACGGGTTTTCCCGGATTGCGCGTGACGGTGGCCGGACCAGAAACGATGGTCCCGGGCGCGAAGAGTGATTTTCTCGTGATTGGCACGGGAGACGACCAGCCGGGCTTTGACAAGATCGCGAATAACCTTCCCGTGACGCTGCACAGCGGAAAGATCCAGGTGCACGACACGGCGGGCTTCTTCGCCCCGCTCCATCGCGCCTGGTGGAAGGTGCAGTCGGAGGAGCACACCGAATCCGGCGACCTGGTTGCGACGGGAACTCCCGACGCAGTGATCGAGGGCATCGAATCTCCCTTCGACGTGGGCGGGAGCAAGAGCATCGTTGCCATCCATCTGAAGGATAGCCAGACGTTCGCGCCGTTCATGCAAACCTTCCTGTACGTGCAGCAGGCGAGCGACATTCAAGGTTCGGTTTCCATGCTGCTGGGGACGCGCTTCCAGTCGTTCCGCGTGGGGTCGCCCGTTTACCATGTCGGACTATTGCCCTGGTGGACAAGGTTGACGCTCTGGTTCATGGAGGTTCCGTGGCTGGCGGCGGTGGTCGTGCTGGTGCTGGCCTTCCTGCTGGCGATCTGGACCCGGCAATGGCTGCGGCAGAAGGCCAGGGCCCGGTTGAAGATGATTGCGGATTGAGTCGTCTGTCTCCCGAACGATTGGGTGTTGGATTTCGTGGTCTCCCACCCTGGCGACAAAAACAAAGACGTCGCCAGGATGGGGCACCCAGGTTTCTTGCTCATTTGTTTGTCCCGATGCGGGTCGTTCGCTTTGCTCAGGATGACAGCATCAGGTACGGATAACAGCGTAAGTAGATAGAGCCTATGGGGAAGCGGCAAATTAATTTGAGGTGCGCGGTAAAGATGATCCCCCTTCTCATGCGATCACGGCGCCTACTGCTTGTCCCGTTTCTATTTCTGGTGGGTGCGACAGGCGGTTGCAAGGAAGCACCGTGGGCGCTGTGGAATGCGTACGCAACCCGATTCATCGACGAGCAGGGAAGAGTGATCGATCCGCAGGGGGGCAACCGAACCACATCCGAGGGGCAGTCGTACGCGCTGTTCTTTTCGCTCGCCGACAACGACCGTGCGCGCTTCGACCAGGTGCTGAAGTGGACGCAGGCCAACCTCGCTGGGGGCAACCTCGGAGCGCATCTTCCGGCATGGCTGTGGGGCAAGTCAAAGGAAGGCGACTGGAAGACGCTCGACGCCAACCCGGCGGCCGACTCCGACGTTTGGATCGCGTACTCACTGCTGGAAGCGGGGCGGTTGTGGAAGAACCCCGCATACACCAGTCTTGGCCGGCAGATGATGGCCCAGATCGCCAGGCATGAAGTGGCGGAGCTTCCCGGTTTCGGGCCCATGCTGATGCCCGGCCCGACGGCGCTGTTTTCGCACAAGAATACGTGGACTGTGAACCCGAGCTACGTGCCGCTGTTCGTTTTCCAGCGCTTTGCGGCTGTCGACCCGAGCGGGCCATGGGGCGCGATTGCGACCAATATTCCACGCCTGCTGAGAGAGAGTGCACGGCACGGATTTGCGATGGACTGGCTGGACTATGTGCCGTCGGACGGGTTTTACCCGGCTCCGGCTCCCGGGGGCGCTCAGCCCGCAGCGGGGCAGGTTAAGGCCGATCCTCCTCCGCCCGTGGGCAGCTACGACGCCATCCGGGTGTATCTCTGGGCGGGAATGCTGGATGACTCGGTCTCCACGCGTTCGGACATGATCGGCGCGCTGTCGGGAATGGGCTCTTATCTTGGCAATCATGGTGCGCCTCCGGAAAAGGTGAGTGACCAAGGTATTCCGATGGAGCAAGATGGACCAGTAGGGTTTTCCGGGGCTGTGCTGCCGTATCTCAGGGCGTTCCCGGATGCGGAGAAGATGGCCGCGCAACAGAGGGTTCGCATCAGTGCTCAGTTTGATCCGAAGAGCGGTTTGTATGGGAAAGACCCCGCATACTACGATCAGAACCTTCTCCTGTTTGCGACTGGCTTTCTCGATGACCGATTCAGGTTCGGCCCGCGAGGGGAATTAAAGGTGGAATGGAAACAGTGATGACGGTTGGGCGCAGGGCATTATGGATGATGGGGATCCTGGCGGTATGCCTGCCTCTATCTCTGCAGCCGGGATGGGCGCAGAAGCCGGCGGCACCGGCAAGTCCGGAGAGGACACGCCAGGTCCTGGTTTCGAATGCGCATGCGCTTGAATCGCGGGGCCGGCCGGACATGGCGATCCAGATCTGGCAACAGGTTCTGCTCTCCGACCCCAACAATACTGAAGCCATGGCAGGGCTCGCCCGGGATTACAAGCTCACCGGGAATCTCAGCCAGTCCGATGCGGCGCTGGAACGTCTTCGCAGCGCCAGTCCGAACGATCCGAACATTGCCAAGATCCAGGCGCTGGCGAGCACCAAGGCCCAAAGCGATCGTTTGCGGCAGGCCGGCAACCTCGCGCGCCAGGGCCACAATGAAGAGGCGATGCGGATCTATCGCGAACTCTATGGCGACCGCCCGCCGGACGGGGATATAGCGCTCGCTTATTACCAGACGCTGTACGGCACTGCAAGCGGCAAGGCGTCCGCGATTGAGGCCATGCGCGCGCTTGCGGCGCGGAATCCCGGCGACACGCGTTTCGCGGTTGCACTCGGACAGATGCTGACCTATGAAGCGGGGACCCGCGCCGAGGGCATTCGTATCTTGAAAGAGCACCCGCAGGATCCGAACGCGCAGACGGCACTGCGCCAGGCGCTCATCTGGGACTCGGCCAATCCGGCTTCGGCCGCGGAATTGCGCGAGTATCTCAAGCAGCACCCGCAGGACACGGAACTCGAGAGCAGGCTGAAGGAAAATGAGACCAAGCTGGCGCAGATGAATTCCGGCATCGCGCGCACGCCGGCGGAGCGGGCGGCCTTCGCGGCTCTGAATGCTCATAAGCTTGAAGACGCGCAGGCGCGCTTTACCGAATTGCTCCAGAAGGAGCCGACCAATGGACGCGCTGCGGCAGGCATGGGCTTTGTGCGCATGCAACAGAACAATTTTGCCGGAGCCATCAGCTATCTGACCCAGGCGGAGCAGAACGGGTTCAAGGATGCGACGGTCGAGAATGCGCTGGCCACATCGCGATTCTGGTACACGATGGGCGAAGCTTCGCAGGCGTTCGACGAGAATCAGTTTGATGTCGCCGGAGCGAAATACAAGGAAGCCCTGGCCATGCGGCCGCGGAGCCGCGAAGCTCTCAGCGGAATGGCCGGCCTGATGATGAAGCAGCAGCAGTATGGAGAAGCAGCGAACATCTACCAGGACCTGCTCAAGGTCGAGCCGCAGAATGGCGACGCGTGGCGCGGTCTGTTTCTGTCGTATGCGCGCGACGGACAGAACGACAAAGCGCTTGCCGTTGCCAATCGCTTTCCGCCCGCGGTAAAAACCGCGAGCACCAAAGATCCGGAGTATCTGCGGACGCTGGCGACTATTTATAACTCCGAGAATCGCCCCGCGGATGCACAGCGCGTGCTGGCGCAGGCGCTGGCGCTTCCATTTCCCAGCAGCGGCTCGACTCTGAAGGCGGACACGAAGCTGCAATACGCCGGAATCCTGATGGAGGCGAACCGGTTCGATCAGGCAGCGGAGATGTACACGCAGATCCTGAATGACGACGCCGGGAACCTGTCCGCATGGATGGGGCTGGTGAGCGCCCATCACGAATTGAAACAGGACAATGAAGCCATCGCCGATGTCGAAAAGATGCCTCCTGCAACCTACGAAGCGGCACTGAACGACGCGGCGTTTCTTTCCATGCTGGGATCGATCTATCAGCAGGCGAATCAGTTCGACATTGCCCAGAACCTGCTGGAGCGCTCGGCGAAACTGCAGATGGCCGCGGGCGGCCAGCCCAGCCTGCAATTACAACTCCAGCTGGCGGCGATCTATCTGCAGCGCAACAACACGGACCAGGCGTATGCGATCTATCGCCAGGTGCTGACGGCGCACCCCGAGCGCGTGGATGCATGGAAGGGATTGATTGCCACACTGCAGGCCACCAACCACACGACGGAAGCGCTGCAGCAGATCGCGCTGATTCCGCCCGCGGTGCGCAAGCAGCTGGAAACCGATTTCGAATTTGTACAAGGGGAAGCGAGCCTGTACGCGGCCGCGGGCGACATTCCTCATGCGGTCGAGTACATGAACCGCGTGCAGGCGCATTATGCGCAGCTGAAGACCCCGCCGCCGGCCAGCATCGAGATTCAGAACGCGTGGCTCCTCTACAACACCAAAAACGATCGCGCTCTCTACCCGGCCCTGATGCGGTTGGGCGGCCGGCAGGATCTTACTGCCGCACAGCGCGAGACCGTGCAGACCATCTGGGCCAGTTGGAGCGTCCGGCGCGCGGGAGCGGCGATTGACAACAACGACAACCAGCGGGCGGTGCAGATTCTCGAGGCTGCGTCGCTGGCGTTTCCCGACAATGTGCAGGTGCGCAAGGTGCTGGCCGGCGGGTATCTGAGGACGGGCCAGAGCAAGGAAGCGTTGGCGATCTACAAGTCGGTGGGGATGCAGGACGCGAGCGCCGCTGATTTTCAGGGAGCGATCGGCGCGGCCCTGGCGGCCAACGACAAGGCGCAAGCAGAAATCTGGCTGCGGCAGGCGCTGGACCGGTACCCGAATGATGCATCGGTCCTGGGCATGGCCGCGCGCTTCGAACAGGCGCGCGGAGACAATCAACGAGCTGCGGACTATTGGCGCGCCTCGCTGGCAGCGATGCCGGCATCATCGCCAACCGATCGCCTGGCCCACGAGCTTGCCTATCCGGATGTGAGCACAAAGCCGCGCAAGGCGACCACGGCGGCGGATTTGCAGCAGCTGCTCGATCCCAACAATGAGCCGTTTCCAAAAACGACAAAGCTGCCGCCTCTGCCGGCGTATGGGCCTGATCCTTACAACGGGCGCGCGCCCGTTGTATTGACGCCGCCGCAACCGTCTGCGCCACAAGACCAGTTGATCACCGCGCCGACCACGACGGAGATGCCGGTGCCGCCGGCGTCACGCTCAACAGCGCCTCCCATTGCGGTGCCGATGGCGCGGGCTCCGGATGCCGCACCGGAGAGTTCACCGACCGCGGGGTCGGCGACAAGCAGCCCGGCAAATGCGAGACACACACATCAGACCTCGAAGTCAGCGAACGCAGCGACGACCAGCAATCACTCGTCGAGCGGCCAGACCTATTCCGGGAAAATGAATCTGCCCCTGTCGGAAGAGAACATCACCTCGACCAACTCTGCTCCCTCGACTCGAACCGAGGCGCCGGTATTCATCCCTGTTCCGCAGCTTTCAACACCGGCGCCGGCGGTGCAGCAGCCCGCGCAGCCCGCCGATGTTCCCGTTCCGCAATCGTCGGTTGCAGTTCCTGATTCCGGCGGACAGCCACCCTTGCGCATCACGTCACAGCCCATGGACGCCAAGGCAGCGCAGGCACAGGCGCTTTTCGCGGAGCAGACCGATGGGCAGCTAACGCAGGGCTCGGCGGCGCAGATTCATGCTCTGGGCAACGCTCCGGTGAGGTTGCCGGCAAGCCCCGCGGTGCCTGCGCCGGGCGAGACCCGACGGGCTACGACGTACAGCGAGACCCAGTACACGCCTTCGGCACAGGAAGCAGCGACCGGAGCCTATTCGGCACAGAAGCAACAGCCGGCGGCTCAGCCCGCGCAGCAACCTTCCGCCGCGACAGAGCCACAGCCCGCAACTCCGGCGCCGACAACCGCCGCACAAGGGAAGAAATCGAAGCACAAGGCGGCGGCTACCGAGACAGTGCCGACCCTGGTGACCGCACCGGGAGAACAGAATCCTTCGCAGGTCACGGTCCCTGAATCGCCGGCCGCGAATCAAACGGTTACGACGCAGGGGATCACGGATGAGGAGTTGCAACAGCGCAGCCTGCCTCCGCTACGCGGGCCATGGGTGAAGGTGCAGCGCGAGGCGCGCGTGGTCAGCCCGCGGGAAGAGGCCGAGATGCAGTTGCAGACGCTGGAGAGCGGCTACAGCGCGTGGATGGGCGGGGTGGGCCTGATCAACTATCGCAGCGGAGACCTGGGCTACGATCATCTCTCCGCGCTCGAGGCTCCGTTCGAGGTCGCCATGCCTTTCGGCTATAACGCACGCATGACGTTTGTCGCGAAGCCGGTCTTTCTGGATTCCGGGCAGGCGGACGGGACCAGCATCATCACCGTCGAAGAGTTGACGACCTCGGGCCGAACGCTGGTGACCATTCCGCAGCCTCTGGGAACCGCCACCAACACGGGGGCGACCACGGCAACGACGTCCACAACAACGCCCGCAACGCCTCCGCCTCAGCAGAATGCGGCCGGTGTGGGCGGCGAAGTTCAATTGGCGTTTCCGCACCTGGCCCTGGCGGTGGGTTACACACCCTATGGTTTCCTGGTTTCAAACATCACTGGCCGTGCGACGTGGCGCCCTGGAGCCGGGCCATTCACCTTCAGCTTTGTTCGCGACTCGGTGAAGGACACGCAACTTTCTTACGGAGGATTGCGCGACCCAGGCTCGGCCACTCTCGGGTTTCCGGGCAACATCTGGGGCGGCGTGATTGCCGATCAGGGGAACGTCCAGTATTCGCGCGGCGATGCGCAGTCCGGTTTCTATCTTGGCGTGGGCGGGCAATATCTGAGTGGCCATAACGTCCAGGAGAACTCGCGGTTCGACGGATCAGGCGGGGCGTACTGGCGGGTGAAGACATGGCCCGAATACGGCAACCTCAGCGTAGGCGCCAACTTTTTCGGAATGCACTATGCCCACAATCAGCAAGCGTTCACGTTCGGCATGGGAGGCTACTTCAGCCCCCAGGAATACTTCCTGGCCAATATTCCGTTTACGTGGACCGGGCACTACGAGACGCGCTGGCATTACGAGATCCTGGGCGGGTTCGGTGTGCAGGCATTTCAGCAGGACACCACGCCGCTCTACCCACTTCCCGATCAGAAAGCAACTGAAGTGGCTTTGAATAACGCAGCTATTCCCGCGGTGACCAGTGTCGGCCCCAACTACAACCTGCGCGGGACAGTGGCGTACCAGATTGGTCCGCACTGGTTCGCGGGAGGCTTCCTGAGTGCAAATAACTCGAGGAACTATGCCGCGGTGTCGGCCGGGTTCTCCATTCACTATCTTTTCCGCGCGCAACCATCGGCTGTGGTCAGCCCGACAGGGCTGTTCCCGAATGATGGACTGCGGCCATTCACGGTGCCTTAAACAGACCATAAATCAAGCAGAAAGGGGAGGAGACGGATTCCGTCTCCTTTCCGTTTTTGTGGGAGTGATTAAATCGAACACAACTCCGCTGACGGGAACCTGCATCTAGAGAAGTACGTGAGCCTGCAGGCCCCTCTGTAGCTATTTATCGAATACAGCGGGCTTTCGTTCGAGGCAACTTTGCTAGGAAACATTATGCGTAGCGCCAGGGTTCGCGTGACCCTGTCGTCCTTGTTCCAGGCGGTGCAGGGAGGGCTGGGCGTGAGTGTGACGCCATCGCACTTTTACTTTCCCGTGCCTAAGCTGAAGTCGTTTCAGAGCAAGGACTGGACGGCGTGCCGTCCCTGCGCGGCCCTCGATTTTCATCTCGACGAACAGATTGAACGACTGCACAAGGAAATTCTCCCGTTTGCTTCCGAGTGCGACTTTCCTGAGATTGCGGACGGCGACGATCATGCGTTCCATTTCAACAATGGATTCTTCGAGCGGATCGACGCCGAGGTTGCCTATTCACTGGTGCGCCAGCGCAAGCCCAGGCGGATCATCGAAATCGGCAGCGGGAATACAACCCTGGTGCTGGCCGCCGCCCTGGAACGGAACGGCGCCGAAGGCTATGCCGGAGAGATGATCAGCATCGAGCCTCATCCGGCGCCCTTTTTGAAGGACGGCCTGAAGGGTCTCACCGAACTGATTGAAAGCCCGGTGCAGCGCGTACCGATGGATTTGTTCCGAACGCTGCGGGCGAATGACATCCTGTTCATCGATTCAAGCCACGTGGTTTCGATGGACAGCGATGTTTTATACGAATGCCTCCACATACTTCCTGAACTTGCGCCGGGTGTGCTTATCCACTTTCACGATGTCTTTACACCCCTCGATTATCCCCGGAAATTTGTCATGACGAATTTGTGCTTCTGGGGTGAACAGTACCTTCTGGAAGCCTTTCTTTCGTTCAATTCGGCATTTCGCGTGGTCTGGTCTGCGAGCGCGATGATGAAGTTCCACCCCGATGTTTTGCGGGAGGCGTTTCCCGACTGGGAAGGGAGCTTTGTCCGCATGCCGGAGGAGTTGAAGGTCTTCGCTCCGACCCTGGACGGCGCCAACGTCTGGCCATGCAGTTTCTGGATTGCCAGAGGCTGAGCGCCGAACCGTCCGTTCCAAAAACGAAAATCTACTTGGTCTCTCCACCCTGGTTAAACCTGGGCCAGGATCGCTCTTCCAAGGGCGCCGGTGAGCGCGTCTTGCATGGCCAGTGCGGTGGTCTGGGCCGGTCCGTCGAGGTCGCGAAGGTGGTCGGCGAAGTCCCATGCAAGGTTGCGGGCACTGCAGATATTCCAAAACGCCAGCAGGCGGCCTACCTTTCCCGTGTCCTGTGCAAGCAGGCCCAATGCGTCTCCGGCGAGCATATTCAGCGCCGATGGCATCACCGCTCCCAGCAGATTGTTCACCGATTGATAGTCCCGATATTCCGGCCCGTCCGGCGCCGGGACCACGTTCATGTCGGCGCTGGTCTTCAACAGCGCCAGGGAAAGATCGTGGTTGATGTGGGCATTCATTCCAGCCAGGGCGAACTGAATGCGATCGATGTCAGGAGTGAATCGGGCCTGAAACACGGCGGTCCAGGACGCCGGAGTCTTCGCTCCAGCGAGCGAAGCGCGAAGGGCGTCGAAGTAAAGCCCTGCGAATACCACGTCGAGATGATCGAGCCACGCGGGGTTCTGCCACGCGCCTCCGGGTGGGTTCGATCGCACCTGGTCGGTGACCATGAGGTAGAGGCGGTTAAACCATTTGAGCCCGTCGTTGTCGGGAAGAAGCGCGTCGATGGACTGCATCTCGGCGATGACGTCGGCGATCGTGGCTGGGTTGGTGGCTGCGACGAGCCCATCGCCAGGCGGGCCTGAAGGAGATGACGACGGTGGGTTGATGAATTGCCTCCCGGGAATCGCCAGAAGTATACCTGACAAGATCGAGCATCCCCGAATTCCCGCGCTCGTTCGTTGGGCGTTAGTGGGGTCGTTGAACTATCCAGATGGCCGGCGGTTGCAGTCCCGGTCAAAGATAGCGTCGATTCGAATGTGAATGGGAAGCCGGGCAAGTTAGAGGGATTGATTGGATGATAAAGCTTAATTAAGTTAATTTTTTGTCTTGCAATAATTAATAATTTTTATTATTGTACTGTTCATGACGGCAGAGATGAATAGGGACCTGACATGAGCTCCGATCCGAAATCAGCCTCCGACTGGCAGGATCTCCTGAAAATAGCGCAAGGAGGACCCCTGGTGGTCGAGCGGGTGCAGATTCCCGAAAGGCACATCACGGTGGAGGGTGCATTCACCCTGCCGGAACTGGCGCGGCTGACCATGGAGGACCAGGTGTTCATCATCGCCTTCCTGCGCTCGCACGGTTCCATCAAGGAAATGGAGCAGGTGTTTGGGGTGAGCTATCCGACCATCAAGGCCCGGCTCAACCGGATCGCAGGGCAGCTGGAATTTGTAGACACCAACCCGTCCCCGTCGCGCGCGGAGGTCCTGGAGCGGCTGAACAAGGGCGAACTAAGCGCGGATGAGGCGATCCGGGCGCTGGAGGCGCTGAAGTGAAAAGGGCAGGGAACAGGGATCAGGGAACAGGGACTGAGGCTACGGAGGTGTTCAGATGACGCCCAATATTGCTGTGATTCGCATTGAGGCAGGGCAGGGGTGGTGCCCGGTTATTCCGATTCCGCTGTTTCTACTGTGGATCCCCGGCATCCTGCTGGCGCCATTCATTCTGATTGCCCTCTGGGTACCGTGCCTGGTGTTTCGCATCCGGTTTTGGCACTCCCTGCGTGTTCTTTGGGACGTGCTGTGCAGCCTGCCGGGAACCAACGTGCGGGTTTGCGCAGAGGGAAAGAGAATTTCGGTTCAAATCCTGTAGAGGCTGCCATGGAAAAAGAACGCCAAATCATTTTGTCCCTGATTGCGCTGGGGCGCATCACGCCGCGAGAGGCGGAGCGCTTGTTGGCGGTATGGAGTCTGGGCCGCAAGAGTTCTGGATCATCGCCGCGTGCATGATTGCGTCTCTGACCCAGATCGTGCCGGCCCCGGCGCGCATGGTTCACACGCTGCTGCCGGAGGGGCTTCCGGTGCTGCATCACGCCGCAATGGCCATCACGTTTTGGATGGGGGGAAGTTTATGAACGAGAATCGACGTCAAATTCTGGAAATGCTGGCCGCGGGGAAGATTACGGCCGATGAGGCGGAGCGGCTGCTGGCCGCGCTGGACCCGGGTCCAACCGCTATGGCAGGGGAGTTCTCCGGCACTACAAAGGGCAATAACGGGGCTCCGGTGAAGACGCGCGCCAAGTATCTGCGCGTGCTGGTGGAGGCCGATGAGTCGATGACCGGCTTGAAAGGCGGGACCACAGTCAATGTGCGCGTGCCCATGCAGTTGCTGCGCGCCGGCGTTCGCCTGGCCAGCCTGATTCCGGCGCAGGCCCACGACCAGCTGGACGAAGCGCTCAGCAAGCATGGCGTGCCCATCACGCTTTCGCAGATCAAGCCCGAAAACCTCGAGGAACTGATCGATCACCTCGAAGACCTGACCGTGGACGTGAACGGCACCGACGGCAACATGACCAAGGTGCGGGTGTTCTGCGAATAAAGACAGGGGTCAGGGATCAGGGCCGCCGGGAAACAAACCAACCTCAAATTTGAACCGATTAAGTGCAAGGCCCGTGTCTTTCGGGTCGCGGGAGAGCTGTGTGCGCCGGATTTGAAACCCAAAACCAACGGCAAGAAACAGAGGAGGAGGACTGAACAATGACAACTCTTGCGATGCCCAAGCCGCACGGCGACCGCGGCATGGAAGGAATGGTTGCGAAGTGGTATGCGGCCAACACAGCCGAGGTTCTGAATGAATACCAGGACCTTGCAAAGCGAATTGCAAATCAACTGCCGCAGGGCAGCAGCGTGCTCGAGGTGGCGCCGGGCCCGGGCTACTTTTGTATCGAATTGGCCAGGCTGGGATCGTACGCGATCACCGGTCTCGATATCAGCCGGACCTTTGTGAAGATGGCTGCAAAGAAGGCCGCGGAAGCCGGCGTCGACGTGAACTTCACCCAGGGATCGGCGTCCAACATGCCGTTCCCTCGCGGGAGCTTCGATTTTCTGTTGTGCCGCGCGGCTTTCAAGAATTTTGCCGATCCGGTGGGCGCGTTGAAGGAGATGTCGCGCGTGCTGAGACCGGGAGGGTGCGGCCTGATTATCGATTTGCGGAGAGACGCTTTGCCGAGCACGATCAGCAGGCACGTGGATGAGATGGGGCTGTCCACAGTCAACAGGGTCTTGACCAAGCTGGCGTTCAGGACCATGTTGTTGAAGAGCGCCTACACCCGGGAGCAATTTCAACACATGCTGGCACAGACTGAATTTAGCAATGTCGAGATTGCGGAGGATGGCATCGGCTTCGAGATCTGGATGACGAAATAGAGGAAAGCTTCGGGCCGGGTTCTCCATCGTTCGATTGATTGTCAGGTCGCGGGGCCTGAAGCTAGACTCGCGACCATGACCATTCCGACCGAACCAATTGGCAGCATTCCCAGGCCGCCAGAGTTGTTGAGCGCGATGCAGGATCATGCAAGCGGCCGCACATCGGCAGCGGCCCTTGAGGAGTCGTATGACGACGCGGTGCGCGATACTGTAGAGCGGTTTGAAGCAACCGGCTCACCGGTGATCACGGACGGAGAGCAACGGAAGTCGAGCTTCGCTACCTATCCGCTGGAAGGACTGAATTCGCTGGCCGGGGATGGCGTGGTGATTCCTTTTAAAGACGGGCACACGCGCCAGCTTCCCCGACTCACTGTAGGGCCGTTTCACTACGGCAAATATGCGGGCGAGTATGTGCGGCGAGCAAAACCGTTCGCAAAGCGGCCGCTGAAGCAGGCCGTGATCTCGGCCTCGGCATTGAGCCTTCTTTATCCCGCGCAGGGGATCGAAGGGTATGCGCGCGACCGGTTCATCGAGGACCTGGTGAATGAGGTCGTAGCGGACATTCGGTCTGC
>Ga0206867_1104_pt1 | contig 18783 bp, 16 predicted proteins | sample Alteio_BWOrgCont_37_FD_152905 | JGI IMG/M metagenome (GOLD analysis project Ga0206867, IMG submission 152905) | Enriched cells from forest soil in Barre Woods Harvard Forest LTER site, Petersham, Massachusetts, United States -... | ecosystem: Environmental > Terrestrial > Soil > Temperate forest >...
ACCCCGGCGGAGAAAGCGGTAACCCGGGTAGCGCATATTATGACAATATGGTTAACCCGTGGGCTAGGGGCCAATATTACGAGGCTAACTTTTTGAAGGCCGGGGATGATTTGGGTGAAAAGAAGTTGTTTGTTTCCACGTTTAAGCCATAATGTGTTAACGTGCGAACGTGTTAATGTGTTAACGTGGTTTGTAGCCAGGTTTGATTGGTTGAGTTCAATAGTATAAAAAAATAAATACAGGTTATGAAGCATTTTTTTGTGTCGGTTGCGGGTATCGTTTTTTTTAGCTCGATGCTGCAGGCTTTTTTGCCGTGGTATATTATTGCTGTGGTGGCATTTGGTGTGGGGTACTTGGTAAGGCAAAGTTTAGGCTCGGCGTTTTTAGCCGGCTTTGTGGCTATATTTTTATTATGGGTTAGTTATGCATTTGTGCTTTCGCATGCCAATAACGATTTGCTGGCGCGTAAAGTGGCTACCTTGCTTCCGTTACATGGTAATGTTTATTTACTGTTGCTTATTACCGGTATTGTCGGTGGACTGGTAAGTGGCTTTGCTGCATTGACCGGTAGGTTGGCTTCTAAGCTTTGAGCTATGAGCCCTGAGCTTTGAGGTTGTTTGCTTATAACGCATAGCTCACAGCTCATAGCCAATACTTCAATAATCTGCCGAGTAATCCTGGGTAACTTTTACATAGCGGGCGCCTTGCTTGTTATTGGGTTCAAAAATGGCAGCACAGCCCAAATGTGTAAACTCTTTGCCTAACATATTTTTACGGTGCGGCGGCGAATCATAAAAATCTTTCACAATCTTTTCGGCCAGTTGTATATAATTAGTATTGCTGCCTATAACTATAAAAGTATAATCCACGTTTTCAGCTAATGAGGAAGACTTAACACCAAATAACTGCATCCTCTGCTCGGGCGAGTGCAATGCCGGGGTTAATGGATTGAAGTGATTGAAAAAGTTCTTCTCTATCATTTGCTGCGTATGCACCACCGCTGCATCACGAAGCTGCTGTGAAAACTGAAGCGTCTTTACATGTTTACTTTCCCTCATTTTTTCGGTAGCAAAAAATACAGCGGCGCTTAGCAAATGCAGGTCGTAACTATTGGGGTCCACAATTGATTGTGCCGGTAATGATTGGTAAAAGCGTTTCCAGTCAAGTTCGGCATAGGCTTGTTGCTTGTAGTACGAGTTTTTTTGGTAAAGATTGATTTTGCCCAAATACTTTTCGCCGGTATCAAAAGCCAGCAGCGGCAGCAAGAGGAGGATGAGGGCTATTTTTTTCACGATGTTTATTTAACGCAAATTTTAAACAAATGGTATGCTACTAACTATGCAAGCGACCTGCGCACCAATTAATTAATAAATTTTGTGCGAAGTTTGCCTTGTGAACACACTGCAACTTACACACAACATAAAACAAAAGGCCAAACAAATTGGCTTCGATAGTTGCGGTATTGCCAAAGCCGAAAGCCTTGATGCCGAAGCCCGCATTTTAGAAGCCTGGCTCAACCAGGGCCTGCACGGCAAAATGGCCTACATGGAAAACTACTTCGATAAGCGCATCGACCCGCGCAAGCTTGTTGAAGGGGCGCGCAGTGTTATTTCCCTTTCATACAACTATTTTACCGGGGCCAAACAAACCGATGAACAAGCGCCTAAAATTGCCATGTATGCCCTCGGCCACGATTACCACGTTGTTGTGAAACAAAAACTGGAGATGCTTTACAACTATATCGAGGCCGAAGTTGGCGCCATCAATGGCCGCTGCTTTGTCGACTCTGCACCGGTGCTCGAGCGCGCCTGGGCGCAGCGCAGCGGCGTGGGTTGGGTGGGCAAAAACACCAATATACTTACCAGGCGGCAGGGCTCGTATTTCTTTTTGGCCGAAATAATTCTGGATATTGATTTGCAACCCGATAGCCCCGTAAAAGATTATTGCGGCACCTGCACCAAATGTATTGATGCCTGCCCCACCGGTGCCATTTATCAGCCCTATAAACTGGATGCCACCAAATGCATTTCGTATTTTACCATCGAGCTGCGCGATGAAATTTTGCCGGCCGATTACAGCGGCAAATTCGAAAACTGGATGTTCGGCTGCGACATCTGCCAACAGGTTTGCCCCATCAACGCCCAGTCAACCCCACACCACGAACCTCAATTTGAACCCCGCCCCGAACTTTTATCCATGACCCGAAAAGACTGGCAGGCCCTCAGCGAAGAAACCTACCGCCGCATCTTCAAAAACTCCGCTGTAAAGCGCACCAAGTTTAAAGGATTGAAAAGGAATATTGAGTTTTTGAAATAAATGAGGTTACCCATCCGCCGCGGCGGAATGGGTCGCGTTTTCCGTTCCAAGTCCTCGTTTCGCAAAGCCTCAACTCCGGGCTTTCCACTACAACCGCTAACCCGGAACAGCCAAAATTACCCTACGCAAAAACTCCTCACTTCCCCTCTTCAGAGGGGTGTCCGCCGCGGCGGACGGGGTGTGTGGCTGTTGGCACCGCTAATCGGAATAGCCACCCTCCCGTTTTACTTGCAAAATTATATAGCACCGGTTTATCAATTTTTTATTCTTTTCTCATGGCTATTCCAAAAATCACAAAAGGCACCGTCCTTAAAAATAGTCAAATATTGCATTGCACTTGCAATAAAAAAACCAAAAACCGAAAATACCGGCAAACTTTTTGCAAACTTTTGGACTGCAGTCCGCCCGCTTCGGCAACTGCAGTAGCTAAAATTCGTTTCAAAAATGCAACACTTTTAAAGCACATCTCCCCAATGATGGGCTACCTATTTTCCTGAAGACTGTCCTACATCCGGCTCTGGTTTCCCCTTTAGGGGACGGAAGGGGTCCGGCTGTTTGTGCACAGCACCCTGCGGGCATTTCTGGGCAGCGGTCCTCTCCGCGGCGGCGGAAGTAAGAGGGTTGCATAGCCAGTCTGCCTTTCAACCCGAAACTCGAAATCAAACCATTTCAAAAAACACCAAACCCACACCCCCCACCTTTGTAATCCCGAACGAACTAGTGAGGGATATTCAGATGCAATGATGGGCTACCTATTTCCTGAAGACTGCCCTACGTCCGGCTCTGGTTTCCCCTTTAGGGGACGGAAGGGGTCCGGCTGTTTGTGCACAGCACCCTGCGGGCATTTCTGGGCAGCGGTCCTCTCCGCCGTGGCGGAAGTAAGAGGGTTGAATAGCCTGCCACCCTCCACTAAATACACTAAATCAAAGAACACCCAATCCACAACCCCCACCTTTGTCATCCCGAACGAACTATTGAGGGATATTGAGATGCAATGATGGGCTACCTATTTTCCTGAAGACTGCCCTAGGTCCGGCTCTGGTTTCCCCTTTAGGGGACGGAAGGGGTCCGGCTGTTTGTGCACCGCACCCTGCGGGCATTTACACTAACCACATTTCAAAGAACACCCAAACCCACAAAACCCCTCTAACTAATGTCATCCTGAGCGTAGCCGAAGGTTGTTATTTGGTATTATATTACGAAGATACCAAATTGCCAAAACGCCGCAAAGGGGTGTTGAAAGATTAACCAGGGCTGATGGTTGGTAAGTTTGACCGAAGAAAAAAAGAATTTTCGTTCACGAAGTAAGCTTTGTGGAAATAAGGATTAATTCTCCTCAATAACAGCATTACAATGGTTACTAACTTCCTTTTCCGAAGCTTCAGATATGTATGCAAAAGGTTTATTCATTTCGATTATTTCCTTAATCCTTTTCTCAATTTGAGGTACTTTTACAGGGGAAACTTTGGACCATGTATTAGCAGCATATTTGTAAAACCAAAGCGTTAATTCTAATTTATTTTCACTCTCTAAACATTCCCCATACCACAAATAACCATATCCTTTATTCATTGAATCGTCAATCTTTCTCAAAGATTTTTTAAAGCAAGTAATGGCATCTTTTGTGTTCCCAATAAACTGCAGACACCGTCCAACATTTCCGTAAGTCTCGCCAGCGATATAAGTAGTTTCGGTCGTTTCATTCTCCAAAAGCAAAGCTAAATTCTGATCATTTAGAAATATATCTAGCGCTTTAGAAATATTATTCTCCTCCTTTGTATCTCGCAACGCTAAGGCCAAAGTATGTTTCAAATCAATACCACTTTTTGTTGCACCCTGCTCTTCGAGTTGGATGCCGGTTTGGGCTAATTTAATCGCTTCTTCGTAACGCGATTGAAACCATAAAAAGTGAGCCTTGGCTCTGCAAAACCGTATATAATTAATGTCTTTATTTGTTATGTACTTTTCATACTTTAGGAAAAAAAATTCTGCCTCACTGAATTTCCCGAATTCGGTAAGGGTATCCACAAATTTTGAGAATTGAGAATTAAAATAATTGTACTCTTGATGAAGCGCGGTTTCCCAATTTATTTTTAAAAAAACAAGGGTGGCAACTCTAATATATTCCTCAACATATCCAGCATCACAAATACTATAGGAAACTTCTTCTAAGGCAAGCAGCGCGACTTTAAAGTCATCCTTATTTACGGCCAATTCAATTTTTACCGTCCAATTCTCGTAAAAACTTAACGGCTGCTCTGCGCTTAACCTAGATTTTAAAAAAATTATTACACTATCATAATACGAAACAAACAGAGAAATGTAACGATCCCTTTCTATCCTGCCAAAATGAGTAATTACATATTCTTTTACCAAAGGGTGCAACTCAAAAGTATCTTGCTCGCCAAGTAAGGACTTTACAACTATTAGATTTAATTGCCTAAGGGCTCTAAATGCTTTTAAAAATTGGTTGTAATTGAGTTCGGAGTCGAGAATCTTCGTTAAATTATCTTGCGTTTCAGCTTTGACAATTTCTGCAAAGGCCATTAATAATGTTCTTTGCTTTTCATTTAAGCTTTCCCAAATCACGCTGAGTATCTTGTTTGACAAAATAGAGGATAAATTATCCTCCTCGAAACTTGAACTTTGAGTAATACCTTTAATAAATTTTTCAGCAATGTTTAACCCTCGTCTAGCTTGAGCTGCTATTAGATTGAGCCAAAGAGGGTGTCCTTTTGTGAGAGAAAAAGATTTACGCGCCAGGTTTATTACTTCGTCCTGCCTCAAATTAAGTTGGTATTCAGAAAATAAAGTTAAGGTTTCCTCTTCCGTAAGCCCATGTAGTTTTATGGTTAATAACTCCGTATCAATATCCTCAATCGATGACCTACAAGTGAAAATAAATTTTGAATTATGATTACGCGATAATGCTGCTTTATATAATTTTTCTACAGCACCAATTAATTGAAAGTTTTCAAACTCCACATACGCATCAATATTATCAAAAACAAAAATTATTCTACGACTACCTAATTCTTCAAACAATAGCTCAATTAGGTCGTCGACTCCGGCGTCCGCGATTTGATTGGGCTGTATCCTATTATTAGATAACCTATATATAATAGATATTATTTTTGTATATATCCTATTTTCTTTTTCTTGGCAATCACGCCAATCCCAGAACTCCCATTTTAGCTTCCTTGGGGCTATACTCTTTACATAGTAAGAGGCCAATCCAGATTTACCTTGCCCACCAATCCCAGAAATAAATATCACTTTATGCAGATCCAAATCCATTTCGGAAATTTCCTTTGACCTTCCTACCCAATACAAGATATTGGGTGGTTGGTCGCATTCAACTTTAATTCTGTTTGTAATTGTGACGGGGATACTATTACTATTGGGCTTTTCCGAATTCACATCTTGCTTCTCCTTCAACTGGGAAATGGATCTTTTGATACCTTCTACAATTGAATATAATGCCTCATCTTCATCTGGGAAGCTTTTTACCGGAACGGCATCCTTTGGCAAAGCTTGCAATTTACCAAAAGCAGTATCTTTCCAATCACATTTCCTTAATATCACAGGTATAACTACTGCCTCGCATCGATCATGTCTTTCTATAGCCCTCTTGATTTCGATGTCATAGCAATAATTCGAGCTCAAGAAGTCAACACTTATTAAGAGCAGTATAATTTGAGCTGTTTCAATCTCTGATTTAATTTTTTTATCCCACTCTTCGCCAGCGCCGATTTTCCTATCGTTCCAAGTTGAAACGATGCCATTTCGCTGCAAAATATTCAGATGCTTTTCAAGCCTATCTTTATATGCTTCATCTGCGTGGGAATATGAAATAAAAATATTGACGGGTTCCATTTCAAAAATTTGTGTAAAATTAAATGTATTGTACCAAGCAATTCGCACTACTTGTGGTTCTCATTTGCTCTAAGCGCCTACCTCTGATCGCTTCGAATTCCAAATGAAAGTTTGAGTCTCACGACACAAATAACTCACCCCTCGTGCAACTTCTTAAATATTATTCAAATAAACCACATTAAATCCACACCACCTATAACGGAAAACCGTTGTTTACCCACAGTCCACCCAATTTTTATCAATACTTTCACGTTATTAAAATAAACAAATGAAAAACAGCCTTACCCTTATTTTAATAGCAAGTGTTTTAGCGCTTACCTCGTGCCAGCCTAAGCAGGTTACTTTAACCAATGTATCGCCCAACAAGCAGGTAAACATTACAGTAAAAGCCCAACACAAAGCCGCGCTCGACCCATGGACGGTAGAGTTAGATGTAAAAGCTTATTCCTTTAAAGAAGGCCACCTTAAATTCGAATTACAAGCCAACGACATAACCGACCAAAGCGTAAAGTTTAACTGGCAAGACGACAAAACCTGCCTCATAACCTTCGACCAGGCCGACGGTAAACCAAGGTTATTTAAACTGCTTGCCGATAGCAACCAGGTGCAAATGGGCGAGGTCAATCTTTAAAGCGCAGTGAATTATAAAAGCAAATTATTTGCCCACAAGCATTTAATAGTCCCGTAGGGACTAAAGCTTTGTAGCTAATATCCCAAAATTCAGGATGCGACCCGTACGGGTCGCGGCCTTTCGCTTAATGCAAGTGCTACAAAGCTTTAACCCCCTACCGGGGTTGTAATCCGTCATCCGCATTAATCTTTAGTATAAATCCACGCCCACCATATAAGCAGTAACTGAATCGGCAGCCTTAAATACAAACCCCACAACGGCACATCCGGCCACTGCTCATGGTGAATAATCATATTAAAATGAGCAGGAGTAATAGCAACCAACAATGCAATAGTGCCCCAAGCCGCAGCCTTACGCGTAGCAGGTATTAATAGCCCAAGGCCACAAAGCATTTCAGCCACACCACTGATGTAAACCAGCGCCACCGGGTAAGGCAAAAAGCCATCCACCATTTTGGTATAAAAAGTTGTGTGCCAAAAATGATTAAAACCGGCAAATAGGTAAGTAACCCCCATGATATATGCAAATATCTTTTTCATAGTGTATAGATAAGTCTTCTTCGATAAATCATATGCAATTGCCTTTAAAAAATAAAAGATGTCATTGCGAAGCCTTTTCAATAAAAATCAATTAGAGAAAAGGCTGTGGCAATCTTCCGTTGTGTCTTTTTGTATTTAACTCCCCTCCTGAATCAGGAGGGGCCGCCCTGGGGGTGGTTGGCTGTTTGCATTTCCCTTCTCTATTTTTCATAGAGAGGGGTGTCCGCCGCAGCGGACGGGGTGAGTCTGGCTGTTAATGCATTCTATCCCCCCTCACACTAATGTTTTTCATAATCTCCGCCTCATACTCCAGCCATTCATCCCACCGGCGCAACACTTTTTCTTTACCGCCTAAATTGCAGGCTAAATCTAAAAACAAGCGATAATGCCCGGCCTCGCTAACCATCAGGTTTTTGTAAAACAACTGCAATTCCTCATCGCCAATATTTTTCGATAGCAGCCTAAACCGCTCACAACTGCGCGCTTCAATAAGGGCAGAAAACAACAAGCGCTCAACCAGCGATTCAGCCCGCGAGCCGCCATTTTGAACAAACTTGTTAAGTTGGTTTACATACTCATCTTTACGCTGGCGGCCTAATTTGAGGTTCCGCTTTTTAAGATGGTCAAGCACCAGTTTAAAATGCCCCCATTCCTCGGTAACTATGGGCACCAGCGAATCAACAACCACTTCAAAATCGGGATAGGTTTGAATTAAAGAGATAGAAGTAGAAGCGGCCTTCTGCTCGCAATAAGCGTGGTCAGTCAATATCTCTTCAATCGATTTTCCTGCTAAGTCCGCCCACCGCGGGTCAGTAGGAAGTTTAAGGCCTAACATGAGATTAAAGTAATTTTATTTTGCATGTTTAATATGTATTTCTTCGCATTTTCTTTGTGCCTTAGTGGCTAAGATATTTTCATCACCCCATCGCCAATTTGCGACTCGTAAATTTCGCAATTTAAACTGGTTGCCGCCTGGTATTTAAACGCCAAAACATGCTTAAACTCCGCTATCGAATCCTCGTGCACCAGCGCAATAGCACAACCACCAAATCCGGCACCGGTCATCCTTGCACCCAAACAACCCTTTAGCTTTTGCGATTCTTCGGCTAAAACATCCAACTCCTTACCGGTTACCTCATAATCGTTTTTAAGCGACGCATGCGAAGCATTCATCAACCGGCCAAAGGTAGATAGGTCGTTAAAGCGCAGGGCCTTTACAGCCTCCTTCACCCGCAACGATTCAGTAATTACATGTCGGGCGCGCTTTTTTACGGTTTCGTCATTAATCAAATCAAGCTGAGACATACTAGCACCTGCAAGATGTTGAATAGGAGAGGTAACCTGCAAAATACGCAAAGCCTCTTCGCACTCAGCCTTTCGCTCGTTGTATTTAGAGTGTATCAGGCTGCGTGGCTTTTTGGTATCCAATATCAGCAACCGGTAATTGTTCAATTCAAAATGAACGTAGGTATGTTCTAAGGTTGAGCAGTTAAGCAAAATGGCCTGGTCGGCTTTACCCATAGCCACGGCAAACTGGTCCATAATGCCGCATTGAACGCCAATAAATTCGTTCTCCACCTGCTTGCACAAATTAGCCAGCCATGGCAAATTAATGTTTTGCTCTGTTTGGCTAAGCAACATATAACCGGTCAACACCTCCACCGCTGCCGAAGAAGAAAGCCCCGAGCCCTCAGGTAAATTACTATCAAAAACTATATCGCATGGCTGAACAGAATGACCCTCCTTAATAAGTTGATGAATGACACCTAAAGGGTAATTAGTCCACTCGTTTTTAAGGTCAAATTCAATAGGGTCGCCTAAGTCAATTTCTTTATGCAGGGAATGCGAAGAGGAGCGGAGCACAATTTTATTATCGGCTCTTTTTGTAAACTTAGCGGTAACGCCAATGGTAAGCGCAGCGGGCAAAACAAGGCCGCCGTTATAATCAAGGTGCTCACCAATCAAATTTACCCTACCCGGTGCGAAATACGTTTTAGTCATGGCTATTTGTTCAGGACTTAATTTTGCTTTTTAATAAAATAGCACACGCATCAACATCTAAAGGGTTAGCAGCAGCACCGGCGCCCATTTCGCTGCCCGAGTACCATTTTATTTTATCCTTAGCCCTCAGCGGTGGGTAAAATTCAATATGGAACGTATAGTAGTTTTCAGCATCGGCATACTTCTTTTCATTCACCGGTGTTTGGTGTATGCTCATAATGTAAGGAAACGGCCGGTCGTATACCTTATCAAACCCGGCTGTTATTTTTTTCAGCGCCTCGGCCAGGTCCTTTTTTTCCTGCAGTGTAAATTGAGTAATGTTCCCCTTTAAACTTTTGTTTACCACAAAAACACCAAAAGGGTAATCGGTAAAATACGGTATGTATGCAATAAAGCTTTTGTTTTCGAAAACCACCCGTTGCTTGTGTCTCTTTTCAACCTTATTCAAATCGGCAAAAAGATTATTACCGGTTTGCTTAAAGTACTTTTTACAGTTATCAAGCTCCTCGCGTATCTTAACCGGTATAAAAGAATAAGCATACAACTGCCCATGCGGGTGATGGATGGTAACCCCAACTTCTTCCCCCTTATTCTCAAATTCGAAAATGTATTTAATGCGCGTATCAGCCGATAGTTCTTTAAAACGAGCGCTCCACAACTCTACAATTTTCAAAAGATGTGCATCGCTTAACTGGTAAAACTTTTTGTTATGGTCAGGCGAATAAAGAATTACCTCACACTTACCAACAGCCTCTTTACTTCGGAAGATTCCTTTTGATTGCTCTTTCTTTTTTGAACCGGCGTGATCCAATGACATTACCGGAAAATCATTCGGATAAGCCAGTACATCATATTTAGAAGGAATATTCGGGCTACCGGGACAAAACGGGCAATGGTCTTTCGGCAAATGCGGACGGTTTTGGCGGTTGGTGGCCACCATGGTCCAGGTATCAAGCAGCGGGTTCCATCTAAACTCAGGCATGTTTACAGTTTACAGTTTAAAAGGTTTTCGGTTTACAGTTAAAATACAAGGATAGCTGAAATTTGCAGGGTTATGTGTATACCGTAAAACAGGCAACAATTGTGTAATTTCAAAATATAACCTATCAACCAAACCTGTATTCAACTGTAAACAGTAAACTGTCATTAATTAAAGTTCGGGTTTTCGGGGTACCCGGCCATGGTGCTATAAACACCGCCCATGCCTTTCATCACCTCACGCCAAAGTATTTCGTGCGGGGTTTTAAAAATGTGCTCGTGGGTGGCCTTGGTAATAATCCATGAGTTCTCTCTCAGTTCATTATCCAATTGCCCCGTCTCCCAACCCGAATAGCCGAGGTAAAACCTGATTTCAGTGGGCTTTATCTCTTCGTTCTTCAGCATCAGTTTTATTTGCTCAAAGTTACCCCCCCAGTATAATTTGTCCGATAGCTGAACACTACCTTCAATCTGGTCGCCCAGCGAGTGCAAAAATTGTAAGGTATCCGTACCAACTGGCCCACCCAAAAAAACCTTCCCTTTAAACACAGGGAAATCTTCAACCACCTCATTTAACTTAAGGTTAATGGGCTTATTAACAATAAGGCCTACGGTGCCGTTTTCGCGGTTATGCTCGCATACCAAAACCACCGTCCGCCTAAAGTTTTCATCAGGCATAAACGGCTCCGAAAGCAATAGCTGCCCGGCTTTTAGCCCCTTGCTCTTTTCAAATTCGTAGCTCCATATGTTGTCATTCTCTACCATGCCACCGTTGTTCTAAAGCGATAATAATCAAAAACTGTAGCTGCAAAAACCATGCTTAAATAAATTTATACACCTTTCTTTAACACTTACGCAAACACCACTATAACGGTTTGAACTTATTTTACGAAATTTATTGCTTCTTTGAGTAAAGTTATGAAAATGCGGAATTTGGTATTGCTGTTTTTATGCTTGTTTTTTACGCTTACTACAAGGGCGCAGAACCCCGTATTATCATTTGTGATAGACTCGCAAACGGTGAGCGAGGCAAGTGTTTCGTATCAAATTGCCGTCTCTATCAGTAGCCCTAATGCCAATCCCACTTCTGTAGGCATTTATGTTGCTGGCGGAAACGCTGTTGCAGGCACTAACTATACCTATAGCCCCAGTACTATCACTTTTCCGGCTTCATCATCTTCAGTTCAATATGTTACAGTACAGGTTATTGACGACTCCATTCCTGATGGCAGCCAGTGGGTTACTTTTGGCTTTGATACAGTAAGTGCCACCAATAATGCTACCATTGGCTCGCCGGGCACTTTTACGCTTGTAATGACGGATGCCGACACGCCTAAAATCAGTTTTCGCTCAACCCGGTATACTACACCCGAAGATACTACGCCAATAAATATAGGTGTTTCATTAAATCGCGGCGTGCGCGATACCACTAAGGTTTATGTTTTACTATTACCTACCGGAACCACCGCCGTTGACAGCGTTGATTTTACTTTTAATGATACCATGCTTGTATGGCCCCCTGATTCAGCAGGCACTATCAACGTATCAATACCATTAATAAATAACCCTTTTTACGAGCGCGACCGGACCGTTCAATTAGGTGCATACTTCCCTACCAATAATGCAGTAGTAGTAACTGACAGTAGCACTTTCACGCTTGATATAAAGGCAAATTCTGATTATACATTACCCAATTGTTCCGACCTGTTTTTCGGGCAATATGTGGAAGGGTATAATCTTGACAGGGCTGTACAGATATATAACCCCACCGATGTAACAATTGATTTGAGTGTTTATAGTATTCTTATTTCGTACAGCGGAGGCTCTTATATGACCCAATATAACTTAAGCGGAACGATTGAACCTAAGGGAGTTTATGTTGTGTCAAATGATAATGCGCGAGCTGGCATACTCGCCTATGCCAATGCAACTTCAGGCCTAATAGATTTTGACGGAACTGATGCCGTAGCACTTTTACATAATACCGATACCATAGACATTATCGGGCAATTGTACGTTATTCCACCGTCACCGGGGTTTATAGTAGGAAATGCCTGCGGTATGGGTAACACCCACCAGCATACGTTAATCCGCAATTATTTTGACTATGCTGGCGATACCAGTTGGGCCAGGGCGGCTTTAACATGGGATGTCTACCGTGCTGAACTGATAGACTCATTAGGGTTTCATCATACAGATACTTGCGGTGGGATAAGGCCCATTGCTACAATAAGATTTTTGACAGCATATGATACTGTTTCTCCGGCGCCGCAACCACCCTGGGACATATTGATGGTTATAGCGGAGGTGAATAACCCAACCGGTGACACAGTAGATTTTGCAATGGCTTATAATGACAGTCTATCTACAGCAAAAAGAGGATTGGCCTATGATTACCAATTTATTAATGATTTGATTAGCAGTCCACCCGGTATTAGTTATGATACTGGTTATGTATATATACTGCCTAGTGATTTGGTTTCTCCAGTTAAAACTGTTTACCTTGAATTTACTGATTTGCCATGTAATGCAAAGGCGATTGCAGATTCAGTTCATATTATTTATATAGTAAACTCAAATATTTACAACGTTTCATTTTTGGGTGCAGCGTACAGCTATCCTAAAAATGCTGGTTTGGTAGAAATCCCAATTACTATAGATGAGTATGCCTCCGAGCCAACAACTGTGGATGTTACCCTTTCAACAGGTAGCGCAGTACTAGGACAGGATTTTCTGTTTAATGATACGACAGTTACTTTCCCTGCTTATAGTGTTGACACGCAGGGCGTATGGGTAACAATAATAAATAATAGTTTGTTTGAGGTGAATAGGCAGGCTAATTTCAATCTTTCTAATCCCAGTAACGGAGCAGTTTTGGGTATTAGTGGTTTTACTTTAACAATAATCAACGATGATTCATTGTCTGGTATTACTCCAATTGATGATGGTGGTATAAGTATATTCCCCAATCCTGTTAATAATGTGATTAGTGTAAAAACTGATGACGAATTGGATAATGTAATAATATCAGACTTACTAGGCAATTTGGTTATGAAAATTGATAAGTTAAGCCAGGGTAATAGTAATCTTGATGTTTCAAGGTTATCTTCCGGTATGTATTTTATTAATCTTCAAAGGAACGGGCAGCTATTGACCATTCGTTTTGCCAAGACTAATTAGGTAATATTAGTCTCAACGGATTAATCCGATTAGCTCGTTAGCAAGTGTATTTGAATAGCTATTAGCAGCTTTGGTATTTAAGTGACCTTTATCGCACCAGTTGGTTGGGGTATCTAGAACTTGCATGTCTGGGATTATTATTTTGCCATACCGGCCGTAAGTATTTTTAAGATCTTCGGCATGCAAAGGAAACCCATACTCAGGTAAGTATAAAAAGCATATTTGCACGTTATATTTTTCTGCCAGTGCTACAATCCTATGAACGTACGCCATAGCGTACGAGTTTAGCCCATCTTCAACGAACGGAATAGTTAGTTTTTGCGGGCCGTAATTTTTTCGTTTAGCGTCTTCAAGCTGCTGCAAGTCAGCATTTCTGTCTGTACCATTAAACCCAAATCGGCTTTCCGGAATTGGCAAATCCCGTTGTAAGTTTTCTTTTGTAACAAGTTCTCTGAAGTATTGTATGCGCAGAAGCAGGCCTTTATATAAGTCGGGAAAATAAGACCTATTAAAAGCAATGGGGGCACCGAATAAATCAGAGGTAGCAGCTACATTGGGAAAACTGCCGTTTCCAAATTGTGATTCTGCTTCATTTAATTCCAGCACTATGCATCTTACTTTTTTGTGTTCAAGTAAATCCTTTGTAATCAGGTAGTGAAAGTCTCTTCCAAATCCGCAATAGCCTAGGTTTACGAACTTATAATTTCGGTGTGTAGAATCATTAAAGTGTTTTTCAGTCAATTCATCATTTACCGCACTCATAGTATGTGATGAACCAATAAAAGCTACGTCAATTGCCGAATCGGAATCAAACATTCTTTGATATATCCATGATGATCTGCCCTCACATCCACCACGAATGACAAAATTGTAAGCATACTTGCGGTTAACCGGGATAATAAATATGGCTATCAGGAATAAAAGAGGAATCAAACTAAACAGTGCTATGTTTGAAAGTGTTTTTTTCATCAGAACTTGAAATAAATAAAATTTGGGGCATTATCATTCAATCCGACGAAAACGATTATCAGCAGCATGAGATAGTATAACGACCATCTGGTAAAACGAGAGCGCTTCTCAAAAGCAAAATTTATATCGTTATACTGTAACCTGGTCTCCAATAACAGGAATACCAAGGATATACTCAATAAAATTGAAACGAAGGTCGGAGAGTAATAAACTTTTAAAAACAATCCTGATAAGGATTGCAAATGCCAGTTTCCATTTAGGTTTGCAATGATTGTTCCAGCGTCCTTAATCGATTTTGCCCTAAAGAAAATCCATGCAAAACAAACAACTATAAAAGTCAATACGTGCCTAAAGAATGAAGGGATTTTGAATGGTAACCTGTAGGATAAGAAATTTTCAATTATCATTCCCACACCATGTATAGCCCCCCAAATAACAAATGTCCAGTTGGCACCGTGCCAAAAACCGGAAACTAAAAAAGTGATAAATAGGTTGAAATACTTTTTAATCGTTGTTGTTCTATTTCCGCCCAAAGGGATATATAAATAGTCACGAAACCACGTGGATAGCGAGATGTGCCATCGCTGCCAAAATTCTCTTAGCGAAGATGAAATGTAAGGAGTTCTGAAATTCTGCATTAGGTCATAACCCAGTACGCGTGCCGTGCCAACTGCTATATCCGAATAACCGGAGAAGTCGCAATAGATCTGAATGGCAAAAAACACAGTTGCAACAGCCAGGCTTATTCCTGTATAATCATTAGAATGGTTGTAAACTTCATCTACCAGCTTAGATAGATTATCGGCTATAACTACCTTTTTAAACAAGCCGTAAAGGATATACCTTAAGCCTATAACGACAGATGGGTAATCAAATTCTTTTGGATTATGAAATTGGGGAAGCATTTGACGTGCCCGCTCAATTGGGCCTGCAACCAACTGTGGGAAAAACATTACATACAAACTATAAATGCCAAAGTGCCGCTCGGCTTTTTGATTACCTTTATATACATCAATAGTATAACTCATCGCTTGAAATGTGTGAAACGATAAGCCGATGGGTAGTATTAGTCCGAGGTCTGATATTTGATGACTACTCAATCCTGATGATTGTATAACAGCATTTATATTGTCGATAAAGAAATTATAGTATTTAAAAATTGCCAACACCGAAATATTTCCAAAAAGACTTGCCAGCAAGTACATTTTGCGTTTGCGGCCATCTGATTTTTCAATCATTATTCCGGCTGCATAATCAATTATTATGGTGAAAAAAAGGACAAGAATATAGGCCGGAATAAAGGCCATATAAAAAACACAACTGGCAATCAATAAGAGTAACCAGCGCCAACGTTTGGGTAAAAGAAAATGAATAGCAGTTACTATCGGAAAAAAAATCAGAAATTCAATTGAATTGAATATCATAGCTAACCTTGCGCTTATTATTTGATGGCGGGAACTGAAATATTAGAATAAAGTATCTACGAATGTAATCAAAACTACTTCACTTCAGCGCTATCCGAATTTTCTATATGCTCCGTTGAAGCAGGCTCTTCAATCTTTACCTCTGCCTCTGGTTTAGCTTCTTCTTTATCGGTACCCTTTTCAGGCTTGTTTACTTTTTGCGATTGCTTTTTTAGCTTCTCAAGTGTCATACGCACGTCTTTTAGCTTCTCTTCTTTTGAAGCTATAGTCTCGTTCAGCATGTTCGTTTTAACCTTGATTAACTGCAACTCAAGCGACTTGATGTTGTTGCTGTTGGCCTTTTTAGCCATGTATTCAAGGTCTCTTTTATCACGGTCAAGCGAGGAGGTCATTTTTTCAACAATCTCTGTCAAGTCTTTTATTCTTGTCCCTGTTTTATCATTAAAAAAATGGTTGCGCTGCTCGTTGATGTATTGAAACGTTGCATCCATTGCTTTGCGTACGGTGTGGTCATCGCCTTTGGTATACCTGTTCTTGCGGCTTTCGGTTTGAATGATTTTTAAATCATCCAATAAAGCTTTGAAATTTGCTTTGGCATCGGCCTTTTTTTTCAGGTCCTCCAGCTTGGCAATAAATTCATCGCGCAATTTGGCTGAAGCACTTTCAAACTCTGCACTTTCAGTTTTACGGAAAGTTTTGAGCTTTTCGAAAATCGAATTTACATCGTCCTTTATTTTATCAAGGCTTTGCTGGCTTATATCACGTTCCTTTCTGTGTTCCAGCACTCTCTCCCAAAAAGATTTAGCATCGTCAAACAACTGGCGGTCATACTGGGCTAACTCAGCGGCCTTGGTTTTCAGCCCATCAAGCTCGTGCAGGTACGACTCCCATAATTTGGTTGTAAGCAACTGGTAAGCCCATTCATTCTGTTTAGCACGTATTTTACCGGCCTCGTCCGAGCGTATGTTTTCAGGCAAAACCGATTCATCATTCAGGTTTGGATTAATAAGCGTGGTGCCTTTCGGAAACTCATAGGCTTCACCATCTACCCAGCCCTTTTCTAACTTTTCCAGGTCATCTGCCTTTAAAGATTTTCTGGGAATAATGTACAGGTCTACTTTAAATTCTTCCTCCTTTAATTCGTAAGCAAGTACTACTTCTTTGTCGTCAGCATTAATTCCTTTGGCCGTAAATCTGGATTGCATGTGCTACTAAATTTTGAGTTTCCTTTTTTTAAGGGACTCCAAAGATAATTGTTCTCGCCAAAAAATACTTATTCGCGTAAGCCTGAATTACGAAATATGTAAAATGATTAATCCGCCCGATTCGCTTTATTTGCACTTTGGCTATCAAAAGTTTACACTTTTAGCTGCAGGAAGATATGAAATTCGACAAGAAACTAATCGAGCCGCTGGCTCGGGAACTGCTGAAACCTTTACCGGGTGAGGATGCCCAATATCGCATGGCCCCTTCATACCGCCCGCGTTTAAACCATGAAGAGATACTTAAGCATCAACCAAAGCTGGGTGGGGTTATGCTATTGCTATACGATAAGTCAGGCGAATTAAACATCGTCTTTACCCTACGTAAGCAGTATGATGGCGTACACAGTGGACAAATGAGTTTCCCGGGCGGGAAAAAAGATATCGGCGACAACGATATGATTGAAACCGCTTTAAGGGAAACTAAAGAAGAAATTGGAGTGGGGAGAGAAAAGATTAAAGTAATGGGCAAATTAAGCGAACTCTACATTCCCCCCAGCAATTTTTTGGTATACCCGGTAGTTGGGTTTGCTGAGCAAATTGAAGGATTCAATCCTCAAAAAGAAGAAGTTGAAAGAATTGTCGAAATACCGGTATCGTTCTTTTTAGATAAAGCAAACATCAATTTGCGCACTGAAATAAAGTTGTTTAATGGCACCGTGGTAAACGTGCCCGCCTATGTATTTGGGCAATATATTATCTGGGGAGCTACGGCCATTATACTGAGTGAGTTTACTTATATCCTTGAGCGGTTAAGCGAATAATTTAGTTGTGACAACTTTTGAAGGGTACACTTTTAATGTCTGAAACTCAAAATTGGGTAATGGTGCCAAAAATAGTTGGTGATTATCTGAGAGATTCTTTTTAACCTTCCGTCGTAAATCAGAAGAGGAAGTAGGCTCTGCTGGAGAGCAACCTATCAGCAATAAGATTTACCAACTTCGATAGCGTCCTGAGCAATCAGGACGTTTTCATTTTAAGCTATCGTTGTTGTAAATGGCTTTTAAAACTCATTGATTTTTAAGAAAGAGATACCACTTAATAAAGTTCTTCCTATGCTGCTTAGAAAGTCCTCTATGAAGCGTAACATGGCTTTTTAGATGTCCAAAAAAGGATTCAAGCCCGTTCGTGGATTTAGGTATTCGTTCGTTGTGTAAATAATGGAATAGATCGGGCAGTGCATTTATAATCGTGAAGTAGGAACGCCTTAGAAACTTGTGTTTATACCAATAACGATTTGTGGTTCCGTTAAAGCTCTTTTCCTTCAGATAGGATTCATACTGGCCATACCAATCTGCTAAACTATGCAGCCATAGATTACACTCTTGATCCTTGGTTATAAGGTGAAGCTTCCCAACGATCCTTCTAAGATTAACTCCTGCTTCGCTTTTAGGTCGCATCGTCAACCATATCCGGCACATACGCTGTATATGGACGGTACACCTTTGGACTGTTACATGATGGCAAACTTTACGAACTGCTTTTAAAAGTGCTTTATGTCCATCACAAGTAATACTTTCAATCTGAACACCTAAAGCAAGTAGATTTTCTAAATCCTCCTTTAACTCCTCGTACCATTCTCCGTTTGTCAGACGATAAAGTTGAGT
>Ga0206867_1105_pt1 | contig 18774 bp, 17 predicted proteins | sample Alteio_BWOrgCont_37_FD_152905 | JGI IMG/M metagenome (GOLD analysis project Ga0206867, IMG submission 152905) | Enriched cells from forest soil in Barre Woods Harvard Forest LTER site, Petersham, Massachusetts, United States -... | ecosystem: Environmental > Terrestrial > Soil > Temperate forest >...
TTCTCAGCCTCTGCGATCAGCTTTCTAAACGCGTCCACGGCAGGAACACCCGGAGAGCGAAGCGCATCCTTCGCGCTGTAACGCCACACCGCGGGAGAGTCGAGCGCATCGTCGCGCTTGCCTCGATAGACCACAAACATGTCCTGGGATTGCCCAACCTCTTCCTGCGGACTAGGAGTCCGGGGTTGAGGATTGGTTGGATCGCCTATCTGCCCGGGATTGCCCGTGTGGCCTCCCATCCCGATTCCCGAATCTGTGGGTTCAAGAACGACGGGGCGATTGTTGATCGGCACGCCGCCGATCGTCTGCTGAGCGATCTTTCCATTCCCCTTGCGAACGGAAATGATCAGATCGGCAGTTGAGGCGTCCGGCGCGATGGTGAAACGGCCCCAGTTCATCAGGGCTTTCTCCACGTCCTCCTGGGCGGTGCGGTTGGCCATGGGAGCTTCGAGAGCCAACCCGGCGTCGGGATCGACGACGACCAGCACGGTCCTGGCCTCAAGAACGTCGGCGGGGAGCAGGACCTTCTTCTTGTCCTTGCCAACCGCAACCAGACAGTACAGCAGCAATACGGAAAGTGCGAGGCTCCTGTGATACCGCATGAAACGCCTCCCAAGATGGAAGCAAGTCTAGTCCATCCGAGGCCCGTTTGGCTCGGTCTGTTGGAATCAGTTCTCCAACATCTTGATTGCTTCCACGAGGCTCCTCCGCATGCGCCGGAATGACTCGGCGAGGGTGGCGATTTCGTCCTTTCCGGATGCCTCGAAGTCGGGAACGGCGAGGTTGCCGAGACTTACTTCGCTGGCGATGTTCGACAACAGGTTCACGGGCCGGATGACCAGGTACATGAGGAGAACATTGATGGCGGCAATGAGGACGACAAAGACCGCTGCGAGCGACAGCATGAAGGCCGTAAAGGCATGATTCGCCCGCTGAATCGGCAACTGCATGGGGGCGGTGATAATCTGCGCCGCCACGATATCGTTCACCTTCCAGCCGAAGCCATTGGCGCTTCCATACTGCTCGATGACGGTGCGGGGCGCGCGATCCGGAGTATCGTGGCAATCAAGGCACGCGGGGTCGGAAATCTTGAGCGGCTTGGCAATGTAGAGCGCCCGGCCTGCGGGCGTGTCCCGTTCATCCACGACCTCGGTCTTGTCGGGGGCCTGCCGGAAGAGGCGAACGATGTCCGCCTCCCAGTCCGTGGCGCGATCGCTGGGATTGGTGGGATTGAGCGTCGCTTCCTTGTATGAGTATTCTGGATATTTCTTGCGGAGAAGCTTGAAGTACTCGTTCGCCGAATACGCCGACACCGACTGCGGCATGAAGGTGTAGGTCATCTGCGTCTTCAGAAGGGGCTTGATCTGCGTACTCGTGTAGGTGCGCACGGCAGACGCGCTCTCGATCATGATGCGCGCATTCTCTTCGATCTCCGCCTTGGCATTGCGCTGCAGCAGCGCGTGGGTGAAAAATCCGGCCAGGACAAATGCGATGGCGAAGACCAGGGACAGGACGAGGTTAAACTTGACGATCAGTTTCATAGGATTTCTCACCCGTTGAAGAATTGGCGTTTGGCCGCTGCATGCGTTGGGTTTATTGGGGGTGCAAGACTGGTTCCCACTCCGGAAGCGCCGCGAGATGGGCCTCAATTGCCTGGCGAAAAGCGCTGTCCTGAAGGCGCGGCTTGAAACGCGCTACCAAGCCCCTGCCCCAGCTGGAAGTAAGCCAGCGCTCGATTTCGGCGTAGGAGACCTCATGGTCGCTCTTGGGGACGGGCGGCTTGGCGCCGGCGAAGCGAGATAAACGAGAAGGAAACTCATCGCGAAAGGACACCGGCATCCCGCCGATGAATTCACCCGAGGGGCGGCCCGCCGCGGCGATGGGCTTCCCTGCTTTGCGGGTAAAGAAAATCTTTTCGGTGGAACTGGGCGTCCCGGGTGCGCTGCTGGCGCCGACGGAGGCGGTTCCCCGTTACACAAAGACCTCGGCAGCATCGGCTGTGGCGTGCAGCAGCACGTTGCCGCCCTTGCTTGTGGCTGTTACGAGGGGGCTGGAATAGCGATAAGTCCCCGCCGTCGTTTCGCCCTTGAGCCATCCGGTCAGCATGGCCATTTCCCCCGCGACCGCACTCTGGTTGAGGAGCAAAACCTGGGTCGAAGGTCCGAGTTCGATGATGGCGCCACCGGTGAACTCCAGTTGCGCCTGCGCCGTCGGCGCCGGCCCGGTCTCGAGGATGTCGCCCTGGCGGAGCCGCATGCCCTCAACGCCCTGCAGCACCGATACGTTCCGGATCACATGCAACGGAGTGTCTTTGAGCAGCGTGATAGTGCCTACCTCTTGCGAGTGCGCATAAAGCGACACGAGGAGGGCAAGAATCGGCAACAAGAAAAGGCGTCGGACCCGCACGCCAACAGATTGGATGGGCATGTGTTTGCTGGGTAGACCGGAGCTTCATGGTAAGAACGACGCGAAGCCCTGTCAAGGGACGAGCGGCGCGTGATCCCACGTGCGCCAGCCGGAGGCCGTGCCGGCGTTACTGCGCCGGCGGCTTAGACGAGGCGGTGGGCTTGGGAGATCCGGCACCCGAGCGGGGCGGCGCGTCCGGAGTCTTTTGCGGGGAGGTTTCGGCGGGCTTTTCCGGTTGTGCCTGGGCCGCGGCCTTCTGCCGCTGATCGGCGGCTTTCAGCAACTGTTCCTCGCGCCGTGTCTTTTCGGCTGCCGCATCGGCGTCGGTGACGTAGCGAAACACCTGCAGCCGTCCCGGCTCCTGCTCGGTGGTGAAAACGCGGTTCTGCTTGTCGATCGCGACACCCACCAGCGCCTTGAACTGGCCGGGGAGCTCTCCGTGGCCGGTCCCGATATAGGTGAGCAGCTGGCCTTCGCGATTGAAGACCTGAAGGCGGTCCTGGACGGCATCGGCTACCCAGATGTGCCCGTCGCCATCGACTGCGATGCCTTTGGGCCGGGAGAAGTATCCGGCACCATCGCCCGCCTTGCCGAATTGGCTGATAAACGTTCCGTCGGCATCGAAAATCTCCACCCGATTGTTGAGGGTGTCAGTCACATACACGTTGCCGTCGCCGTCTACCGCGACTCCCTGGGGTGCGCCAAAATCGCCCGGGGTCGTGAGGAAGTGATTTTTGCCGCCGGTTCCGATGCGGCGGAGCAGTTTGAGAGTGTCCGCGTCAAAGACGATGACCTGGTCTTGCTGGGTGTCAACCACGTAGAGAAATCGGTTAGACGTGTCGATGGCGAGGCCGACCGGATCCACGAGCCCATCGGTGATCTGGTTTTCCACCTCGTGCTTGGGGTTAAGTATGAGGACCCGGCGCATCTTGCCGTCGGAGACGAAGAGCCGGTCGTCGTCATCGATGGCCAGGCCGTTGATCCAGCCGAAGTGCGCCTCCGCGCCATTCCGGATGAGCTGCGTATCGTGGGTTTCAACATTGAAGATGAAGATGGCCCCGACTCTCTGATCGGCCACGTATACCAGCCCTTTGGAATCGGTGGCGATTCCATAGGGTCCGATGAGCTGGAAGGGAAAACTCTTGGGATTGAATTTTTCGTCCTGGGACTGGCCGCCGGCAAGGCGATCCATCCAGGTTGCCTTGGGCTTGGCGGTGGGCTCCTGGGTGTAATCGATCTTGGAGCCGGCAAGGTAATCAACCCAGCGAACACGCCCGATGCTGGGCGGGCTAGGCCAGACCAGCTTGGTGGGATCATAGGCAAATTTGCGCGGGCCCAACTGGGGTACCGCGGAGGCATCTGCCTTTTTCTTCGCTGCATTGGCCGAAAACGGCAATGTCAGCCCCATTATGAGCAGGAGCAGAACCAGCAACGGATTGGAAGGGCGCATGGCAAGGAAGGGGAAATGCATTATCTGATCCTCCGTTAATTCCCAGGGGAAATCGTCTCTTTCATGTTGAGTCTGTTCTTGTGGCAGCTGTCACAGAACTCCATGTTGTTGGATTGGTCTTTCACCAGTAGATCGGGCTGAGCAGAAGCGTGCGCCTGGTGGCAGGAAAGACAGCTAAGCGGCGTCTTTACTTTGCTCTGGTCGGCCGGGTCCATCACGTCCGACACGGGGTGATACTCCACCGGGTGTCCGAGGCCAAAGCGCAGAGGCAGGATGGCTACCTTGTTCTTCTTGTAGTAATCGTCAGGGAGTTTCACCGTGCCGTTGAAGATGGTGAGCAGATGGTCGGCTTCGTCCCGCTGCGGAACAGAATCGGGACCGTGGCACTCCAGGCACAGCGCATTGCCCTTGGCGCGCAGGAGATGATCGTTATCGCCGCCATGCGGCGTGTGGCACGTGGAGCAGCCCTGGGTGAAAGCGGGCTGATGGTGTACCGCCTTCTTGCGCAATTCATCGATGTCGCTGTGGCATCCCAGGCATATGGCGACTGAGTCGGTCTTGGGCAGCCCGGGCTGGTTGCTGGCGTGAGGGCTGTGGCAGTCGGTGCAATCGCCGGATGCGCCCGGATGCTGCACCTTCGCCGTGTCGATCAACTTGGCCTTGTCGTCGTGGCAGGTAACGCAAACAGACTTGGCGTCCTTCTGTGTCAGCACGACTTTTCCGTCTTTGGCCGGAGCGTGGCAGGCGTCGCAGCTCTTGTCGGCAAACGGCACGTGCATGAACTTTGCCATTAATTTGGGAGATGCCGACTGGTGCGGATCGTGGCACTCGACGCAGTTGGCCGTAGCGAAAGGCTGATTCTGGTGAGCCTTCTGCAGGCTTTCATCCTTGGGATCGTGGCAATCCAGACAAAGCGCAGGAGCTGCCTTGGTCAAATGGAACCGGTTCTCCGGAGTGGGGTCGGCGCCCGTCTTGTGGGTGAGATGGCACGTATCACAGCCCATCTCGAGGGCGGCGTGAACGCTGCCGGTCTTGGGCACATTCAGACCCGTCTGGTGACAAGTGCTGCAGAGGTTCTCTTTTTCTCCGCCTGACACGGGTTTGAGGAGCTGGTTCTTGTTGTCGCTGGCGTGGGGATCGTGGCAGGTAAGGCAGTCGCGAACCGCGGGGGGGACCGTTCCCTTGATATCGGCTGCTTTCTTATCGGCGTGACAGGTGAGACAGAGAGCATACGGAGTGGCCGTGATCAGCTTGACGCGCGTGACATCTTTATTGACCCGGATCTCATGGCAGCTCAAACATCCGGTCGCCATGGCGGAATGAACGGACTTGCCCTTGTTCTTGTCCTGGTGGCACTCAAGGCACTTGGCGGCATCGGTGTTCTTCTCCAGCGGGACGGGATGAACTGCTGCGAATGCGCCTGGCGTCAACAACATGGCCAGCGCGAGGCAGATCCAAAGTGGTACACCAAAACGCGGGCCGCTTTGATCAAAGGCCGTTTTGCAGCAGACGCGTTGGGGAAGCAGTCTCATGCGGACTCCGAGGGGGATGTTGGACCACTTTCGCTGTCAGGCACCTGTTGCAACATCCACCTGATCGAATAGACCGAAGTAACCTGGCAGGAATATTAGATATGGAACGGATAACCCCAATCGGTGATTAAGATCACATAATCGTTTTCCTCGCGTGTGGCTCTTGGATGGCGCGTCCTCGTGCGTGACGGGGGCACTTGCACAAGCCCATTTTCGCGTGTCGCGAGCTGAGGCAGTCCTTAGAGCTTCAAAGAAGCCCGCCGATGAGAAAAGTACGCAAACAGGAGGTTCTGCTTCATGAAGCGTGCTTTTCTCATCGTGGTGCTATGTCTGGCCGCTGCCGGGTTGGCCCAGGCCCAGATTACGAAGCCCTCGACGACTGCGCTGGGAGCCCACCTCAACTATGGACGCGGCTGCGCGGCGTGCCACTCCCCACACAGTGGCGGCTTCCGCAACAGCAATGCGAACGCGGCCGATTCCTCCTCGATCACGGGAGCTCTATGGGGCGAGAACGTCAGCAGTCTCTACGGAAGGACCGTTTCGTCGGGAGGTGGCAAATTCGTGGAAGTGCTGCCGGCGAGTTTGTCGGCTACAACGCCGGATGTTACAGGCATGATGACCTGTCTGGGCTGCCACGATGGCAACTATGCGCCGAAGGCGATGATGAAAAATAAAATTTTCGAGTCTCTGCCTGCAACCTATGGAACGTACAACACTGTTCCGACCCTGATAGGATGCAGCGACGGAGGAGCGGGAAGCTATCTGAACGAACACCCGATGGGGCTGAGCGCCAGGATCAATTGCGGAGGCGAGAACCGGGATTGCGCCGAGGTCAACGGGATGATCAGCATGCAAGGGCCGGTTTCGCCACCACGGCATTCGACAACGGGGTTCCGGAATTCAAGATCCGGCAGCAGACGGGGCACAAAACCTCACGCATGCTGGAGAAATACATCCGGTCCGAACAGAAGGCGCGACAGGAAGCGGCTTCGAGTCTTGGCCTCTAATGTACACAGGAGTGTACGAGAGTGTAGTCCACATTGAATCGCGGCACTTGCCGACAAATGTCGCATCTCGCGGGTGGCCGTCTTGTCGCAGGGCACGACTTTAGACCCGCCCTTTCACGGCGATAACACGGGTTCAAATCCCGTGCGGGGATGCCAATCGAATCAATAACTTGCGTGAGCTTTAACCGACGATTTCCATAAAGTGGTGACTCTACGGTGACAAGATAGAGCATTTTTCAAGTCTTGAGCATCCAATAAGGTGGGTAGGGATTGAGGTAATTGTTATGCGCTTGCCGATATAGATTGAAGAAAATGATCCACCCGGGGTAAAATCCGAAAGCGGAGGAAGATTACCATGAGATTCATAATCAAATTGACGTTGAGCGGTGGGCAAGAGAGCTAACGTCACGTCCTTTCGACGCCGGATGTCCCGGTGGACTGCTCTAGCTGTCTAGGAGGGTACGATCTCTCGATCCAAAGTCTTGTTTTGTACAGAGCTGAGGGGAGGGCTGAGTCTAGAACAAATGTAAACGACTGTCCAGGCGGAGCGACGCGAGGTGGTGCTGAAAACAAGTCTCCTCGACTTTGACACTTGAACCTCTGGCTCTCTCCCTCGTGAATTATATTGCCGTAAATGACTTGAAAATGCTCGTCCGAACGCGGCTCCACGAAAATATAGTCACCTTCCTTGTTCCGATTCCCTTCTGAGAATGTAAATGTAGTGGTCGCACGCAGACAGGGATGTGTGAATTTAATGTCGTATGGGTATTCCGCGTGCTCCTCCCAATTTTCCGGCAGAACAAACGTGCCCGGATTGGTCCTAAGTCGCACCGACCAGAGGATGAGTACTGCCTTTTCTGCGGCGTCTTTTTGGGGGAGATCTCCTCTGAAGTTTAACTTCACAGTAAGGGTTGAAACCGGACGAGTACCCGCTGTCGGTGGAGTCGATGAATCTGGATCCGTTATGGTAACGGCTGCCGTGAAAAATTTGCTGTCGAGCTCTTTCGCACCTACGAAGTTCCATTTGCTCGGATCGTCAGAATAAAAGAGTTCCTCCCATGCTTTTAGGAGCGACTGCGTGATCCTCTCACCTATTAACGGCACTTCAAATGCCCACCATCTTGTATCTTGTGAGTTCCGTAGAATCAACCTTTGTTTGGTTTCAGCAATGTAGCCATTTTCAAACGAGAAGATCCTGGAAACGGCGGACCGAGGGGTGATCAAGTATGCGAGGAATTTCGAGTCAACCTCGGCTGAGCCATCTTTGTGAATGATGATTTTAAGGTCGGTGATAGGGCTCCCGTATCCATAGCGCTTAAGCGAGTCTGAGAAAAAGCTGAATTCACTCGGCGGTAAATACCTGGATTTCCTGGATTCCTTTAATAGGAGCAGTGCGGTGTGATTCGCAATCGCGGCGGGGTATTGAAGACCAAGAATCCGCATTATCCGCCAGGCGGACTCGACGATTTGTACGGAAAACTGGATGACGGAATAACGTAAGAACTGGACTGAATTCCTCCGGGCGACGTGTTTTCCAGGCCCCTCTGCCAGCCAAACGAATGGAAAAGTGGAGAGTATCAGCGATAGAGCGATTCGAATGAAATGTCCGAGTGGCTTTTCGCCGTCAATGTCGATCGCCTGGATAGGCGAACCGTTTACAAGACCGACCACAGGTATGAAATAGTGATCACTTTCCATCATCAGAGTCGCAATCACTACTAAAGCGACCGCTAGCCACTCTCGGGTCTCAAAGAACGCATCCTCCTCCTTTGATAGACGCTGGAACAGATTCCCCACTGGTGCGCTCAACTGATGTTCGTCTTTGTCTCGCAATTCACTGACCGCAGCTTCCAGACCCTCCAAAATGAATGTCGCAGTTAGTAGCACAACTGCAGCGATCCCAAAACCGAACGCCCGCCAAACTCCTCCATTTTGATGGAGAACGGTCGCGATCCAGATAACTGACGCACAACCGACTAGGGTAGTCCACAATGCCACATAAAAGCCCATTCCCCAGTTCAAACTCTGCCTGCTTGCTCGGTTAGTGGCACGGAACAAGCGTGCTACAGCATATGCCAAAGCAATGACAAAGAGCGCAAGAATTAGAGGCGTCCCGAGAAATGGAGAGATATTGATCGTCTTCACCTCGCCGCAATGGGAATGGTTCAATACTGACTGAATTTACCAGATTCTTGGATTAAGGCCCCAGACAACTGTCTGGCGTCAAGCAAAAGTTCCCGGAATGAATAGTTGCCGCCGAACAACGCCCCCTGCGCAACTCGTCCGAAGCAATCGAGGATCTTCCTGATTCCTTAAGCGAGTTTTCTGTTCCTTTGCTCCCCGAATGCCGGCTTCTACTCGTCGTGGTCGATTCCATGTTAAGAACCGGGTTTACAAGAGATGAAATCGCAAAAAAATCGCCGACAGCAACCTCCTGCGCGTGTTTGCCGAAGCCGTCAGGAAATAGGCGATGAGACAAATTGGGACATGCTGAATTCGCGACAGCGTGCATGTTCGGCCAGAATTCTTGTCGCCTAAGAGGTTGGCCGCCACAAATGGCTGCTCCGAAAGCGCGTGGTGCGTACAGTGCGCTTGGCCAATGAGCAAATATTTAGGTCAACCCAGCAAGTAAAGGCGCATGCGTTTTGAGTTTTGTTCTAGCCTTCACTGGCATGGCGTTTCTACTTATTTGCCGGTTTAGGTTGTGGTTTCGGCACGGCCGGAGTAGAAGTGTGATCTTCCGCTGGCTTCGCAGGAGCCTGATCTTCGGGTTTCTTGGGCGTTTCAGTCTTCGACTGTACCGTCGGCGCTCCCTCGAGAATCTTTTGGGCTTGGTGCCAGCTGTTAAGGAGATACTTTTCATCTGCTGGTTTTCTGTCGCTATGACGGTAGTCGGGGTTGTAAGCCCAAACCACCGAAAATTCCGCCGGTTTGCGGTAGCAACGCAGGATAGCCCAACTGCTGGATACAATGGAATGTTGGTAGATCAATGTAATTCTGAAAATGACTGGCGACAAAGCCGCCAGTTTGCATAACTACAACGAGAGCGATCGGCTCATGATCGGCTTTCTCAACTTTCAACGGATTGTCTTGTGCCGTTATCGAAGAATTCGAAATCGCCAGGGTACAAATGAGTTACGAAGTCCCCCGAAGAACTCTGAACGAGCGCCGGAACAGTGACCATCGTTGAAGTAGACCTTAGGACGGATGCCGAGGTCGGAGCAGTGTTGGACGCGCTCTGTGCTACGGCTGCAAGGGACACCATGAGGGGCACAGATCTGAGGATTGTTCTCGTCAAAACTCGCTCTTCTCCTTTCTTCCGTGTTGATTGCGCCAGAAAAAAAGGAACAATCCGGTTCGATCTTCCTCAGTTGGGCGAGGGCTGCCCCAGGTGATCGATCACAATCACATCCACGGGGCCTCTTTGGGACTCCACTTTCAAACCTAACTGTTCTTGCAGTGCCGTGAAAAGTGATGGAACGGAAGTTTCAGAAGGAGCGGTATTGCCGACTCCAGATCGGCCGCTAGAAGAATTCGCTCCCGAATCCTCATCAGGTTTCCATTCGAGCGTGTAATCGTATTTGCCGGTCAATTCTGTTTTATCCACGACTGTACTGTTAAGAGCCGACGAAATCACTCGAATCAGAGACTCGATCGAAGCTCCCCTGGCCACTACGCGATTCGTTACAACCCCGACCACCGCTGGTGGCTCCGGTGGCTCCGGTTTAGCGTCAAGTTCCTCCAACTTCGATGCACGCAGTTTGGGACCGCTATTCGCAATTAAAAGTGCATACACGTCTTCTTTGGTCTCGTGGTGAAACCTCAACCCAAAACGCTCTTCGAAAACTGGACGCAGCATCGCCCAGCGCTGTGAATGATTGAGTTGTTTCAGCTTTGGCACGTCGTCAGTGTCCACCTTCGCTTGAATATAGAATCGATCCGATATGACCCATTCGGGCATTCCTACTATCTGGTCATCCGGCACCCCGAGCGCCAGGCTAAGCATCTGCAGCGACGTACCTGTGGCGTTGATGCCATCAGGAGTGACGATGATTTCGAGCTTGTCGGTCAGAGATTTATTGGGCTTGATCCATCGTATAGAAACATCAGCAAACTTCAGCTGTTTGGTATCTTCAGTCGTGTCATCGGTTCGGATTTGAGCTGCGTGTACGACACCGAACGTAACCGGGACCGCGAGTGATGCTAATCCAGCCGCGCCAAGCAGAAGTTTTCTGCCAAAATTCAACTTGTGTGCAACATGGTCGGTCATGATCCGGACTATCCGCTTTTTTAGGTTGGCGCCGCTAATACCCGACACGCATTTTAGAGGCGACTCCGCGCAGAATCGGCACGCCTTAAGCAAGCTGTCGGCATAAACTTCAGGCCTGGCTGCCAGTTGTACCACCGCCTCATCGCACGCGCGCTCACGTTCTTCCAGCATGCGGGACTCCATCCACCACACCATGGGGTGGAACCAGAACACAGCCTCTACCACCATATGGATCGACGCGGTCAGGTTGTCATGGCGTCGCACGTGCATTAGCTCATGCGCCAAGATGGCCTCTAAATGTTCATTCTCCAGGCGTGCGCTGAGCCCCTCAGGCCACAGCATCACCGGGCGGAAGATGCCGAATATCCCTGGTTCCATCATGTTCCGGGACCGTAACACTGGGATTTGTCCGCGCAGTCTCGCGAGAGTCTCCAACCGCCGCAGCATTTCCACTTCTCGCCCGTTATTAACTAGCGCGGCGCTTCGCAGCGCCCTATGGATTTGCCTCCATCGCACACACCAGACTAGCAATACCGTCATGACACCGAATACCCAAAGCCCCGCGAGCATTTGAGGAAGCAGCGCTGCGAAATGCTCCGACAGGCTCTGAGCATTCGTTGTGTGATAAATCGGCAAACCTGTGAACGGTTGACCGACAGCCTCCACCGCCGAAGAGAACGTGGGTTGCAATGAGATGGCAGCGTGCTGCGGCTTCGGCAAAAAATTGCCAAGATCAATGAGAAGCGAAAATGGAATAAGGAACTTGACCGACGCTGCTACCCAAAGCCCATACCGCACCTGCGCCCGGTTCCGGCGCATTAGCAACGCCATCAACCACACTGCCACGACGAAGACCGACGACTGCCAAAGATGGTTCGCAACCGCTGTCCCCAAGCCCGTCTCGATAGAAAGCAGGTGCCCGGTCATGCCTTATCTCCTTCCTTTAATCCCTTCAGCGTCTTCTCGGCGTATTCGACATCTTCAAGAGTTAGCTTGCCAGCTCCGATGAGATGCGCCACAACCGGGCGGGACTCTCCTCCAAACATGGCGAGCAGGTCATCCACGAGCCTCCGCTGGGCCGTGTCTCGCGAAACATTGGCCGCGAATATATGGAAGTTGCCTACCTTACGGATGCGACGTACTACCTTCTTCGCTTCCATTCGGTAAATCATTTTTTGGACAGTCGTGTACCCAGGTCGCTTCTTTTCTGGAAAGGCCTCCTGCATCTCCCGAATGGATGCTTCGCCCTGATTCCAAAGCGTCTCTATAATCTGAATCTCAAGCTTGGTCAATCGAGTTACGGCCATGTCTATGACTCCCGTCATTTTCTTTACGACACGTGTCAGTGATGGTAATGATGTAATTTGCGCGTGTCAAGAGCGGGACGCCAGGATCAGCCATGATCCCGGCGTGGATGGACACTTTGCATCCTCTCTGACCGCCGGGATGGCAGGATTTCATTGCATTGGGTGGCTGCATAATGTTTAACCCCGTGGCAGCACTGGATCGTAACGAGTGGCAGAATTCATTTCATTCAGCACCAACGGGTCAATCACGCCAGAAGTCTTTGAATCGATCCGGTGCCAGCTCGGTATAGCGGGTGGTGTTCTGGATGTTGCGGTGTCCCAGGTATTGTTGGATCGCCCGCGTATCCTGCCCGTCGTTGGCCAGTTTGTATCCTGTGGCGTGGCGCAGCATATGTGGGTGAACCTGGAACGCGATGCCGGCCTCGCGCCCAGCCCGGTTGACGATCTTGCGTATTGCATCGACGGTGAGCGGAGCCTTGCGCTCGCTGACAAACACGTAGGCCGTGTGCGGGTAGTCCCGTTGCAGTCGGCGCAGGGTGCGCAACTCGGGCCCACGCAGGGGATGAACCGAGGCGATGCCATTCTTGCGTCGCGCGACGTGAAGCAGGCCTTGCTGTAGGTCTACCTGATCCCAGCGCAAGCTTACCAGTTCGGATACTCGCAGGCCATGGCGGTAGGCGACCAGGATCAAGGTCGCGTCCCGCGTGCCGTGGCGACCGACGTGCGCCGCCGTTTTCATCAGGGCTGTCACCTCGGCATCGGTCAGGTATTCCCGGCTCCGATAGACGGCATTCGCCAGGCGCAGAGGAACTTTCCGTTTTTCGATGGTTGGCGCTGCTGAAATTTGGGGCGCATGACCCGCGTTTTTGCTCATGACAAGAATTTATACTTTCCGTATATCAATTATTAAATGGAAAGTTTTGAGAACTGGAGCACGCGTCCGTGATGGCGACCCAAAGCGATCGACTGGCCATCCTGTCGGACACTGAGCAGTTCGCCCTGTACGGGCTGCCGGACTTCGACGATGGGCAGCGATCGGAATATCTGTCGCTGTGCGAAGAGGAACTGGCCCTCGCCAGTAGTCGTCCCAGCTCTCACGCTCAAGTGTATTGCGCCTTGCAGATCGGATACTTCAAGGCCAAACATGCCTTCTTCCGTTTCACTTGGGACGACGTCCAAGACGATAGCGCTTTCGTCGAGACCCGCTATTTCAACGGCCGCACATTTGAGTCATTCCCGATCACGAAGCACGAATACTTCGCTCAGCGCGCCTTGATTGCAGAGTTGTTCACTTATCAGCTATGGTCGGCGGACTTTCTCCAGCGGCTCCGGCAACAAGCTGACCAGATCGTTCGTCGAGATGTGACTCCCGGCTTTATCGTGACCGAGTTGATAGCCCACCTCAACGAGCACAAGATCGTCCGGCCCGGCTACACAACACTGCAGACGCTGATCAGTGAGACCTTGTCTGCCGAGCGCCAGCGCTTGGGGTGCCTCCTCGCCGGCGTACTGGATGAAGCGGCCAAGGATGCACTTGCGCAACTCCTGGTACGTGACGACACTCTGTCCGAACTGGCCGCTCTCAAGCAAGACGCGAAGGACTTCGGATGGCGGCAGATGGCGCGCGAGCGGGAGAAGCGCGCCAAGCTGGAGGTGATCTACTGGATAGCTAAGGATCTTCTGCCTAAGCTCGCAATCTCACAGCAGAATCTGCATTATTACGCGGATCTCGCTATTTTTTATACCGTCTACGACCTGCGCCGTCTCAAGTGCGAGCAGACCCATTTGTACCTCCTGTGCTACGCATGGCAGCGCTATCGCCAGTTAACCGACAATCTTGTCGATGCTTCGGGATACCACATGAAGCAGTTCGAGGACGAGAGCAAGGTGAGGACGAACAAGCATTTCGTTGCGGAGCAGGTGAGACGCCAGCAGGAAACGCCACAGGTTGGGCGCTTGTTGCTCCTCTTTGTTGACGAGACGGTGGCCGATGCCACGCCCTTTGGAGATGTGCGCCAGCGGGCGTTCAAGATCATGGCCAAGAATGCGCTGGAAAGCGCCGGCCAACTTGCCGAAAATTCTCAACGCCATATCTTGAGCATTGAATGAGGAATTGAAGATCGTTGGGGCCGTCTACTATACGCCAATAATGCTCGGTGGGGACGGAGTAGCGTTCAATCTGGAGCAATCCTATGAGAGTTCGGGATTTGGAAAATTGGCCGCCAGAACCTTCTGGAGCCTATAAAGCGACGTCTGTTTTGCCTTCAGCAGAACAGGCGATAATTCAAAAAGTTCTGCACATGTTTGATATTTGGATCACGTTCAGCTGTGGGTTTGAAGGGAAAGACCACACCTACGATTTTCAATCTCTCGATAATGGAACGCCACCTCGGCTCAAAGTAATTCTGGAAGATAACATCGGTAAGAGTCTTTTTTCCATCGGCGAAATTGAGATACCAAAACCTTTACCTGTGTGGAACGATGCCGAGCGCGAGGATGAATCGCGTGAGGATGACGTATAAAACCCAGATATCGTTCAATTTTGGTGAGCATCCGAATCTCGCGTAGTCAGTCAAACCTGTCGAGATTGTCGGGTGTGTTCGGACGGGCCCCCGTCCAAATTGATGAGCGCGTTTATCAGACGGCTTACTCCGGCTGGCCAATACCAGCCGGAGCTGCCTCAATCCAGGAACGGCTTCGCCTCGGCCGCCTGAAAGCCGTCTCTTGTGACCCGCCGAGTTGATACTATTGGCCATCGTTGCCAAAAGGTTGGAATCTGCGGGAAACAGCGTATTGAGGTCGGTCATCACGCCGTCCTGCCAGATGAAGGCGTGCGACCAGTTGAAGCCGGAATTTAAGGTGCTTCCTACCACTTGGCCCCGATTGTTGATGCGGCTGGCTATAGCGGAAAAATCTCCCGGCAGAGTCCGGAGGTTTGTGATTACGCCGTTCTGCCAACCCGATCAAGGGGCCGCTGTTCCGCGCGATGACGAAAGAGCGCGGCTTCGGCAAAAACCAACTGAGCCGGATCGACGCCTTCCGCATGGTCAAGCGCCGATGCGCGGCTGCCGGGGCCTTGGCAACGCGCCGAACTGCCATACCTTCCGTGCGACAGCAATCACGGGCCTATCTGCTTAACGGCGGCAATATCGAAGACGCGCAAGCCATCGCGGCGCATGAGAGCCCGCGCACGACGAAGCTCTATGACCGCATGAGTGATGAAATCACGGTCGATGAAGTCGAGCGGATCGGGATCTAGCCGACGCGTTGGTGCCGTCGTCTGGGAGAAGACGGGTCTGGCCGATCTGATCAACATTGGCATTGAGGAGTTGCTTCGTCAGAGCTTCGAGTGCCGGGGTTCACCGCAGCTCTTTTGACGAAGAGAATCAATCTCTTCATCGGCTCACCCAGGTATCCCGAAGCTTATGTATGCTTCGTCGGTGTAGAAGCCCAGCCCCATGCCATTTGGATAGTGGTTGTGGGAGAATTGTCCGATAGCGTCTGCCAGAGCAAGTTTCTTAAAGGGAATATGGATAACGTGTCCGGTTTTGTTATTGATGCGCTGGGCGAGTGCCTCTGGCCAAAAGCCCGATAGGTGAGCGGGGCTTCGTATTGGTGAACTCGTGATCGCTGCGGTGTAGACCGCGATTATTGGTAGTTCGTAGCTGTCAATCGCCTGTTCGATCTCAAAAGGCACCCAGTCGGTATCGAAGCGCGTAGTTGTGCCGATCACCAACGCCATGTTTTTAGAATTGCGCAAGCGCTCGAGAAGCGAATTGCGAAGTGTTGATCGAAGGCTGGAGTCGCGAACGGCCGCTGCCTTCTGATGGCTGTTAATCATCGTGAACTCGTCGTCTGTTTTGGCCGTCCACGCCTTTAGCAAGTTGTAGTACGAAATGTCGGATTCTCCAGGAACATTGGTTCCATTCGCGTGGAATGCTACATAGGTCCCGTTGCGGTAAGCCATCAGTCCCTCCCCTTCTCGAAACGGGACTTGAAATCCCGAAGATCGACATCTTTGAACCGGCTCTTGTGGAGAACCACGCGGATAATTCGCGTGACTTGCCTAGTCTTCGTCTCAGTGATTGCAGTGAGGACGATCAGGTTCAGCAAGTCATTGGTGGGTAGACCCATTCCAGAAAGCCCCCCTCCTACAAGTGGAATGTTAACGGGATATCCGTTGGCCTCGTTCCTCGCACGCTTCCAAAGGTCATGAAGAGCCTTGGACATGAACTCGACATTGCTATATGCCTTGCAGGTGCTCGGCTCGGTTTTTGCCAACGCGAATATGATGTACCTATCATCATTGACTGGGATCAAAGCTGTTGTACCGATCGGGTAGCACTCTTGCTTCCCTTGAATCTTCTCCAGGTTGATGTGGCTCGTTGTGCCGGCAAGCTCTTTATTGACGAGAGAGTCGAAGTCCCTCGTATGACCGCCAAAACATTTTTGCAAAAAAATACCATGCAGACTGAGCGGACTTACGGGCTTCCCTAGTTCGCTGTCGAAAAACTCATTCACGGCAATCGCCCGGATGCCATCCTGAATGAATAGATCACCGAACATGATTTCTATGCAAGTGTCGCAATTTGCAACAGCCAGGACTACATGGGAGGGCTTCCAGACCTTCCAGAGGCCATACATTAAGCTTGCAAGAATCATAGCGACGAGCGGCCAAGGGCCTTCTATTTTGAGGCTCGGAAAAAACTGAGTCGTGATCTTCACGACTGTGTACAGCATGCTGAAGCACTTAAACCAATCTGCAGCGAGTTTCTTCGGCTGGGTAACTATGCCGTGGCCGAGGTCTTTTATAGACAGCATAATTGTGCATACCTCGGGGGACTGGACTGTCCAGTAATCAAGTTATTATGGTCGAGATCCTCTTGGGAAAGCCGCCCGAAGGAGCGGGAGGAGATCAATCTCTGTGTGTCGGTGTTGCTACATCGTGAGCGCCTTACGAAGAGATTGAAGCAGCTTTTCGGCATCATCGATTTGTTTCAGTACGTTGGCGTCTCCCTTGAGATCTTGCAGTGTTGTCCAGGGCAAAGTTTTCATCGTCTGAACCGCGGCTTCAAGATCAGTGAGCAGACCGTCGCTGCTCTTCTTGTCCCGTAATCGTATGTGGAGCTGTGCAGAGTCGAGGTCTCCTGCGTCGCTTAGGAAATGAGCCCGAGCCACCGGATCGGGAAGTATAGTCCGAAGCTTGCGAAGGTCTTTCGAGTTGGTAATCTTCTTCTGGTTTACTTTTTGAACTACGGCATCAACGACACTCGGCACGAGCAGTTTTTTGCTGACACCCATCAACTCGCGAGCCCACGTGATGGCAGCGCCTGGGTCTCGGAGAGTTGTAAATCGTTCGGAAACCTCGAATACGTCGACGAGTTTGTCCAGCTCACGTACGGTAATGCCTAGAATATTGGCAGCGCTAGCGCGTCCCATCAGATCGACGAGGCGATACGCCACCATCTCCTTTTCTTTGGCGTCCCATTCCTTGCGTTGACGATGGATATAAATCCAGACTCGAAGGCGCTCCTCGTCCGAAAGCGTTCGATCGGTCACCTCAATGGGTACTTTACGGAACTGCTCCCTACCGTGATCAACTAGGATGCGACAGTTCGTCCATCGCCGATCACCATCGATAATCAGGTATTTCCCCGTAAATTCTGGATGTGGCTCCACCAGCAGTGGCTCAAAGAGCCCCTCGTTGGCCTCAATCTGACGCTGAAGCTCCGCATCCTCCTTCGGCCCCATGCGGGGTTGATTGGGATTGGGCACAACTTCATCGAGATCAGCTGTGGTTCGGTATGTCCGCAGAATAGTGCGGTCGAGGCGTCGCTCCTGCATACCCGCGACATGTCGACCAACGTGAGAAGGTTCGAGAGTTTCCACGTTATGATGCCTCGGCAATTGGTTGATCTGGCGCCGCGTTGCCCACGGGTTTGCATTCATCTTCGGCCGCTGTGCCGACGATGGCTCCGATGTCATTCTCGATATCTGTCTTTGCTTTCTGTATAGCCCGGAAAGTCTCGCCCTGCTTCCTCCAGGTCTTCTCGTGCCAGCTTATCTCTTTTATCTGTTGTTCAAGCAAATCCTCAGCGTGTGAATCAATCTTTGCCATTAGCTGTGTGCAGCGCTCGGACGTGATGTAGTCGTAGAGCCTCGCCGTCTTGCGTTCGCGTTCGACATCGCTCAGACGTAACGTGTGTACATGAATCAGGTGCCGTCGGACCATTGTGGCGATCGTCACGACGCGAGCTGGATTCGCAAGAACGACGCCGTCCTGCAAGTGAAGTTGACCAGTGCCTTTGGGAAAGCTATGTGTCGAAAGGATTGCGTGTTCGGCTTTCGCTGCCAATTGATCGTTTCGGAGCTTTGTGACGTGGTCATAGTGAAACTTTTTATGGTTCTTGGAGTCATAGATAATCTTCCCGCACTGGCGACCTTGCAGTAACACTACGTGAATAATGTCGGCACCCGCAGCTCCTTTCTTTACGCGAGTGATTTCGTCGTCGGGAAACTCTGCCTTTAGAGCTTCGAATAAGTCGATCTCGGCCCCTTCCCCGAGTTCCTCGCTAGATTTCTTATCGAGGGCTCGCTGCATATCATTAACCTTGTTTTGCAGTTTTTGAGTTTCCTCGAATGCTCGCGCCCTTTCTGCATTGATTACAGCCTCGCCGGCCTTTTCCAATGCGTCGCGCTGAGCAGCTATGTTCTCTTCGTGCTGCGCGGTTAGCTGGGACAATTGATTCCCGAGCTCTGCTGCTTTGGCTGTTGCTTCTGCGAGAGCTTCCTCCTTCGCCGT
>Ga0206867_1005_pt2 | contig 18629 bp, 8 predicted proteins | sample Alteio_BWOrgCont_37_FD_152905 | JGI IMG/M metagenome (GOLD analysis project Ga0206867, IMG submission 152905) | Enriched cells from forest soil in Barre Woods Harvard Forest LTER site, Petersham, Massachusetts, United States -... | ecosystem: Environmental > Terrestrial > Soil > Temperate forest > O...
AAATATGGCAAAGAACCCAATCAGGACATTTTTGATTTTGATCAAATTTTCGATGAAGAATTGATGGCGGAAGAAGGGAAGTTTCAATTAAAGCCTATTGATGAATTAAAAGAATATATAGCCGTTAGCATTGCTCAACGCATGAAGAATTTGGGTTATATTTCGACTGCTGGACGAGATAATACGCAAGAAAATCTAAGATCCAGTCTTCGAGACAATATGGAAAAACGTCGAAGCAACCTGGGATACTCGTCACCAGAATACGACAAAGAGATTGTTCAATTTTACAATGACTACCTTTCTCTATCCTATGTGTATGTGGATACAAAGGACAGCAAAGTTCGAAAACCCTTTAAAGTATATTTTAGAGAAAAATTAACAGGGGAAGATGCGGATCGGGTTAAAGCTGAAAAAGCATTGAAATTAGCAATCAATGCCGATTCATCTCATCAATGGGCCCGCGAATTAGCGGATGAGGAATTTAAATCCGCCGATCGGTTTCTAAATAAAATCCTCAGGCTTTACCAGGAAACTAAAAGCCTGCCTCCTGAGAAAGAAGCGTTCATAATTAGAAAAATTCAGGATTTTACTGAAAAAGTGATGGTAAATTTACCTGGAGCAAGAAAATTCTTGAATGCCACTTTCAAATTCGGGATGGAAATTAGAGATAAGTATCCCGCCATCGTTAAGAAAATAATGGAGAGAGATCTTGAAAACTTTGACTCCTATAGGATTAATTTTTACCTAGATCAAACAAATGAAATTTATAAATCCTACCGTATGATGAGAAACCTTGATGAAGCGCAGGAAGCAGCCCTTCTTGAGGCGATAAATACCCTTACTGATAGAGATTTGGTAAACCAGCCTCAGGTTCAAGCCATATTAAAAGATATTTTTGACATTGGAATGAAAGTGAAAGGCAGAAAACCCGCCATCATAGAAAAACTGGTTGAGAAAGTCCCTGACAAAGTCGATTTATTCACTCAAATGATGAACAAATCAAGTAATAAGCTGATAGAGGAGGCCTTGAAGAAGTTTGATGTGATGAAAATTGAGTATTTAGTAAATTTCACAATTAACACTTCCGCTATCAGTGATGAAAATTTGGGCGAGTGTTTTGTTATTTTAGCACTCAATGGAAAATTTGAAGCAGCAAAGATCATACTGGATAGCGTTAAAACGCTCAAGAATCCGGGTAGCTTCTTTTATGAGGTTTGTTGCAAAAAATTTAATATTCCTTATGAGCAATTTAAACGAGTGGATATTGAAGGATTTAATCCCCTAATCATTTTTTTAATTAAAAATAAAGCATTAGATTTGGCAGGCCAGCTTCTTTCAAAGGTTGGATATAAATTTGAAAATATTCCGCTAACTCTGCCTATGGATCATTTCATTCATAACCGGGAAATTGACCATCAAGATTTTTTTTATAACGAGGATACTGACCAGAAAGGACTCATCAAGACCGGCTTCAATATTCGCTCCTATCTCTTCTATCTTATTCGACATAATGGATCCGAAATAGCAAAGAGAATTTTGTCAGCCTATGATCAGGATAGCCGTTATAATATAGCCTATAGCGGTGATTATTATTCAGAAAATCATCACCATGCCAAATATTTTCGTGACAAGGATGGAAATCGCTTCCTTCATGCAGCTGTTATGGCAGAAAATCCTGATTTAGATTTAATTCGGGAACTAGCCACTCGTGAATGTTTTTTTATAAATGATTCTTATGAGACTCTTGATAAAAAAACACCCTTGTCAATGGCTATTGATAGAGGAAATCATGACATAGCCGATCTTTTGCTAGAAAGTTGCAATGGTGGCGTTTTTTTTAGTACTTACCTAACAGGGAGATCTAGAGACCAGCTTCAATATTATTTAAGAAAATTCGACGACAAGGACATTAAAAAAACTGGCCACATTGACATGCAGAAATTTCAAGAAGTAAACAAGATATTAAAAAAGAGATCAATGAATCCACTTACAAATCAACCAGAAACCTTTTCCAATGATTTTGCTGCTTTAGTCAAAAAAGGTTGGTTTGACTTAGCTTTAAAGCTTCTTAATAAAATAGATCCAACTCTACGACCCGCTATAATAAAGGAGCATAAATTAACTCAGAAAAAAAACGCTGATGGAGATTATCCTATTCATGTTCTAGCACGGGCCGGGAATATCAATTCTGACTTGCTTCGCCTCTTATTAAAAACAGATTTTAAACTAGTTAACGACGCTGGTCAGTCCGTATTTTCTATAGCCTTTGATAGTAAAAACTTTGAACTGCTCAAGACTATTCTTTTCAATGCTGAAATTTACTTAACCCATGCAAAAACCAGAGTGATTGCCGATTTACTTTTTGAGAAGATAGCAAATAAAAGACCGGAGCAGAAGATCAGTGGCATTCTTGATTTTATCCAAAACATTCATGAGTCTAATCTGGATAAGAGGGAAGTGGGTATGAGAATCTTGCTGCGCTTCATTAATAAAGAGAATGATCCTGCCGTACTCCATGAGCTTACCAGGCAATTAGAGAGTTCGAAGATAGATATCTTATATAAGCCTGATAGTACGATTCTTGGCCTTTTTGGTGGGCCCAAATGGAAGGGAGTGAAAGTCTCTCAGAGCTGGATGGAGCTGATGAAAGCAGCGGAGGACAGAGTGAATTCCCTTAAGCCGCCAGCGTCCAAGAAGAAGGAAACTGAGCTTAACCTAGCAATGTTTCAGCGTCCTACTCATTCTTCCCCGTTTACGCCCGTTTCTGGGACAACTATCAAAGAAGAAAAACTGAGGGAGACTAAGATAGCTAACGATGGCTCTATGCTAGACACTCCTCCAAATTCAGATTCAAAGGCTAAAGGTAAATCCCATTAGTTGTCGCTCAACGATTCCAAAATCTTATCCGGATAATCCGTAAAAACCGCATCCACTCCCCAGGAAAATAAGGTCTTGGCTCTAGACACATCATTCACTGTATAACAAAGCAAGCTTTTCCCCAGGTTTTTAAAATCGGCCGTTGTCTCCTTGGTCAACATCTCGTCTGAAACATTAATCGAGACCACTTCCAATTCCTTCGCCACTGCCTTCCAGTCGAGGTCCCAATTATGCAGTAAAAGACCCAGCTGCATTTCTGAGGAACGCTGTCTGAGTTTCTCTAAAACTTTTAGGGAAAAACTGGACAACAGAGGTTGGCCGGCATTTTTGGGCCAATGAGAGTTCAGCAACGTTAACACGCTAGCTACTGTTTCTTCTTCCTGGCCTGGGAGGGGTTTGATTTCCAGGTTGGCGGAGAGGGATGATTTTGCTAGGAAGGTTAGGACTTCTTTTAAGGTGGGGATTTTTTCGCCTGCGAAATCGGGGCTGAACCAGGAGCCGGCGTCTAGTTTTGCTAAGTCGGGATAAGAAAATTCACTCACTGGGCCTTTGGCATTCGTTGTGCGATCCACTGTCTCGTCATGAAAAACGATGACCTCACCGGAGGCGGCTAACATCAGGTCGAACTCTATCCACTTTGCTCCGAGGTCTTGGGCTTTTTGGAAGGCGGCCAGGGTGTTTTCGGGTGCGTAACCGGAGGCGCCACGGTGGGCGATGATGGGGGGGGTGATTTTCAAGCTGGTCATTACTGTACTCCCTTATTTACCTAATCAATGAACCCCTCTCCCGCTTGCGGGAGAGGGCAGGGTGAGGGTTTTGACCAGTCATGTGCTTCATCGAAGTAGGTATTTGCCACATCGAGACCCTCACCCTACCCTCTCCCACAAGTGGGAGAGGGGTTCATTGATTAGGCCAGGGGGGGATCGATCTCATCGACGACAGTCGCCACTACAGTGTCTATCAAAACCCTGCTAGAATGACCCCTTTTTTAAGGCGAATTCCATGCCTACAAACCCCAGCCAGAACCATAGCTGTTTATCCCCGCCCCTCCCAGAACAAGCTGGGGAAGCTCTCGTATGGGCCCATTTACCCGGCGCTAGCTTGAGCTTAGCCCTGAACCAAGCCATCGCTGAAAACCCCTATCCCGTGCTCATCATCGCGCAAGATAGCACCCTGGCATCGCGGCTTGAGCAAGAGCTGCGCTTTTTTCATCAGGATTCCTTTCCCCTCCTACCCTTCCCCGATCGCGAAACCCTACCCTACGACCGCTTCTCGCCGCATCAGGATCTCATTTCTGAGCGCCTGGCGACCCTGTATAAAATCCCAGCCCTGCATCAAGGCGGAATCATAACAACAATCACCACTTTAATGCATCAACTGTCGCCACGGAACTTTTTGGAGGGACAAACCTTTCTCCTGGCCAAAGGCGACCGGCTTGACCTGGAGGAATTGCGGCAGCGACTGACCAAGGCGGGTTATTATTGCGTGAATCAGGTTCGGGAGCATGGGGAGTTTGCTATTCGGGGTTCCATCATCGATTTATTCCCCATGGGCAGCCCCCTGCCCTTGCGAATTGATCTTTTTGATAATGAAGTCGATAGCATTCGACGTTTTTCGCCGGACACGCAGCGCTCCTCGGATACCATCGAGAAAATTGAGCTTTTGCCTGCTAAAGAATTTCCCTTAAGCGAAGAAGCGATTGAGCACTTCAGGCTGGCTTGGCGTTCCGTCTTTTCAGGAAATCCCTTGCAAAGCGCCGTCTATCAGGATGTCAGCGAAGGTATCGGCCCGCCGGGCATTGAATATTATCTGCCTTTGTTTTTTGACCAAACCGCCACGCTTTTTGATTATTTGCCGCCCAAGACTTTGATCATTACCGTGGGCGAGGTCGCTGAACAGGCGCGGCATTTCTGGCAGGAAACAGCCCATCGCTTTGAGGAACGGCGTTATGACAAATCACACCCCTTGCTATCACCGGATCGTGTATTTCTCTCGCCTGAGCAAATCTCTGAGCGTTTGCAAAGCTATAGACGAATCCAGGTAGCGCTAGCTCCCACCAAGGAAAAAGCTTACTCCTTTGCCATCGAACCCACGGAACCCCTGCTGATTGATCATCAGGCCGTGAAAGCCCATGCCGCTTTGCAAAATTTCGTCAGCGAATACCGGGGTCGAATTTTATTCGCGGCGGAAAGTACCGGGCGTCGCGAAATTCTCTTGCAGGCTTTGCAACAGGCTAAGATCCAACCCAAGCTCTATGCCGACTGGGCGGCATTTATGCATGATGAAGAGCAATACGGCATCACCGTGGCGCCCCTGGAAGACGGTTTTCGTTTGCTTGATCCGCCCATCGCGGTGCTGACGGAAACGGAACTTTTTGGCAAAAAAATAAAAATTCAACGCGACCGCAAAACCACCGCGCAAGATCCGGATAGCTTGATCCGCAATCTGACTGAACTTAAAGTGAATGATCCCGTCGTCCACATCGACCATGGGGTTGGCCGCTATCAAGGTTTGCAGACCTTGCGGGTAGGCGATCAGGTGGCGGAGTTTCTCTGCTTGGAATATGCGCGTGGCGACAAACTCTATGTGCCTATTTCTTCGCTGGAGTCGGTGACGCGATATACCGGGGTCGACCCTGAGCATGCGCCCTTGCACAGTCTGGGTGCCGACCAATGGCAAAAGGCCAAACGCAAAGCCCAAGAACGGGTGCGCGATGTGGCGGCGGAATTACTCGATATTTACGCCCGGCGTGCGGCCCATCAGGGCTTTGCCTTTAAGCCGCCTGATGAACAGTATCAAGCCTTCGCGGCCGCCTTTCCCTTTGAGGAAACCCCAGACCAGGAACGGGCGATTACACAAGTTATCGCCGATATGACCTCGGACAAACCCATGGACCGTGTCGTTTGTGGCGACGTGGGCTTTGGCAAAACAGAAGTGGCCATGCGGGCCGCCTTCCTGGCCGTACAGAATGGCAAGCAGGTAGCCATTTTAGTCCCCACGACCTTGCTGGCCCAACAGCATTTTCAAAGTTTCCAAGATCGCTTCGCCGACTGGCCTGTTCGCATTGAAATGCTATCCCGCTTTCGCACAGGCAAAGAGCAAGAGAGCACGCTGGCACGCCTAAGCGAAGGCAAGGTCGACATCCTGATCGGCACGCATAAATTATTGCAAAAGGACGTGGAATTAAAATCCCTGGGGCTGGTCGTCATCGACGAGGAGCATTTGTTTGGCGTGCGGCAAAAGGAAAAGCTGAAAGCCCTGCGCACCTCCGTTGACCTCTTAACGCTGACGGCGACCCCCATACCGCGCACCTTGAATATGGCTTTGTCTGAAATCCGCGATCTTTCCATCATTGCCACGCCGCCCGCGAAACGCTTATCGGTTAAGACCTTTGTTCACGAATACGATAGCCACATCATTCACGAAGCCGTACAGCGAGAAATCCTGCGTGGCGGACAGGTATTCTTCGTCCACAATGAAGTCGCCACCATCAATAAAAAAGCCGAAGAAATCACCAAACTAATCCCCGAGGCCCGAGTGGGCGTGGCGCATGGGCAAATGCATGAGCGCGAATTAGAAAAGGTCATGGCGGATTTTTATCATCGCAAATTTAACCTGCTGATCTGCTCTACTATTATTGAAAGCGGCATTGATATTCCCACCGCCAATACCATCATCATCCATCGCGCCGACCGCTTTGGTTTGGCGCAATTGCACCAGCTTCGTGGACGCGTTGGACGATCCCACCATCAAGCCTATGCTTATTTGCTGATTAGTTCCCACAAGTTAATTTCAGCAGACGCCAAAAAGCGTCTGGATGCTATTAGCGCCTTGGGCGAATTGGGCGTGGGCTTTACCCTAGCCACGCATGACCTGGAAATTCGCGGGGCGGGTGAGTTCTTGGGCGAGGAGCAAAGCGGGAATATCCATGAGGTAGGCTTTAGCCTCTACACAGAATTTTTAGCCCGCGCCGTCGATGCGCTAAAATCGGGGGAAACGGTCAACTGGGACAAAGGCCAAAGCGCCAACACCGAAATTGACTTGCAAGTCACCGCCCTGATTCCCGATAACTATTTAGAAGACATCAGCCTGCGCCTCCAATTTTACAAACGCATCGCCTCTTCCAAAACCTCGCGCGAGCTGGATGAAATTCAAATTGAAATGATCGACCGTTTTGGCTTGCTACCGCCGGCGCTGAAAAATTTGTTCGCGCTTTCTGAAATAAAACTCAAGCTGGCCGAGCTGGGCATTAAAAAACTAGAAGCCAACAATAAAGGCGGCAAAATCGAGTTCATCGACAAACCCAAGATCGATCCTCAGCACCTGATCAAATTAATCCAAACTCAACCCCAGCGTTTCCGCTTCGAGGGCGCCACCAAAATCCGCTTCAGCTTGCCCGCGCATGAATTAGCGGATCGCATTCGACGGGTGAGTGATTTAATCGCCGAATTGCAACCGTTCACGACCTAACAAAAGGAGGAGAGATAATAATGAGTGCTTCTAGAGAAACTTCACCCGCCGCACCCAGTGCAACACAAAACACCGAGCCCCTAACTGCTTCCTCTACAATAAAGCTTGAGGAGCTTACAAATGGAAATTTAATCGGGGAAGGAGGCTTTGGGAAGGTTTATAAATACAGCTATCGCGGTCATACGGTCGCTTTGAAACACCTAATATTTCAAGGTTATTCGCAAATTGACAGCGAAATGGCCAAAAAGGAAATTGAAATAACAGCGAAAATACAGTCATTATCCTCGCCTTATCTTATCACTGCGTTTAAAACTGACCCACCTACTGATCATTTTATCGTCATGGAATATATGGCAAAGGGTTCAGTGGCCCACCAGGTTCATAACAATTCATTATCATGGGGTGCTCGCTATAGATATATGCACGATTCTGCGGAGGGCCTTGCAGCACTTCATCGAGGAAATATTCTTCATGCGGATTTTAAACCTATGAATATCTTTGTAGGGGAAAACGGTGCGGCAAAAATAGGAGATTTTGGTTCAGCCTATCAGCTTAAAAATGAAAATCATTGTATATTTGCAAACTTTAAATCAACTCTTGCTTATGCTTCTCCAGACCAATTGGAACGTATTACTTCCAAAAAGTCGGATATTTATAATCTAGGCGTTAGCTTCTGGGAAATAGCAACCAAAAAAATTCCATATGAGGGATTCGGAAGTAGCCACGTTCTCACAGCAATCCAAAGCAACCAAAAACCAGGAGGGCTTGTTGGGCTGCCTGCAGGGCTCGGCAATCTTATTCACGCTTGCTGGCAGTGGTTTCCCAATTTACGCCCAACAGCGGAAGACTGTGTTGCTCAAATTAATGCTGTGATAGCTTCCGATACTCGCGCGCTTCTTGAGGCTGCCGAGCTTGGGGAGACTGAAACAGTAAGATTTTTATTAGCCCATCGCGCCAATCCAACCATTCTGACACCGTTGACGGGTCTAACTGCACTGTCCTGGGCCTCCAACCAAGGACATATTGGCGTTGTTCAAGTCATGCTGGATTCCGGTATAGAAGGAGTTACTCATCCCAATGCCGATGGTACTACGGCCTTAGCCAAGTCCAAAAGCCTTGAAATCTTTGCTCTGCTCAGAAAAAAAATAAAGCCGACAGAGGCGGATAAAAAAATCTTAAGCCAGTGGCTAATAGGTTACACTAAAATTGCGCATAAAGAGTCGATAAAAATACTATTAGCTGCTGGCATTGATATTAATACGCGTGATCAGAAAGGTAATACACCGCTTATTGTAGCTTGTCTGGCGGGAAATAAGGACTTAGTAAGATTTTTATTAGACAATGGCGCAGATCCAGCGATTTTTGGAGAAGGCAATCTAACAGCAGCTGGTTGGGCTTCTGAAGAAAAACATTCGGACATTGTCGAAATAATCAAGCGCTTCGAGAGGGAACAATCTACAAGTAAAAATTCAGGCACCCTACTACAACCGAACACTTTCTTTAACTCAAACCCCCAAGCAAACGCTGCCACGACCAATGCATCGAAGTTCAGTATAAGCCCGCCTTGAAGCTAATCCAACTTCTCATCCTGAGCGAAGCTCTGCAAAGTGTTGATCCCCCCTTCCTGGCCTTCCCCCTGAGGGGGAAGGAAATCAAGGCAAGGACCTGCGTTCTTATTTCCTTCCCCCTCAGGGGAATGTAAAGAATAGATTTTCACAAAGCGATGGGGTTCCCCAAGGGGAGAGGCGCAGCTCTCCCCTTGGGTTTCACCCGGGGATTTACTCCCCGGGTGAAATAAACCATTCCCAGGAAGGGGGGATCAACACTTTGCAGAGCTTCGCTCAGGATGAGATGACAAAGAAGGTACGCTAAGCCTTAAATTGCATAACTATCTACCCCAGGGGTATAATCGCGGGCTATGCAAACGTCGACTCTAGTCCAGAAAACTGTCCCAGCTTGGTTGCCTTTTTCTCTCTTGATAACCCTCGGTTTCATTTGGGGGACGGGATATTCCTTGGCGCGTTTTGCTACCACGCATGCGGTGACCCCACTGGGGTATAGTTTTTGGCAATCCCTTGGGCCGGCAGGGGTGATCAGTTTATTCTGTTGGTTAATCCGCAACAAAGGGGCGGACAGAAGCTCTTCTTCTGCCCTAGCCCATTGGCCCTATTACCTCATCTATGGCCTCAGCGGCATCGCAATTCCTAATACAAACATGTACTTCGCCTCCCCCCATCTGCCAGCCGGCATCCTCGCTATGGTCGTAAACACCGTGCCGATCATGGCTTATTTGATGGCGTTGGCGGCTCGTATTGAGCGTTTTCGATGGTCACGTTTCCTGGGTATTGGCTGTGCCGCTTTAGGGATAGGGCTGATTATTTTGCCCCAGGCTGGTTTGCCCCAGCCGGGGATGATTCCCTGGGTTTTGATTTCCTTGTTGACGCCGCTTTCTTTTGCCTTTTGTTCGGTTTATATCGCCTGCTCTCGACCCAGCGGCAGCCATTCTCTGCTGCTATCGGCTGGCACCTTAATTGCCTCCAGCTTGCTCTTGGCGCCTTTGGTTTTCCATAGCGATGGCTTTTACTTTTTTCATTATCCGCTGACAGTGACGGATGGGATTGTTTTATTGGAGATTCTTTTGTCGAGCATGGGTTATGTCTTGTTCTTTCAACTGATTAAAATGGCTGGGCCGGTTTATTACAGTATGGTGGATACCATTGTGGTGTTGACGGGCTTGTTTTGGGGCTATCTTATTTTTGGGGAGACTTTAAATGGGTGGACCGGAGGGGCTGTAGTCCTGATTTTGGCCGCCTTGGGATTGGTCACCAGGGGCGGCAGAAAGGAAATGACTAGCTAATGGAAAAAATGGCTGAGTCACTGCTTGGGATGAGAAAAAATTTGAGGTGGTTTGGGTGATATTCGGAGTCAATGGTACAGTACACTGCATATACCTTTGAGCGGCTTCACTTAGCTGTTGGTCAGAGAAAGTTTGAGCTTGAAAAGTCTGAGCTTGCCATGCGATGGCTTGTTGCTGCGCGATGGCTTGTTGCTGCGTTAAGTCGTTCAGATAGTAGTTTAGGGCTTGATTTTGCTGGTAAAGGATCAGATTAGTGTATTCCGCCGCCAATAATCGATCTTGCATAAGATTGAACTCGCCCTGCTCTAGCAGGAGCGGCTGTGTTGGGGCGAATTGCCCGACGTAGATACTGGGTTGAGGCAACTGCTCCTGAGGCAAAAGAGCATTAACAAGGGCTCGCAGTTTTCTGAATGAACGCGATGCTTCCTTCCTAAGATGTATGAATAAACCCGTATAAAATCCATCTAAGGCATTAAACAGACGTAGCGATATTTTTTTTCCATGCAGTCTATTTAAAAAATTCAAAAACTTTTCCTGATGCCTTTCAGTGAGCCGCACGCGATAGTGATAATCATTTTCAATGAGTGCCAACTGCCTTAGCAGGACATTTTCATGATCTTGATTTACCAGCCTTTCCTTACCCTCTAGCTCTTGAATTTGCGGAAGAAGCTCCTGAATTCTGCCTCGAACTGAAACCAATTCCTGTTGCCGAAGCTCGAGCTGCGCCTGGAGAAGTGCTTTGGTTTCAGCTGGTGGCGGTGCTGTATTTTCCGGTACCTCAGAGGCTTGATCAGCATCGATAATGGGAATGACCATGGGACTAGGCACTGGATTAATCTTGATCGAAGGGGAAGCCGAAGTGCTTGATTCGAGGGTAAGGGTTTTCAATAATTTCATCAATTCCGCCTGGCTATCTGCAGATTGCTTTACCCATTTCTTGAAATGCTCCCCTATCAGCTCATGCGGAATTTTAGCTGAGTCAGCGCTTAGCAGGGTTTCAAGCGTATTTTGAAGCTCTCTTTTAGAAAGCCTGGCTTGATCTAACAGTTGCCCATAATGTTCTTTTAATACCCTCACTCGAATTCCATGCATTCTTTGCAAGTGACGTCCTGCTATTTGGTGGATCCGGGGCTGCCGATGGTCTAGATTTCTCAACTTAGCGCGGAGCGCTTTATATTCATCTTGTTCTATCATCAACTTTTGCTGTGATTGGTCTAATTTATTTTTCAGTTCTTGCAACTGCTTTAGCTTTTTTTCAGCTTTTTTTTCCGACCTGGTTTTAGCCTCGACATTTTCCGCCTTGACTTGGGTTGTCTCTGGCGGATTCACAGCCTCCACGTCTACCTTGGGTTCAGATATCGCGGCCTGTTCAGGGGGCTTTTTCTTCTTTTTATTTTTTGTCTTTGCTTTAACCGGCAGCGGCCTCACTTTTTCCTCTGCCTCATTTTTTTTATCAAGTTCCGCGGACTTTTGCTCTCCTTCCACTTTTTCCTGAGGAACTTGATCTTCCTCACCTTTTTCTTCCGTTGTTTTTGGGAAAGGTGGATTTAGATTCTCCTCCTTCTCTTCTGTCAGTTTCAAGGCTTCGGCTTTTTTCTGCAATCTCGCCTTAGCTGCCCCAGCGATGGAATACTCGGCGTTTGAATTCACCTCTTTCACGAGTTCCATTTTTTTCAGAATTTTTTCACTCTCATCAAAAGTATAGGCGAGGGAATAAAACAAACGTTTCCCATAAAGGTCTTCATCCTCGTCGCCCTTTCGCACTAAAATTTCAGCGAATTTCTCATTCAGAGAAGATTTCTCGGCGTTACTACACAAGGGCATTATAAAATCTTTATGGATGAAACAAGCTCTGACAATATCACCCCTAGCTAAATAATATTCATCCCGTAAAATGATATAGAAATTGTGCAAATAAGGCCCTTTATCATCAGGCTCTCTTTGGTCTAAATAATCATAAATTCTCAAAAAAATGCAAATATAAAGATTAAAATTCGCCTTAAATTTGGCGTCCACCGATTTATCGGTATAATTAAAATGCTGGTATTTCAAAAAGTAAAATAAACTATTTTGACTTTTCGATAGCCAGGCATTTATATAGGCTAAGCCCAATTTTTTATTCCTTTCTACATCCTTTTTTTCGTCTAATAGCTTCTTAATCTCATTTGGAAAACTAAGCATCTTATCTTTTCGGTTTCTATTTCTCAGCGCGATTGAGTCCGTCGCCTGTTCAAGGCTCATGGTGGGTTCAGTATTTTCTATGATCTCCCATAAAATCGCCAGGGCATCTTTAGCCCCAGTCGAATTCAAAACAGGGGCTTTGAAGTTTGAATCCCCTTTTAAGGCCAAATGAAACGAATCTGAGGCCTTGATAAAATCTATTTTGGCTTTACTTTTCTTGGCTATACACGTTTGACATTCGGCAACCAGGTAATAGATTCTTTTCTTTAAAATCCGTTCAGGGCTATGGTCTGTGAAGTCATCGTCATCGTTTAGTTTATAAACGGTTTCTAATTGATCACGAACCCCGGCAAAAACAGTAAGCGCCGCCTCATACTCCTTAACTAACATACACACCCATCCCAGAAGAAAAACAGGGCCAGGGGGATAGAAAAGTTGTTTGTGCATAGTAAGCCGGATACCCATGGTCCTGGCAAAAAGCCTAGGATTAAAGCCTGGGGCATTGCCTAGGTATATTTCAAAGAGCTCCGTATAAATGGATGCCGCCGAATCAATTTCATTTTGACTGGCTCCGGGATTTAATTGACGCAAGACTTTTTGCACATCTGAAAACTGTAGATAGAGCATTTTCATAAAATGAATAAGATTGAATCGGTCTGGGTTCATATTCAAACTTTCATAAATCATACCCAGTCTTATTGACTTTCTTAGCAAGGAAATCTGTTTGGATGTCGCGCAACCTGCAGTGACTGTCTCATTTAAATAGGCAACAATATGTTTGGCAATTTCATTTAATTTTTGCCTGATCGCAACGCGTTTTTGAACTAGGCAATCCGCCCCTGAAACCAGCGCTCCTTTTTTATTCTCGGCCTGCTCATCTAAAGGACTTGAAAAGCGGTCTAGGCCTGCTCTAATTTTCCAATCACTGAAATGAAGAAGGTCATCTTGTTTGAGTAAATATGACCTTTTAGATGAATCATGTGTCCAGGCTAGCGATTTATCTTCCTCAGCCGCAGAATGACTGATGCCTGCCTTCTCCATCGCTGCGACTATGGTATTAGGGTCATAGGCCACAGAATCATAATTATTTAACCATTCGAGGCGCATGGCTTGAACAAGATAATGTTTGCCTAGTTCATCATTTCCAATCTCTATGTGTGACAGACCTTGTATATAGAAATTCTGTATGGAAACCTCGGGTGAAATTCCAGTGGAGGAATCTCTCTCGCTCAGCGCGAGAACGTCGAGTGCTTTCTGGTAATCCGGTTTGGCCAGGCCAAGATAGGCGCTAGCTTTGGCGCTGTGAATCGCTGGGCCCACCTTGCAGAATTTTTCGGTGGCATTTATTTTTTCAATTCTGATGTGGCTCTTAGTAGCCTCAGCCGCCTCAGCAAGCAGGGTGGCTGCTTTGTGGAGTTGGGAATAGGTGACGGTGGGATTGTAGGGGGATAAGTACTTTATTAGGGAACGAATGGAGTTAGGCAGCTTTTGTTTTATTTTTTCGAAGCGAATGAGCATAGTTTCACTCTAAATTGGAAAAGCTGGAATATATCACTTATGTTCAGTATAGGAAAATAATAATGTGCTCGGCTATGTTTTAGATCCCCCCTTCCCGGCCTTCCCCCTGCGGGGGAAGGAAATAAGAACGCAGGTTCTGATACTGATTTCCTTCCCTTTGCGGGGGCAGGAAATAAGAACACAGGTTCTGATACTGATTTCCTTCCCTTTGCGGGGGCAGGAAATAAGAACACAGGTTCTGATACTGATTTCCTTCCCCTGCAGGGGGAAGGCTAGGAAGGGGGGATCTAAAACATAGCCGAGCACATCAAGCATTCAACTCCATCTGCTCACTATCCTCCTCATTCCCAAAAGTAATCTGACTCTCAACCTTACCTCGACCTATCCCATAATACTCAAAACCCGCATCCCGAATCTGCCTAGGATCATAGAGATTACGCCCATCGAAGATGTAGTGCTGACGCATCAGCTTTTTCATAGCCCCCAAATCAGGATAGCGGAAAGGTTTCCATTCCGTGACCAGAACCAAGGCATCCACCCCGTTCAAAGCACCATATTGGTGCTGAGCCAATTCTAATTGCCCAGAAGCAAACCACTCCCGCGGAAGAACGCGTTCAGCAGCCCCTAAAGCAACAGGATCATAAGCTTTCACCCTAGCACCGCTCTTCATCAAATGTTCCAGCAAGACTAGGGAGGAAGCATCTCGCATATCATCCGTGTCAGGCTTGAACGATAAACCCCAAATGCCAATTTCCAATTGCGAAAGATCCGACCCAAAGACCAACTGCAATTTTTCAAACAAGACCCTCTTCTGCAAGCCATTCCGCACTTCGATAGCATTCAAAATGTGAGGATCCATGCCCTGTTTTTCCGCCATTTTAATCAGGGCTTTAACGTCCTTAGGAAAACAGGAACCCCCATAACCACAGCCAGCATACAAAAAGGCAGCGCCAATCCGCGAGTCCGCGCCCACACCTATGCGCACATTTTCCACATCCGCACCCAGACGTTCGCAAAGCACCGCCATCTCATTCATGAAAGAAATACGCGTAGCCAGCATGGCATTGGCCACATATTTCGTCATCTCAGCGTCTTTCACATTCATGAAATAAATTTTTTCCGCGTTACGCATCAGTGGTTGATAAAGCTCAAGCATAATATTCTTGGCTCGGCGTGAGGTGCAGCCAATGACGACACGATCCGGCTGCATAAAGTCGTCAATCGCCGCGCCTTCACGCAGAAACTCTGGATTGGAGACGATATCGAATTTAATATTTTTATTACGCCGCTTTAACTGCTCCCGCACGACGGCATCGACCTGGTCCGCCATCCCAACGGGGACGGTGGACTTGTCCACGATCACGCAATATTCATTGATGTATTTGCCAATATTCTCCGCCGCCGATAAGACATAACGAAGATCGGCATGCCCCTCTTCATCCGAAGGCGTTCCCACGGCGATAAAAATGACCTGCGGCTCTTGCTGCTGTTCCTCTAGGGAGGTGGCAAAGTGCAGACGACCTTCCGCCTGATTGGTACTAATCATGGCCTCCAAACCCGGCTCGTAAATCGGCAGAATGCCCCGACTTAAATTCGCGATTTTCTCGACATTGATATCAATACAGGTAACATGATTGCCCATTTCCGCAAAACAAGCGCCGGTTACCAGACCCACATAGCCTGCCCCCATTACACTAATATTCATCACTAAATTCCTTTATAAATTCTGACCTGATCCCCACGTCGATTGGAAAACACTTTCACTAACTTTAAATTGGGTTTAGCCAGTTCCGCCATATTGTCGGGCAAATCCTTTTTACTCCATTGCAAGGCAAGATAATCGAAGCGTTTAGGATGCTTGCTCTTGTTGAAGTTGCTATCCGTATATTCATGAAACTTGGTAAAAATATCGTTGCCAAAATGGTTGGAGTAATACATCACATGATAATCATTGCTGTAAATGGATTGGTCGTGGCGAACATTTTCCGCGAGCCAAGTGCCCGCTTGGTGCAGATAGGCCTTGGAGTAACCAAAGTCAAAAATACCACCCAGGGAAGAAACCGCTAGACCGATGATCACTAAGGGTTTCGCCATTTTAGGCAAACGCTGCATTTTCCAAGCTTCGATTAATTTATCCAGCGCAAAGGGAACCCACAGCATCAGCAACAAACTCAGCGCAATGAGATAACGCTTCGAAAGGAACAAGCGCTCCGCGAGAAACAAAGCGGTGATTAGGAAATTCGTTAACAAGTAGGCGCCCAAGGCCAAACGGGAAGCTGGTTTTAGCCTCAGTGCCTTGCCCATTATGGCATAGATAACAAGACCGCTATAAATGACGGACAGATTCACGACCACGGATGAAATATACCAAGCCACTAAAGTGAGAAAAAACACCCAGGGCGCTTCATGGACAGAATCCGTGGTCAATACCGATTGCGCCAAGGCTGTGGAACTGGCTTGAAAACGTTGCCAGACCAAACCGCCCGCGTGGAAAATTTGAAAGACTAAATCTTGCATACGACCCAAGCTGGATAAACTAATCTCCGGATGAAAAATCAACCAGCCAAAACCCGCAAAACCGACAATGAACAGAGGGGCGTTTAATTGCAAAAAGCCTAAGACGCGCTGACGGTAGCTTAGGGTTCTAAACAACCCCAAAGCAAAGGGAATCAAGAGTAGAAAAATAGCGCCTTCAATACGAAACAAGGTAGCCACAAAGAGTGAGGCCGACCAGCTCAGTGCATTAATCCATCCCGGTATATTCAGATAGCGCAGAAAGAAGGAAATGGACAAGAGATAAAAAGCAAAAAACCCATGATCCCGCACGATATATTGGCGGACGCTATTAAATTCATGCGCCAATAAAATAACCATGGCCGCCAGCCACAGAACCCGTTGACTGCCGCCCAACTGCCGCACGATAGTCACAAAGGTAAAGACGGAAAGCGCAGAAAAAATCGCATCCAAACTAAAGGCCGCCACTTCCGGCGGCAAGAAGCTCAGCTTGGTCGCCAGGAAAATTAAGATTGAATAGAAAGGCCATTGCGCCTGATCGCATAAATGCATGGCAGTATAGAGCCCGCTTTGACCGATGGTGCTGGCGCTTTGCAAATAGCAAATGGCATCGGCATTGATCACGGTTTCGCGGCAGGCGATATAAAACGAAAGCAGCAAGCTTGCGCCAATCGCATACCAATAAACCGCTCTAGGATCTTTTAGACCAGGTAAGTTTGTAAACATTGCTTAAAGTCTGCCGCTAATTCGGGATGTTTTAAGGCATAGGCAATCGTCGCCTCCAAATAGCCTAGCTTGCTGCCGCAGTCATAACGCTTGCCCGCAAAACGGCAGGCATAGACAGGGGCCTGTTGCAAAAGTTGGGCGATGGCATCGGTCAATTGAATCTCACCCCCAGAACCTTGGGGTGTTTTTTCTAGCAAGCTTAAGATAGCTGGGGTCAAAACATAACGACCCACCACCCCCAAGTCGGAAGGAGCGTGCTTGGGATCCGGCTTTTCGACGATGCCTTGAATCGGGCAAGTGCTGCTCCCATTCATTCTAGCGTCAACCACACCATAACGATTGCTCTCATGCGCGGGAATTTTCTCCACCGCCACCACCGAAGCACCCGTTTCCTGAAAAACCTCAATCATCTGACGTAGGCAAGATTTACCCTGACCATCAATCAAGTCATCGGCCAACAAAACAGCAAAAGGTTCATTTCCAATCACTTGCTTAGCACACAAGACCGCATGCCCTAGCCCACGCGGGGATTTTTGACGAATGTAAGCACAGGAAATGCCTTCTGGCAAAATAGAACGGACGATTTCTAGCAAACCATCTTTGCCGCGTTCACTGAGACTGGCTTCCAGTTCAAAATTAGAATCGAAATGATCTTCGATGGCGCGTTTGCTACTGCTGGTGACAAAAATCAGTTCGGTAATCCCAGCCTCGATAGCTTCTTCGACGGCATATTGGATTAGGGGTTTGTCTACAACAGGCATCATTTCTTTGGGATTGGCTTTGGTTGCCGGTAAAAATCGGGTTCCGAGTCCCGCCACTGGAAAAACAGCTTTGCTTACCTTGCGCATCCTTTATAAACCTTGTAAAAATGTGGCAAATACTATCATACAGGATGGAACATGAAAATCGCTTACGCTACTACTTTCGATGCCCGCGATGTTCACAATTGGTCTGGCACTCCTTTTTATATGTCAAAAGCCCTGGCGGAGCAAGGCAATGAACTCAGCTTTGTAGGTTCTTTAGAAAGACAGTTAGCATTCGGTTTTAAATTTAAACAAGTCTTCAATAAATGGATCAATGGTCAACGCGAATCGCCGCGCTTTAATCTGGTTGGCGCTAAAAATTATTCCTCTCAGGCGCAGAAATTAATTCACGCCGCGCAACCGGAGGTGATTATTGCACCGCAAATGAACCCCGTGGCCTTTCTGGATTGCAAGCAACCTATCGTCTTGTGGACGGATGCGGTTTATTCCAGCCTAGTGGGCTTCTACGCTGCCTTTAACAATCACTCCGCCCGCACCATCGCCCAAGGCAATCAAATCGCCCAGGCCTGTCTATCGCGCTGCAAGCTGGCTATTTTTTCCTCGGACTGGGCCGCTCGAGCAGCCATTGAACTTTACGGCACCGATCGCAACAAAGTGAAGGTCGTCCCCTTCGGCGCCAACATCGATATCGAACCCAGCCCCGAGGAAGTCGAAACCTGGAT